>ERZ779865.249-NODE-249-length-49818-cov-16.286598_pt1 | contig 49818 bp, 64 predicted proteins | sample MGYA00433088_ERZ779865 | MGnify/ENA primary metagenome ERZ779865 (study PRJEB29588, sample SAMEA2151703) | human gut metagenome | biome: human gut; feature: human-associated habitat; material: faeces | place: Denmark | collected 2008/2010 ... | reverse complement strand
CGCCGGTGGAATGCTTGTCCACCTTGATGCCGGGGATGGCGGACAGATCGGCCCGCGGTCCGGACCCCGCCATGGCCCGGGTGAGCGCCGCGGTCTCGCGGGCGCTGAGCCCCCGGAAATAGACGGCCATGCACCACGCGGCCATCTGGTAATCGGGCACGCGGCCGGCGGTGTACTCCGCGATGAGCCAGCGGATGGCCTCTTCGCTCAGGACGCCGCCGTCCCGCTTCTTTTCAATGAGCTGCTCTGCATTCATGACACAGGCCTCCTTTTTTCCTTTCATTATACCGGATTTCCTGCGGATGCACCCCGCAGGCGGCACAAAAAAACACCGCATAAAGCGGTGTCTTTTCTTTATTTTTTCAGCAGCTCCGGCAGAGCGATGGCAAAGGCGGCCAGCGTCTTCGCATCGTGGATCTCGCCGGCGGCGATGAGGCGCTGCACCTCTGCGAGAGGCAGCTTCACCACGTCCAGATATTCGTCCGCATCGAGATGCTGATGGGCCGGGATGAGGTGATCCGCCAGATAGAGATGGATGGTCTCATTGCAGAATCCCGGTGTGGTGAAGACCGAGCCGAGCTTCCGCAGATGGTCCGACCGGAAGCCGGTCTCCTCGGTGAGCTCCCGGGCCGCGCAGGTCTCCGGATCTTCTCCGGGGTCGATCTTCCCTGCGGGGATCTCCAGCAGGGCTTCCTCCACGGCATAGCGGTACTGCCGGACGAAGAGGATCTCCCCGTCCTCCGTCACCGGAATGATGGCGCACGCGCCGGGATGGAGCACCACCTCGCGCCAGGTGTTCCGCCCGCCGATCTCCACACTGTCCTTATACACATGGAGCAGTTTGCCCTCATAGACGGCAGTCCGCTCCAGCAGCTTTTCCTTTTCAATCACGGCTTACACCCCCGTGCTTCCCACGCCGCCGCGGCGGATGCCCTCTGCCCGGTCATCGTCCGCGGTGAGATAGCGGCAGAAAATGCCCTGGGCGATGCGGTCGCCCTTCGATACGTGAAAGGCCCGATCAGACGTATTGTACACGGCGATCATGATATGCCCTTCATTGTCCTCGTTGTTGTAATAGTCCCGGTCAATGATGCCCGTGCCGTTGGCGAGCATCAGCCCGTGGCGGATGCCCATGCTGGACCGGATGTGGATGGCCAGATATTCCCCGGAGCCCATATAGGCCTTGAGTCCCGTGGCGAGCACGGTGATCTTCCCGGGAAGCAGCTCGGCATCCTCCGCGCTCTCTATATCATAGCCTGCGCTTTCCGCAGTTTTGCGGACGGGCAGATGGATATCCTGCCCTTCCCAGCGGGAAACGATCTCAAAGCCGCGGCATCTCATTTGCGGTTCTCCAGAAGGAGCGCCTTGCGGGAGAGATTGATGCGGCCCTTGTCGTCGATTTCCGTGACCTTCACCATGATCTCGTCCCCTTCATGGACCACGTCTTCCGGCTTTTCCACGCGCTGGAGCGCCAGCTGGGATACATGGACCATGCCTTCCTTGCCGGGGAGGATCTCCACGAAAGCGCCGAATTTCATGAGGCGGGTCACGCGGCCGAGGTAGGTCTCGCCGGGCTTCACTTCATGGGTGAGGCTTTCCACCATCTTCTTCGCGCGCATCGCTGCGTCCTCGTCAGCAGTGGCAATGTAGATGCGGCCGTCTTCCTCCACGTCCATCTTGACGCCGGTCTCGCTGATGATCTTGTTGATGGTCTTTCCGCCGCTGCCGATGACGTCGCGGATCTTGTCCACCGGGATGGTCATGGTGATGATCTTCGGCGCATAGGGAGAGAGATGTTCCGCCGGCTTGGCGATGCATGCCGCCATCTTGTCCAGAATGAAGAGGCGGCCTCTTCTTGCCTGCTGGAGAGCGGCGAGGAGGATGTCACGGGACAGGCCGTGGATCTTGATATCCATCTGAATGGCGGTGACGCCCTTCGCGGTGCCTGCGACCTTGAAGTCCATGTCGCCCAGCGCATCTTCCATGCCCTGGATATCGGTGAGGATGGTGAAATGCTCCCCTTCCTGCACGAGGCCCATCGCGATGCCTGCCACCGGTGCCTTGATCGGCACGCCGGCATTCATGAGGGACATGGTGCTGCCGCATACGGAGGCCTGCGAGGAGGAGCCGTTGGATTCCAGAATTTCCGATACGACGCGGATGGCGTAGGGGAATTCCTCCACGGAGGGGATGACCGGCAGGAGCGCCCGTTCTGCCAGAGCGCCGTGGCCGATCTCACGACGGCCGGGGCCGCGGGAGCTCTTCGTTTCGCCTACGCTGTAGGACGGGAAATTGTACTGATGGATATACCGTTTTTCCTTCACCGGCGTAAGGTCGTCGATGATCTGCGTTTCCGACATAGGCGCCAGCGTGGTGATGGTGAGCGCCTGGGTCTGTCCGCGGGTGAAGAGTGCGGAGCCGTGAACGCGGGGCAGGAGGCCCACTTCGCAGGTGATGGGGCGGATCTCATCCAGCGCACGTCCGTCCGGACGGATCTTGTCCACGGAGATCATATGGCGGACGATCTCCTTCGTGAGATGATCCAGGCATGCCACCACGTCAGAGGCGTTGTCCGGATAGATTTCCTTGAAATGGGCTTCCGCTTCTTCCTTCACTTCCGCCATATGGGCTTCGCGGGTCAGCTTATCCGGATTGAAAATGGCCTGCTTCAGCGGTTCTTCCGCATAGTCGCGGATGGCCTTTTCGATCTCTTCGGGAATCACCGGGAATACGAGCTCGCGCTTCGGCTTGCCCACTTCGGCGATGATGGTCTTCTGGAATTCCACGAGCTTCTTGATCTGCTCATGAGCGAACATGATCGCGTCCAGCACTTCTTCTTCCGGAGCTTCCTTCGCGCCGCCTTCGACCATGAGAATGGCCGTTTCTGAGCCGGCGACGGTGATATTCATGGTGGATTCCTCGAGCTGCGCCTGCGTGGGGTTCACGACGAATTCGCCGTTCACACGGCCTACGCGCACGCCGGCGATAGGTCCGTCCCACGGGATGTCAGAAATCGCCAGGGAAGCGGAGGCGCCGAGCATGCCGCACAGTTCCGGCGCATTGTCATAATCGACGGACAGGACCGTAGCCACTACGTGCACATCATTGCGGCAGCGCTTGTCGAACAGCGGACGGATCGGCCGGTCGATGAGGCGCGCGTTCAGGATGGCGGAATTGCCGGGACGGCCTTCTCTGCGCAGGAAGCCGCCGGGCATCTTGCCTACGGAGTACATCTTTTCTTCGTAATCCACGGTGAGCGGGAAAAAGTCCGTGCCTTCCCGTGCGGTGCGGCTGCCCGTAGCCGTCACCAGCACCACCGTATCTCCGTAGCGCACCAGCACCGCACCGGATGCCTGCTTCGCCATCTTGCCGGTCTCAATGGTGAGCGGCCGGCCTGCCAGTTCCATGGAAAATGTTCTGAACATCTCGTTCCTCCTCTTCATTTTTATCTTCTTTTTTTACCCATAAAATGTATTATAACACAGCGGCGCGGCCCGTTGGAACGAGGGCCGAGAAATTGTCCCGCAAATTTCTCCATGCAAAAAGCGCTCCTTTCCGGAGCGCCTTATCTCTCATATCACGGCGAAAAATGAACGGATACCTCATCTCCCCGCTCGACTGCCGTACCGGGCAGCGGGTCCTGCCGGTCAGCGAAGCCTGAGCCGTCCGGGCGGAATCCGAGGCCGGCCCGGGAGAGCCATTCCCCGGTGTCGCGTATGGACCAGCCGCGGAAATCCGGCACGGTCACCGCCGGCGCATCCGCTGCAGGGATATCCGGCATGTGTCTTGCTGCTTCTGCCTGTTCCACCGCGGCGGCGGTCTTCTGCCGGGCCTCTGCGGACTCAATGGCATGAATGCCCATGTAGCGCATGATCTGCCCCATGATCTCCGAGAAGACCGGAGCGGCCACCATGCCGCCGTAGTACATGCCCTTCGGATTGTCCAGCACGACGAGGCAGATCGCCCGCGGGTCCTCCGTGGGGCCAAAGCCGCAGAAGGAGGCGATATACTGCCCCTCCAGATAGCCGCCGTGCACCGTATCGATCTTCTGGGCCGTGCCGGTCTTGCCGCCCATGTGGTAGCCCGGCACGCGGGCATTGCCGCCGCCCCCTTCGGAGACTTCTTTCTCCATCATGTCCTTGACGCTGTCCGCCACGGCCGCCGATACCGGCTGCCCGGCCTGCTCCACAGCGGTCTCCTTCTCGACCGAGCCGTCCGGATTCCGGATGGAGGCGATGAGATGGGGCCGCACCATTTTCCCGCCGTTGGCGAGGGCGCTGTAGGCCTGCACCATCTGGAGCGGTGTCACGGCGATGCCCTGCCCGATAGACATGGACGCCACGTCGATGGGCCGCATGTCATCCGGCTCGAAGAGCAGGCCGTCCCCTTCGCCGGGGAGCTCGATGCCCGTGGCCTTCCCGAAGCCGAATTTTTTGGCGTAGTCCGTCAGGATGTCGCCCCCGGTGAGGAGGCCGATGTGGGCAAAGCCTGTATTGATGGAAAATTTCAGGATATCCACGAGGCGCACGTCGCCGTAGGATTCGTCATCCCAGTTCCTCACCGCATGGCCGGAGGCCACCACCTCGCCCGGATCGTGCCACACGATATCCGTGGTGTACGTTCCCGCATCCAGCGCCGCCGCGGCGATCACCGGCTTGAAGGTGGAGCCCGGTTCATAGATATCCACCACCGCGCGGTTTTTGAATTCATTTTCCGAGGCGCGGTAGAAATAATTGGGATCATAGGAGGGACGGTTCACCATGGCGAGGATATCCCCCGTCTTCGGGTCCATGACGATGACGATGCCCCCCTCCGCGCCGGTGGAGGCCATCGCCCGGTCGAGCGCCCGTTCCGCAAAGAACTGGATGCTCTCATCGATCGTAAGGTACACCGACCGGGTCTTCTTGCCCTCATAGGGCGCCATGGTGGAATGGAGGATCGGATTGCCCCGCGCGTCCAGCAGCAGGATCTGCCGGTTCACCGCGCCGCGGATCTGCTCGTCCAGCGATTTTTCCAGTCCGTCCAGCCCGTGCCCGTCGATGCCCACGAAGCCCAGCACATTGGCCAGCAGTCCTCCGTTCGGATAATACCGCTTGCTCTCGTCCACCAGGCCGAAGCCGCGGAGATGATGCTCCCGGAGGACCTTCTCCACCTCTGCGGTGACCTTCGGGTCCATGGTCCGCTCCAGCCATACGAAGCGGGTGTCCCGGCTCATTTTTTCCGCCAGCACCGACGCATCCTCAGGCAGCACCTCTGCCAGGAGCCGCGCCGCTTCCTCAGGCGGCACATTCATCATGCCCGGATCGGCGTACAGCGACTTCACCATGAGGGAAAAGGCCAGCGGATTGCCGTTCCGGTCATAGATCGTGCCCCGCTCGGAATACAGCTCCTGCACGTCCCGGGTCTGCCGGAGGCTCCATTCCTCGTAGCGGTCGTTTTCGACGATCTGCACCCAGAAGAGCCGGAGCATGACCAGCCCCGCCCAGACCAGAAAGACGAGCAGCATCGTGCCGGCGCGGCGGTTCAGTTTTCTGTTGCTTTTACTCATCATGGCCATGGCGCTTTCTGAACCGGAGCGCCGCCCGGTACAGCCGGTCCGGTTCATTTTTCAGCTCGCCTGTCTGCACCCGGAGCAGCAGATTTTTCATGCCCTCCGCCACAGCCGGGCCGAGAGCCTCGATGGTCCGCCGGTCGTAATGCAGCTCGCCCGCCGAGACGGGGATAGAAGCTGCCACATCCATCATGCACCGGCCGAAGGCTTCATGCCCCTCCGTTGCGGAAAAAGGCCGGCCGCAGCCGATGATGTCCGCCTTGCACAGATCTGTCATTTCCCGGATCGTCCCGATCAGTTCCTTCTGCGAGGCAAATTCCCGCTGCATTGCGAGGCGGCGCACCCATTTGACCACGTCGGCCTCCTGTACATTGGCAAAATAGTGAAATTTCATGTGATTCGCCACGAGCCATGCGATCTGATGGACGTCCTTTTCCGGAAAGCGCCACCGCCGGAGGATCTCCTCCGCCATGGCCGCTCCCACATGGTCGTGATTGTAATCAGTGATCTTTTCTCCCTCCACATGACGCACGCCGGGCATTCCCTTGCCCACGTCATGAAGGAGCGCCGACCACCGGACGATCCGCCGCGCCGGCGCGGCCTCCACCACCGCCAGCGTGTGATACCACGCATCATATTTGTGGAACTGCTTCATCTGCGGCAGATCCACCAGATGAGACAGCTCCGGCAGGATGGGCACCTCCATATCCTGCCCGTTCTCCCGCACGCGGCAAGCGCACCGGCACAGCCCGGACCGCACCAGAAGATCCAGCCCCCGGCCGGCATGGGCCGTCACAAGCAGCCGCTCCACCTCGCTCCGGACCCGTTCCAGCGAAAGGCCGCTCACACGGGAAAAGGCCGGCGCCATCCCGTCCACGAGAGACCGGTCCGCCAGGAAGTCCAGCTGCCCCAGGAACCGGCAGGCCCGGAACAGCCGGAGCGCATCCTCCCGGAACCGTTCGGCGGGCTCTCCCACCGTGCGGAGCTTCCGGTCCGCCAGATCCTTCAGCCCTCCGGCGGGGTCGTACAGACGGCCCTCCCCGTCAAGCGCCATGGCATTTACCGTGAAATCGCGGCGCGCCAGATCCTCTTCGATGGAATCCGCAAAGGACACCGAAGCCGGCCGGTGCGCATCCGCGCCGTAGACCTCCCGGCGGAAGGTGGTCACCTCGTAATTCACGCCGCCGTATACCGCGATCACCGTGCCGAACCGGCGGCCGCCGCCGTCCACCGCGTGAATGCCCGCGGCCTCCAGCGCCTGCACCGTCTCCTCCGGCCTTGATGAAACGGCAATGTCCCAGTCGTGAGGCACAAGGCCCATGGCAAGATCCCGCACACAGCCGCCCACAAGATACGCCTCACAGCCCGCCTGCTGCAGGCTGCGCATCACAAAAAGCGCCCCCTCATCGACCAGCGCCAGCCAGTCCTCCGGAGAAAGCCCGCCGAAGCTCTTCCGGCCGAACAGCGTCCTCAGATGCAGCATATCCTCCTGTGCCCCCTTTCATTCTGACTATCCCTTTCATCATAAACGATTCCTTCTGTTTCTTCAACGCGCACCCCGCCGCCGGAAACGCATACAAGAAAAAAGGCGCTTCCTCAGAAGCACCTTCCTTTTTGGTGGGACTATTGTGATTCGAACACAAGACCTCTTCGATGTCAACGAAGCGCTCTAACCAGCTGAGCTATAACCCCATGTGATGACAAAATTAGTATATCACAGTCTTATATTCCCGTCAACAGCGGCCGCCTGTCGTACAGGGCCGGGGCCGCCGCATGACGGGGAATCCGGTCCTCCCCACGGGGCGCCGCGGCTTTCCGTCACCAGGTCTCCGGCACCTCCGGCAGACGGCCCACGACGGTCATGGTGATGTCCATATCCGCCAGATGTTCCCCCCGATGGCCGAAGATCTCCCCGCGGAGCGTGAGCATCCGGCCGCCGTTGTGGCGGAGCTGTCCGTGCAGGCGGAGCTGCCCCTCGATGGGATGGGCGCGGACAAAATTCATGGACAGATTGGTGGTCACGGCGGATTTTCCCACGCTGGCGATCAGGCCGAGCGACATCGCATCCGCCAGCGCCGCGAGGATGCCGCCGTAGAGGAAGCCGCCGGAATTGGTGTAATCCGCGGTGACCGGCATGGAAAGGACGATGTCCCCGCGGCTCACGCGTTCCACGCGCACGCGGAGGAAATCGTGGACGCAGCGGTGGGTCGTATAGAGCCAGCGGATGTAGTCCGGCATGAGCTCCGGCGGCACATGAAAGGTCTCTCCTTTTTCCGCACACTGTATGATCTCTTCGATGGTCATGGCCCTGCCTCCTTCTCCGGCGCCGCAGCCGCGCCGGCTGTCTGTCCGCTTGTTTCAAGAAAAAAGGAACCCGGCGTTTCGCTTCAGGTTCCTTTTTTATATGGTGACCGGTATGGGATTCGAACCCATACTCTCTGCGCTGAGAACGCAGCGTCTTAACCGTTTGACTAACCGGCCATGTGCTATCTATTATAGCCGGTCGTCCAGTATTTTTCAAGTCTTCTGGGAAAATTTCATTTCCGTTCCGGGCGGTTCTTCTGATAGAGCAGAAGAAGTCCCTCCAGCGTGAGCATGGGATCGACGATGTCGATGGTGGTGCTCCCTGAGGAGATCAGCGGTGCGAGGCCGCCGGTGGCGATGACGGTCACATCAGGCAGTCCCAGCTCTTCCTTGATGTGATGGACCACGCCGTCGATCTGACCGACGAAGCCGTAGTAGATGCCGGCCTGCATGGCGCTCACCGTATTTTTGCAGATGCAGGAGGGCACCTTCTTCAGCTCGATACGGGGCAGCTTGGAGGCGCGCTGGAAGAGGGCCTCCATGGAAATGCCGATGCCCGGGGCCACGGCGCCGCCGAGGTACTGGCATTTTTCATTGATCACGCAGAAGGTGGTGGCGGTGCCCATATCGATGATGATGGCCGGGCCGCCGTACTTGTGGATGACTGCCACCGCATTGACGATGCGGTCCGCCCCGAGCTCCTTCGGGTTGTCATAGAGAATGTTCATGCCCGTCTTGATGCCGGGGCCCACAAGGATGGGATTCACATGGAAATAGCGCCGGGACAGGGTCTGCAGGATGGGAATGATCGGCGGCACTACGGTGGAAATGATGACATCCTCCACCTCGTTGAAATGAAGGCCGTTCAGATGGAAAAGCATGCCCAGCACGGATGCATAGCCGTCTGCGGTCTGCAGGGTATTGGTCGCGATGCGCCAGTGGTCCAGGAGCTGTTCATCCTTGTACACGCCGCACACGATATTGGTATTGCCCACGTCAAAAGCAAGAAGCATAAAAACCTCCCATTCAGATGCAGGGCGCGCCCTGCGGAAGCGGACTCAGCCGCCGTAACATAAAAAAGGCACTTCTTGTATCATCATATAAAAGAGACATTCTGTCAAGCGCCTCAATAGCGGATGCCGTACTTTGTGAGGAGTAGTATTAAGTTGCAAGGTTCAAATGAGCCTTCGCAACTTATTTTTTTACCACGGAGGACCCTAAAAATGAAGAAAATGACTATTAGAAAAATGCTTGAAAGAATCGTCGTCGCAACTAACAAACGCAGAGCGAAGAATATAGTTCTGGTCAGCACCGACGGCGAAATCGTGGAAGCGGAATTCGCTGTGGACCTGATCCGAACACTGACAGACTGGAATATCCTGTGGGAAGTAACCGTCATTTCTGAAAAGTTTTACGAAGACCGTTTCGTCGTAATCTTCGACCCAAACATTAAACAGGTCAACGGCGATCCTGACAAGGGCGATACGTGGTTATAAGGCCGCAAGCAGAAAGGAGCGTGAGAACGTGGCAGTTTATAAGTCTATCACCTTCGACAACAGAAAGAAAATCGCGGCCCTGTACGCGAAAGGAATGTCCATTTCCGACATTTCTGACGAAGTGGGCGTCGCCCTTCGAACACTGTATGTCGAACTGAAACGCGGCGCGACTGGGAAACTGGATCAGAACCAGCGACCGGCCTATGATCCGGTACTGGCACAAAGAACCTACCAGGAAAACATTCGCCGTCGCGGCAGTGGTCCGAAAAGAAAGGAGGTCAAGAAATGACACCGGACAGAGCAACCAGGCGGAAACGACGCCGAATCCGTCTGGCGATCAGAAGGACGTCAGCCCTGGCGGCGGCTATTGCCTTCTTCTTTGCCTGGGGAACGATCGGCGCCATAGAAACCGATGCGGTGTCCCTGGTAGAAGGAACGGTCAGAACCTTCGGCCTTCTGTTCATTGGAACCGGCTTCGCCTTTGTAGGTGGCGCCTTCCGAAATCCTACGGAAAGGAGGTCAAAACATGAAGTACACCGCGACACTGTCGGCCGTCCAGGTCGGACAAGCCGTCAAAAGTCTTCTTCTGCTTGGTGAACGCAAGATCACCATTGAAGAAACAGAAAAAGACCGTTTCGTCGTCACCACAACAACCGAAACGGCCCTTTCAAAAAAGTCTACGAACAGTATATCACGAAAAGGAGTGAAAAACAATGGCTAAACTGAATTTTTATGACACCGACGCCGTGAAGGCGTTCGTCCTGGATATTTTAATCGAAAACGCTGAACTGAAAAGCGATCTGGACTATGAAAAGAAGTGTTCGAACGACTGGTTCGACCGCTACAAGAAAGCCGATCAGCAAGTGAAAGACCTTGAAGCGAAGGTCGCTACCCTGGAAGGAGGTTCCGAAAATGAATAACACCCTGTACGAAATCACTGACAAGTATTTGAAGGTCCTTGACAACCTGGAAATCGACGAAGAAACCGGCGAAATCCTGAACGCCGAAGAACTGGACGAACTGTCCGGAGCCTTCGAAGAAAAAAGCGAAGCTGTCGCTTGCTACATCAAGAATTCCGAAGTCTTTATCGGCGACCTGAAAGCCGAAGAAGCCAACCTGGCAAAGCGCCGCAAGCAGACCGAAAAGCGAATCGACTATTTGAAGAATGTCCTGACCGCGTGTCTGGACGCCGCCGGCCGTGACAAGGTCGAAACCACAAAGGTTCGCGTTTCCTTCCGAAAGTCTGTGGCCGTAAGCATTGACGACGAAAAAGCCCTTCCGGCTGACTTCGTTGTTGAAACCGTTACAACGAAACCGGACAAGACCGCGATCAAGAAGGCGATCCAGTCCGGCCAGGAAGTGTCCGGCGCTTCCCTTGTGGAGAACCGAAACCTTCAAATCAAATAAGGAGGAACCGCAATGAAAGAACTTTCGATTCCCCTTCTTACCGAACAAGACATTGACTGTCGCGTTCAGTCGGTCAGCAAAGCAAAGACCGGCCGCGTCGGCGCCGTCCTTCTGCTTTACAAGGACGCGCGCGTCGATATGCGAATCCTGGACCAGGTCTTCGGGCCTGGCAACTGGCAGAGAACCCACGAAGTAATCAACGGAAACCTGTTCTGTAATATCGACATCTGGGACGACGAAAAAAAGACCTGGGTCAGAAAACAGGACGTCGGAACAGAGAGCAACACCGAAAAGGAAAAAGGCCAGGCGTCCGACAGCTTCAAACGTGCCGGCTTCAACGTCGGGATCGGCCGCGAACTTTATACAGGCCCTTTCATTTATGTCGAACTGGCTGACGGTGAATTCTATCCCGAACGCCAGGGTCAGAAGGAAGTCTTCAAGTGCTACGCCAGTACGAAGTTCAAGGTATCGAAGATCGCCTATAACGAACGCCGCGAAATCTGTGACCTGGTAATCGTCGACCGGAACAATAAAGTCCGCTTCAATATGAACGGACACGCACCGGCGCCACAAGCCACACAGAGCGCCACGAACGGGCAGAACGCCCAGGGTGGACAATCTACCAACCAACAGCAAAGAACCGCACCACAACCGCAAAACAGCGCCCAGACAGGCGGCGCCGCGTGTCCCGTGTGCGGCGGCCCTATCAGCGAAGCTGAACGCCGCTATTCCATGAACAAATTCGGCCGTGAAATGTGCCGCGCCTGTCAGAAAAACGCGTGAAAGGTGGTGGCATAAATGCCCAGCCGCATTTTGAAAGAATCAATATGTACGTCTGAAAGTCTGGCGTACTTATCGGCGGAAGCCGAAGTCCTGTTCTATCGTCTGATCGTAAAAGCGGACGACTTCGGCCTGTACTACGGAAGCCCGAAAATCCTTGCTTCCCTTCTCTTTCCGCTGAACGTACCGACCGAAAAGAAGGTGTCTTCCTGGCTGGCTGAACTTGTGAACGGTGGCCTTGTGGCTACATACAGAGCCGAAGACGGTCGGCAATACCTGAAACTTCTGTCCTGGGACAAACACCAGAACAGGCGCGCAACAAAACCCAAATACCCACTACCGCAAGAATTTGATAACACTTGCAGTCAAGGGGTATCAAGTGACAATTCTGACACTTGCGCGCAAATGCAAGCAGATTCTTCCGTAAACGTAAACGTAAACGAAAACGTAAACGAGAAACGAAAACGAGTATCGGCGCAACGCGGCGCCGGAGTGGACGACACTTTTGACCAGTTCTGGTCAGTCTATCCACGAAAAGTCGGCAAGAAAGACGCCGTGAAGGTCTGGAATCAAATTCGCCCTAACCCAGACTTGACAAACCAGATCGTCCAGGGTGTGGAGCGCTGGAAGCGTTCTGAACAGTGGACAAAGGACGACGGCCGCTTTATTCCATATCCGGCGACATTCCTTCGCGGTGAACGCTGGAACGAATATGACCGCGCCGAAGTCATACCGTCCCCGAAGCCGGCCACCGTCAAGAACTACGACGACGGCGAAGACTTCCTGGACGACGGTGAATAATCATGGCCGACAACATCTGGACGGCCGCTGTCGAAGGTATCGCCGCCAGAGGTAGGGCGAACAATGGCGCCGAAGGCGACTACCGCGACGAAGAAGGCTTCCTGTGCTGTGGCAAATGCCACACCAGGAAAGAAGGCGACATCACGATCGGCGAAAAAACGCTTCGCGTTCCGCACCTGTGCAAGTGCGAATCAGAAGCCAGCCGCCAACGTGAAGCCGAAGAAAAGGCCGCCGAATTCCGGAAGCAATGCGAACGGCTTCGCAAAGACGGGATCACTGATCCGTCGTACCTGTCCCAGAACTTCACCCAGGACGACAACCGCAACGCCAGAATTTCCGACGTGTGCCGCCGCTATGTGGAACACTGGCCGGAAATGAAGGCCGACAATATCGGAATCCTGTTTTATGGCGGCGTCGGGACCGGAAAGTCATTCCTGGCCTGTTGCATAGCAAACGCCTTGATCGACAAACAGGTCCGCGCCAGCGTGACGAACTTTCCCCGAATCCTGAACAAACTTCAAGGCTTCGGCGAAGATAAACAGGAATTCCTGGACAAGCTGTCCCGATATGACCTTCTTGTCATCGACGACCTGGGCGTCGAAAGGGACACGTCCTATTCCGTGGAACAGGTCTTCAACGTCATAGACGCCAGAAGCCGCACCGGAAAGCCCTTGATCGTCACGACAAACCTTTCCCTGGCCGACCTTCAAAACCCGTCGTCCCTGGGATATGCCCGAATTTATGACCGAATTCTGGAAATGTGTCCGATCAGGCTGAAACTGGCCGGAGATTCCAGAAGAACCCAGAACGCACAGGAACGCCGTGACAAGGCGAAGCGCCTTCTGGGGCTTGAAAGGACGTGACAGAGTGAAACACTATAAACTGACAATCCCTGGCCTTCTGCCAGGACTGAACGAATATGTGGACGCTGAACGCGGCGCCAAAGGCAAATACAAAGCCGCCGCTATGAAGAAACAGGCCGAAAACGTGATCGGCTACATGATCAAAACCCAGCTTCGCGGCGTCCGCTTCACCCGTCCCGTGGTGATACATTACACCTGGATCGAGCCGAACCGCCGGAGAGATAAAGACAATATCGCTTTCGCGAAGAAGTTCATTCAGGACAGCCTTGTCCATGCCGGCGTTCTCCAAAATGACGGCTGGAAACACATTGAACACTTTACCGACGACTTCGCTGTGGACCCGAAAAACCCCCGTGTCGAAGTTGTTATCGAAGAATTTGAAGGAGGAAACAAAAAATGACTGTACGCGCAAAATTGAAAGATCTTGCACCTGGAACCGTATTCAACGCCGGACCGATCGACGTCCGCGTCCTGGAACACTTCGCCGACGGAAGAACCCTTCTGATCGCCGATACCTGTATCGCTGACCGCCACTTCGCGGATCAGCCGTTCAAGACCAGACCGGAAAAGCCGGCCGCAAATCCGAACGACTGGCGCTTCTCAAATCTTAACCGTGAACTGAATACCGAATTCCTGGCTACATTCGACCAGGCCGAAGGGCCTATCCGTTCAAAGGACATCTTGACGGCCGACTGGTCCCTGGCTGACCATGAAGGCGGCGAAGGCTACGGAACCATTCAGGCGAAGATCGCCCTTCTGACGCAAACCATGTATGAGAAGTACGCTGATCAGGACCTTCTTGAACTTGACGACTGGTGGTGGTTGATTACCCCGTACGCCGGCCACGCGAACGGTGCGCGCATTGTCGGCACGGACGGCAGTCTGGACGGCCACAGCGCGTACGGTGGCGGCCATGGCGTTCGGCCGGCTTTCTTCGTGGAATCTGGGATCACGTTATCCGTGGAGCCTGACCAGGTTGAACTTTCCACTTCCGCCCTGTTGGCCGAATTCACTTCGAAACAGCTTGTCGAAGAAGTCCTTCGCAGAATTGCCGAAGGCCAGGAAGACGGTGACGACGATGAAGAAGACGACTTTTAAGCAATGCGCCGCCGGCGACGTCTTCGAACACCAGGGACAAGCCCTGATCAAGACCACGAAGCCGAACACAGCGGTCAACCTGAACAGTGGCGCCTTCGCGCACTTTCACGACGGTTCCCTGGTGGACAGAAGCGACCTTGTCCTGATCCACCAGGCGGACCTTCCGTCCGAAATGCCGGACAGCCTGAAAGGAGGTCGAAACAATGGGTAACAAATCCACCCTTCAACTGGAAGTCGAAAAAGAAATGGGCTTCGAAATCGACGAAGACCTGTTCGCATACTTAGAGCATTACGCCAGAAGAAAACTGGAAGTCGCCAACAAAAGCGCCGGCCGCGCCTGGGGCGAAGACGGCTACGGCGACGAATACCTTTCACTTCTGATCCCCGACGTGATCCGCGAAATGGCCTTTTCTGCTTACTGTGACCAACGGTCAGCGGAAAACCTGGCCGCCAGAAAGGCGGTGTCGTAATGAAAAACGAAAACGCCATAATGGACCGCATAAAAGCCAGGATCGCATATCACGCCAACGAACACCGGCACACATACGAAATCGGAAAAGGCGTCATGGACTTCCTGGCGCGCGACCTTCTGGCCGATTTTAAGGCCGCCGGCGGTTTACTTCCGCCGGTAGCCCTGGACAGTGACGTCTATGTCATATACCGCCGAAAGCCGGTGAAAGCAAAGGTCATTTTTATCGGAATCAACGCTGACAGACTGTTCTTCTTCAACGTGCTTCGCGGAAATATAAAGGCGAACTTCCAGACGTACCAGTTCACCGAAAACGACATAGGCCGAAGCGTATTCCTTACCCTGGAAGAAGCCGAAAAGGCGGTGGCCTGAATGAAAAAGAAGAAATCAAACCTTCCGAAGTGGAAATATGACTTTTCGTGTAAGAAATGCCGTCATATTCAATACGTCAAGGACAAGGCAAAGCGCCGCGACGGCGACTATTGTATAAAATTCATAGAACGGACCGACGCCGGCCTTCCTTCCCCGATTCACGCTGACGACGATCGTGTCGTCCGCTGTGACTGCTTCGAAGCAATTCCGGAAGAAGGTGATTCCGAATGATACCATTTCCAGAAAAGAAATATTCGGTAATATACGCCGATCCGCCGTGGAACTACGCGGCCGGTGGAAAGACGCGAAACGTCGAAAGACACTACCGCACAATGAAGCCGGAAGACATCTATTCCCTTCCGGTTCAGGATATAGCCGAAGACGACTGTCTTCTGTTCCTGTGGGCCACATTCCCGAACCTGGACGTCGCCCTGGAAACGATCCGTCGCTGGGGCTTCCAGTACAAAACAGCCGCCTTCGTCTGGGTGAAGCGAAACCGGAAATCGCCTTCCTGGTTCTGGGGCCTGGGGAACTGGACACGCGCAAACGCGGAAATCTGTCTTCTGGCCACAAAAGGCAAACCGAAGCGCGCGTCAGCGTCAGTCCATAGCATAATCGACGCCCCGATCGGCCGTCACAGCGAAAAGCCGGCCGAAACCCGTGACAGGATCGTTCAGCTTGCGGGGGGGGGGATCAATGATCGAACTATTTGCAAGAAAGACCGCCCCTGGCTGGGATTCCTGGGGCGACGAAGTGGAAAGCGGTGAAACCGAATGAACAAACTAAAAAGATTCAAGATCGGACTGTTTACAATCACCCTGGGAATGGTCCTGGTGGGCGCGTCCTTCGCCCTGGCTGACGATAAAGCAGTCGCCGAAGGAATTATCCCACCGAAAGAATTAAACGAAACCACTGCCATTCTGGCGCCGTCTGTGGCCATTGCAGAAAATGAACCAACCACACAACCGGAAGAACGGATCGACGCCGTGGCGACGGCTTACTGTCCTTGTGAAATATGCTGTGGAAAATGGGCGCTGAACCGCCCTGACGGTATCGTCTACACGGCCAGCGGAGCCATAGCCGAAGAAGACGTCACAATCGCGGCCGACTGGTCCGTCTATTTGCCAGGAACTATCCTTTACATAGAAGGCATAGGCGAACGGACTGTCCAGGATCGCGGCGGAGCCATAAGCGGCCAGAAGATCGACGTATTCTTCAATAGTCACGAAGACGCCCTTCGCTTCGGCCGCCAGGAAGTCCGAATCAAAGTTATTTCTGATACAGAGAGGTAAAACGATATGGAAATAAAAACACTTGTAGCGAAAGCACATGAAAACGCCGTGAAACACGGATTCTGGGAACCGCCCCTTTCCTTTGGAACGGCGATCGCACTGATTCACAGCGAACTTTCCGAAGCCCTGGAAGAAGAACGCAACGGGAACCCCGACGTCTGGTTCGCTTGTAACGAAAGCGACAACTTTATTTGCACCCCACAAGACGAAACCGAATGTCTTATGTACGGCAAAGAAAGCCTTTGCAAGTACAGAAGCAGAAAGCCCGAAGGTGTGGCCGTCGAACTGGCTGACGCGGTGATCCGGATCGCGGACCTTTGCGGACACCTGGAAATCGACCTGGAAGAAGTAATCGAAATCAAAATGGCCTACAATGAAGGCCGCCCGTACAAACACGGAAAGAAATTCTGATCCCGAAGGGAGGAAACACAATGAATCAGTGTCAACTTATGGGGCGCCTGGTACGCGACCCCGAACTGAAATACACGCCACAAGGAACGGCCGTCACGTCGTTCACCCTGGCCGTCGACCGCCGTTTCAATCGCGACAAGGCCGACTATATCAATATTATCGCGTGGCGCCAGACTGCCGAATTCGTCGCGAAGCACTTCGCCAAAGGCCAGCGCGTCGCAATCGTCGGAAGCATACAGACCCGATCCTGGGAAGATAACGACGGCGGAAAACACAAGGCCGTCGAAATCGTCGCCGATTCTGTCTATTTTGCGGACGCCAAAAAGGAAAGCGCCGCCGGAAGCTACGCCGAAAGCGCCATGACGTCCGAAGGCTTCGAAGTGACCGACGAAGATATTCCGTTCTGAAAATAGACTGGGGAAAGGCGGTGAAGATACATGGACAAACCCAAAGAAAGCAAAGTCAGAACAAGGGTCATGGAAATCCTTCGGAACCATGATCAGGAAGCGCGTGTCATAGAAGCACAGATCGCCGCCGAAAAGGAAGCCCTGGAAGCCGACCTGGAATTCATTCTTGAATCGGCTTACCCGTCCAGTCAGTTATCCGACGCCGGCGTCCGCGTCCAGTCTTCACCTGACCCAGACGGAAGACTGGTTCGCATGGTCGACAAGCGCGACCGAAGAAGACAAAGGGCAAACGAAGCGATCGGCAACCTGGAACGCCAACTTCAACAGATCACAGAGGTTCAAAACCTGGTCTACACCCTGGACACCCGTTCGAAATGCGTCCTTCTTGCCCTGTACTACCCTTACAGGTCATACGACGAAGCGGCTGAATTCCTTCAAGTCGAAAGAACAACTGTCTATCGACAAAGAGAAATCGCCCTGAACAGGCTTTTCGCCAGGGCTGAACGGTCAAAAGCCTTCCGCGAATAAAAATTTATGCAACTATGTGCAACTGTTTGCAACTACTTGCAACTATACGCAACTGTCAACGGGAAAAATATATGGTATAACATCATCGTGGACTTGCGCGTCCACCCTCCTATTGATATAGGGTACAGGAAGACGTTCCTTCGGGAGCGTCTTTTTTGTACCCGAATTCAGAGGAAATACCGAAAATCAGAAAGGAAGGTGTGAATCATGGCAAAGCTGACGCCGAAACAAGCCCGTTTCTGTGAAGAATATCTGGTCGACCTGAACGCGACACAGGCCGCGATCCGCGCCGGATATTCTGTCGAATCGGCTGGAAGTATCGGAAGTGAAAACCTGACGAAACCTGAAATTCGCGCGCGCATAGAAACCGCAATGGCCGAAAGGTCCAAAAGAACCGGAATCAACGCCGACCGCGTTCTTCGGGAACTGGGACGAATCGCCTTTGTGAATCCGAAGGACGTCCTTGACTTACAGACTGCGGAAGTAAAGCCGGACACCAGCGACGACGATCTGGCGGCTATCGCCGGAATGAAGGTCAAATATGTCCCACATAAGGACTTCGACGAAAACGGTGATCCTGTCATTGAACAGGCGATCGAACGTGAAGTCAAACTGTGCGACAAGTTGAAAGCGCTCGAACTTTGCGGCCGTCACCTGGGAATGTTCAAAGACAATCCCGAAGCAAATGTCCCTGTTACGGTGGTGATCAATTATGACTACGGCGGCGAAGATTGAATTCAAGGCGGCGGCACAGTTTAACCCTGTCTTCCGCCCCGTCAACGAATGGCGCGGCCGATATAGGATTCTGAAAGGTTCAGCCGGTTCCGGAAAGTCTGTGAATATCGCCCAGGACTATATCGCGAAACTGTCCGATCCGGCCTACACCGGCGCGAACCTTCTTGTCGTGCGAAAGATTGAAGAAACAAACCGCGACAGTACCTTCGCCGAATTACAGGCGGCAATATACAGAATGTTCGGCCCCTATGCCGACCGCTTCTGGAAAGTGAATCTGAATCCGCTTGCGCTGGAATGCAAGATCACCGGAAACAGAATCATTTTTCGCGGTGTCAAAGATCAGCGACAGCGTGAAAAGGTGAAGTCGATCACCTTCAAGAACGGGAAACTGGTCTGGATATGGTGCGAAGAAGCGACAGAACTTCTTTCCGAAGACGTTGACATTCTGGACGACCGTCTTCGTGGTAATCTGAACGAGCTGAATCCGAATCTGTACTACCAGATAACAATGACGTTCAACCCAGTCAGCGCGACGCACTGGATCAAAGGCCGATACTTCGACAAGGCTGATCCGGACGTCCTGGCCCACCATTCAACATATAAGACAAACCGGTTCATAGACCCAGCCTATTTTCGCCGTATGGAACGACGCCGCGAAGAAGACCCCGAAGGTTATCGCGTCTATGGTCTGGGCGAATGGGGCGAACTGGGCGGCCTAATCCTGACGAACTTCGAAGTCCACGACTTCAAGACCGGAAAGGACAACTTCGACGCCTTCTATTATGGCCAGGACTTCGGCTATAACCACGCGGACGCCATTCTGGGCGTCGGCTGGAAAGACGGTGAAGTGTATATCTGTTCCGAAATCTATGTCTTTGAAAAGGACACCGAAGAAATTATCAGCCTGGCCAAACAGAACAAAGTCGACCAACGGATCGAAATGTTCTGCGATTCCGCTGAACCGGACAGAATTAAGACCTGGTCAAAGGCTGGCTTTCGCGCTTACCCTGTGAAGAAAGAGCCTGGAAGCGTGAAAGCACAAATCGACTGGCTGAAAGGCCGGAAAATCCACATTCACCCGTCATGCGTGAATGTACTGAAAGAAGTCCAACAATGGAAATGGAAAAAGGACCCGACGTCCGGTCTTTACATAGACGAACCGGTCGAATTTATGGACGACGCTATGGCCGCCCTTCGTTATTCGGTCGAACGTCTACGTCGTGGTTCTTCTATCGAAGTATTGAAGTGAGGTGTAAAAATGGCCGAATTATCTGTTATGGACCGGATCAATATGATTCTGTCCGACCCCGAAAAAGCTACAATGACGCTGGCCCAGATCGTCAGCGAAGAAATACGTGAATTCAAGGCGTCCCCTGAATACGCGATCATGCTTGAAGCTGAATCCTATTACAGGAACCGAAGCGACGTCCAGCGAAAGACGGTTGACGTTGCGAACCGTTCAAACACGAAGATCGAACACCCGATCTTGAAGAAACTTGTCGACCAGAAAGCGAACTACCTTCTGTCGAAGCCCTGGACGGTCGACACCAAAAACAGCGCATACGGCGAAGCCTTGACGAAAGTCTTCGACCAGACCTTCCGTCGGAAGATCAAATCCCTGGGAAAAGGCGCGATCAAGTCCGGTATTGCCTGGATTCAGCCCTATTTCAGGGACGGGAAACTGGCATTTATGCGTATTCCTTCGACCGAACTTGTCCCTTTGTGGCGCGACGCTGAACGAACGGAACTGGACGCCTTTATTCGATTTTATGACCAGGTCATTTATATCGGAACCAGGAAACACATAATCACACACGCCGAATTCTGGTGGCCTGGTGGTGTGAAATGGTTCAAGACGGACGCCTTCGCCGGAACCGGCGCCGGAAACTTCTATGTCGACAAAGAACACGGCGACGAAGCGTCTGACTATACGGAACCACACTTCGTCGTTGACAATAAGCCGTACAACTGGGAAGAGTGTCCGATCGCCTGGCTGAAATACAACGAAGAAGAACTTCCCCTTTGCTATTATATTAAGGACCTGATCGACGACATCAACTGGCAGACGTCCGTCACTTCCGATGTTCTTCGCGACGTGGCGAAGTTTATCTATATTCTTCGTAACTATGGCGGACAAGACCTGGCCGAATTCTTGAAAGACCTGAAAGAACACATGGCGATCAAGGTCACGTCTGACGGTGGCGTGGATAAATTACAGGCCGATCTAAATATCGACGCTGTCATGGCCTTCCTGGACAAACAGCGCCGCGATCTGTTCGACTTTGCGGCCGCTGTCGATACAAAGGACCCTGACCTGGGGAACGCCAGCGGAACGGCGATCAATTTCCGTTATATGGACCTTGACGCTGACTGTGATTCCCTGGGAACAGAACTGAAAGACACATTCCGTCGTCTGAAACTGTTTATTGACGTTTACTTCCAGATCACCGGCCAGGGCGACTTCACAAACGAAGAATTCGATATTGTCTTCAATATGGACCTTCCGGTCAACGAAACAGACATTATCAACAACGCCGTGAACAGCAACGGTCTTCTGTCGAAACGAACGATCCTTCAAAATCACCCGTGGGTCACAGACGTCGACGAAGAACTGGCCAGAATCGACGAAGAAAAGAAAGCCGCTATGGAAGAATACGGCGACGGCCTTTTCAATCACGCTATGGGCGCCGACGACAGCCAGGAAGGCGGCGACAGCGCCGGCCTGAATGGTGGTGACGGCAATGACGAATAATGAAGCATACTGGACAGAAAGAGCCTTGAAACGCGCCGAAGAAGCCTACCTTCACGACGCGGCATTGACGGCGAAGCTGTTCCAGGAATACGAATCCGCCGCGAAGGCTATCAAGCGCGAAATCAGCGCCTTCTATTCGAAGTACGCTGGCAAGTATGGCCTTACATACGATCAGGCCGTCCGTCTTCTGAACCGGAAGGAATTCCAGGAATGGAAAGCAAGTCTGGCGGAATATGTGGACTATATCGCTACGATCCAGGACCCGAAGGTCAAGGCGCTTCTGACGGCACAACTGGACGCCCTGTCGGCGAACAGTTCTATTTCCCGACTGGAAGCCCTTCAAGGTCAAATCGACCTGATCCTGAATAACCTGTTTGACAAAGGTGTCGCACAAATGAAGAACCAGTTCGGCGACGACTTCGTCGAAGGTTATTACAAGAAATGTTATGACCTTCAATCCAGGGCCGGATTCTTCAACGAGATCGCAAAGATCGACTATGCGGCCATTGAAAACGTCGTTTCTTATCCCTGGTCCGGCGCCATGTTTTCCGATCGCCTATGGCAGAACAAACAGGCGCTTCTTTTCAACACCAGGGAAGTTCTGACCCAGGGACTTATCCAGGGAAAAAGCGTGAACGTCATGTCTTCCGCCCTGGCGGCCAAAATGGGCCAGTCCTACAAGAACGCCGAACGCCTGGTCAGGACAGAAACCGCGCATATTCACGCGGAATCAGATCGGGCCGCATACAAAGAAGCCGGCGTCGAACAATATGAATTCATGGCGACGCTGGAAGTCCGAACCTGTGACGTCTGCGGAAGCCTGGACGGGAAACACTTCAAAGTCAGCGAAGCGAAAGTCGGTGTCAATTATCCGCCGATACACCCGAATTGTCGGTGTACTACGGTAGAATATGACCCAGACGACGCCCTGGACTGGTATAATTCCGGTCAACCTATGCCGAAAGCCAAAACTTACGAAGAATGGTACGACGAACAGGTGGCCAGGAACGGTCAGGGATCGGTTGAGGTTGAGCGACAAAAGGTGTATAATAGAAAAGCAGACCTGGAACAGTTCGAAGCCTATTCCGAACGCCTGGGCGCTGACGCACCTTCTGACGTCGACACCTTCCAGCGCTTGAAATATAGCAAGCCCGACGAATGGTCCGACCTGAAAGGTCTTTATTCTTACAAAGGGCGCGTTCCGGAAGCGACGAAAGCCGACTTCCAGACGTACAAGAAGATCAAAGCTACCGGCATATATGGAACCGTCAGAGTTCCGGCCGCGAAGATTGATACTTCCGCCCTGACACTTGACGTCGCGCACATAAACGAACGCCGCCACGGCGTCACCCAGGAAGAAGCCGTTTCCTACATCAAGAACGCGGCGTTTTCCCTGAAAAGGCGTCACTGGACAGGCGAAACCTTCCTGAACTACTATTCAGAAGAAGGCGCTTCGTATGTGCGGACCGGCGACAACGTGATCCGGACTTCTTTCAAGAAGGACGAATTCGACAAAAAGACAAAATCCGCTATGGAGGTTTTGAAGAATGGAAAATAAAACTGTTTTCTGTCCTGTCCTTCAAAGACAGGTCAACGGCGACGACTGTTTCGATATTTCAATGGTCGCCGAAAAGACAACCCCCGACAGGTTCCTTCCGAAGGACTTGAAGCCGGAAGACTTCACGGACGGCAAGAAGGAAATCTGTTTGAAATGCAAATATCACCCTGAATAAGCGTCGATCGGATATTCCGACCGGCGTTTTCTTATGCGTTGAATCAGACATCACCCTTTTGGTGGTGTCTTTTTCATATAAAAAACAGCCGCACCCGTCCGGCGACCAGGCGGAACCGCAAAGCGTGTGGAAGTCACGATAAACACAGCGGAAAAGAAAGGAGAGATCACACATGATCATTGAAGGAATCAAAAATCTTCTGGGCGAAGACCTGACGAAACAGGTTGAAACAGCGCTGAAAGGAAAAGGCAAAGACGGAAAGGACGTCGACCTGGTTATCGGAAACGACGGAAGTTTCGTTCCGGCCGAAAAGTACAACGGCGCCAACAGCGGCAAAACCAGCGCGGAAAACGCATTGAAAGCCGCCGCCGAAGCGTTGAAGGCAATCGGCGGAAGTGGCGATCCGGCCAAGATCGCCGAAGACGTGAAGACGGCCCAGACCACTATCACAACCCTTCAAACCAACCATGACGCCGAAATCAAGAAGATCAGCAAGAACGCCGCCCTTCGAATGGCCCTGAACGGGAAAGTTCACGACCCTTCGGACATTATCGGCCTTCTGGACCTTGAGAAAATCGACGTCGACGACGCCGGCAACCTGAAAACAGACCTTGACGGCCTTTTGAAGCCTATCAAGGAATCGAAAGGCTATCTGTTCACTGAACCGGCGAAACCTGGCGCCCCTGAAATCAAAGGCGCAAAGCCGGCCGAGCCTGGCGCCCCTGGCGCACCGGCCGCAAAAGCAGACGGCCCCGTTTGCTTGTAAAAACACACAAACCAAAAATCAGAAAGGAATGATTTACAATGGCAAGAACAAAAGCAATCAGCCTGATCCAGTCCGGTTCTACGAAGGTAGACCTTGCCGAACTTTCCGGCCTTGTGATCAGCAACATTCAGAAGGACACCCTTTCCCAGGGCTTGAAGTCCCAGGCGTACACTGGCAATCCTGCCAGCGGTTCCGTCGAGTTTAAGCGCTTCAAGAACAGCGCTTCCCAGCCTTACGGTACGGCAAGAACTGCCGGCAAGGGCGACGCGATCACCGTTCCGCCTACTACCGTAAACCTTAACACCCACAAGGAGATCGTCGAAGAAGCCGCAAAGTTCGACCTTGACACTTTCGGCGTCGGAAACATCATGGCCAGACGTGCTGACAACCACGTCGACACTGTGGCGTCTGAATTCGATACCGCCTTCTTCGCCCAGGCAAAGGCCGAAGGTACTTCCTACACGCCGGCCAGCGACGCCGGAATCGAAGACCTTCTGGAAGGTATCATTCAGACTTTGGAAAGTGTCAAGAACGATTATGTTCGCGGCGTTCCCCGTAACATGATCCGCCTTGTCCTTGATCCTCTTACCTACGGCAAAGCCAGAAACTACCTTGACAAGAGCACCAACAACGCCAACGTGGACACGGCCGCCGAAGACTTCGCTATCTTCCACGGTGTAAGGGTATATTCTTCTATCAATCTTCCTGTGACGTCCGAAGCGACTTCCGACAGCAAGACGAAGACCACTACGGTTCACGCTATCGCCATGATCGAAGGTGCTATCGCACAGCCGGCGGTTATCTATCCTTACAAGGAGCCTGAAAAGATTCCTCTTTCCAACGACTACGGCGTGTCTATGTTCTTCGACTACGGCACGAAGGCCCTTACCCCTGACCTTATTTTCTGGTATGGAACTTCCGTCACTGCGTAAGTGGCGGAGCCTTTATAGGAGGTAGCAACATGAACACAAAATTCAAAAGTATTGTAACCGGCGCGATCCTGGAACCGAATTCCGAAATGGTCGCTGAACAGCTTCGAAAGAATCCTTCCTTCGTTGTCTATGACGGCCAGGAAGCCACACAGGGCGACGAAAAGCCCCTGTCGAAGATGAACAAGGACGAACTTCTGAAAGTCGCCCAGGACGCCGAAATCGCGGTTCCTGACGGCGCCACAAAGGCGGAGATCGTCGAACTGATCAAAGCCGCACAGGGCGACGAATAAAGCGGAACCGCCGAAAGGTGGTGGAACTATGTTCGAACAGATTCTTTCGTCCCTGGACGGCCCGACTGATCTTGAACGTGCGGACGTCCTTCGCGTTCTTATGTCGAAGGACAGCCGCCTTTCAAAGGTCAAGGCCCTTCTGGGAATCACAACGACGGATCAGGACGACGTTCTGGAATTCGTTATTCAGACAGTCGAAGATATGATCCTGTCGTACATCAATCAGGACACCCTTCCGCCGCGTCTGGAAAACGTCTTGATCGTCATGTGTGTCAGCTATTACAAATCGGCCGGACTGGGAACCACGACGGCCGCCGTCGGTCCTGTGGCGTCTGTGAAGCGTGGCGACGTCCAGACTTCCTTCGCCACCGGTTCCGGTTCTTCCGGATCGGCGAACACCTTCAACCTGGGAACAGACAGCGGCGACTTCTTCGGGTGGAAAACTGTCCTGAACGAATATCGCGTGTTAAGGTGGTGATCCTATGGCCTTCGGAAACGCAAGCGCTGAACGCGCCGCAATCGAATTGACCTACGAAGACACCGCCACCGTGAGCCGTACAACGTCACAGAGAGGGAAAAACAACATTTCAGCGTCTTTCCCTTCTGTGATTTATGACGGTATCATTTGCGCGCTATCGTATACAGGTTCAGACAATAGCAGACAGACGGACGCACAGAACAACGTCGATTATGACGCTGTCATTTTCGCCAGTCCGGACCTTCTGGTCCTTCCTGGTGACACAATCGTCGTAAAACGGTTCGGACGGGACGATCCTTCCAGTGGTCTAAACCTGACCTTCGAAGTGATCGGCCGTCCTTCCGTCTATGCGACACATCAAGAAATCAAAGTAAAGGACGGTGATCTGGCGTGAGCGTGGACAATTCTGAACTTATGGCCTTCCAGAATCAGATTCAGGCGTTGAAAGACGACATTCCTGAAATAATGGACAGCCTGGCCGTCGGCGAAGGACGCTATGCGCGCGACCAGGCCCGTAAAATCTGCAAGGAAGAAAATATCGTAAACACTGGCGACTATCGGCGCAACTTCAAAAGCGGAACAAAGGCGATCCGCGCCGGTAATTCGTACAAAATCGACGTCTTCAACAATCTTGACTATGCGAAGCCGCTTGAATACGGCTTCCGAAGTCACTTCGTTCCTGGCCACTGGGAGGGAAATTCCTTCAAGTACCAGAGAAACGACCCTGACGGCGGAATGTACGTCGGACCGGCCGGCGGCTATGTTCGCGGTCATTTCACCCTTCGGCGCGCTATAAGACGCACGAAGACAACCCAGGCGGCACGACTGAACCGAAAAATGGACCGGATCATTCGTCAACGCATGAACGGAGGTGGCACAGAATGACGCTGAACAACTTCCTTGAAGCTGTCGCCGAAAAACTTGTCGGCCTGTGGCCCGATCGACACGTATTCGTCAACGAAATCCCGAAGGATTCTGACGGGAATTTCTTCGTCGGAATTATCGAAGCGACACAGGAAAAGAAACTGGATCGGCGCCGCCGGCGTCATGTCCAGATTGAAGTTCTTTATTTCCTGGCGTCGAAGGATAACCTTGACTTCAACGAATGGTCTGAAAAAATGCTGGACGAATTCGAATCCCTGACGGTGGTCGAAACAGAAAGTCGTTCCCGACTGGTTCGCCTGACGAATGTCACGGCCAGAAAGGACGACGACAGCCGCGTCTATCAGTTTCTTTTTGACGCGGACTTCTACTTTGTGATCACGCCGGAAGTGATTCCGACTATGTATTATCTGGACCAGGACAACACAATCAGATCGGAGGTAATCGAATAATGGCAACAAAGAAAAAGACGGATTCCGTTGACCAGGCGGAACCTACTTTCAGCAAAGAACAACTGGTCAAATCCGCAACGCTGGGCCTTCCCAGGGACGCCGTGGCGGCGATCCTGAAAGACGGTCAGCAGTATACACGGGAACAGGCGATCCAGCTTGTGACCGAATTTCTTGAAAGGAAGGTGTAACCTATGCCTATTGGTGGTGGTACTTTCACAGTACAGAACAAAATTCTTCCTGGTGCTTACATCAACTTTGTAAGCATGGGAACCAACGCCAAAATGGGAAGCCGTGGCGTCGCCGCCCTTCCCCTTGAACTTAACTGGGGACCTGACGACAAGGTCTTCACTATGACCGCGACCGACTTCAACGCGACCAGCTTGAAAGTCTTCGGTTACGATCCTACCGACGCGAACATTCTTCTTGTCCGCGAAGCACTGAAACGCGCGAAGTCCCTTCTGATCTATCGCGTAAACGGTGGCGGCACAAAGGCCAGCGCAACCGTCGGCGGAATGACTGTCACCGCGAAATATGGTGGCACACACGGAAACGACATCATGGTCGCCGTGATCACCAACGTCGACGACGCGACAAAGGTCGACGTCGCGACCTATCTTGACGGCGTGGTTATGGATAGCCAGACCGTCGCGAAATCCGGCGGCGCCGCTTCCCTGGTAGCGAATGACTTCGTAACCTTCGGAACGGCGGCAACTCTTACGGCCGCAACTGCAACCGCCTTGACCGGTGGAACGAACGCCACTGTCAACGCCGCAAAGCACACGGCCGCCCTAAACGCCTTCGAAGTCGAATCCTTCAATGTGATCGGCTATCCTGGCACGAATACCGACGTCAAGGCCCTTTATGGCGCCTTTGTGAAGCGTCTTCGTGACGACGAAGGAAGAAAGATCGTCGGCGTCCTTTACGACTACGACGGCGACAATATGGGCCTGATCAACGTCAAGAACGGCGTTATCCTGGCCAACGGAACCACATTGACCGGCGACAAGGCCGTCGCCTGGGTGACTGGCGCTTCCGCCGGCGCGGAAGTGAACGAATCCCTGACAAATACGGCCTATGACGACGCTGTGGACGTCGATATTAAATATACGAAGTCCCGGTTCGAAGCCGCTATCAAGGCCGGCGAATTCACATTCTACGCCGACAACGGAAAGGCCCGTGTCCTGACTGACATCAACAGCCTTGTCACGATCGGCCAGAATATGTCTTCCGACTGGACGTCGAACCGCGTTGTCCGCGTTATGGACGGCTGGGCGAATGACGTCGCCAGAATCTTCGGCGAATCTTATATCGGCCTTGTAACCAACAGCGACACCGGCCGACAGCTTTTCAAGGCTGACCTTGTGGCGCTTGCAAATCAGTATCAGTCGATCGACGCAATCAGCAATTTCAAGTCCGACGACATCACTGTCAACCAGGGCGACGGAAAACGCGACGTCGCGGTCGACTGCGCTTTACAGCCGAACGACAGCATGGAAAAACTTTATATGACTGTCGTCGTAAACTAAGAAAGGGGTGACAGACAATGAAAACTTTGAACGCACCTGATACCATTTCCGGCAAGGAAGGCCGCGCCTATGCGAAAATCAATGGCAACAACGAAGAACTGTTCTACGCGAAGACGATCGAAGCGAACGTCGAAAAGAGCAAATCCGAAATCAAGGCGATCGGGAAGCGTATGACTGGCCACAAGACAACCGGCGCGAACGGTAGCGGTTCCATGACGCTTTACTATATGACGCCGCTTTTCCGCGAAATGCTTCGCCAGTGGAAGGAAACCGGAAAGGACGTTTACTTCGATATGGTGGTCGAGAATGACGACCAGGAATCTTCGGCTGGCAAACAGACGGTTCTTCTTATGGACTGCAATCTGGATTCCGTCGTCCTTGCGAAACTGGACGGCGATTCTGACGACGCCCTGGACGAAGACGCCGACTTCACTTTCGAAGACTTCGACATTCTGACACCGTTCACGAAGTTCTAAGCTATCAAAGGAGGAAAACAAAATGGGTAAATTACAGGAATTCCTTATGTCCAACCAGGACGACATTCAGGCAACAGCGGAAGTCGCGGTCAGCGGCTTCCCTGTTCCTTTCACGATCAAGTCGATCACCGAAGGCGAAAACAAGGCCATTCGTAAGTCTTGCCAGAAAATCACCTTCGACAAGAAGACACACCAGAAGACCACGGAAACGGATCAGGACCTTTACAATAACCGTCTTGTGATCGCGTGCTGTGTGGACCCGAACTTCAAGGACGCGGAACTTCAAGCGAAATTCGGTGTCATGGGCGCCGAATCCTTGATCGACGTCCTTTTGAAGCCTGGCCAGTTCGTCGATCTTCTTCTGGGTGTCCAGGAAGTCAACGGCTTTTCTGACGACGTGAACGACCTTCGCGAAGAAGCAAAAAACTAATCACCGGTGGAGGTGTGGACGCTGACGCGGACGGCGAAGCTGTCTACGCGCATTACGCCTTGCACCGGTTGAAAATCCTTCCCAGTACGCTTGTAGCCCTTCCACTTCGGGAACGGGCTTTTATTTATGCTTCTATTGACCTTCAAATCGAAAAGGAAAAGAAAGAAGCACAAAAAGCGAAACGGAAAGGCAAGAAAGGAAGGTGATGAACCGTGGCCGGTGTCGCTACACAAATGACCATTCGCGACGGTATGACTTCGAAGCTGAACCGAATCTTTCAGGCAGTATCGAGGACAAACCGCGCCCTGGAAACCACGGACGCACTGTCGGACCAGGTGAACCCTGGGGCCAACTTTGACAGGGCGGCTTCGGCCGCCGGTCGCGCTTCCGGCCAGGTTGATAATTTCAACAATCGCCAGCGCCAGTCAGAGGAAGGCGCCCGAAAGGTCGCTTCCGCCTGGGGCCTTGTAAAAAAGGCTATTGGTTCAGCCCTGGCGGCGATCAGTGTCCAAAAGGTAATCGAACTTGCGGACAGTATGACGTCGACCAGGGCCAGACTGGACATAATGAACGACGGACTTCAAACCACGGACGAATTACAGTCTATGATTATGAAATCCGCCAACCGGTCCCGCGCCGCCTATCAGACAACGGCTGACGCCGTTTCGAAAATGGGTATCATGGCAAAGGACGCCTTTTCAAACAACGACGAACTGATCAAGTTTACAGAATTGATCAATAAACAGTTCACGATCGCCGGCACTTCGGCCGCCGGTATCGACGCGGCTATGTTACAGCTTACACAGGCCATGTCTTCCGGTGTCCTTCGTGGTGAAGAATTGAACAGCGTCTTCGAACAGGCGCCGACAATCATTCAGACGATCGCGGACTATCTTGACGTACCTATCGGCAAAATTCGCGATATGGCCGCCGACGGTCAGATCACTTCGACGATCGTCAAAAATGCCATGCTGGCGTCTGCTGACGAAATTAACGCGAAGTTTGAAGCTATGCCTATGACCTTCGCCCAGGTCTGGACAATCGCGAAAAATATCGCCCTGGAAGCCTTCACACCTGTTATTCAGGCGATCGGTTCCGGCGCACAATGGATTTATGACAACTGGTCCACTATCGCCCCGATCTTCTGGGGCCTGGCCAGTGCCGCCCTTGCCTATGCTGTGGCGCTGGGAATCCAGACGGCCGCGACCTGGATCGCAGACGGAGCCGCGAAGGCTTTCTTTACGACGCTTCTGACGAATCCGCTTTTCTGGATCGCCCTTGCGGTCGGCGTTGTCGTCGCCGCGCTTTACAGAATGATTCAGGCTGTCGGCGGCGTGAAAAACGCTTGGGAAATCTGCAAAGCGGCCCTTGTGGTCGCCTGGGCGGCCTTGAAGGTGGCGTTCTTTGCAACCTACAACTGGATCGCGAACCTGATCGACAAGCTGAAACTATGCTGGCAAAGGGCCGGCGTGGCCATAGCCGGATATATGGGCGATATGAAAGTAAACGTCCTGACAATCCTTCAAAATATGGTCAATGGCGCGATCGACATCATAAACAAGTTTATCGGCTTACTGAACAAAATTCCTGGTGTCAGCATTGACGCGGTCGAACAAGTAACCTTCGCCACAACCGCAAAGGCAGAAAACGAAGCCGCGAAGCAAGCCAGAGCCGACGCCTTGAACAAGTACGAATCGGACATCAAGGCCGCACAGGCCCAGCGTGACGCCACCTATTCGGCGGCGAAGAAAGAACTTGCTGACGCTACGGCCGCACTGTCTAAGACCTACGCCAACGCCAAAGCGGAAGCCGCACAGGCGAAGTCTGACGTCGGCGCCACGGACTGGAATGTCGACGGGACAAACGACGTCGGGAAAGTCGATTCCGTGGGATCGGTCGGAAAAATTGACAGCGACGTAAATATCGCCGATGAAGACCTGAAATTCCTTCGCGACGTGGCCGAAATGCGCTATGTCCAGAACTTCGTCACCTTGACGCCGACTGTGGCTGTCGAAGCCCAGATCAGCGAAAAGGTCGACGTCGACGAAGTCGTCGAACGAATCGAAAGCAAGCTGGAAGACGAATTCACAGCGGCGGCGGAAGGAGTGTATAACTAATGAGCAACTACCGAATGACACTAATCGTCGGTGGACGGGAAATCAACATTCCCGCCCTTCCGGCGAAACTGAACGTGTCTTCGCCTGGGAAAAATGAGCGTGTAACAGTGCTTGACCTGGGCGAAGTCCTTCTTTTACGTAAAAAGGGCCTTCGGATTCTGTCCTGGGAAAGTTTCTTTCCGGCCGATTCCGCGCCGTACACTACCGGACAGGTTCGGGACCCTATTTCTATTATTCAGGCAATCCAGAAAGCCAGGGACAGCAAAACGCCGGTCCGCTTCCTGATAACAGGAACAGACCTGGACTGTAATATTCGAATGGGGATCGAATCCTTCGAATACGAAGAACGGTCCGGCGAACTGGGCGACCTGTACTATACGATCAAACTGTACGAATGGAAAGACACGTCGCCGAAGAAAATTGTTCTTCCGGAAAAGAAGAACACACCGGCGAAAACCCAGGAACCGGCCAGAGCCGGAAAGCCTGAAAAGAAATCGAAAACCTATACGGTCAAAAAAGGCGACTGCCTGTGGAATATCGCGAAGAAATTCTATGGCAAGGGAAGCGACTATACAAAAATCTACAACGCCAACAAGGGGACGATCGGAAAGACCCCGAATCTGATCTACCCTGGCCAGGTTTTCACAATTCCATAATGGCCATTCGTATTCAATACCAGAATAACGTCACAGGCGCGGCGTTCGATATAACGACGCTTGTCAGTGGCGCGAAATGGTCGACAAAACGGTCCGGTTCCCCCGCTTCCCTGGAACTGACCGCCATTGTCAACGACGAAATACAGTGGAGCCACGGCGGAATCGTCACCCTGTTAGACGATAAAACCGGACTGTTTTATGGCTACGTCGTAAAAATCAGCCAGAACGAAAAGGAACAGGTTCAGATCACGGCTTACGATCAGACCTGGTATTTGAAGAAAAACAAGGACACCTATGTTTTCAAGGGGAAACGTGCGGATCAGGTATTGAAGCAGATCGCCGAAGACTTCAAATTGAAAACTGGAAGCCTGGCAAACACCGGATATTCTATACCGTCTATGATTGAAGACGGCCAGACGCTTTTCGACATTGTCTTGAAGGCTATCGACTACACCCTGATCAATACAGGAAAAATGTTCGTCCTGTGGGATAACTTCGGGAAACTGACCTTGACAGACGTCGAAACGGCAAAACTGGACCTTTTTGTCGGCGACGGCAGTCTGGCGACAGGCTTCACCTACGAATCAGAAATTGATTCCGAAGCCTACAACAAGATCAAACTGGTCAAGGACAACAAGAAGACCGGAAAACGTGACGTTTATATCTTCCAGGATTCTAAAAATATGACCTTGTGGGGTATTCTGCAAGACTATGAAGTGGTTGACGAAGACATGAACGAAGCCCAGATCAAGAAACGCGGCGGACAAATGCTGGAACTATACAACAGACCGAAGCGATCTTTCAGCGTCAGCGCAATCGCGGACCTGTCAGTCAGAGCCGGCCGCGCCTTGTATATCGGGATCGGCGCCGTGGGCGTGAAATCCTTCTTCATAGTCGAAGAAGCCACGCACGACCTTTTGAAAGAAACAATGTCCTTGAAATTAAAGGTGGTGTAATATGGGACTTCTTGAAACTATGAAACAAGTCGCACAAGCGACCAACGACGCCGGTATGCCGACGGCTTTTCTGTTCGGTTCCGTGACGAAGACGTCGCCCTTGACGATCCGCGTCGACAACCGGTTCGACATATCCGGCGACGCCATTGTGGTTATGAAGGAATTCCAGGCCGGCTTCTATCCTACCCACTACCACACCGGCGTCAAGGGTAGCCCTTCCACCGAAGAAAAGTCAGGTGGAAGCGGCGACGCGTCCTTCGCGGCACATTCCCACACCTTGAAAAGCAACTACCAGACCAACACCGACGCAAAGTCCGAATATTATTACGGCCTGGCCGTCGGTGACAAAGTGGTCCTTCTGCGAAATGCTGGCGGACAGGCGTTCCTTGTCCTGGGAAGGGTGTGATTTTATGATACCGAACGCGTTAAACGTAACGATCGGCGAAGACGTGGAGGTTCAGACCGCCGCCGAAGCGCCGACAAGAACATTCAAAATCGACTTCGACGCCGGCCGCGTCGGTGGCTTCTGTGATGAAACGGAAGCCATGAAACAGGCCATTTACAAGATACTGCAAACAGAACGCTTCGAATACCTGATCTATTCCTGGAATTACGGAATTGAACTGAACGCCGTTGTCGGGAAAAGCTTTCAAGTGTTTGCAAGTGAAATAAAACGTGTAATTCGCGAAGCCCTTCTGGCAGACAGCCGGATCACCGACGTCACAGACTTCGAAGTGGCCCAGATTGACAAAAGAACCGCTTCCGTGAAGTTCACGGCCGAAACTATCTTCGGCGAAATACCTATTGAAAGCGAGGTGAACGTGAATGTATGAGGATATGACCTTCGAAAACATTATGGACCGCTGTCTGGATCGCGTGTCTTCTTCTATCGACAAACGCGAAGGTTCCGTCGTATATGACGCCATAGCGCCGGCGGCGGCCGAACTGGCGATCATGTATATCGAACTGGCCTACCTTATGGACCGCGCTTTTCCTGATACGGAATCCGGCGACGACCTGACAAAGAAAGTCCGCGAAAGAAGTATCTTCCGAACACCGGCAACCGCCGCAATTCGAAAGGGCTATTTTGAAGACGGAAACGGCGCCGCTATGGACGTGCCGATCGGAACGCGTTTTTCCGGTGACAATCTGAACTATACCGTCACCGAAAAGATCGCAACCGGACAGTTTCGCCTTCTGTGTGAAACACCAGGCGCGGCCGGCAACCAGTACCAGGGGAACCTTTTCCCGATCGACTACGTGGAAGGACTGGGCGCGGCCAGACTTGCGGACATTCTGATCAACGGTGAAGACGAAGAAAGCGACGAAGACCTTCTTGACCGTTATATGGACAGCTTACAGGCCCAGGCATACGGCGGAAACAAGGCCGACTATAAAACAAAGGTCGAACTTCTTCAAGGCGTCGGCGCCGTCAAAGTGTTCCCTGTGTGGAATGGCGGCGGAACCGTGAAGATCGTCTTTGTAAATAGCGACTGGGGAATCCCTTCTTCTGACCTTGTCAACAGCGTTCAAACAGCCGTCGATCCGGTTCAAAACCAGGGCGTCGGTGACGGTATCGCCCCGATCGGACACGTCGTCACGGTCGAAGGTGTGACCGGAACCACGATCAACGTATCTTTCACGCTGACTTTTTCCGGTTCGTCCACCTGGTCGACCGTCGAAACGTCTGTGAAGAAGGCTATTCAGGACTACTTTGACAGCCTGGCCAAAACCTGGGACGAACAAGAAAACCTTGTCGTCCGCGTCAGCCAGATCGAAACGAAGGTCCTGAATGTCGAAGGCGTGATCGACATCACCGGAACCAAAATCAACGGCGGAACACAAAATATTTCCCTGGCTTCAAATGCGATTCCGGTTCTGGGGGTGGTGACAAATGGTTCTTAAAGAATACTGGCCGCGCTGTCTGCAAGAACTGATCGAATTTCAGCAGATCGCCAACGCGGAACAACCTGAATTTGAAAAGGTCGTCAGTGACGTAAAATCGGCCGCTGACGACTTCTTTCTGGTGTCCATGTCCGAATATGGGTGTGAACGCTGGGAAAAGATTCTGGGGCTTTCTGTGGAGCCTGGGGACACATTACAGGATCGCCGCGACCGAATCCTGATTAAGTACCTGGATCAGCTTCCCTATACTTACAGGACCCTTTTGAAATACCTTGCAACGATCAGCGAAGACTTCACAGTCACCCTAAACGAAAACGCCTACGACCTATATATCAGAATCCGCCTGGAAGGCTACGCCCAGCGCGACGCCCTGGCGGCGACCCTGGGACAAATGATTCCGGCGAATCTGGTTCTTCGCTTGCGGACGGATATTCCACAAGACGACCAACCGGCCAAAACGGCCGCCTGTTCCGCTATGGCTACAATGAACCGGCACAAATACACGCCGGCAACGTAAGGAGGAAAAACGAATGGCAAAATTCAAGTCCATTGTCACGGACGGCGGAAGCGAAGCCCTAACGGCCCTTATCGCGTCCGGACAGAAATTGATACTGACACGCGCGGCCGCCGGAAGCGGCGTCGCCCAGGCCAGCCCGAATACACTGACCGATCTTGTAAACGTGGAAAACGTCAGCGCCAACCTGTCCGAAAAGGAACTGGTCGAAGGTTCGCCTTCGATCATGCAAATTCCGGTACAGGTGACAAACGAAGGTCTGGAATCGAATGTCTGGATCAGGGAAATCGGCGTCTTCGGCCTGGACATCAGCGGAAACGAAATTCTTTTCTGCTATGGCTGGCTTGACGGCGAAGACAGTGACAACGTCCTTCCGGCGACAACCTTTGAAGAGGACGCCGACACGGTCCACATTCACGACCTGGCCGTCTTTATCACCAACCAGGAAGCGGCGGCCGTATCTGTCCAGGTGGGCGTCGGTTCCTTCGTGACAACCGCGCAAATGACCGCATACGCCGCGCCTGTGCTTCATACCCAGGCCGCAACAACGATCAACGAAACGACCGGCGAAACCACGGAACAGGTTCAGCGGCGCCAGGACAACGACATTCAGTCGATCCTTGAACAGTTAAACACCGGATTCACCGGAACAACCGTCACACACACTTTCGTTCCTGCACAGCTTCAATACTGGAAAGGCTACGACGGAACAGGAATTCCGGAAGGTATTCTGGATCAATCCCTGAACCGTCTTTATTTATGACCAGAATCGGCGCCACGCCGTCGGAAACGTCTTGCCTTATATCGAACCTATTCACGGAAATTCGGCCCGTCTGTGGCCACTGTGAGGGCGACAGCGTGGTCCTGTGTGGCGTAACCTACGAAGGACAGGAAGAAACCGTCGTCCTTCGTGATTATGGCTTCGACTATTCCGGCGATCCGGAAACCGTCGAAAATATCCGAAAGCGAAGGTGTATCTATGGGAACAAGAAGAAACTACCAGCGGACTTCGAATAAAAATGACAGTCCGCTTCACGTTCTTCCGGTGGCCGAAAAGCTGATCGACTACACCCTGGACCTGACCGACAACGCGAAACGCTTTCCGAAACGTGTCCGTTTTTCGATCACAAACAAGATTCAGGGCCACGTCATGGCCATATATGACGGCCTACTGGAAGCAAACGAAATATTTCCGATCCGCACAGAAGCGGACCGGACAGAACGGCTTCGTCTACAAAGGGCCGCCTTGACCGAGTGCAAGAAACTGCTTCACATGATCGAATTATCGAAGAAGCGAAGCTATATCGACAAGGACACCTTTGACTATTGGACGAAGTTGACCCTGGACGTTAAGTTCATGACCGCAAAATGGTACAAGGCCGAACAGGACACCGCCGAAGCGATCGCCCCGTCGGACCCTATACCGGAAAGCGTGTAATGATATTTAGGGAATGACCTGTTACCCCGAACGCCAGCAACGCGAACAATGCGCGCAATGTCAACACGGACGGCAGTCTGAACAACAACAACGCGTACAACGGCAACAATGGCGTTCGGCCGGATTTGGTGGAAAACGCGACCGAGTAAGGCGAAGAACCTGAAAACAGAGTACCCCAACAAAGGAGGTCATTTCCTTCCGAAGTGCCGGAAAGGCCACGGTAAACACAAGATTGACGACGAATGGCCTTCCTACTGTGACGGCCGGACTGTAAGCGTCAAGGAGGATTTTTATTTTGAGCGAAGACCAGACATTGAATCTTTCTGACTTCGCGAAGGTGATCGACTTTAACAGTCTATATCAATCGTATACAGAAGCGCGCAAAGGTAAACGGTGGAAATATGCGGTCTGCAAATACGAAGTGAACGTCCTTGAAAACCTTATGTTCGTTCATTTCATGTTATCGGCCCACAAATACCGCCTGTCGCCTTATAACTGCTTCATTGTGAAAGAACCGAAGGAACGACTGATCATGTATAACAGCTTCCGCGACAAAATCGTTCAGCACAGTCTTTGCGATAATGTCCTGGAACCGTACCTTTCGAAAACTTTCATATACGACAACTACGCAAGCCAGAAAGGCAAAGGAACGCACTTCGGACTTGACCGCCTGAAATATTTCATGTCGAGGTACTACCGACAGAACGGGGCGGACGGCTGGGTCCTGAAATGCGATATTCGAAAGTATTTTTACAGTATCAATCACGACGTTCTGAAAGAACAGCTTCGCCGGCTTATCAAAGACCGCGACGTCTTGTGGCTTCTGGATATGATCATAGATTCCACCGAAGGACCAGGAATCCCGATCGGAAACCATACTTCACAGTGGTTCGCCGTTCTGTACCTGTCCGGAATGGATCACATGATCAAGGAACGTCTGGGAATCAAAATGTACGGCCGCTACATGGACGACTTCTATTTGATTCACCCTGACAAGGACTATCTTCGTTATTGTCTGGAAGAAATCAAGAAGTATCTGGTCCCTTTAGGACTGGAATTGAATCAAAAGACGGCCGTTTTCCCCTTAACCCAGGGAATCGACTTCCTGGGATTTAGGACCTATCTGACCGACACCGGAAAAGTCGTCAGAAAAGTCCGCCGTGAAAGCAAGAACCGAATCCGAAGGAAATTGAAGAAATACCGTCACCTTCTGGACGAAGGCCGGATCGACTTCGAAACGATTCTTCAATCCTATTCTTCGTGGACCGGTCACGCCGAACACGGCAACAGTTACCACTTGATCAGGAAGACGGACGACCTGTTCTTTAACCTGTTCAAGAATGAATTGGAGGGATTAACCTATGGCAAAATTACTATCCGCTTTGCCCGTTGGAAGCGTCGTCAAGTCGACGAACACGAAATACAACGGGAAAGTGATCAGGTGGATCGTGGGAACCCAGGACACGGCCAACGGCCGAACGGGCCTGGTAGCCGAGAAAATGATCACCCTGAAATGCTTTGACGCGAAGGAGCCTTCGAACACAAACAGCGACCGCAAGAATTACGGAAACAACCGTTATTCCCAGTCTAATATCGACCAGTGGTTGAACAGCCAGGCCGCGTCCTGGTATTCCGCGCGTCACAGCTACGACGCACCGCCGAACAACGCCAACGTGTGGAGCAACTACAACGAATACGACACCGAAGCCGGATTCCTGTCCAACTTCGAAGCGGACTTCCGAAAGGCTATCCTGGACGCCGTGATCCGTGTCGCAAAGAATACCGTCACCGACGGCGGCGGTTATGAAGACATTACTCGAAAGGTCTTTCTTCTGTCAAATACCGAAGTCGGCCTGTCCAACGAAAACGGCGTGGCCGAAGGGACCCTGTGGTCCTACTTTTCCAGTGCCGCGCGCCGCCAGTGCTACCCGACCGCCGAAGCTGTCAGCAATTCGGAATATACAAGTTCCAGTCTGAACGCGTCTTCTTATTGGTGGTGGTGGCTTAGAACCCCGTACGCCAGCCACGCGCACAGTGCGCGCATTGTCGGCACGGGCGGCGGTCTGGACTACGACGGCGCGTACCGTGGCTACCGTGGCGTTCGGCCGGCTTTGTATTTGGAATCTGGGAATCTGGTATCCGATTCAACAGACACCGACGGGGCCTATATCTTACAGTGGAACCAGCCGCCGTCTGATCCTTCTTCTATTTCCTACGGCACACCGCAAGCCGGAAACAGCCTGGTTCTTTCGACGGGCGGTTCTACCGATCCGGAGGGCGACGCCATTTCCTACGTCTGGGAAAGGAAGATTGATTCCGGCGCTTATGTCCAGTTAGGGATCACCACGGCGAAGACCTTCACCGACACAGTTCCGACGTCCGGCACAACTTACACGGCGCGCGTGAAGGCAGTCGACGCGAACGGCCTTGAATCCGGTTACTGCACCGGATCGGCAAAAACCATTTCCTACAACACGCCGCCCGTGATCAGTGGGTCGGATCAAAACCTGGGATCAAAAACAGCGCCGTTTACATACCAGTACACGGTCACAGACGCCCAGGCGGCCACCCAGACGATCACGGTCACGGAAAAGCTGACCAACGGAACCCAGACGATCACGCTTCGCACCTATACCGCGACCAGCGGCGCCCAGAATACCGTCGACCTGTCCAGTGTATGGCTTCCGCTTCTTTCCGGAACCCACGTCCTGACGATCACGGCCACCGACAGCACCGGCGGAAGCGCAACGCGAAAGATCACATTCAGCCGCACCGTCAGCCGTATCGCGGCGGCGCGCGCGTTCAATACGGACGCCCTGGTTCAGAAGGTCTTTGTTTCCCTTTATCCGGCGACGATTCCGGCAGACGCAACCCTTCACCTGGAAGTCACGAACAACCCGTTCGACACTTCGCCGGTGTGGGTAGACATCACTGACAAGGCGAACAGACTTGTCCACGTCTTCACGAATACGACCGCCGCGAAAGGCTATGGCCTGGGCTATCGCTTCTATATCACGAAGGGAACCCAGGAAATCGAAATCACCCAGGCGACGATCCGTTTCGCCTAAACGAAAGGAGGAATTCGAAATGTTTGACCCTACACAATGCGAAAGCGTGAGCATGGCCCAGGCAAAAGCCCAGGAAGAACAAAATCCTGTCAATGCCGCCTTGCGCGCGACTTCGATCGCCTTCGTCACTTTGGCCGAAGCCGGCCAGATCGACGACACAACCGCAACGGAAAACGTCAGCCAGTTCGCCCCCTGGACCTATCCTGTGGCGTATGCTGTCGGCAATATCCGCCAGTATAACGGTGAACTTTTCCGCTGTGTTCAGGCCCACACTTCACAAGCCGACTGGACGCCTGACGCCACCGCTTCCCTTTGGAAGAAAATCGGTGATCCGACGGAAGAATGGCCGGCCTGGTCCCAGCCGATCGGCGCCCATGACGCTTATAACAGCGGCGACAAAGTGTCCCACAACGGGAAACACTGGACATCTAACATTGACGCGAACGTCTGGGAGCCTGGCGTCTATGGCTGGACGGAGGTGACAAAATGACCGAAGGAATCATTGTCGGCATTCTGTCGCTGATCGGTACACTGGCCGGAACCTACTTCGCAAACCGAAAAAGTTCCGCCCTTATTGCCTACCGTCTGGAACTTCTTGAAAAGAAGGTCGACAAACACAATTCCGTCGTGGAACGAACCTTCAAACTGGAAGAACAGACGGCCGTTATTGAAGAAAAAATCAAGGTCGCGAATCACCGTATAGAGGACCTGGAAAGCCGGTGAAATCGCGCAAGAAGAAACGCGAGTTTTCCAAAATCATTATAACCATAGTCGGAGCCGTCACGCTTGTCGTGTCGGCTTTTACTATGGCCGTTGTATGGAAAACAAGCGACACCGCGCCCCTGGCGTATTTGATCCCTTCGGTCTTCGGCGAACTGGCCACCGCGACCGGCTTTTATTTCAGCAAAGCGAAGGCCGAAAACCGGATCAAACTTCGGAAATTATATGGTCCTGAAATCTACAATGACACGAAGGAGGTATAAACGTGTTTAACGCATTACTTGAAAACCTGACAAATATCGGCTGGGCTATGCTGGTCTTCCTGTGTGCATACCTGGCAAACGTCGCCTTTTCCCTGTGGTACAACATCAAAATCAGGAAGGAAGACTTCGACCGCGAAAAGCTGATCGCAAGCGGCTTGAAAATCCTTGTTTTCGTCGTTGGCCTGACGCTTCTGTGTACGGCTATTACTGCACTTCCGATTTTTGCAAACGAAGTCGGCTGGACTATTCCTGACGAATACACGGACATTTTCGCCGACCTGGTCATCATTGGCGCCGTTCTGCTTGTGTCCTGTAAATACATCAAGGAAGCCTTCACGAAGTTCGTTGCTATTTTGAACACCGGTTCCGTGGAAAATGTGGAAAACGTATCGGAGCCGGAAGCAACCAACGCCGGAAATGTCCAGATCGGCTTCATGGCCGAAAATGGAGGGAACGAAAATGAGTAACAGCAAACTTGTAAACTATACGCGCATTTCCCCGAACAAGAACAGCCCCAGAAACCACAAGATCGACACAATCACGATCCACTGTGTCGTCGGCCAGTGTTCGGTCGAAACCCTGGGGAATATCTTCGCGCCAACTTCCAGACAGGCGTCTTCAAACTATGGGATCGGCTATGACGGCAAAATCGGAATGTATGTGGAAGAAAAGGACCGTTCCTGGTGTAGTTCTTCCGCGTCCAACGATAACAGAGCGATCACAATCGAAGTCGCGTCCGATACAAAGCACCCTTACGCAGTCAATGAAAAGGCGTTCGCCGCGCTTCTTGACCTGGTGACTGACATCTGCAAGCGAAACGGGATCAAACGCCTTGTGTGGTCCACCAACAAAAAGGACCGTATGAATCACCTGAACGGGTGCAATATGACCGTTCACCGCGATTATGCAAACAAGGCTTGTCCTGGCGACTACCTGTATAACCGCCACGGTGAAATCGCGGTCGAAGTCAACCGCCGCCTGGGCGCCAGTGCCCAAAAGCCGGCAGAGAATAAACCGGCCACTGGCGAAGTGATCCACTCTGTCAAAGCTGGCGAAACACTGTCGAAGATCGCCCAGAAGTACGGGACGACCTATCAGAAGATCGCGGCCTATAACGGGATCGCAAACGCAAACCTGATCCGCGTCGGCCAGAAAATCAAAATTCCGCCAGACACCCAGGCCGCCCAGTCCTTCAAAAAAGGCGACAAAGTAAAGGTCCTGAAAGCTGTCACCTACACAGGGAAAGCCTTCAAGACCTACTATGACAAATATGACGTGATCGAAGCCGACGGCGACCGTGTGGTCATTGGTATCGGAAAGACAGTCACAGCGGCCGTCAATGCGGCAAACCTGAAAAAAGCATAACGGCAAAAGGAAAGCGGCCAGGGACATTCCCTGACCGCCTTTTTTTATTTTCCGGTGACCATTGAAAGAGCCGACACGAAAAGGTCCTGTCGCGCGACTGAAAACTGATATGTCTTCGATCCGGCCTGTACGACGACAGAGCCGTCGACAGGTGTCACCGCTGTCAATGCTGAAATCTTACATTCGAAACCGGCCTGGTTATGAATGAAGACGATCCGCCTATTCGTTAAAACGATAGCGCCTGAATAGGTTTCTGTCACTTCGCCGTAAACCGTCCGACTGGAACCGCCGCCAGTGCTTACCGACACGCCCTTCGCAACGCGGACACGGACGCCAGCACCGCTTCCGGTTCGGCCGACAGCCTTGTTCTTCGTGACGATCTTCGTCGCCGGCGCGTAATAATGGGCGACTTCGCCTTCTTCCAAAAGAACCGGCGTCCCCGTTACAACAGGAAGTTCGCCCTGTGCGATCGCTGAAATCGCGGTTTCTTCCATGAACGGCGTGTTTCTGGCCACTTGTGCCGCCTGTCTGGCTTCCTTCTGCTTCTTGACCTTGTTCGCACTGAAAAAAAGCCCAACGGTGACAATGGTCAAGACGACGATCCAGCCCCACAATGATACTTCCGGAACCGCGATCGACACAATCACCAGGATCAGATCGACAATCGCGGCCAGGATTCCGAATATAATAGCGACTATTCGCATTATATCCCCCCTTCCTACTTGTAAACTTTATAAGGTTCTGACCTTTAACACAATTATACGTGAAAATGTGTTAAAAACAAGAATGACGCTGAACATTAACACAAAATTTTCGGGAAGGAGGTCACAACTTGAAAATCTATGACTATAAAGGCCGGAAGAACATCAGCGGAAACAGAATCCGCGAAGCACGATTGAAGAAGCGGCTGTCACAGGCCGACTTCGCCGCCAAACTACAAATAGCCGGAATCACTATGGAGCGCGACAGCGTCAGCAGAATCGAAATCGGAACGCGCTTCGTCGCCGACTATGAACTTATGATAATAGCTGAAATCCTGGACGTAACCGTCGACTGGTTACTGTCCGAAGACTGCGAATAACACAACGGACCACTGGCGAACCTTTGAACCGCCAGGGTCTTTTATTTTTTTGTCCCCCCTTGACAATATAATGCCGGTATTATATAATATTCGACAGAAAGAGGTGACTACACTATGGCACAAGCGCAAATTGAAGCGAACAAACGCTTCCGAAAGAAATCCTATGACCGAATCGAAATAACAGTTCCAAAAGGCGACAGAGAAAAGATCGTTCAAGCCGCCAGCGCGGCCGGTATGAGTGTAAACGCTTTTATCAAAGAAGCACTGGTCGAATATATCGCCCGCACAACCAAACAATAAAACGAAAGCCCTGTCCATGAACGGACGGGGCTTTTTTGCATATCAGGAGGAATCAAAATGAAAAAGCGCAGATTCAAACACCTGTCCTGGACTGACAGGCTGAAAATAGAAACAATGTTAAAGGACAAGCGCCACAAACAGGAAATCGCTGACGAAATCGGCGTTCACCTGAAAACGATCTACAACGAAATCAAGCGTGGCCGTTATATTCATACGAATTCCGACCTGACCGAAGAAGAAAGATACAGTCCGGAAATGGCCGAAGCGGCTTACCGTGAACACCTGGCCGCAAAAGGTCCGGACTTGAAAATCGGGAACGACCACGAACTGGCACAGCATATCGAAAAGAAAATCGCCGAAGACGGTTATTCGCCGGCCGCCGTCTTGGGTGAAATTAAGGAACAGGGCCTTGAATTCAAAACGTCGATCTGTGAATCGACCTTGTATTCTTATATCGACAAGGGCGTCTTTTTGACTGTCACGAACAAGAACCTTCCTGTCAAAGGCCAAAAGAAACGCCCGTATAACAAAGTCAAGAGGGCGAAGCGGCCGCCGGCTGGAACCAGTATCGAAAACCGCCCGAAAGAAATCGACGATCGCGCGGTCGTTGGTGACTGGGAAATGGACTGTGTCGAAGGCAAGAAGAAAACAAAGAAAACCCTTCTGGTTCTGACCGAAAGAAAGTCCAGACGGGAAATCATTCGTCCTATGCGCGACCAGACCGCCCGAAGCGTGGTCCGCGTCCTGGATAGCCTTGAACGTGAATACGGCGCAAATTTCAGCAAAATCTTTCGAACGATCACTGTCGATAACGGTTCCGAATTCGCTGACTGTGCCGGAATGGAAAAGTCCTGTCGCCGCAAAGGCAACAGGACAAAGATATACTATTGTCACCCCTATTCGTCACACGAAAGAGGATCAAACGAAAATGTGAATAGAATGATCCGCCGTTGGTTCCCGAAAGGAACAGACTTCCGGAAAGTCACAGCGAAAGCGATCCAAAAGGTCGAAGACTGGATCAATAACTATCCCCGTGAAATACTGGGCTTCCGGACCGCAGAAGCCGTTTTCCAGGAAGGCGTCGCGTGTCTTACTTGAAATTTTTTATGAATTTTTGCAATTTAGTCTTGACTTTTTCAGCGGATGCCGTACTTTCGTTTCAGCGCCTCGATCTCGGTGCGCATGGACGCCTCATTGCTCCGGAGCTTTCCTTCGGCGCCCGCCCCGTCCGCAGGATCTGCACCCGCCGGGCCGAGGCCGTGCGGTAGATCCGGGCAAGGTCCTTCTTATATTCCCGCATGAGTTCCGCCAGCTCCTCCGGAGACAGGGTCTCCTCTATCTGTTCGTCTTCGTTCATGGCCGTCTCCTCTTTTCCGTTTCTCCCATTGTATCATATGCGCCGCATCAGTTGAGGAATTTGGCGGGATATGATATAATTCATTCTGTTAAATCTCCATGCGCCTATAGCTCAGGGGATAGAGCACTGGTCTCCGGAACCAGGTGCGAGGGTTCGAATCCCTCTAGGCGCTCCACACCGAACTGCCCGTCAGGGCAGTTTTTTCTTGCCCTTTTCACGCAAAAAGCGCCGGTTCCTCCGGCGCTCTTTTTTTGTATGGTCAGTCGTACCGCTGTTCCTTGATGCGGCGCTCCAGATCCCGTCTGGCCGCTTTCGCTGCCATGTCCTGCCGCTTGTCGTAGAGCTTCTTCCCCGTGGCCAGCGCGATCTCGCATTTCACAAGGCCGTGATGGAAATACAGCTTGAGCGGGATCAGGGTGTAGCCCTTCGTCTTCAGGGCGTTCTCAATCTTCAGGATCTCCCGGCGGTGCAGGAGCAGCTTCCGCGTGCGGAGAGGATCGTGGTTGAACCGGTTCCCCTGTTCATAGGGGCTGATGTGAGCATTCCAGAGAAAGACCTCGCCGTGCTCCACCTTGGCGAAGCTGTCCCGCAGATTGACCTTGCCCGCCCGGATGGATTTTACTTCCGTCCCGGTGAGGGCCACGCCCGCTTCATAGGTATCGTGGATGAAATAATTGTGGTAGGCCTGCCGGTTGACCGCTGCCGGCGGCGCTGCCTTCTTTTCCTTTGTCATGCCTTCCTGCCTTTCCCGCCTTTGCCTTTCCTCGTGCGGGGGCCGTCATTTCTGCCCTTCCCCTTTTTCTTCGCATGGGACCGGGAAGCGGCGCTGCGGCGCACCTTCTTTTCCAGACTGAGCGGCGAATGGATCTCGCCGATGACGAAGTCCACTTCCCTCTTCTCCTTGTCCGCCCGGATGAGCGTCACCCGCACGGGCATGCCGAGGGAATAGGTATCGCCGGAGAGCTTGCCCCGCAGAGTCAGCGTGTCCTCCTGATATTCAAATTCCTCGTCCATCATGTCCAGACGGGCCAGCCCTTCCACGCCGTTGTCCAGTCCGACGAAGATGCCGAAGCGTGTCACGCCGGTAACGGTGCCGTCAAAGGGCTCGCCCACAAAGGGTTCCATGTATTCCGTCATTTTCAGATCATTCGTGTCCCGTTCCGTTTCCACGCCGGCCTGTTCCGTCTCCGAGCAGTGGGCGCAGGCCTTGTCCAGGAAGGCTTCCTGACGGCCGAGCGCCTTTTCGTCGGGCTTTTCAAACAGGGCCTGACGGATGAGGCGGTGCACCATGAGATCGGAATACCGGCGGATCGGCGAGGTGAAATGGGTGTAGCACAGGGAAGCGATGCCGAAATGGCCTTCATTGTCCGTGCTGTAGCACGCCTGGGACATCGCGCGGAGCGTCATCACTTCGACGACGGGGGCGATATCCGTACCGCGCACGCATTCCAGCAGACGCTGGAAATCCTTCGGCTTCGGATCATCCGGCACCTGTACGGACGTGCCGAGGATCTGAGTGAGGCGCTGCAGGGCGTCCACGCGGTCCGGGTCCGGCTTCGCGTGCACGCGGTACACCGAGGTGTGGCCCGTATCGCGGAGGAAGCGCGCCACCGCTTCATTGGCGGCGATCATAGCGTCCTCGATCATCTTTTCCGATTCCCCGCGGAAGCGCTTCACGATGCGGAGCGGCTTGCCGTCCTCATCGAGCACCACTTTATATTCCGGGAATTCAAATTCCAGTGCGCCGCGGCGGTGGCGGTCCTCCCGGAGCGCTGCCGCACAGGCCCGCAGATCCTCCAGCATGGGCAGAAACGGCTTCAGGTCCTCCGGTGCGACCCCTTCCTCAAAGGCCTTGTTGATCTCCGGATAGTTGCACCGGCGTCCCACATTGATCACCGCCGGGGTGATGCGCTCCGTCTTCACCGTGCCGTCGGGAGCCACGTCCATGAGGCACGCCATGGCGTAGCGGTCGCAGCCGGCGTTCAGGCTGCACAGATCGTTCGACAGCTGGAACGGCAGCATGGGGATGACCCGGTCCGCGAGGTACACGCTGTTGCCGCGGCGGAAGGCCTCGTCATCGAGGAGCATTCCCTTTTTCACATAGCGGCTCACGTCGGCGATGTACACGCCCAGCATGAAGTGGCCGTTCGGGCGGCGTTCGCAGTAGACCGCGTCGTCCAGATCCTTGGAGTCCGGCCCGTCGATCGTCACCAGCGGGAGCGACCGGAAATCCGCGGTCCGCTCCTCCACATGGATGTCCCGGGGCAGACCGTCCGCCTCCTTCATGAGCTCGTCGGAAAAGACGTGGGGCAGGCGGTGCTGGGCGATGAGTACATCGATATCCAGTCCCTTGTCGCCCTCGTAGCCGAGGATCTCCTTCACCCGGCCTTCCGCATCCGTCCACTGGCCCGGCCATTTCGTCACTTCCACCACGACCTTGGCGCCGGTGGTGGCTTCCATGTCCTCGCCGAGCGGGATGTGGATCACCATATTGATCTTCTCATCCACGGGCACCACTTCGCCGCCGTCGGCCAGCATTTCATAGGTGCCGACCACGGTCTCATTCGCCCGGGAGGTGATATTGATGATGCGCCCTTCCACCTTGTGGCGGCCCGTCGTGCCGTGGGTGACCTTGACCACCACAGTGTCGTTGTTCACCGCCGTGCCGCGGTCGCGCTCCGCGATGTAGATATCCTCGTGCTCCTTGTCCGTGATGAGGAATCCGAATTTCGGCCCGTAGGATTTATATACGCCCTCTACAGTAGTACCCGGCGCATAGGTAAGCAGTTCCTGATTGTCCATAACTTTCTCCTGTCGAAAGAAAAAAGGCCTGCCGCCGCAAGCCTCTCTCAGTCATCAAAACGTATTCATGTACCGCCCGAGCAGCAGGCAGACCACGACGAATACCACGCCAAATCCGACGGTCATTTTTGCCAGAACCGCATCTTTGCCGCGGGTGCGTCCGCCCAGCATGGAATTGCCGGAGCCGCCCATGGCTGCGCCCATGCCCGCCGTCTTTGGTTCCTGCGAGACGATGACTACGATCAGCAGAATGGAAATGATGCACGCCAGTGCCATTAAGAAAATCTTCACAGTCGTTCCTCCTCTGCGCATCGGAAGATGCGCGCATATCGTCTATATTAATAGTCAGTATATATCAATTCAGAGCCGCGGTCAAGGAACGCTATTTCCGCAGCGCATCCAGCTTCCGCCGCACGTCGTCGGGCAGATTCCGCCCCACTTCGTTCCGGAGATTGGCCCGGTTGTTCGTGCGGATGAACCGGTGCTGCTCCTTTTTATCCTCGGAGAGTACGCGCATGAGATCCCCCACGGCCATGCGGTATGCACCGTTGCCGAGGATCTGATTCTGCACCGGCCCGTCGGAGGACACCACATAGATGGAACGGTACTCGTCGCGCCGCCGGTACGATTCCTTTTCGATGTAGCTGTCCGCCGTCATGGTCTTCGGCGTGAAGACCTCCGTGAAGAACGGCGTGAGCCGCCGCTCCGTCACCTTATTGCCCTGCCCCTGTCCGTCAAATACGGCGACCATCTCCACATCGTTGTGGGCGCCGTAGTCCAGGAGAAGGTCCAGCAGCTTTTTCCGGCTCGATTCCAGATCGTCCCGCGGAAAGGCCGCGGGCTCCCAGAAAATGACGTTGTAGGCGTCAATGAAATACAGATCTTTCATGATATCCGCTCTCTCATTCTCTCTGCCGCGCCGCCTCGTACATGAGGAGCGCCGCGGCCACCGACACATTGAGGGACGACACGCGCCCCTTCATGGGAATCCGCACGCAGAAATCGCAGGCCTCCCGGGTGAGGCGGGCCATGCCCTGTCCTTCCGCGCCCATGACGATCACCAGCGGGCCCTTCAGATTGGCTCCGCTGTACAGGGACTCCCCGTCCATGTCCGTGCCGACCACCCAGAAGCCTCTGTCCTTCAGCTTTTCCAGCATCCGGCTGATATTGCCGATGCGGCACACCGGCAGATAGGCGCAGGCGCCTGCGGCGGTCTTCATCGTCGCATAGGTCACCTGACAGCTCCGGTGCTCCGGCAGCAGCACCGCCGCCGCGCCGGCACATTCCGCGGTGCGGATGATAGCCCCCAGATTGCGCACATCCTCCAGTCCGTCCAGCAGGATGAGGAAGGGGTCCTTCCCCTCCCAGCGTGCGAGCACCTCGTCCAGATCGGCATATTCATAGGGACGAATCTCCGCCACCACGCCCTGATGGCGCAGGTCCGGCACCATGTGGTCCAGCACCGCTTCCTCCCGTTCCTCCACGGGCACGCCCTGTGCCGCCGCGTCTGCCGCCAGCTTCTGCAGGCGCTCGTCCCGCCGGCCTGTCTTGATGAAGAGGCGGCGCACCAGCCCCGCCTTCAGCGCTTCCGCCGCGCTGTTCCGGCCGCCGGCGTAGAGCGCATTGTCTTTATGCGTCGAATGGGCCGGACGGCGCTGTGCCTCGCCGCGGTCCTTCCGTTTCCGTTCGGTTTCTCTCCGGGGCGCCGCCGTCCGGGCGGCCGGCTTCCCCGCTTTTTTTCTGTCTTCGTATCTCATGGTGTTCTCCATTCTGAAATTCCGATTCTATTTTATCATACCCCCGGAAATCCACCGCACGAAAAAACGGCTCCGCCGCTGCGAAGCCGCCTGTCCGTCAGGGCCTGTACACCCAGACGAACGCTCCGTTTTCCTTCTGATGGACGCCGTGGAGCTCCGGCGCAAAGGCAGGAAATTCCTCACCGAAATCGAGGAGGCACGTGAACCACGCCAGCGCAGAGGCCTCCCACCGCTCGCCGGCCGCGGGGACGCAGATGCCCGGCGGATAGGCCGCCGCCGCCTCGAGCG
>ERZ779865.238-NODE-238-length-50905-cov-4.283363_pt1 | contig 50905 bp, 45 predicted proteins | sample MGYA00433088_ERZ779865 | MGnify/ENA primary metagenome ERZ779865 (study PRJEB29588, sample SAMEA2151703) | human gut metagenome | biome: human gut; feature: human-associated habitat; material: faeces | place: Denmark | collected 2008/2010 ... | reverse complement strand
GCATTTTACAAACTGTCTGCCCGACCGCAATTTTCAATTTTCCATTTTCAACTTTCAATTTAAAAAAACTTCCGCTCGGGCATAATATGTTTTTAATATTACAAACTGTAACAGCAAAGCAGTCGGTTGGCAATATACCAACCGACTGACTTTTTAATTATTCATTTTTACTTTTTTCTGAGTAATTTATTACTCACAATTACTCATAAAGCGGATATTTTTTGCAGATTTCTTCAACACCTGCTCTAACCTTTTCCTTGCTGTTCTCATAGTCGTTAAGAACGAGGGTGATGTACTCGGCAATTTTGTCCATATCTTCCTCGTTAAGACCTCTTGTAGTAACAGCGGCAGTACCGATTCTTACACCGCTTGTTACGAACGGTGAACGGGGTTCGCCCGGAATTGTGTTCTTATTTACTGTGATGTAGCAATCGTCAAGACGAGCCTCAAGCTCCTTGCCGGTTACATCTGTATCACGGAGATCCATAAGAAGAACATGGTTGTCCGTACCGCCTGAAACAAGCTTGTTGCCCCTTTTGAGAAGTCCGTCTGCAAGAGCCTTACAGTTAGAAACAATCTTTTTGCCGTACTCCTTGAACTCAGGCTTTAATGCCTCGCCGAAGCAAACAGCCTTTGCGGCAATAACATGCATAAGAGGACCGCCCTGTGTACCGGGGAAGATAGCCTTGTCAATCTGCTTTGCAAATTCTTCACGGCAGAGGATAAGACCGCCACGAGGACCACGGAGAGTTTTGTGTGTTGTTGTTGTAACGAACTCACAATACGGAACAGGGTTCGGATGAACGCCTGCGGCAACAAGACCTGCGATGTGAGCCATATCAACCATAAGATATGCGCCTACTGCGTCGGCAATCTCACGGAGCTTTGCAAAATCAATGATTCTTGGGTATGCAGACGCACCTGCAACAATCATCTTAGGCTTGCATTCCTTTGCAATTTCAAGAACCTTATCATAATCAATTCTGTGCGTTTCGGGATCAACACCGTATGGAACAAAATTGAAGTATTTACCTGAAATATTAACAGGTGAACCGTGTGTAAGGTGACCGCCTTCGTTAAGGTTCATACCCATTACCGTATCACCGGGATTAAGCATTGCAAAATATACCGCTGTGTTAGCCTGAGCGCCTGAATGAGGCTGAACATTTGCGTGTTCGGCACCGAAAAGCTCACACGCACGCTGACGGGCAATTTCTTCAACTACATCAACGCACTGACAACCGCCGTGGTATCTCTTTCCCGGATAACCCTCGGCATATTTGTTTGTGAGCAAGCTGCCCATTGCAGCCATAACTGCCGGAGAAACGATGTTTTCACTTGCGATAAGTTCAAGGTTTCTGCGCTGTCTTTTAAGCTCGTCTGTCATTGCGTTACCGATTGCGGGATCGTACTCGTTGAGGTAATCAAGAGTAGCGATATTTGTTTTTTCACTCATTGTTATATTCCCCTTATATTTTTATTTTAGGATACTGTGTATCCTGTTTGAATTTATGTCATTGCAACGAAAGGGCTTTTTGCCTTAATTCGTACAAATCATCAAGCGTTTTAATTTTTCCTGCCTCATTTCTCAAGGCTGCCGCACCCTTCATGCCTTTGAAATAGCCGACTACAAGTTTTCTTGCCTGAAGCATTGCCATATGCTCGCCCTTGTATTCAACCATTTTGCCGATATGTTCAATCATTACACCGAGCCTTTCTTCAAGGTCGGGAGTGTGAATTTTAACATTCGGGTTTTCAAGGTATGCGTTAATCTGCGAGAAAATCCACGGATTTCCGAGCGTTGCCCTACCGATCATAACAAGGTCACAGCCCGTGATGTCCATAACCTCCTTTGCCCTTTCGGCACTGTCAATGTCTCCGTTTGCGATTACGGGAACGCTGACGGATTCTCTTACAGCCCTTATGATATCGTAATCAACGGGAGGCTTGTAATATTGCTGTCTTGTTCTGCCGTGAACGGTGATTGCCGCCGCACCTGCCGATTCGCAGATTTTTGCAACTTCAACGGCATTTACGCTGTCATCATCCCAACCCTTGCGGATTTTTACGGTTACGGGTATGTCGGTAACGGCTGTCACAGCCTTGACAATTTCTCCGCAAAGCCGAGGATTTTTCATCAATGCACTTCCGCTGCCGTTTGAACTTATCTTCGGAGCAGGGCATCCCATATTGATATCAATAATATCAGGTTTGTTTTCAAGTGCGTGCTTTGCGGCATCAGCCATACATTTCGGATCATCACCGAAAATCTGAATTCCGCAAGGACGCTCCAAGTCTGAAATTTCCATCAGTTCTTCGCTCTTTTTACTGTTGAAAGAAAGCGCCTTTGAACTGACCATTTCGCTTACGCAGTATGCCGCACCGAATCTTACGCAAAGCTCACGGTAGGCTCTGTCGCTTACCCCCGCCATGGGTGCGAGAACTGCGTGGGATTTCAGCGGAACACCGCCGATGTTAAGATTATCCATATTTTTACACATTTAATGCTGTTACCTTATTCTTTTTCTTGCACCGACTTTTGTGCTAATCATTACAACCGCAATTGCAACTACTCCAAGACCTACGCAAATCCACGAAACGATTCCCGCCGTGTAGCTTGTGGAATACTTTTTTTCGCTGACTGTTTTTGCGATTGTCGGAGCCTGAAATTCCGTTGAATCGGTCGCCTGAGTTTCAACATACTGATTCTGATACTGCGTTTCTTCCTGTTTCTGAGCTTCCGTTTCGGGCTGAACATACTCAGTTGTGGGTTCTTCCGTTTTGGGCTCAACATACTCGGTTGTAGGCGCTTCGGTGTAAACAGGCTCGGTATAAATCGGCTCTGTGTATTGCGGTTCGGTTTCATCAGGAACATACTCCGTCACTACGGGATCGGGCTGAGGGTCGGGAGTTTGCGGATCGTCCTCTCCTACCGCAAAGGCAGTTATTGAACAAACCGACAATGCAAGAACCGCAAGTACGGTCGGAAGTATTCTTTTCCTAAAAATTTTCTTAAAATCTGACTTCATATTTAATACCCCGTTCATTCTGCGTGGCACATATTTTCATATACATACTACGATTATAGCAAAATCAGGCGTTCATTGCAAGATTTCAGACAACTTTTCTGCACACAATTAATGCCCAAACAACAAAAAATCGGAAAACCGATTGTAAAACCGATTTTCCGACTTGATTATTATGTCAGATTTTTGAGCGTTTTTTAGCCTTTGGCATAACAAGATTGTAGCTTTCGTCAATCAGCGGAAAGATTTCTTCCTTGCTCACAGAGCCGTCAAGCAGAATACTTATCCACTTGTCCTTGTTCATATGATAGGCTGGCAGAAATCCGTTTTTCATTCTCAGCGAGCCGACAAGAATCGGATCGCACTTGACATTCATAACATCGACAAAGCCATCGCCGTTAAGCCCTAAAATCTGCCTTTTGACACGCATAATTATTGCGTACCATTTGCCCGACATCGTATTCCGCAGAACCGCATTATCGGGACTGCTCTCCCACGGATATTCGGGTTCTGTTCCGTATGTGCTAAGGGCATAGTTTAAAATTACATCTCTGTTAATGGAATTGTCATTGTATGCCATTAAGCCTTAACTCCTGTTTTTTCTTGATGAGTGAAATATATTCCTGTATTGTGATTTCATTTTTATCATAACAAAGGCACATGTCAACCAAAAGGTGAAAATTACTCGCCAAAGCTGATGCCCATTTTTCTTGCTGTTTCAACAACCTCGCTGTCTTTCGGAACGCTCTTGAGCTTGCCTGCGATGTCCTCAAGCGGAACGGCAACTACCTTATTATTTACAAGGGCAACCATTTTGCCGTAGTCTTTATTGATAATAAGCTCTGCGGCTTTAACGCCGAAACGAGTTGAAATCACACGGTCATATGCATCGGGGCTGCCGCCTCTCTGGAAGTGACCCGGTACTGTAACCCTTGTTTCCTGACCTGTTGCCTCCTCAATATCATGGGCAATCTGATAGGAAATTGACGGATATTTCATCTCTGCAATAGCGGCTTTTCTCTGCTTTTTCGGCAAAGCGGCAATCTTTTTTGAAATTGCACCCTCGGCAACTGCAAGAATTGAGAAGTTCTTACCGCTTGCTGTTCTCGCCTTGATTGTCTTGACAACGGAATCTATATCATACGGAATTTCGGGGATAAGGATAATGTCCGCACCGCCTGCAATACCTGCATAAAGCGTGAGCCAGCCAACCTTATGTCCCATAACCTCAATAATGAAAACTCTGCCGTGAGATGTTGCGGTTGAGTGGATACAGTCGATTACATTTGTTGCAATATCAACGGCACTCTGAAAACCGAATGTCTTGTCTGTACCCCAAAGGTCGTTGTCAATTGTCTTAGGAAGCGAAACCACATTGAGTCCCTCTTCACGAAGAAGATTTGCGGTTTTTTGAGTTCCGTTGCCGCCGAGTACGACAAGACAGTCAAGGCCAAGCTTTTTGTAATTCTTCTTCATAGCCTCAACCTTGTCAACGCTGTTCTCGTCAACAACACGCATAAGCTTGAACGGCTGTCTTGATGTGCCGAGAATCGTACCGCCCATTGTGAGAATACCCGAAAAATTCTCGGGTTTCATCTTTCTTGTTTCGCCGTAGATAAGACCTCTGTAGCCGTCAATAATGCCGATGATTTCAACATCATTGCCAAGCTGATTATAAAGTGTTTTTGCAACGGCACGGATTGTTGCATTAAGCCCCTGACAATCACCGCCGCTTGTTAAAATGCCTACTCTTTTCATTGTTCGGAGTCCTCCTTTTTCACTTCAACGGGTACAATCGGAGTTCCGACAGTGCTCGCATATGTTTTTTTCATCGCCTGTTTTTGAGCCTTTAACGCAAGCTTTGAAAAGAATTTCTGACAATTTGTTTTGTGTTTTCCACGCTTGTCAACAGACTTATATACACCTGTTGAAAGCTGTTGGCGTGCATTTACGGTATCCTTAAATGAAACCGTGATAACCTCCTGCACACGCTTTTTGATATCCTCATCCTCAACAGGGAACACAAGCTCAACTCGTCTGTCGAGGTTTCTCGGCATCCAGTCGGCACTTCCCATATAATAAAGCGGATTTGAATTGTTTTCAAATATGAATATTCGGCTATGCTCCAAAAGCTGACCGACAATTGAAATTACTCTGATGTTTTCGCTGAATCCATGAACCCCCGGAACAAGGCAGCAGATACCTCTTACGATGAGGTCAATTTTTACGCCTGCGTTTGACGCATCGTACAAAAGACTGATGATTTCAGGATCAACAAGCGAGTTCACCTTTGCGGTAATTTTGGCCGGAAGTCCGAGCTTTGCGTTCTCGGTTTCCTGAATAATCATAGCCTCAAAGAACGGACGCATTCCGTGAGGTGCAACGATAAATTTGTTGTATTCAGGAGGAGTTGAGTAACCTGTCAATACATTAAAGAGTGATGATGCGTCAACACCGTATTCTTCACGACAGGTGAACATACCGATATCGGTATAGAATCTCGCCGTGCTGTCGTTATAGTTACCCGTACCCATATGCAAATATCTTCTGATTCCGTCCTTATCTTTTCTTACTACAAGACAGATTTTGCAGTGGGTTTTAAGTCCCGTAAGACCGTAAATCACATGACAGCCCGCCTTTTCAAGCTTTGTTGCCCACTGAATGTTGTTTTCCTCGTCAAATCTCGCCTTGAGTTCAACAAGAACAGTTACCTGCTTGCCGTTTTCAGCCGCCTTGATAAGAGCCGCAACAATCGGTGAATTTCCGCTGACACGGTACAAGGTTTGCTTGATAGCAAGAACATTCGGATCGGTTGCCGCCTTTTTGACAAAATCAACCACAACATCAAAACTTTCATAAGGATGATGCACAAGTCTGTCCTTTTCACGGATAGCCTCAAAAATATCGTCATAACCGCAGAATTCCGCAGGCGGATTTACGGGAACGATTGGTTCAAAGCACATATCCTCACAGCCCTTGATGTGAGCAAATTTTGAAAGGAATGTAAGGTCAAGAGGACCTCTCTGAAAGTAGATTTCATGCTCCGTAACATCGAGAGCGTCAACAAGAAATTCACGAATTTCTCGGTTGCATTTCTTGCCGAATTCAAGACGGACAGGTTCTCCTCTCTTACGCTTTCTGATTGACTTTTTAATTTCAGCCATAAGATCCTCGGTATCCTCGTCAATGTCAAGGTCGGAATCTCGGGTGATTCTGAAAGGATCGTATTGCTTAATGTTGTAAAGCTCAAAAAGCTCGCCAAGGTGCATTGCGATTATTTTTTCAAGCAGAATAAACGCTCTGCCCTCGTGAGTCGGAAGCTCAAGAAATCTCGGAAGAATTGACGGAACCTGAACCAATGCAAAAAATTCTTCATTCTCGGCATTTGTAAGGCGAACCGCAATGTTAAGGCTTTTGTTTGCAAGCATCGGAAACGGACGGCTTGTATCAACAGCCATAGGCGTCAATACGGGGAAAACTACTTTTTTAAAGTATTCCTCAACAAACGCTTTCTGGTCGCCGTCAAGCTCGTCAGCCTCTTTGAACACAATGCCTGCCGAACGAAGTGACGGAATTATTGAACGGTTGTAACAGCTGTACTGCTTTTTGGCAAACTCGTGAATTTTTTCAACAAGTCCGTCCATAACCTCTGTAGGAGTCATGCCCGATGCGTCACGGCTTGTTCTGCCGTGATGAATCTGGTCAAGCACACCTGCAACACGAACCATAAAAAATTCGTCAAGGTTTGATGCCGTAATTGAAAGGAAGTTGCATCTTTCCATAATTGGGTTGGTCTTTTTGAACGCCTCTTCAAGCACTCTTGCATTAAAGTCAACCCAGCTTAATTCTCTGTTAGTATAAGGCATCTTTTGCCATTTTGACATAAGCTTTGCCTTTTCGGATGTTTTTTTATTGTTATTTTTTGAATTTGACATATAATTCACCACCATAAAAACTGATATATAACCCAATTTAATATATCTGATTAAGTATAAAATACAAAACGGATTATTTCAAGCGAATTGCACTAAATTTTACCTTTGACAACGCATTCTTTACATATATTTTACAATAACACAAATAAAATTGATTTGCAATAGATTTGACAAAATTTGCAAAGATAAAACCAAAATTTTCTTTTTGCAAAATATTCAAAAAATTTCAAAAAATATTGTTTTAATCTCTGTATTATGTTATACTTGCGTTGATTGTTTATTTACAGATTTTAAAAAATTCTAAAGAAAATGAGAGGTAATTATCATGAGTAAAAAAAGGGGAAGCTTTTCCGGCGGACTCGGATTTGTATTTGCCGCTGCGGGAAGTGCAGTAGGCTTGGGAAATCTCTGGAGATTTCCGTATTATGCAGCTAAGTACGGCGGCGGAACATTTATCTTTATCTACATAATCCTTGCGCTTACATTCGGCTTTTCACTTTTGACTGCCGAAATCGCAATCGGCAGAAAAACAAAGCTAAGTCCGATTCTCGCCTACAAAAAGCTATGCAGCAAATTTTCGTTTTTAGGCTACCTTGCAACGCTTGTTCCTACAATCATTATTCCGTACTACTGCGTTATCGGCGGTTGGGTTACAAAATATATGTGCGTTTATGCACAGGGACTTGTTGCCCCTGCGGCACAGGACAACTTTTTCTCGGACTTTATTTCCAACCCGTTGTCACCCATTGTGTTTTTCTTAATATTTATGCTGTTGAGTGCAGTGGTAATTATGCTCGGAATAAACAAGGGCATTGAGCGACTGAGCAAATTTTTGATGCCTGTTCTGCTTGTTCTGACAGTCGGAATTTCAATCTACACACTCACGCTCCCAAACGCAATGGAGGGTGTTTCGTACTACCTCATTCCCGATTTCAGCAAACTGTCAATTTGGACATTTGCGGCGGCACTCGGTCAGCTGTTCTTCTCAATGAGCATTGCAATGGGAATTATGGTAACCTACGGTTCATACACAAAGAATGAGGTAAACCTCACAAAGTCGGTTAACCAAATTGAGATTTTCGACACAGCCGTTGCACTTCTCGCAGGTCTTATGGTAGTTCCTGCGGTTTATGTATTCAGCGGTGAAGAAGGTCTTGGTGCAAGCGGTCCCGGACTTATGTTCATCACACTTCCAAAGGTATTCAACGAAATGCCTGCCGGCGGAATCATTGGATTTTTGTTCTTTGTTCTTGTATTCTTTGCGGCTATCACAAGCTCAATCTCCGTAATGGAAGCAATTGTTTCTTCGCTTATGGACAAGTTCAAGCTTACACGAATCAAGTCCTGTCTTATCGTTATCGTCATCTGCCTTATTATGGGTATTCCGTCGTCACTCGGCAACGGTATATGGTCAAATGTTAAGATTCTCGGAATGGACTTCCTTACATTCTTTGACTTCTTGAGCAACAGCATTATTATGCCGATTGTCGCACTTTGCACTTGTATTCTCATCGGCTGGGTTATCAAGCCAAAGACTATTGCAGACGAAATCACAAGGAACGGCGAGCGTTTCAGTAGAAGGGCTTTGTTTGATGTTATGATTAAATATATAGCTCCAATCTGCCTTGTGTTCATCTTAATTTCCTACACACTTGCGCAGTTCGGCATTATTTCACTTTAATACGATTATTTATGAATTCAGACAGTAATATCACCGAAATGAATCCTAAGTAATTGTCTTTAAATTAAGCATACAACAATTAACTATTCTCCGTTTATACCATGAACTCTTGAAATTATATGCAATAATTGGTATAATTACAGTTACAGCTCATTTGCTGAATTTTAGGGAGGACAAATACTATGTGTCAGAAAAAACCATTTTACATTACAACGCCTATTTATTATCCGTCAGGCAATCCCCACATCGGTCATTGCTACACCACCGTTGCGTGCGATTCTATCGCCCGTTACAGACGAATGCAGGGATACGATGTTATGTTCCTTACGGGTACGGATGAACACGGTCTTAAAATCGAACAGAAGGCTGCCGAAAAGGGTGTTACTCCCAAAGAGTATGTTGACGAAATTGTAAAAACCTTTAAGGGCTTATGGAAATTTATGAACATAAGCTATGACAGATATATCCGTACAACAGACGATTACCACATTGAAACAGTTCAGAAGATTTTCAAGGAGCTGTATGACAAGGGCTACATCTACAAGGGCGAATACAAGGGCAAATACTGCACCCCCTGTGAAAGCTTCTGGACAGAAAGCCAGCTTATTGACGGCAAATGCCCCGAATGCAAACGAGAGGTTACAGAGGCAAAGGAGGAGGCATACTTCTTTAAGATGTCACCTTTTGCCGACAGAATTGAAAAGCTCCTCACGGAAACAGACTATTTACAGCCAAAGACAAGAGCTGTTGAGCTTGTAAACAACTTTATCAAGCCGGGACTTGAAGACCTTTGCGTATCGAGAACAACCTTCAAATGGGGCATTCCGGTTACATTTGACGAAAAGCATATTGTTTATGTTTGGATAGACGCACTTTCAAACTATATCTCCGCTCTCGGCTACAAGAATGAAAAATTTGACGAATTTGACAAATACTGGCCTGCCGATGTTCATATGGTAGCAAAGGACATCATGCGTTTTCACGCTATCATCTGGCCTGCAATGCTTATGGCTCTTGACCTTCCGCTTCCAAAGCATCTTGCCGTTCACGGCTGGATTACTTTCAACGGACAGAAGATGTCAAAGTCACTCGGCAATGTTGTTGATCCGTTTGTACTCGGCGAGCGTTACGGCGCTGACGCAATCCGTTACCACATTATGCGTGAAATGGCTCTCGGTGCAGACAGCTCGTTTTCAAACGAAATTATGATTAACCGTATCAATTCCGACCTTGCAAACGGTCTTGGCAACCTTGTTTCAAGAACAGTTGCAATGGTTCAGAAATATTTCGGCGGCACACTTCCCACAGAGCGTGAGAGCGGCGAATTTGACGATGATCTTATCGAAACCGCAACATCGCTCCGTGCAAAGGTTGACGATTTCATGGACAAGACTCAGCTCCAGAACGCACTTGCCGAAATCTTCAAGCTTGTTTCCCGTGCAAATAAATACATTGACGAAACCGCTCCGTGGGTTATTGCCAAGGACGAAACAAAGAAAGCAAGACTCGCAACGGTTCTCTACAACCTTCTTGAGGCAATCCGTATTGCCTGCACCCTTCTTTCGGCATTTATGCCAACAACAATGCCAAAGGCTCTTGAGCAGATTGGCGCTTGTGAAAAGTGTGCCGGCTACGAAAACTGCGACAAGTTCGGTGTTCTTCCTGCTGATGTCACGGTTCACAAGGGAGATGCACTCTTCCCACGAATTGATGTTGAAAAGGAAATTGAAGAACTCAACAGCATTATCAAGAACAACGAGGGTGAAAGTGAAGAAACAAAGGCACTCCGTGAAGAGCTTGAGGGTGTTGCACAGATTGGCATTGATGACTTTGCAAAGGTTGACCTCCGTGTGTGCGAGGTTAAGACCTGCGAACCCGTTAAAAAGAGCAAAAAGCTTTTACAGTTCACAATTTTTGACGGTGTAAAGGACAGGACCGTTGTCAGCGGTATTGCAAACTACTACAAGCCCGAAGAGCTTATCGGCAAGAAGATTATTCTTGTTCAGAACCTCAAGCCGGCAAAGCTTTGCGGTGTTGAAAGCTGCGGTATGATTCTTTCTGCAGTTCACGGCGATGATTTAAAGGTTGTCTTTGTTGACAATATGCCTGTCGGCTCAAAAATCTGTTAACGGCGAGCCGCCGTCCCCCGTTCGTGTAGATAGTTTGATGAATTAAAAGCTATTTATGCCCGAGCGTAACTGTAGGAGTGGATATCATCTGCCCGCACGGCGAGCCACCGTTCCCCTTTCGGGTAGACAGTTTGATAAATTAAAAACTATCAAAGCCCGAGCAAAAGTTTTTCAAAATTGAAAGTTGAAAATGGAAAATTGAAAATTGCGGTCGGGTAGACAGTTTGTAATATAAAAACATATTATGCCCGAGCGGTAGCATAGTTCGTGTGCGTTGCACACGATTGCTCGCATTGCGTGCAAAATTGAATACACATATGTTATATCAAAACATATGTGTATGGACATATAAATTCATCAATGTGGGCGGTCAATGACCGCCCATACTTTTAGGGAGATATACCGATGTCACTTTACAGCAACATTTTCGATGCGCATGCGCATTATGACGACAAATGGTTTGACGATGACCGTTTTGAGCTTTTGGAAAACATTCACACAAAGGGTGTGTGCGGAATTGTCAACAATGCGGTTGACCTTGAAACGGCAAAAACTTGCATTGAATATGCCGAAAAATATGATTTTATGTACGCCGCAGTCGGATTTCATCCCGAAAATCTCGAAAATATTCCGGACAATTATCTTGAACAGCTTGCACAGCTTTCAAAACATAAAAAGGTTGTCGCAATCGGCGAAACAGGGCTTGATTATCATTGGGACATTCCGAAAGACTTGCAAAAGCGTGTTTTTGAGGAACAGATCAGGCTTTCTCTTGACCTTGAAATGCCGCTTATAGTTCACGATCGTGAGGCTCACGGTGATGTGTACGACCTTCTGAGAAAATACAAACCAAATGCGCTGGTTCATTGCTTTTCGGGCAGTGTTGAGCTTATGCGTGAGGCGGTTCGTATGGGAATGTACATCAGCCTCGGCGGTGTTGTTACATTCAAAAATGCCCGTCACAGCCTTGAGGTCGCCTCGGAAATTCCGCTTGACAGGCTTCTGCTTGAAACCGATGCTCCGTATATGGCGCCCGTGCCGTTCCGTGGCAAGCGTTGCGACAGCTCTATGATTGTCTATGCCGCTGAAAAAATCGCATCTCTGCGTAATATGAGCATTTCCGAACTTCTGCAAATCACCTGCGACAACGCAAAACGATTTTACAATATTGATGATTAATTCATAAACAACACGGTCGGAATCCTTGTAGGAAAACCGACCGTGTTGTTTTTATTTTCTTAGGGACTAACCGTGTTTGCCTGACTATATACAACGCATAAGATTACACGCAATGCGTACAAATTTGCGACATTCACAAAATTTATTTTACATAAAATTTGAACGATTGCTTGCGGAAGAACATTGATTCTCGCTACAAATTAACATTGAATTTGATTATAAAAACAAAAATTGCATCAGAGCCTTTTCGGGCATCTGATGCAATTCGTTTATCTAACTATCTTCTCGAACGGGGAACGGCGACTCGCCGTAATTTTCAACTTTCAATTTCATCATTCTTCACTTGCGTGTCTGCGCATACTCTTGTGCAGGAAGAAAAGTCCGATCGAAACTATAAAAAAGATTACAGAACAGATTGCAACGGCGATAAGAATATTGTTCATACTCTGAACAAAGAGATTGTAGAACGCCCTTGAATCAATATTAATCTTGCTCATATAGCCTGTTGAAAGCAACACCGCCGGAATTATACCAACCGTAAGGAATGCCGCAGATGTTGAATAACAGATATACCTTACCGCTCTGTGCTTCCAACGATTTGTAAAGATGATGATTACGCATAGAATTGCGACAAGGACTGCAAGACCGCCGATAATCAACGGCATCATATTTTTCAATGCAATGAGATAAACAGAAAGTGTGGCAAAAAGCGGTATTCTGAGCGCTGCCGCATAAATGTTAGCAGCCTGATTGATGAGATATTCTCTGCTCCCATCGTTTGCAACCTTGAGATTATTCTTACTTATGTAGCTGTCAAGCTCGCTGTTGAATTTCTGCTTAAACGCTGTTGTGTCAATCTTAGCCTCCTCGCCTGCATAAAAGCTGTTGAGATAGGCCTGTGTATTATCGTGAATTGTCACCTCGTCAACAACATTTTCAAAAAACTTTTCATCAAGTCCCGACGCATAACCGAGGTCAACAAGGCTTTCTTTGATTTCGTCACGCTTGTCAACAAAATAGTTGCTCGTATTCATATTATCCATAATATACGATGGGTTGAGGATTGTTGACTGAAGAACTATTGCAAACGAAAGCAAAAACAGTACAAACGAGAGAACGAACGAAATTATTCCGTAAATAATATGTCTTACTTTTGAATTCATCAGTTCGCCTCCTTATCAATCGGAGTACCCGACACTAACTTTGCATACACAAAATATCTCTGTGCTGTAAGACCGAGTGCATCAAACGGATAGCAGGTGTACATTATAAGATTTTCATAATCCGCCGAAAGGTCATAAGCGGTTCTGTCAGTCGCTTTTTTGACAGCCGTGTCGGTGATTTCATAGATGTAATTACCGTAGCTTGTCTTGATTTCAACCTTCTGACCGACTGCTGCGTTTTTAAGGCCGTTGAAATAAGTATTGTTATGACCTGCAACGAGGATTGTTCCGCCGTAACCGGGGACAAAACTTCCGGCATAAATGCCAACACCGTTTCTGAGCGCAACATCATTGTCACCGAAAAAAAGATTTGCGTCAACATTGCAGTCATTGATTATAAGCTCACCGAACAGATTTCCGTAGTTAGGGTACTGAACGGAGTCGTTTTTAACATACGTTTTTTCCTGACCGTTTGAATCCTTTTTTGTAACGGTAGGAACGGTTGAGTTTTCTGACACGGGCACAAAAATATTATCGTACTCTGTTGAATAATCCTTTTCATTATCTGAGAAGAACATACCTACTGCCGAAATCACAGGTGAAAAGGACGGAACAAAAGCAAGATACAGCACAAGATATGTTATCAAACAAAAGATAATGGGAAGAATTATAAAACTCTTCCCATTCTTTGATTTATGACCGTGTCTGATTTTTTTATCAGACATTAGAATCAAGCTCTTTCTTTTTTAGATTTTGCAAGGTAGAAAGCACCGCCTGCTACCATTACAAATGCAACAGCAGAAACAGCGATAATGCCGCTGAAGTCAGCCTCTGCACCTGTTGTCTTGATAACACTGTTATCCTGAACACTGCCTGCCTTTGTAAGTGTAGGAACAGCTGAGAATGCAACCTTGCCGTCTTTACCGTAAATTGTAAGCTTCTTTGAAGATGTGTCATATGACATTGTCATATCAAGCACACCGACAACTTCCTTACCGTAAGAAAGAAGTGTCTGCTTCTGAGCAAATGTGAGATCTGCAATATTAGATGCACCTGAGTTCTCAAGGAAGCTCTCGCCCTTCTTGAGAACAGCAACGATCTGAGATGACTCATCTGCTGTCATATCGATTGTGTTAAAGTAGTTTTCAGCCTGGTTTACAAACTCGCTCGGAATAACCATCTCTGAACCGTTCATCTTAACAGATGTCTTGAGTTCGCTGAGAACAGCCTGTTCGCTGTCATTGATTCCTGCTGCAAAAGCAGTGAAAGCAGTTGCTGCAACAAGGATGAACGCTACTAACATTGCTGATAACTTTTTCATAGTTCATACCACCTTGTATTTTATTTTGTTTTCATCAGCAAGAAGCTTCACGGATTCATTGGCATAATACGCATCTGCAAGCCGAAAACTGCAGGGAGCACAATGGAAAACTTCACCATTTAACTTCTTTGTACAGTATTATACACCACATTTCGCATTTTGTAAAGCATTTTATTATAAAAATTTGTTATATTCGGAAAAATTACAATCCTTTTGTCAAATCAGGCATTTTCATTGTGCATTATGCCGTTTTAAATCAATTTTGCGCTGCATCGTTTTCTTCTGATCTTATATTTTAATCCATTTGTACACTTGCCTTTTGCATAAAAACACGCCTGCCGATTTATAAATTCCTTCCTTTGCAAATATTCGTGTGCAAACCTTATCCGCTTGCCCTACACCTTTTTTCTGTCATTGTTTTCTTATTATGACATATTGTGACATACTAATATATAAGTAGAAAATTTATCGGTTATTTCCCATATTTTTGTTTATTTTTTTGCAAATTTTACCTGAGCTTTATTTCAGCTCGTTATTTATGTACTTTTCGGCTAACTGCAACAAAATAATCACATATTTTATGTATGTTTTGTACACATGAGAAATCAGAGTAATTGCATATTCTGCAAAAAAAGACATCTTTTTCCTTTAATGAAGCCTTTGTTCATATTGATTTTTTTACTGATTTAAAATATAATAGAAGTATCTGTTTAAAAGTATTTTGTGCTTTTGTGCCGTTTTTCGCCTACAGCACTTTCGTGTCGACTGTGGCATTATCTTGCCATATGCGTACAAAAGCCGAGAAGAGGAGTAATTTAATGGAGATAACATTCAAGGACATAACGAGAATTATCAAGAAGAATATTGTGTTTATTGCGGTGCTGTCGCTTTTATGTGCGGCTGCGTCATATTTTGTAACAACATTTTTTGTTCAGAAAACATATACTTCAACCGTAAAGCTTTATGTTGAAACCAACTACAAAAGCCAGTCGGCTTATGACGACTATCAGAGTATCAACTACGCAAAGAACCTTGTTCTCACCTATATCGAGTTGCTCGATTCAAATTCTTTCTACAATTCCGTTTCAAAGGAACTCAACGAAAAATACACGGCATCACAGCTTAAATCAATGATTAAGTTTGAAAGCATTGAAGATACCGAGGTTTTTAAGGCGCTTGTAAATTCGGGCAGTCCGTCCGAATCAAAAAACATAGGCAACGCAATTGCAAAAATTGCACCAAAGACAATTGCCAATGTAAAGGACAATGCAAAGCTTAAAATTGTTGACAAGGCTACAACACCGAAAGCTCCTACATCCCCGAATGTTTCGAGAAATGTTATGATAGCTTTCGCCGCAGGTCTTATTATTTCACTCATCATTTCATTCGTCCGTGACTTCCTTGATGTTAAAATCAAGTACAATGATGAAATGACAACCGTTCTTGACCTTCCGTTGCTTGCCGCTATTCCCGACTTTGAATATTTTTCAAATCAGAAGGCAGCCGAAAAGAAGTACGGTGACTACGAATCGGGTTATTAATTGTTAAAGGAGTGAAACTGCAATGAAAAAGACTAAAATCGACCGTTCAATCGACACCGAGGCACTTGGCTTTCAGGTTCGTGAATCATACAAAACAGCAAGAACAAACATCGCATACTCAATTTTCAAAAAGGGTTGTAAAAAGGTAGCCTTTACTTCTTCAACAAAAGGTGAGGGCAAAACCGTAACTTCAATCAATGTTGCATCTGCTCTTGCTCAGCAGGTTGGCACAAAGGTTATCGTTGTTGAATGTGACCTTCGCCGTCCGAGAGTTAACACAGCTTTAAAAATCACACCTACTCCCGGTCTTACAAACTACCTCAACGAGGAATGTTCGCTTGAGGACATTGTAAAGGATACAAAAATCGAGAATCTCAAGGCAATTACATACGGCGCTATTCCGCCGAACCCGTCAGAGCTTCTTGCGAGTGAATCCATGTTTGACCTTATCAAAACTCTTGAAAAAAATTACGACTACATTATTTTCGATACACCGCCAATCGGCGTTGTTATTGACGCCCTGCCTATTATGAAGGCGTCTGACGGTGTTGTTATTGTTGCAAGAAATAACTCAACAACATATCCTGAGCTTTCAAGAACAGTTGAAGTTATCAAAAGAACCAACGCAAAAATTCTCGGTGTTATTCTTAACCGTGTAAAGCCTCACGAAACCCGTAAGGGCAAGGGCTATTACTCAAGATACGGCGGATATTACAAGACATCAACAAATGACTGATGCCAAACCGCCTTTGCAAACATAAACTAACAGGCTAGTCCTGCCCACGGAGGGGAAAAATGGAATCCGTAAAAAGCATAAACAAAAGTGCGTCATCAAGCGGACATACAACTGAACAAAAGCCCGTTTATGATTTTTTTAAACGGATTTTTGACATCATATGCTCGTCAGCCGCTCTGATTATATTGTCGCCTGTCTTTTTAATTCTTACAGTAGCTATCAAAACAACAGACAAAGGTCCTGTATTTTTTACTCATAGGCGTGTAGGAAAAGACGGAAAGCCCTTAAACATATATAAATTCAGAAGTATGGTAACGAATGCCGAAGATCTTATCAAGCAGTTTACTCCCGAGCAGAAGGCTGAGTATGAAAGAAATTTCAAGCTTGAAGACGATCCCAGAGTCACAAAGGTCGGCAAATTTATGAGAAGAACAAGCCTTGACGAGTTGCCTCAGCTTTTCAATATTTTAAAAGGCGACATCTCCATTGTAGGACCAAGACCCGTTATGGAGGTTGAAACTGAAATTTACGGCAACTACCGTGATATGCTTTTGAGCGTTAAGCCGGGGCTTACGGGTTTCTGGGCGGCAAACGGCAGAAGCTGTACTACATACACACGCAGAAGGGCAATGGAGATTTGCTATATCAAAAACCGCTCTGTCTGCTTTGACCTGAAAATTATTCTCAAAACTATCACCTCTGTTTTCAAGGGTGAGGGCGCTGTTTAAGGAGGCAGAGTTTTGAAAGCTGTTATACTCGCAGGAGGATACGGAACAAGAATTTCCGAGGAATCCCAGTTCAAACCTAAACCAATGATTGAAATCGGCGGAATGCCTATTTTGTGGCACATTATGAAGCTATACACCCACTACGGTGTGAATGAGTTCATCATATGTGCAGGTTACAAACAGCATGTAATCAAGGAATGGTTTGCCGACTATTTTCTTCATACATCCGATATCACCTTTGATTTTACTCAGGACGATAAGATTATCGTCCATAACAAAAGAGCCGAAAAATGGAAGGTTACTGTTGTTGACACAGGTCTTGACACGATGACGGGCGGCAGACTTAAAAGGATTCGCAATTTTATCGGAGACGAACCGTTTTTTATGACCTATGGCGACGGTGTTTCCGATGTTGACATAAACGCTCTGCTTGATTTTCACAAAAAACACGGCAAGCTTGCAACTATGTCAGCCGTAAAACCCGAAAGTAGATTCGGTGTGCTTGATTTGACCGAAAACAACGAAGTCAGAGCTTTCCGTGAAAAAAGCGATATTGACTCAGGCTGGATTAACGCAGGCTTTATGGTGCTTGAACCGAAGGTTTTGGACTATATAAAAGACGATACAGTTATGTTTGAGCGTGAGCCGATGGAACAGCTTGCAAGAGAAGGTCAGCTTATGTGCTGCAAGCATAACGGATTTTGGCAGTGTATGGACACATTGCGTGACAAAGAGCGTCTTGAAAAGCTTTGGAACGACTGTACTGCTCCTTGGAAAGTGTGGTCGGAATGATGCTTGATTTTTATAAGGGTAAAAAAGTGTTCATTACGGGACACACAGGATTCAAGGGCAGTTGGCTCTGCAAACTGCTTGCAAATGCCGGTGCGGATGTAACGGGTTATTCGCTTAATCCGCCAACCTCACCGTCACTTTTTGAGATTGCAAATATCGAGAGCGATGTAAAGTCGGTTATCGGAGATATCCGTGATTTTGATTCGCTTAAAAAGGCATTTGATGCGGCACAGCCTGAGATTGTACTTCATCTTGCGGCTCAGCCGATTGTGCGTGACAGCTACAAAATGCCTGCATATACATATGAAACAAATGTTATGGGAACAGTCAACATTCTTGAGTGTGTACGGCAGTCAAATTGTGTGAAATCGTTTCTCAATGTAACAACCGACAAGGTTTATGAAAACAGGGAATGGCAATGGGGATATCGTGAAAACGAACCGCTTGACGGGTTTGATCCGTATTCAAACAGCAAAAGCTGCTCGGAGCTTGTAACTCACAGCTACAAAAATTCTTTCTTCGCCGACGGAAGAACGGCGATTTCCACAGCGAGAGCAGGAAATGTTATCGGCGGCGGAGATTTTGCAAACGACAGAATTATTCCCGACTGCGTGAGAGCCTTGGAAAAGGGCGAGGATATTATCGTCCGCAATCCGCATTCCACAAGACCGTATCAGCATGTTCTCGAACCGCTTTATGCATATCTTATGATTGCAAAAGCCCAGTACGGGAACATTAAGTTTGCAGACTGTTATAATGTAGGTCCTGACGAGTGCGACTGCATAACAACAGGCGAGCTTGTTGACTTGTTCGTAAAATATGCCGGCAATATAAACCGGATTGACAAAAGTGAAAAGAATGCAGTCCACGAGGCTAATTTTCTCAAGCTTGACTGCTCAAAACTCAAGACTGTTTTTGGCTGGAAACCTCATTGGCATGTTGATGATGCAGTTAAAAAAACGGTCGAATGGTCATGCTGTTATATGGAAAACGGCAATGTAAGAGACTGTATGGATAGGCAGATTGAAGAATTTCTGAAATAATCATACGGCAAATATAAAAAGAGGTTTACTTATGAAAAAGGCAATTGTAACAGGTTCAAACGGTTTTATCGGCTCAAATGTCTGCAAAAGACTTTGTGCCGACGGTATAAAGGTGTTTGCCGTTGTTAAGGATGAAAACGAAAACATTGATAACATAAAAAATCTCAGTGACATTGAAATTGTGTATTGCGAGCTTGATGAGATTGAAACCTTGGCTGACATGATTTCTGACAGGGATATTGATGTTTTCTACCACTTTGCATGGGTAGGCTCGGCAGGATCGCTCAGATGCGATGAAAATGTTCAGTTGCAAAACGCCCTGTGGACCGCTCGTGCTCTCAGAACAGCCGACAAAATGCAGTGCAAAAAGTTTGTAAATGCCGGTTCTATTATGGAAAAAGAAACCTACACCGCTGTTTACACTCAGGAAAGCAAGCCCGGACTTCCGTACATTTACGGTGCAGGCAAGCTGATTGCAAGAGCAATTTGCAAGCCGATTGCAAACAGCCTTTCAATTGACCTCTGTTGGGCAGTTATCACAAACGCATACGGTGTTGGTGAGCTTTCGCCCCGTTTTGTAAATTCTACAATCCGCAAAATCATTGCAAATGAGCCGTTGCAGTTCACCGCCGCAACACAGAACTATGACTTCATCTATATTGACGATGTTGCAAGAGCGTTTGAGGCAATCGGAGAACACGGTAAACCAAACAAGGAATATACAATCGGCAGCGGAAACGCAAGACCTCTTAAAGAATTTATTCTTGAAATGCAACAGACGCTTGCCCCCGAAGCAAAGCCAATTTTCGGCGATGTACCTTTTACGGGAGTAAATATGCCGCTTGAGGCATTTGATACAGCCGATATTGAAACAGACTGTTATTTTAAGCCCTCGGTTTCTTTTGCCGAAGGTGTTTCAAAAACAATGGAATGGCTTAAATCACTTAATTAGTTTTTTAAAGTAAGGTGTATTTTAATGATACAGAAATTTGAATTTTGCAATACGGACTTTGAGGGTGCATACCTCATCAAACCGTTCTGTGCAACCGATATCAGAGGTGCATTTATAAAGGACTACTCAAAGGAAGTTTTTGAGGCTAACGGCCTTGAACACAATCTTGCCGAGGTTTTCTACACGGTTTCTCACAAGGGTGTAATTCGTGCGCTTCATTTTCAGAGAGTTCACGAACAGGCAAAGCTGGTACGGTGCATTAAGGGCAAGGTTTTTGATGTTATCGTTGACCTCCGTCCCGAATCACCTACATTCAAAAAATGGCAGGGCTTCTACCTTTCCGAAGAAAATATGAATGAACTCTATGTTCCCGAACATTTTGCACACGGCTATCTTGTGCTTGAACCGTCTGTTGTTTCATACAAATGCGGTGAAAAATTCTACGGCGAATATGATGACGGCATTATGTACAACGATCCGGATTTGGGAGTTGAATGGCCGTTTGATGAAATCGGCGGTATTGAAAATCTTATTATTGCCGACAAAGATAAAAATCTTCAGACCTTTAAGGAATACGAGGATAAGTATCTTAAGTAATTCCTATGTTACGACTATTTTTTTACGGAGGGTAAAATGAACGTAGTATATTCGAGCTCTGACAGCTTTGCCCCTATTGCAGGTGTGTCAATAATGTCACTCTTACACAATAATACCGATGCCGATGAAATCAACATTTATATGATTGACAACAATATCTCAGATGAAAACAAAAAGAGATTTGAGAATATGGTTGACAAATTCGGCAGAAATATTGTTTTTATTTTCCCCCCTGATCTTAACAAAATGTCAGGTGTTGATATAGAAGTCGGAAGATGGAACATCAGCACATTTTTCAGACTGTTTCTCTGCACGATACTGCCTGATAATGTTGACCGCTGTATTTATCTTGACTGTGACACGGTTGTGCGTCACTCTTTAAGAGAATTTTGGGAAACAGATCTGGGAGATAAGGTTGTTGCGGCAGTTGACGATTGCCGAAGTGACCGTTATAAAACCGAACTAAATCTTCCGTGCGACAGCACTTATACAAATAACGGCGTTTTGCTGATTGACATTAAAAGCTGGAGAGAGATGAATGTGGAAAAAGACTTTCTCGATTTTATTATTGCCCACAACGGCAACACCACCTATGTTGATCAAGGGGTTCTTAACGGTGTTCTTGCCAAAAAAAATCTTGTAAAGGTTATCCATACCAAATACAACGCTATGACTGTTTTCTTTGATTTTAATTTTAAAGATCTTATGAAGGTGCGTCGTCCCGAGCATCATCTGAGTGAAGAAGAATACATTGAGGCGGTAACCGATCCTTATATAGTTCACTACTCCTCATGTTTCCTTTCGGGAACACGCCCGTGGAACGAAAATAACAATCATCCCTTTGTCGGGGATTATCTCAAATATAAATCAATGTCACCGTGGAAAGATTTTCCGCAATATCCCGATGACAGAAAGAAATCCCAAAAAATGATGACAAGTGTGTGCAATGCCATGCCGAAAAGAATAATGATTGCAGGGATCACACTTGTTCACTCAAAGTTGTACCCAATGGTACGCTCACTTAAAGGAAAAAGGCAGGGCTGATAATGAAAGTTCTGCTTGTTAATAAATACCACTATGTAAAAGGCGGAAGTGAAACCTACTATTTCGGTCTTGCAAAACTACTTGAGGAACACGATAACGAGGTTATTTATTTTGCAATGGAGGACGAAAAGAATTACGATTGTCCGCAATCCGAATATTTCTCCAAAAATGTTGATTTCAACAAAAGTATGTCCGCTGTTCAGAAATTAAGTGCAGGATTTCATGCACTCTACTCATTTGACGCTAAAAAAAAGATTGAGAAACTTATCAAAGATGAAAAACCCGACATTGTACATATCAATCTTGTTCACCGTCACATAACGCTCTCAATACTCAATGCTATTCAAAAGTTCAATATTCCCGTTGTACTGACCGCACATGATTTGAACTGTGTGTGTCCGACACACACCATGCTCTGTGACGGAAAAGTTTGCGACCGTTGCGTAAGGGAACACAGTTATAAACCGGCAATCGAACAAAAATGCGTGAAAAATTCAGCTATGCAAACATATCTTGCCGTAATCGAGGCTAAAAATTACGAGCGTATGCATATGTACGATAAGATAGATTTCTATATCTGCCCTTCCGATTTTTACCGCAGACAATTTGTTGAATCACACATAACCAAAAATCCAATTGTGCATTGGGTGAATTTTTTGCCGTCAGGTACTCAGTATCATCTTTGCAAGGATATTGATGATTACTTCCTGTTTTTTGGCAGATTATCCGTTGAAAAGGGGCTTATGTCGCTTGTAAAGGCCTATCATAAGGGAAATTTTGAAAACAAGTTGTATCTTGTGGGTGACGGTCCTCTTAGGAAAGATCTTGAAACCTATGTAAAAGAGAACAATTTGACCGACAAAGTTATCTTTACAGGTTTTCAGAGCGGTGACGAATTAAAGAAGTATGTTGAACACGCAAAGTGCGTAATCCTGCCGAGTGAATGGTATGAAAACGGTCCGTATTCAATTCTTGAGGCAATTGCGGTCGGCAAGCCTGCAATCGTAAGCAATTACGGAGGACTTCCGGAAATTGTTGATGACGGCATTACGGGTTTTATCTGTGACCCCAATAATCCTGACAGCCTTTGTGAATGTCTGAAGAAAATGAACAGTCTCTCGGATGACGAATACAGCAGAATGTCAGAGTCTGCTCTTGAAAAAGCCAAGAACAGCTGTGACTGCGAAGCATACTATAATAAGCTTATGAAATGCTACAAGGAACTGATAAAGGCTAAGGGCGGTAAGAAAATATGACCTTATTAAAAATATATTGGCGAACCAAAGCCGCAATAAAAAAGCTATGCTTTAAAATTATGTTTGGCAAAAGATTTTCAGTCGGAAAGAATACAACCTTCCGCAAAAATTTCGGTCTTTATCTTGAAAAAGGTGCGTCAATAAAAATCGGAAACGATTGCTTCTTCAATCGTGGTTGTTCTATTAACTGCCTTGAAAGTGTTGAAATCGGCGACCATACCATATTCGGAGAAAATGTCAAAATTTATGACCAGAATCATAAATTCAGGGACAGAACAAAGCTTATCCGTGAACAGGGATATTCAACAGGCCGTGTGAAAATCGGAAACAATTGTTGGATTTGCACCAACGCAGTTATTCTCAAGGGTGTTGAAATCGGAGATAACAGCGTTATCGGCGCAGGTTGTGTTATTTACCGTGACATCCCCGCAAATTCTGTTGTAAAAAGCAACGGTGGCATTACTATTGAAAGTTTGGATTGATGATGAACAATAAAAAAACAGTTGCATATCTGACAAGACACGCAGTTTCAAACTACGGCTCTGTTCTGCAGGCATATGCAACACAAACAGCACTTGAAAAACTCGGCTGTAATGCTGTATGCATTAATTATTACAGAGCCGACGAAAAAACAGAAAATATAGTTGATACAAGGCTTAAAAGCGTAAGTGCAAAATGGAACAAAAATGCACTTACCAGACTTATTTTTAAGGCAACCCAAAAGCCTGTATATAATTTTGCCGACAAACGCTTTGAAGAATACAGAAAAATTGTCAAGGTAACGGACAAAGAATATAACAGCGAGACAGAACTTAAAAGTGATACTCCAAAAGCCGACATATATATGACAGGCAGCGACCAGGTGTGGAATACCGTTGTCTGCGGAGAAATTGATCCCGTTTACTTTCTGTCTTTTCTGCCAAAAGAGGCAAAAAAGATTGCATATGCCGCAAGTTTTGGCGGTGCAAGTGTTGCAGAAAAAGACAAAGCAAGAATAAAAAATTGGCTTGAAGAGTACGACAAAGTAACTGTCCGTGAAAACAGCGGAATCAAGATTGCGTCAGAACTTGGAATTCATGCAGAGCAGGTTCTTGATCCGACATTTTTGCTCGATAAAAACGAATGGGAAAAGCTTATTCCAAATCGTAAATGCAATGAAAAGTATGTGCTTGTATATCAGCTTCACCCAAATAAGCAGTTTGATGCATACGCAAAAGAGTTTGCAAAAAGAAAAGGCTTAAGGCTTTACAGAGTAAGTCATTGTTTTCATCACATTGTCCGCAGTGGAAAATTTATCTGTTGTCCGCCTGTCGGTGAATTTTTATGGTATATAAAGAATGCAGAATACTTTCTTACCGATTCATTTCACGGTACAGCTTTTTCGATAGGACTTAACACTCAATTTGCAGATGTTCTGCCCAAGAGCTACAGCGAAAGAATTTCGAGTATTCTGGAACTGATAGGATATGAGAATCGAATTTTAAAGAGCTATGATAACTTTAAAATTGCAGAGGAAAAAATTGATTTTAATAGGGTAAACAAGATAATCTCATCCGAAAGAAAAAAATCGTTTGATATTCTCAAAACTATGATAGGTGATTGATTGTGAATAATATAATGCAGCTTGGAAAAAGCTGTTGCGGTTGCTCCGGATGTGAGCAGATATGCCCTAAAAATTGTATATCTATGAAACCGGATTCCGAAGGATTTTTATATCCTGAGGTTGATGAAAATATCTGCATTGAATGCGGAATTTGCATAAAACATTGCCCGATTATGACCAATGTATCAAGATGCGATATTCCAAAAGTGTATGCCGCAAAGTACAAAGACCGTGAGAGTACATTCAAAAGTACCTCCGGCGGACTTTTTATACCGATTGCAAAATCCGTTTTGTCAGCCGGCGGTGTTGTTTTCGGCTGTGCATACGATGAAAACCTTGTTGCAAAACATATTGAGGTTGAAAACAAGGACGAACTTTACAGACTGCAAAGTTCCAAGTATGTTCAAAGCGACACAAGAAAAATTTACAACCAGGTTAAAACCGAACTTCAGAACGGCAAAAAAGTTCTTTTCAGCGGTACGGGATGTCAGGTTGCCGGACTTAAAGCCTTTCTTTCAAAAGAGTATGAAAATCTGCTGACAATTGATATTGTATGTCACGGTGTACCGAGTCCAAAACTTTTCAAAAATTATATTGACTATATGGGCAAAAAACTCGGCGGTACGCTGACCTCGTATAACTTCAGAAGCAAGGAAAAGCGTGGCTGGGATCTGTACTATAAAGCTGAAAACGGTAAAAAAAGCAAGTCGGACTACGGTTTTTTTGATCCGTACTATAATGCATTTCTCGGTTGTAAAACATATCGTGAAAGCTGTTACTGCTGTAAATTTGCAAACAAGAACCGTGTCGGTGACATTACTCTTGCCGACTATTGGGGAATACAAAAATTCCATCCCGAATTTTTTGATGAAAACGGTGTTTCACTCGTCCTTGTAAATACCGAGAAGGGCAAAAAATACCTTAAAAAGATAAAAGACAAGCTTGAAATAATTGAGTCTGATTATGACAAAGCCTCTGTTATGAACACAAATCTTGTACATCCGTCAAAAAGACCGGGTTGCAGAGATACAATTTATGACGGTTTTGACAGCGGAAACTTTGAAACATATGTCAAGACCAAGCTTGCTTTTAAAATAAATCCAAAAACCAAAATCAAAAAGATGATTCCTCTCGGAGTAAAGAGACTTCTGAAAAAACTTCACTAACAAAATATATTACTCAAACGAAAGACTGAATATTATGAAAAAACTCGGAATCTGCATCTGTTATCAACACAGAAATTACGGAAGTCAGCTCCAAAGCTACGCAACAACAGTTGAACTCAAAAGGCGTGGAATCGACTTTGAAATTATCAGATATAAAAAGAAAATTACGCCTGCACTTTTAATAAAATCATTGCCAAGGCTTGTAAATCCTGTTTTTATAAATGACCGTGTGCTTGTCAGATATCAGAAAAAATTAAAACTAAAAATGCGACCACAGCTTGAAAATGATAACAACCTGAGAAATGCCTGCCTTGCAAAGTTTTCAAAAGAAAGATTTACAAACCTTTCTCCCATTTATTACGGATACGATCAGCTGTGTAAGGAATCTGCAAAATATGATGCTGTAATGGTAGGCAGTGATCAGCTCTGGGCTCCGGGCGGTATTACATCTAATTTTTATAATCTGATGTTTGCTGATGAAAATACAACAAAAATTTCATATGCCGCAAGTTTCGGAGTTTCTCAGATTGAAAAAAAGATGCATCCGCTGTACAAAAAGTTTCTCGACAGAATGGATTATATCAGCGTTCGTGAAAATTCGGGAAAAAAGCTTGTGGAACAGCTCAGTTCAAGAACTGCCGAAGTTGTTGTTGATCCTGTTCTTTTACTCAATGACAAAGAATGGCTTGAAGAAATACCGAATGAGAGAGAATATGATGAACCGTATATTTTTGCATATTTTCTTGGAAAGAGCGAGGAATACCGCAATGCGGTAACGGAATTTGCAAAGAAAAAGAATCTGAAAATTGTTACATCACATCATATGGACAGCTACAATAAAGTCGATGAAGATTTCGGTGACTATGCACCGTTTGATGTTGGTCCGGCTGAATTTGTAAATCTTATCAGAAATGCAGAGTATGTTTTTACAGATTCATTCCACGGTTCGGTATTTTCAATGCTTTATCAAAAACAATTTCTTGTTTTCGCACGATATGCAGAAAACAGTATGTCGTCAAAGAACTCACGCATTGACAGTTTCTGCGAAAATTACGGTCTTACCGACAGAAGATACAATGGCGATATCAATGCTGTTGATAATGAAATTGAATATAACTCAGTCCTTGAAAGGGTTGAGGAACACAGACAAAAATCAAAAGCATTTCTTGACAATGCTCTTGCTGATTTTTGTTGACGGAGGAAATTATGATTAACATTACCGACAATAACAAAAGCACCTGTTGCGGTTGTACGGCATGTGCCTGCGTATGTCCAAAACATTGTATCACAATGCAGGAAGATAAAGAGGGATTCAAGTACCCGTCTGTTGACAAAGTAAATTGTATAAATTGCGGTCTTTGTGAAAAGGTGTGTCCGGTAATCAATAATCCAAAGCCCAAAACCATTCCGAAAGAGGCGTACATAACACGCAACAATGATTCCGACATTGTAAAGGCAAGCACCTCAGGAGGTACGGTAAGCGCATTATGTGACCAAATAATTTCCGAAGACGGAATAATATTCGGCGGTGCTTTTGATGATAATTTCAATGTAAAACACACATCTGCCGAAACCAAAGACGAACTTACAAAATTCAGAAGTTCCAAATATGTTCAAAGCGATTTAGAGGACACATTTGCAAAGGTAAAAAAAGAACTTGATTCTTCAAGATTAGTTATGTTTACAGGCACACCCTGTCAAACGGCAGGACTGCATAACTATCTCAGAAAACCATATGAAAACCTGATAATAGTAGACTTTGTATGCAGGGCAGTTCCATCACCGCTTGTCTGGGAAATGCACAGGAAAGAACTTTCAAAAAAATACAAATCAAAACTTGTATATGCAAATTTCAGAGAAAAAACATATGGTTACCACAGTGCAAACCTGACTATGAGGTTTGCAAACAATAAAAAGAGTGTTGAAAACACTAAGACCGATAATATGCTTAAAAGCTTTTTTAGCGGAATATGCTCACGTCCGTCATGCTACTCCTGTCCATTCAGAAGTGCGGGAAGGGTTTCTGACTTAACGGTATTTGACTGCTGGAATGTAACCCGTTATGTACCGACACTTCCCGATGATGACAAGGGCTACACGGCGGTAATGATTCAAAGTGCAAAGGGCAAAAAAATCTTTGAAAGCATTTCGGACAAAATAACAAAATACGACGCAGATATTAATCTGCTTTTACAAACAGACGGAAAAATGGCTTTACAAAATCCGAAAATGCATCCAAAACGCAAAGAATATTTTGAAATGCTTGAAAGCGGTGCAGCGCTTTCAAAAGCAGTAAAAACATATATCCCGATAAAATTCAGCAGAAAACTTGCAGGCAAAACAAGAATCATTCTTTATAAAACAAATTTACTCAACAAACTAAAAAATCTTAAAAGCAAAGGGTGATATACTTGAATTATCCAAAGATTTCAATAGTCGTCCCCGTGTACAATCTTGATAAATATGTGGAAACAACCGTCAACAGTCTGCTTGCCCAGACATATAAAAACAATGAAATCATACTGGTTGATGACGGTTCAACTGATAACAGTCCCGAAATATGCGACAGACTTGCAAAAGCACATAGCAATGTAAAGTCACTTCATATCAGTAATTCAGGTGTATCCGCTGCGAGAAACGCAGGAATGGCTGCTGCCGAAGGAGAATATATCGGCTTTTGTGATGCCGATGACACAATTGACAGCGATATGTATGAATTTCTTTACAACCTTGTACAAAAAGATAACGCAGACATTGCTTTGTGTGAAGTCAGGTTTATTTTACAGGACGGTACTTTAAGGAATATTGCAACGGGAAAATATCAGGTATGGCATAATACACAGGATTTTCTTGTCGATTTCTTTTCGGGCAATGTAAAAATGGGCGTTGCAACAAAACTTTTCAGCAAAAAAATTTGTGATAAAATTAAATTTCCCGAAGGCTATAGAACTAACGAAGATAAATATTTCACATTTCTTGCCGCATTACACGCTAAAAATATCAGCAGCAAAAACGATGCAAAATACAATTATTACCGCCATTCAGGATCATCATCTTTTACTGAATTTAATAGTAAATATTTTGACTGTATAAAGCTTGCAGACAAAATGCTTGACACAACAAAAAAGTTATATCCCGAACTTACGGAAAATGCAATGTGCAATCGTCTTGCAACTGTTTTAAGAATATATAAGCTTATGTATCAGCGTAACGGCTTAACTAAATATAAGTCAGAAACCGACAGTATGCTTGAATATGTCAGAAATTTTGACATTAAAATTGCAAAAAAACATCTTGGTAAGAACGATTTTATAAGATACACTGCACTCAAAAAAAGTACAGTGCTATTTAAACTCATGACTAAATTATTTGACAGGTATTGATTATATGAATAAAATCCGAAATCATTCAGATGAAAAAAACGCATTACAACAACTTTGGATTGCGTTTCTCACGGTTACCATACCGATTATTTGCGTCGGCGGTGCATCGTTCTTTCCTTATACAATCCGTTTACCTCTTATATACATGACGGGGATTGTGTTTGTGATTATGTTCGTTTTTTCAAATATTAAACTCTATTTTAACTCGGTAACAATTCCGTTTGCCCTGTTTTTGATCTGCATAGGAATCTCGTGTTTTAATTCACTTGATATTGATACCTCATTTAATTTATTTTTAATATATTTATGTGCCTTCACACTTTTGTTTATAGATATTCCTCAGAATGCACTAAGCAGAATAATTACTGTAATTTATGTGTTTGCCATAGTCATAGCTTTTTCAATTATCATCAGCGTATTTATAAATAATTGTATGACAAAATACTTTTGGTTTATCGTAAACCCCGGCAGATCTGTCGAAGTTACCAAAGCAATAAACAAAGAGCTTGCAATCGGTTCATTCTCCGGTTTTGCACGAGAGAAGGCAGAGGCTGCTTACATTGTGAATGTAGGAATTGCCGTTTCATTTTCAAGATATTTCTCAAACGGAAAACTCGAAAAAAAAGACACATTCTTTTTGCTTGTACTCTTGGCCGCCTTAATTCTCACAGGTAAACGAACTCTATTTATTATTCCTACTGTTTGTTTTGCCGTATTCATTATGGTTGCCCACATTAAAAGCAAACTTTTCAGGGCGGCAAGCGTGATAATTATTGCAGGAATCGGTGTTATATTCATTATGATGTTTGTTCCTGAAATGGCAAATATATTCAATCGTTTCCTTGATCAGGACAGTATGGAATCCATAGGTAACCGTGACGAACTTTGGAAATACATATTTATGATGATTTCGCAATATACACTGTTTGGTGCAGGTTTTGGTTCTTACAATGAGTATGCTTACCAAAACGGGCTGCGTGTATATGGCGCAAAATGGACATATAATGCACACAATGCATATTTTCAGGTGCTTGGCGAACTCGGTGTAGTCGGCGAAATTATTTTCATTTTATTTGTAATTTCGGCTTTTATATTTACAATCAAGCTTATTTCAAAAGTAAAAGATGACTCATCAGCCTCACAAATTGCATTTTTCTCACTATATATTCAAATTCTTCTCCTCATATACGCAGTTACGGGCAACCCGTTATACACAAAACAAATTATATTTATGTGGATATTCGCTATCGGTGCGGCTTTGCAGATAAAGCCTCCGTCTTCTGTTAGGAATATAAAAGGAGCTATAAAGTATGAGTGATAAAATCGGTATCCTTACATTTCACAGAGCGTTAAGCTACGGCGCAAATCTTCAAGCTTATGGTCTGCAAAATTTTATGTTTAAGCTTGGAATCGACAATGAAATTGTTGATTACCGCTGTAAGTATATGATTGAACATTATCAAAAAGTTTTTCGCAAAACAAAAGGAAACAAGCTCAAGGGATTTGCGTGGAATCTGCTTTCAGCCAAGTCTGTTATTCAAAAGAAGAAAAACACAACCGACTTTGTGGAAAAGCACCTCAATCTCAGTCATCCTTACGACGAAAATAATATTAAAGAGGCAAATAACCTTTACAGGGCATTTGTTACCGGAAGTGACCAGGTATGGAGTCCGACATGCGTAGGCTTTGATCCCGTTTACTTTTTAACATTTGCAGATTCTGCTAAAAAGCATTCATATGCCGCAAGCATAGCGACCGACACGATACCCGAAAATCTCAAAGATGAATTTATAAGACGAGTTTCTGACTTTTCAAGTTGCTCTTTGAGAGAAAAAAGCGGTGCAAACCTTGTAAAAAATCTTAGCGGAAAAGACGCTTTCGTAAGTATTGATCCTTCTATGCTTTTAAAAAGAGAAGATTGGGACAAGCTTTGCTCCGACAATGCGCTAAATGAACCTTATATTCTCCTTTTTACAGTGCCAAAGCCTAAGAATCTTGTCAATTATGCACTTGAACTTTCAGAAAAACATGATTGCAAAGTTTTGTTTCTCAACAATTTCAGCAGAAAAATCAAGCACAAACGACTTACATATATTGATCCGGTTTCAAACAATGACTTTATAAGCCTTATAAAAAATGCGAAATATGTTTGCACAAACTCGTTTCACGGTAATGCGTTTTCTCTTTTGTATCACAAGAATTTTGTTGTTGAAACTGATACTCTCGCAAAAAAGAACATTCGTTCAGAAAGCCTTATGCTGTCACTCGGTTTGAAATCAAGAATTCTTTCAACAGAAAACAAGCCTGATATTGACGATAATACCGATTGGGATAAAATTGACAGACTGATTGACGAAGAGCGTGAACGCTCAAAAAAATATCTTTTAGGCATTTAACAGGAATTAAATTAATATGGAAAAGCAAAAATCATCAGGAAAACAGATGTCCATAAACATAATTGCGTCACTTGTTTCATTTGGCGTTACAATGGGCATCAACTTTTTTCTTACACCTTATCTTGTAAAATCTCTTGGTACAGAAGCTTACGGCTTTATAGGACTTGCCAACAACTTTGTTCAGTATGCAACAATTATAACTTCCGCACTGAATTCTATGTCGGGAAGGTTTATTTCGATAGCATATCACCGTGGTGACAAAGACAAGGCGTCACGCATATTCAGTTCGGTACTCGTTGCTGATTTGATTATTGCGGCTATAATGCTTGTTGCAACATCAATCATTACGGTTTATATTGACAGTATTCTGAATGTTCCCGAACATCTTGTCGGAAGTGTAAAAATTACATTTGCGATAACATTCCTTACCTTTGTAATCAGCGTTATCACAGCTATTTTCACAACCGCAACCTATGTAAAAAACAGAATTGACATTAACTCCATAAGAGATATTGCATCTAACCTTTTAAAAGTAACCATAGTGGTTGCCTTGTTTGCATTTTTACCGGCAAAGCTCTATTACCTTGCAACGGCAACTCTCGCAAGCGGAATTTTTCTTCTTCTTACTAATATAACTGTTAAGAAAAAAATTCTTCCGGATGTCAAAATAAATATAAAAAACTTCTCTTTCGGACTCGTTAAAACACTCATTGCGGCAGGCATATGGATGTCGCTTGCCCAACTCAGTACGGTTCTTTTGTCAGGACTTGATCTTCTTATCTGCAACCTCACAATAGGTGCGGGACTGATGGGTATTCTCTCAATTGCAAAAACTGTTCCTACAAGTTTTGCTACATTGATTGCAACGCTGGCAAGCGTATTTACTCCACACTATACCATTTTGTACGCTAAAAACGATATAAAGGGACTTGTAAAGGAAGTTCAGTTCACATCCAAAATTGTAAGCCTTATTCTTACAGTTCCGATTGCAGGATTTATTGTATTCGGTATTAATTTCTACACACTCTGGCAACCGACAAAAACACATGACGAAATAATAATGATTCAGATTTTGTCTGTGCTGACCTGTATCCAGTACCTTTTTACCGCACACACGCAATGTTTGACTATGCTCAACTCCGTGTGCAACAAAATGAAAATACCCGTACTTATGGCACTTGGAATCGGACTTTTCAGCACAATGACTGTGCTTGTAATTGTGTGGTTCTTCAATGTAGGCGATAATGCAATTTATGTTATCGCAGGTGTCAGTTCGCTGTTAATGAGCCTGAGAGCTATAATATTTATCCCAATTTATTCTGCATGGCTTCTCAAACAGAAGAAAACCATATTTTATCCGTCTATTCTTCGTGGATGGCTTGCATTTGCAGTTTGCACCGCATTGTTCTATGTTGTAAGCCTCTTTGTATCAATTCATTCGTGGGCATCTCTTATACTGATATGTGTCCCGCTTGGAATCATCGGATATATTATATGTATTCCGCTCCTTTTCAATAAAAATGAAACAAGCAAGCTTACTTCAAAAATAAAGAATAAACTCTCAAAAGCTAAATAAAACAACTTAATTTACAAACAAAGGTGTCATTACCGAAATCGAAACGGTAATGACACCTCTTTCATTTGATTTTAACTTTTTCCGCTGATATCACCTACAAATACTTTGAACAACTTAATTACACACATAAAAACTCCCCGCACAAAACTGTACGGGGAGAAAATAAGTTTATTTTGTTTTAAGTAATCGGATTACTTTACTACCCAGCTACCTGTGAGAGTTACATTTTCATTGCTTGGTGTGTAGCAAGAGTTGATTACGAACATATAACCATCAAATGTTTCGATTGATTCACGAACACCGCTGTATGTTGAATCGCCGTCCATCTTGCTTGCCCTACAGATATTTCTGTATGGTACGTAAGATGTTCTGTTGAATGAACCCTTCTTTACAAAGCCTACGCTCTGGCAGTTATCAATTGCCTTAATCTGGTCAACTGTAAGTGTTACGCTGTAAACATCCCAGTTACCTGACTTAAGTGTCTTGAGTTTTGAAGAATCAACTGTTACCTTCTTGGTTTCGTTTACCTTCTTCATATCAATTCTCTCAGCATTTGTGTAAACATTGTCATTGCTGTAATAGAGCTGTACACCTGTATCCCAGCTTGCATAGTTCTTTACACCCTTTGGTGCTGCAAAGTAAAGTGTTACTGTGTCATCTTTGCCCTGTGTATAAACATCCTTTGTTTCCCATTCACCTGTATATGTAGCTACTGATGATGATTTAGCTGTCATACCCTTGATTACGAAGAGCTGACCGTCAAGTTCTGAAAGTGTTCTTGCCTTTGAGTTGTAGTTGCCGTCAAATGTATTTGTCTTTGCGAAAAGTACATTCTTGAGGATTGCTGTTCTGTTTACTGCATCTGTCTTGTTAAAGCCGACATACTTTGCATTTTCTACTGCTGATGCTGTTGCCTTATCAAGTGTGATTGCATAGATGTACCATCTGCCTGTTTTGATTGTCATATTGCCGTTGAGAGATGATACCTTTGTTGTGTCGCCTGTGTTGATCATTGAAAGCTTTGTCATTGAATCGAAAGCTGTTGTGTTACCATAATAAAGGTCAACATTGTCCCATGTAGAATATGATGTTGCTGCAAGCGGAGCTGCTGCTCTTACTGTTACAAAGTCGCTTACCCAATAGCCTACGAATGATACTGATGATGTTGCACCGTAAGCTGAATCTCTGATAACGAATGTCTTGCCGTCAAGAGCTGCAACTGTGTTTGCTGTTGTACCGTACTTAGCTGTGTAAGTATCTACACCTGCTTTAAGAACATTTGAACCGCTTACGAGAGTTGTTCTGTTTACGCCGTCAGCTGTTGCAAAACCGACAAACTTTGATGAATTGATTGCTGCTGCCTGATCCTTTGAAATCTTGAGTTCGTATACTGTCCAGCCGTTTGTTGTGAGAAGTGTGTTTGAACCAACTTCTGTTGTGTAATACTTCTCGCTTGTTGCTGTCATTGAAAGCTTTGTTGACTTGTCAACTGACTGTGTGTTGCCGTAGAAGAGTACAGGCTTGCTCCAGTTGTATCTTGATGCCTGGCTTGTAGGAGCCGCAAACTTGATTGTTGCACCGTCACCTGATGGTGTTGTTGTCGGCTCTGTTGCAGGCTGAGTCGGCTTTGTTGCTGGAGCTGTTGTTGGCTGTGTAGCTGTTGTTGGCTGTGTTACAGTTGTAGGCTGTGTTGCTGTTGTCGGCTGAGGAGCTGTTGTTGGCTCTTCGCCCTGAACGAGAACTGCGTTTGCAGTAAATGCAGCACCTGCTACTTTGTTAGCACTATCGTAAATATAATCGATGTCCTTCTTTTCGCTTTCGAAGAACTCATTATATGTTTCAGCCTCTGTACCTGTAAGATAATCAACATTGAGATTTACTGTTGTGTCACCGCTGCCTACAACATCAAATGTAAATGTGCAATAAACATTCTCTGACTTGAAGTTGAAAAGATCAAGGCTTGAGCAGTTGAAGAGAACCTGATTTGTAAGGCTTGGATTCCAAACGATGCTGCTCTGGAATACAGGGAAAACCTTTTTCTTTGTATTTGTTGTTGTTGTTGATGCAAGCTTGAGAACCTTGCTGTCGTATGTAAGACTGCTCTGTGCATTAACGATCATGTGATCTGCCTTGAGAAGGTAAGTAACAACAACCTGCTCTGTCTGTGCATTGTAATCATACGAAACAGGATCTGTCACATTTGATGTAACATTGATCTTGTTGCCTGCACTTGTTTCTTCGCTTGTTTCGGCAGCACTTGCTGAGAAAGGCAGAGCTGTGAACATGCACAGCACCATCATTACCGCAAGAACCACAGAAAGCTTTTTCTGAATTTTTTTCATACTTGCTGCTCCTTTAATAAAATAAAATTACCGTTCGCCACAGTTTTGTGGCAATACTTCTAAGCTTCGGAAACTTTAACAGTACAAAATTTCCGAGGACATCTAAATTATAGCACATTTAAGTTGTTCAGGCAATGAATCTGTTATTCTTTTAACGAAAATTTTTTGCCCTAAAATATGTGCAAATTAACGGTAAGTTTGCTATTATGTACAAATTCATTGTCTGATTATTGTGGATATTGTCTTATCCATGTTCCACAGTTCAGAAACATCTGATAATAATACTATCGTATTTAATTTTTACAACAATTGTTTTGCAACAAAAAAGTCTGCGTCAAGAGCAATTTCGATGGGGCTGTGACAAAACAGCCTAACAAAACAAAAATGCATCAGACCTTTTCGGGCAACTGATGCATTTTCTTTTTTTAACTGTTTACTGCGGTGGCACACCGCCGACATCATTTTCTGTTTTCAACTTTCAATTCTTAATTGAAAGCACCGCTCGGGTATTTAACTTTTGCACATGCAAATACTGCTACCCGAATTGGGTGCAACAACTTGTTGCTTATTCTTCCTCAGCAAGCTCATCGGCTGTAACTTCTGCCTGCGGTTCTTCCTTTGCAGCCTCCTCAGGCTCTTTTTCGGAAACAATATCGTCAATTTCCTCAATAAGCTTCTGCTCTGCGCATCTGTGCTTTTTTAAAGCGAGAAATGCTGCTGTGGCAGCCGCAAGTGCAGAGATTGCACCGATGATTGTGTAGAATAATTTTTTGTTTTTATCCATTCCGGCACCTCTTTCAGTATTAATATAAATCAGCGGAAAAACCGTATCTTTCTACTTATTACTATTTTATATCATTTTTACAAATTTTTCAATAGGCAACTGATAATCTTTGCACAAATGGCTGTCAGTCTGTTATATTCTCTTTTTACGCTCTGCAAGGGCAAAAAGCACTCCGCCCGAAATTACAACAAGCATCATAACAGCCGTTGCTGTCACTCCTGTCTGAACACCGCCGTTTTTATCAGGCTGTGAAGGAGTGCTGTCCGATGTTGCGGCACCGCTTGTTGCCGAAGTCGGATTTACAGAGGTTGTACCGACAGTTGCAGGCTCACCCGTCGGAGCAGTCTGAACAGTCTGTTCCTGAGTAGCAGTCGGTTCTTCCGACGGTGACGATTTCTCAACAAGATTTGCATTTGCGGCAGCCTTTTCAAAATCGCCCTTGCCGATATAATCACGCAGAATTTGTTCGCAGGTGGTATATTCTTTCACGGTCGTGAGCGACGCAACATCGCCGTAATAGGAACTGTCAAATGCATAGTTATTTGAAACCACTCTGTAAGTTTTTAAAGTGTCAATTGCCTTTCCACCGATTTTTACATCTGACACTCTGCCGCCGTACGGCTTTGAATAGTCATATACCGCACTTAAACCGCTGAACTGCATTACAGAACCGCTGTTATCCGGCCAGCTGTACTGATACGGGTCTTCCCCGTCCTTTATCGCCTGCTTTTGAAGGTCATAAACCGCATTGTTTTTCTTCATAAGGTCAACTGAAAACTCAAGAATATCAATAATCTGCTGACCTGTAAGCTCCTTTTCAACAAGCACATTGCCGTAGGGTGAAATTGAAATCAAATCGGAATATGTCACATTACCCTTTGGAATACCCGAACGGATTCCGCCTGCATTCTCCATTGCAACATCAGCACCCGTAAAGTCAAGATAAGCGGCTGTTACGATTCTGCCTATCTCCTGCTCGCTTGTTCTCAGCTCTTCCCAGCTGTAAGCGTACTCCCTGCTGCTCTCGCCGATTACTTCGCTGAGTACGCTCTGTTCACGCTTTTCAATTGCAGAAATATCGGACGCAATCTTTTCATCGGACATCCCCTGAGTATCGGCAGACGAATATGTTTTTTCGACTGCATCGGTAACGCCCTTTTCATTGGAATATGTCAGAGTAAGCACACCTACATTTTTGAAAAAGCAGTTTGCCTCAACAAGCTTTACGCTCTTGCCGTCACTGTCAGTACAGTACTTGTCAATGAGAATGTGCTGATGACCTGCGATTACCGCATCAATGCCCGATGTTTCGGCAATGAATTTTTCGGGGTTTGCATTATGAGTCAGCGCAAGTATAATATCACAATTCTCGTCATCTCTGAGAAAATTCGCGTACGCTGTCGCTGTTTCGGCTGAATTTTCAAAGCGAACATTTTCAACATTCTTTGCCGATGTTGATGTGTAAAAATCTTCGTCAATAACGCCGAAAACTCCGACTCTTACCTTTGTGCCGTCATCAGCAGTAACATTCTTTATATAAAAGTTGTTGTCAAAATATCTGTTGCCGTTTGTCTCTGCCACATTTGAGGCAAGTATGGTAAAAGAGCTTTCTCTGTCAAGCTCTCTCAGCCTGTCGGCACTGTATGACCAATCGTGATTGCCGGGCGTCATTGCGTCATAACCTATAGCGTCCATAAGCTCGGCAATGCTTTTTCCCTCTTCAACGGTGGCAAATGACTGTCCGTGAAAGGTGTCGCCTGCATCAAGTATCAAATCGGCATTTTCCTTGTCCGCAATGGTCTTGACTGCGTCAAAACCGATTTGACCGCCCGATGTGGACTTGTAGTAGCCGTGAATATCGTTTGTGTGAACGATATGAATTTCCGTTGATTTTTCTTCGGCAGATACAGCACACACCGAAATGCCCGAAAGCATTATGGCGCTAAGCAAAACACAACCAAATTTTTTTATGCTTTCTGATTTCATTACTTTACTCCTTTCAAATTAAAAATATGTAGTAATTGTTTGTAAAATCAATGCTTTGTTGGGTGAATTGTACCATATTCTGCGCAATTTTTCAATAGTTTTATATTGAATACGGCGGCAAGCTGTTTTATTATTGCAAAATTCTGCTTTATCTGCTATTATTTTAAGATGTTGATAACCCAAAAGTTACGCTGAGATTTCTCAACAAGGATGGCTCAAAAATCTTTGAATACACCTTTGATTCATCAATTTTGCTGAAGAAAAAACAACAAAAGCAGAATAACAAATAAAAATCAAAACAAAAACGGCAGTACCAAAAAATCGGTACTGCCGTTGTTATATAAGAAATTAATCTCTTGTTTTTTCGCCGTTAAGAATCATTTCCGCATTCTTAACACGCTCTTTTGTCGGGGGATTAATGCCCTCGAGAGGATAGTCATAGCCGAGTGCTTTCCACTTGTACACACCGAGTGTGTGGTAAGGAAGAACCTCGACACGCTCAACATTCTTGAGTGAGTGAATGAAGTCGGCAAGTCTGAAAAGATACTCGTCCTTATCATTTCTTTCAGGCACAAGAACATGTCTTATCCATACGGGCTTGCCCATATCGGAAAGCTGTCTTGCCATTTCAAGAATATTGGTGTTTGGCTGTCCTGTAAGGATTTTGTGCTGTTCGTTGTCGATATGCTTTATATCAAGCAACAGCAAATCCGTATATTCCATCAGCTCTTTCCACTTTGAATAGAACGGCTCTTTGGTTGTAAACGGGTTGGCGCTTGTGTCAATACAGGTATTAACACCCTGCTTTTTAGCCTTCTTGAACAAATCAAGCAAAAAGTCAATCTGTAAAAGCGGCTCACCTCCGCTTACTGTGATACCGCCCTTATTTTTCCAATAGGGGCGGTATGCAAGCGCTTTATTAAGCAACTCGTCGGCGGTGTATTCCACGGTGTTTTCATCGTGTTTCCATGTGTCGGGATTGTGGCAGAACTGGCAACGCATTGCGCAACCGCTCAGAAAAATCACAAATCTCACGCCCGGACCGTCAACAGAGCCAAAAGTTTCTATTGAGTGTACAAAGCCTTTAACAGCGTTGTCCGACATTACATTCTGTCGTGGCAGGTTCTGGCAATAACATCCAGCTGCTGCTCTCTTGTAAGGTCGATGAACTTAACAGCATAACCCGATACACGGATTGTGAAGTTAGCATACTCTTCCTTCTCAGGATGCTCCATAGCGTCAATGAGTTTTTCTGTACCGAATACATTTACATTGAGGTGGTGTGCGCCCTGATCAAAGTAGCCGTCCATAACATTTACGAGGTTGTCAACACGCTCGTCATCGTTGTGTCCGAGAGCACCCGGGTTGATTGTCTGAGTATTTGAAATACCGTCAAGAGCGTACTCGTAAGGAAGCTTAGCAACAGAGTTAAGTGAAGCAAGAAGACCGTTCTGCTCTGCACCGTAGCTTGGGTTAGCACCTGGTGAAAGCGGCTCGCCGGCTTTTCTGCCGTCAGGAAGTGAACCTGTAGCCTTACCGTAAACAACATTTGATGTGATTGTAAGGATAGAAGTTGTAGGCTCTGAATCTCTGTATGTGTGGCAATACTTGAGCTTAGCCATGAATGTCTTGAGAAGATCAACGGCAATCTTATCTGCTCTCTCGTCATTGTTACCGTATCTTGGGAAGTCGCCCTCTGTTTCAAAGTCAACAGCAATGCCGTCCTCGTCACGGATAACCTTAACCTTAGCGTACTTAATAGCGCTGAGTGAGTCAACAACATGTGAGAAGCCTGCAATACCTGTTGCAAATGTTCTTCTTACATCTGTATCAATAAGAGCCATTTCTGCTGCCTCATAGTAGTACTTATCATGCATGTAGTGAATCATGTTAAGTGTACCAACATAGAGGTGAGCAAGCCAATCCATCATTGTGTCATACTTCTTGACAACTTCGTCATAATCAAGGTACTCTGATGTGATAGGTGTATATTCAGGACCAACCTGCATCTTTGTCTTTTCATCAATACCGCCGTTGATAGCGTAGAGAAGGCACTTAGCAAGGTTAGCTCTTGCGCCGAAGAACTGGATTTCCTTACCTGTCTGTGTTGCGGATACGCAGCAGCAGATTGAGTAATCATCGCCCCATACAGGACGCATTACATCATCGTTCTCGTACTGAATTGAGCTTGTTGTAACTGAAATATGAGCAGCATACTTCTTGAAGTTCTCCGGAAGTCTTGAAGAATAAAGAACTGTGAGGTTTGGCTCAGGTGAAGGTCCCATATTCTCAAGTGTGTGGAGGAAACGGTAGTCGTTCTTTGTAACCATTGAACGGCCGTCAATGCCAAGACCTGCAACTTCGAGTGTAGCCCATACAGGGTCGCCTGAGAAGAGCTGGTTGTAAGACTCAATTCTTGCAAACTTAACCATACGGCACTTCATAACAAAGTGGTCAACAAGTTCCTGAGCCTGTGATTCTGTAAGTGTACCGTTCTCAAGGTCACGCTCGATGTAGATGTCGAGGAATGTTGATACACGACCAACGCTCATTGCAGCGCCGTTCTGAGTCTTGATAGCAGCAAGATAACCGAAGTAGAGCCACTGAACTGCCTCTGCAGCGTTCTTAGCAGGCTGTGAAATATCAAAACCGTAAGAAAGTGCCATTTCCTTCATATCGTTAAGAGCACGAATCTGATCAGCGATTTCTTCACGAAGCTGGAAGTCGCCTCTTCTCATACCCTGACGGTTTGTTTCTGCAAAGTCCTCTTTCTTGCCTTCGATAAGACGGTCAATACCGTAAAGAGCAACTCTTCTGTAGTCACCGACGATTCTGCCTCTGCCGTATGTGTCGGGAAGACCTGTAAGAATCTTGTTGTGACGGGCAAGCTTCATCTCGGGAGTGTAGATATCGAATACACCCTGGTTGTGAGTCTTGTGATATTTTGTAAAGATTTCGTGGAGTTTAGGGCTTGGAGTGTAGCCATACATCTGGCATGACTGCTCAGCCATTTTGATACCGCCGTAAGGCATAAATGCACGCTTGAGAGGCTTGTCTGTCTGAAGACCTACAACCTTTTCAAGGTCTTTATCAAGATATGCAGCGCCGTAAGCTGTGATGCCGCTTACAACCTCAGTTTCCATATCAAGAACGCCGCCCTTGGCTCTTTCTTCCTTCTGGAGTTCCTTGAGCTCGCCCCAAAGCTTGTCTGTAGCTTCTGTAGGACCTTCAAGGAAAGACTGGTCGCCGTCATAAGGTGTGTAGTTTTTCTGAATGAAGTCTCTGACATCAATGTCGGACTCCCATTTGCCACCTGCAAAATTTGTCCATTCTTCTCTCATTACTGTAAAACCTCCGATAATGATAATTAATACTGAATTTTGTATATGACACAAAAAAATGCCGACTCAATTCCAAGCAGACGCCCGGTAAGGTCAGCTCCTTGAAAAAATCGTCATACATCCTTGTATTCTGTCATTTATTCACTTTTATAATCATATAACCAACACCATTAAAATAACACTTTTTAAGGGCGTTGTCAAGCATTTTGAGATACTTTTTACACCACTTTTTCACACTCAAAGCACTATGGTAAATGAGTACAATTTTAGGGTATGAGGAACATTATTTTCAGCAGATTTTTTCCTGTATTTGTGCGGAATATTTTGTCATATGCCTGCTCTGCTGCACTGCGGCTTGAATCGTCCTCGTAAAGGTTCACAAGGAAGTCTGCCTCTACCAAAATTCGGTACGGCAAAGTATCAATATTTCCATAGGTGTGATGGTGTCCCACAAGGTAACAAACTTTGTCAATAAATGTTTTTTCGTAGCCGAGAGCGGCAAGCAACTTTTCAGCCTCGTGAGGACCTTCAAGTTCCTGATACTTTCCTGCAGACGAATTGTACTTTTCTTCGCTCACCTTTATGCCAATGTCGTGAACGATTGCGGAGATTTCAAGAAGCTCCTGATCGTCGGGCAAAAGATTTTCACTCTCACCGATTGTCTTTGCAAATGAATAAACCTTGAGAAAATGGTGAATTCTTTTCTTGTCACCTCCAAAATATTCAATCATAGCAGTTATAACCCTGTCGGTTTTCATATTATCACTCCTTACGGCGAGCCGCCGTTGGCAATTCCCCACCGCATAACATTACGATAGAGGAAACATTGTCAGCGGTGGGGAGTTATAATTCTCATCTCGCCAAAAATTTCTAAATACCAATCGCCCTGAAACGACAAAAAGCCGTTGATTAAGTTTTAACTCAACCAACGGCTATACATATGAAAACCAATATCAGTCGTTCGGAACGATTGATATTAGTTGTTGTTATTTAATTTTTATCATTTACTTTTTTGATAATCTTTCCAATTTCAGAAATTACATTCACTGTCACAGAATTTCCTGCCATCTTGTAGAGTCTGCTGTCGGATAGTCCTGTCGCTTTTGCTTTGTCGAATTGATCGTCCGTGAAACCTTGTAATTTCCAGCACTCCCTCGGAGTAAGCTTTCGTATTCTGCCGATATGAACTCTCCGTTTGGCTCAACAAAAGCAACTGCGAATTTTTCATCATCTGCAATATTCATGCTTTCTACGAAAACTCCCGAATGTTCAGCCTTTCGGTTACTGATTCCCGAATCGTGCCTTGCAGTTATGCACCTTGCAATTTCTGTCAGCTTTGGATCGGGGGGCAGGTCGATGAAATGGACACGAGTGTCCATTTCATTAGATTCATTTCGCCCGACCGGTTTGACACTTTGTGTCAACGGTCGATGGCTAATTCTACCATTTTCCCTTTTAGGTAAAAGATAGAATACAGCCTGCGTTGCAGAAGTTGTCAGAGTATGTGCTACCTGATTGCCGACTCGACCACGTCTTGAGTTCTTCCAGAAAAAGCAGTATCAATGCTGTCGCCGGGATATGCGATCTGATAACCGTCTTTAGTCTTAGACTTTATCGGCAAACCAAAGTTTACAGTATCTTCAATGAGATAAAGTCCCGAATGACCGCCAAATCCACCCGAACCGCTTGTAAGAGTACAGCTAAGTCCTTTCGATGAGTAGATTCGTTCACCTTGCGTTGGCTTTTCTTTGTATAAGAGCTTTTCCGCTTGTTTGCGTGAAAGATAGTACTTCTCCGGCACATTGTCCTCGATGATATCCGATAATGTACACTCGATTTCGTGACTGCGGTACTCCGAAATTTTTGCTGTTGTACCTGACAGCATACATCATACCCCTCGTCGGCACAAGCTCCGCTTACTCGTTTCGACCGCAAGCGGTCAAAAGCTCGTCCGATATGCTGTGCCTCCTCTCCCCAAAAAGCTTATAGCTTTTCGGGGACCCCGTACGGAGGATTGTTTCAAATGTCCTGCCTTGATCGTGGTTAAGCAGACCGGGAACATTCTCGAGGAAGATATACTTAGGTTTTTTAACGGCAGCAATTCTTGCAATTTCAAAAAACAGCGTTCCTCTTGTATCGTCAAATCCTTTTCTTGCTCCGGCGATTGAGAAAGACTGACAGGGAAATTCTCCAACAAGAAGGTCGAAATCGGGTAACTGTTCGGGTACAATTTTTCTTGCGTCATCAAAGTAAAGTTCACCTCCCGTGTCATACATTGCTTCGTATGCCTGCTTTACATACTTGTCGATTTCGCAGTAACCGACGCACTCAAAACCGCCTATGGCTTCAAGTCCCGAACGGAAACCGCCGATGCCTGCAAACATATCAAAAAATTTTATTGCCATAAATCTTCATTCCAAACGAAGATTTATATATTAAGAAACACCTCACATTCGCATAGTCATTCCGTTATTCTCATCAGGAGTTTCATCTTCAACTTCTGACATGGATTGGTTTTCTGCTTTGATTTCTTCCTGTGTGAGTTTTCTGAATGAGTCCTCTCCGGGAACTACTCCAAGTGAACGACCATTGTCCCACTCGGGGAATATCGTTCCCATTGAATCAACAAGTTTTACTGTTCCTCTTGTTCCTGCCGAAACAGGTGCGTGTGGGTCATTCATATGGATAAGCTCAATTCTTGTTCCCGGCGGATACAATTTCTTTGTGCTTTCAGCTATTCTGCGCTGTCTTTCGTATTCGTTCAAGTTATACATCTCCTATTTTTTAGTTTTGATTCAAGCAATATCCATTAGTGGGACTTCTAATTTTTATTGTCATAAAATCAATCTCCTTCTTTTTTTCTGTTTGTATTGACATTTTTGTTGTCAGAGAAATGTGAGATTTCATTTTCATCACACTCATCATTGCGCCTGTCAAAATTCGATTTCTGTCGCATCTCCCTTTCAAACTTCCTGAGTTCGGGTGTGTCGGTAAAATACATTTAAAATCATTCCTTTCAAATTTTTTGCAAATAAAAAAGGCAACCGTTCTAATCAAAAAAATTAAAACGACTGCCAAATAAAAAAAGAGCCAATTACTATATCTCTAAAATAAAAAATATAATGATTGACTCATATATTTGATAATATTAAATTAAGCAGATTAGCGAAAGTAATCAGTTTTCTTTACCTTTAACTAAATTTTGTAGCTTTTCAACAGCTACATCTTTAGTTTCAGAATCCTTTACTATTTGGATAATTGAGTTCATAAGAACATCAAATTGTTTGTCTGTCATATTTTCGAACTCCATATCTTTTCCTTTCCGATAAAACAATTATCACTTCTACCGGAAATAAATTTTGTATATAAGTAATTGAGGCTCATAGAAAAACTATGAGCCTCTCGTTGGCTCCCCCAACTGGGCTCGAACCAGTGACATCATGATTAACAGTCATGCGCTCTACCGACTGAGCTATGGAGGAATATACAATTTCCTTTGGAATTTACCAAAGATTTTTGTTCAGATTGCATAAAAGCAATCTTTTTTGTTACTTAAATCCCCGGTAGTGGATTTAAACAACATATTTTTTGTTCCTCAGGCTAAGCAATAGTTTCCGGTACATTTCTGTACACTCGCACTACCGACTGAGCTATGGAGGAATATAGAGCAAAACACCCGTTTGGGTGTATGCTTTGTGTTGGCATCTCCCTATCTTCCCGGGCCGTCACCAGCCAAGTATTTTCGGCACCACTGAGCTTAACTTCTGTGTTCGGTATGGGAACAGGTGGACCCTCAGCGTCATCAACACCAACTTATTAACTTTTGTTTCTCTCTTGAGAACAGTATTGATTATACTACGGGCTGCACCAAATGTCAACACTTTTTTTAAAAAAATTTAAAAATTCTTTTAAAACCCTGAAAAGCCCGTATTTATCCCGATTTATCGCCGTTTTAACCGTCATTGAACCCAATGTATACTTGATGCGGTGAAAAATTATACATATTTTGGCTTGTTAAAGTGTAAAAAATAGGATGCCGTTGTTTGCCGTAAATTATTGACTAAACGGATAAAAATGTGTACAATTAAATAGATTAGAACAGATTGGGATGTTTAGAATGAATAATGTAAATAAGTGTAAAATGCTTTTGTCATCACTCTCTGTATTCAGAGGTATAATGAACAGAAGCGTTCCGAAAGCCTTTTATGAACTTTTGCTTTCGCTCGACAAAAAGCCTGAGGAATTTCTCGGTGCATACGGCAAGCTTTGCTCAATGCTTTGCGAAAGAGGTTGTGCGGATAAGTTCGCATTTGCAATCAGCGAAACGGCTCTTTTTGACGATAACTGTTTTGCCCGTGCCGCAACAGCCGGCAAACAGGGCGAGTTACCCGAAAATGTTGTTTCTGCCGTTAAGACAGACTGCGACGCTATTTTAACAGCCGCAGAGCTTACTTCCGATGAAGTGCTTGAGGCATATACCCATGCCGATGAAATCAAGGAGCTTATTCCGATTCTTCCAAAGTGGCAGACAGGCAAGTGCGCTCCGTGCTTTGACGGCTTTGACGGTTCACTTGACAAGCTTTCTGCTTATTATAAGGAAAACGGCTGCGGTATGTTTGCCCGTTACAAGGCGTTCATCTGGCGTGACGGTGACATTCAGCCTGTTGAGCATCCGGACAAAATTGATATGGATACATTTACGGGATATGAGCGTCAGAGAAGTCAGGTTGTAAACAACACACTTTCATTTATTCAGGGCAAGAGCTGTAACAACTGCCTGCTTTACGGTGATAAGGGTACAGGTAAAAGCTCAACAGTCAAGGCAATTGCAAACGAGTTCCGCAAGGACGGACTCCGCATTGTTGAAATGCCTAAGGACAGGCTCATTGACTTTCCGCTTCTTGTTGACAAGATTGCCGCTCTTCCGCTTAAATTCATTATATTTATTGATGATCTTTCGTTCCAGCATCAGGATCAGAGCTATACAACCCTTAAAGCCGTGCTTGAGGGCGGACTTGCGGCTCGTCCCGATAATGCGTTGATTTATGCAACATCAAATCGCAGACACCTTGTTAAGGAAAGCATTTCCGACAGAACGCATACTGTTGATGATATCAATGTTCGTGACAATATGCAGGAAAGTCTTTCGCTTTCGGACCGTTTCGGTCTTGCAGTCTGCTACACAATTCCTTCAAAGAATGATTTTCTTGAAATTGTATATTCTCTTGCAGAGCAGAGAGGCGTCAAGATGACTCACGAAGAGCTTGCACTCGGCGCTGAGCAGTTTGCACTTTCAAGAGGCGGTCGTTCGCCAAGATGTGCAAGACAGTATGTTGAATCGCTGTTTTGCTGATTAATCGGAGGTCAGTTATGAAAACAAAAATAATTTCAATTGCTCTTGCAGTTGTAACAATGCTTTCGGCAGTTGCGCTTTTCAGCGGTTGTTCTGACGGAGAATATCCTGTTGAGGTGGCAAACATCACGATAGAAAGTCAGCCAAAGAACATTGTTGTTCTTGATGCGCCGACAGCCGATATCCTCATCGCAACAGGCTATGACAGATATATTGTGGGCAGAAGTGATGAGGTTGACCAGCAGTCAATCGCAGTTGCCCCGAGCGTCGGTTCATATGAAAATCCCGATACCGACAAAATTATCAATTCTGGCACAAACCTTGTGTTTGCAGGTTCGTCAATAAATGAGGACGCAAAGAAGAAGCTTCAGGACAAGGGTATTCAGGTTGTCACAATGTCACACGGTGACACTCCCAAGCAGGTTGAAACAAACTATGTGACAATCGGCAAAATTTGCGGCGGCACAAAAACGGGCGCAAAGAAGGGTGAAGATACCTACAATGAATTGCTTGATAAGATGAACAACTACAAACAGCAGGTTAATAACAGAAATTCCGGCATTCTTGATACGGTTTGTTATCTCTATACAGAAAACGACAGACTCAAGATGATGACAAGCGGAACATACGGCGATATGCTCCTCGGCTATACGGGGGCGGTTAATGCCGCAGTAAACATCAGCGACAACAATGTTGATGTTGCAACCCTCAAGATTGCAAATCCGAACTTTATCTTCTATGCAGACAATGCTACTCTTGATAAAATCAAGGGTGATACAACACTCGCAAGTCTTGGTGCAGTTAAGACAGGCAAAATTCTTGAGGTTTCGCTTGAAGAAATGTCAAGACCCGGCAATACTGCTCTGGAAGCACTTGAAAAAATGGTTTACTTTATGTATCCCGACCTCAAGCCAAAGTCTGCAACAGACACAACAAAGGCTCAGGATGCGACAGCGTCAAAGACTGACGCAACAACCGCAACTCAGGCAACAACAACCGCAAGCGATTCAAAGTCGGTTGCCGATAAGTATAATCTTACCATTACATCAGACCTTTCACTCAAGCTGGAAGATGAAAACGACACGGTAAAGGCTATGCAGCTCCGCCTTTATAACATCGGTTACATTGCCGACAAGGACAATGTGACAGGCTACTACGGCGAAGTAACAGCCGAGGCTGTTAAGAAATTCCAGAAAAACAACGGTCTTAAAGAAACAGGTACAGCCGATAACGCAACTCTTGTATTGCTTTTTGACAGCTCAGCGAAAAAAGCCAAATAATTCAAATTGAAATTTGAAAATTTAAAATGGAAAATTAATGTTGGCAGTGTACCACCGCCCGTAATTTGAGAAGATAGTTAGATAAACGAAATGCATCAGATGCCCGAATAAGGCTCTGATGCATTTTGCTTTATATGGAAGTATATGAACGCCCCTACTGGATTGTGCGACATTTACAAAATTTGTTTTTGTTGAAAAGCGTTTTGTTTCATGATACAATAACCAAGTCGGCTTCTTCCGTCAGGAAGGAGGTGAACCTGTTGTATTACATAACTTCTCTTTTTATTTCTATCGTGGCAGGTGTAATTAGCTACTACATCTGTAAGTGGATTGATAGGAAGTAGCCCGACAAAATCCCAAAAGAAACCCCCGAAGGCGGCCACCTTCGGGGGTTTCACTTGCATGAACCTGTGTTCATAACTTCTCTTTAGCCATCTTGATTATAGCACATAAGCTATTTGTTTGCAAGTGATTTTTATAATTGTCCGTTTTGTTTTATGATTTATTTTTAGCATAATATCTGTGCCATTACAAAATTGCAAAAACAATAACAATACTACGCTCGGGTATACTATGTTTTTGACATTACAAACTGTCTGCACGAACTGCCCACGGTGGTACACCGTTAAAAAAGTTCCGGGTGCATTCGGCTGTAGTGAAAAATATACTGCTGGGCGATGCCTGCGTACTGACCGAAATCGTCACCGTTCATATTCGGGAACAGCTTTTCCATTGCCCGTTTCATCCACACATCAATCGGAAAAGCCTCAATTCTGTGCATACCGAAAAGGAGTGTGCAGTCGGCAACCTTTTTGCCGACACCCGTAATTTTCATAAGCTCCGCTCTTGCGTCTTCATAGCCAAGCGTGAAACAGCTGTCAAGATTCACCTCGCCGTTTGCAACCTTTTGTGCCGCATCAACAATGTAACGGTTGCGAAATCCTGCCCTCAGCGGTGCAAGGTCATCGGGCGAAAGTTTTGCAAGTGTTTCGGCTGTCGGGAACGCAAATTCTCCGTCATCAAGCGGTGTGCCGAAGTTCTCGCACAAACGCTCAACAATGCCTTTGATTCGCTTTATATTGTTGTTCTGCGAAATGATGAATGTGCAGAGTGCCTCAAAAGGCTCTTGTCTTAAAATCCTTATGCCCGGGGCGTACTTTGCCGCCTCGTTCAGAACGGGATGTATTGTGCTGATTTCTTCACGGATTTTTCCGTAATCAAGCGAAAAGTCAAAGTAGCTGTACCAGATGTTTTTGAAATCGTCAGCCGTTGCATTTTCAATGTACATATCCGTTTTGTCAAGGCTGACGGTTACGCTTTTGCCGTAGGCAACACCGTGAAAAGAACCGTCATCCTGCGACTTCCAACGAAAGCTCTGACCGCAGTCGAGAGTCTGCGCAAGGTCAAGGTCATGCACATCGGTTATTTTGATTTTGTTGTCGAGTTCAATACATTCCATGATTTTCACCGCCGAAATTTTCTTAATAAAGTATATCACATTCGGGAAAATTATGATATACTTTATTTAAAATGGAAAATTGAAAATTGAAAATGGAAAATGAATGTCGGGAAGATAGTTTGTTTGTAAAACAGATTTCAGCCCCGACTGTATTTCAGACAGGAACTCATTGAACGCAAGCCTTGATGAAACATTTTGTTTAAATACATATGTTTTGATATGATGAAAACGGTGTGTTATAACCACCACATTAACTCAAAAGGAGGATTATTGTGAAAGAAACTATCTGCACAATTCCGATTAACGATATATTTATGCCGAAATGCGGTTGTCCGTTTTGCCGAATGGAGAGTATGCTTGAGGAGCAGTATGTAAAATTCATTACGGGCGATGCGATGATGGAGCCTAATATCAGGATTGAAACCAACAAAAAAGGCTTTTGTCACCGCCATTTTTCGCAGATGTTTGAAAAAGGACAAAAACTGCCGAATGCGCTTATTCTTGAAAGTCATCTTCAGGAAATTATTGATAACGATATGCCGAAAAAGCTGAAGGGCAAGCCTGATAAGAAACAGCTTGAAGTCATTAAAAAGCGACTTGATTCGTGTTATGTATGCGACAGAATCGAGTGGGATATGCACCATTTTTGCGACACGATTTTTGTTGAGTGGGCAAAGGGAGAGGAGTTTTATAAGCTGTACAACGAACAGCCGTTTATCTGCTTTAAACACTACGATTTTATTATGAATGTTGCAACCCAAAAGAGCAAGCTGCCGTCAAAGCTTTTACCGCAGTTCTATGCCGAAACGGCAGGGCTTACAAAAAAATATCTGCTGTCGCTTAAAGAAGATATCACATATTTCTGCTCAATGTTTGATTACCGCAACCACGGTAAAGATTGGGGAAGCTCCAAGGATTCAATTGAGAGAAGTATTGAATTTTTGACAGGCGAAAAGCCGTAAACGGCGAGCCGACTTTTTATGTTCATGAAGACAGTTTGTAAATATCAAAAAACATATTATGCCCGAGCGTAGTATTGTAATTGTTCGCACAATTCTGTAGGGGCGTTCATTGGACGCCCGCCAAGTAATGACAGAAAATTTATGATGAAAA
>ERZ779865.237-NODE-237-length-51080-cov-13.810779_pt1 | contig 51080 bp, 50 predicted proteins | sample MGYA00433088_ERZ779865 | MGnify/ENA primary metagenome ERZ779865 (study PRJEB29588, sample SAMEA2151703) | human gut metagenome | biome: human gut; feature: human-associated habitat; material: faeces | place: Denmark | collected 2008/2010 ... | reverse complement strand
TGGCGGCGGGTCAGTCCCTGCGTTGGCTGCGGGATACCTGCTGTGCCGGCGAGGTGGCCGAGGCGGCCAAACAGGGCGTGGACCCCTACGAGCTGATGACGGCCCTGGCCGAGAAAACCCCCATCGGCGCCGACGGCCTGTTGTTCCTGCCCTATCTGATGGGTGAGCGATCCCCTCTGTTGGACGAGAAGGCCCGGGGCGCGTTTATCGGCCTGTCCGGCGGCCATGGCCGCGGCCACCTGATTCGCGCTGTGCTGGAGGGCGTTACCTACTCCCAGCGTCAGTGCGTGGATGTGCTCCGGGGCATGAATGTGCCCACGGAGGAAATGATGGCCTGCGGCGGCGGCGCGCGGAGCGCATTCTGGCGTCAAATGCTGGCCGATGTGTACGGCTGCCCCATCCAGACCGCCAAGGCGGCGCTGGAGGGCCCGGCGCTGGGCGTGGCTATTCTGGCCGGTGTTGGCACCGGTGTGTATCCCTCCGTGGAGAGCGCCTGCGATGCCATCGTCAAGCCGGATACCGTTCTGTACCCCGATGCGGAATGTGGCCGCGCCTATGAGCCCTACTACCAGCTCTATCTGCGGCAGTATCCCGCGCTGCAGGAGACCTTCCATGCCCTGGCCGCCATGAGGAGCCGGGCATGAGAGGCGCAAAGCGTATCCTGCCGCTGCTGGCGGCCCTGTGCTTCGCCCTGTTTCTGCTGTACGGCGTCTATTTCAACGCCTTTGGCGCCAACGCCGAGTCCATGATGGCCTTTTTCGGCATCACCGAAAGCCGCCAGGGCTTCGTGATGACCATTCAGTCCCTGGGCGGCATCGTGATGACGGTGCTGCTGGGCCTGTTCGGCGAACGGCTCCACAAGCTGTACGGCCTGCTGGCCGGCGCGGTGCTGGTGGGCGTGGCCGGTGTGACCATTGGCACCATGCCCCTGTACGGCAATGACAGCTACGGGCTGCTGCTGGTGTTTGCGCTGATCGGCGGTGTGGGCTATATCACGATCGACCTACTGATGAACGGCGTCATCGCCGACGTGTTTCCCGAGAAGAAGAGCACGCTGCTGCCCATCGTTCACGGCTTCTACGGTCTGGGCGCCATGCTGGCGCCCCTGCTGGTGACATGGCTTACCGACAGCGGCCGCCCCGCCACCTTTGCCGTACCGTATCTGGTGCTGGGCGCGGCGGCGCTGGTGTTGGGCGCGGTGTTCTGGGCGGTGTCCCGCCGCGCCACGCCCCACACGCCCTACGCCGATATGACGGCCCTGCGGGACAGGTCCGTGGCCAACCCGGCGGAGATCTTTCGTGACAAGCGCGCATGGCTCTATCTGCTGTGCTGTTTCCTGTATCTGTGCTTCCAGAACGGCATCGCCGTCTGGCTGCCCAACTACTACAAGACCGTGCACCACATGGCAGGCGGCGCGGCCAACGCCATGCTCACCCTGTTTTTCCTGGGCGCACTGGTGGTCCGTATGCTCTCGCCGCTGGTGTATAAGCGTATGCCGGTGCGGACTTTCTATCTGCTTACCTGTTTTTTGTCGGCCGGCGTGTTTGCGGTTTTGCTGCTGACGCCGTCTTTGGCCGTCCAGCGGGTGCTTTTGGTGCTGCTGGGCCTGCTGCAGGGCGCGGAGGTCCCGGCCCTGGTGATCCTTTGCTGCGAGACGTTCCCCACTCGGACGGCTTCGGCCTCATCCATCATCGTGCTGGGCGTATCTCTGTCAGCACTGATCGCGCCCACGGTGCTGGGGCGGCTCATCGAGCAGGTAGGCTACGGCATCCCCCTGTGGGGCCTGACGGCCTGCCTGCCGCTGTCGGCGGCGGTGCTGCTGGCCATACGCCGTGACGCGCCGGCGCGGGCATGACCTTGCTTTTCCCCCGGGCAGCGGGCAAGAAACTTCTTCACGGGCGCTACTCCCACCCACCAAACCTTCCTTATAAAAAACTTCCTTCCTTTATCTCGCTGCCTTTGCTTCAGGCCGTCGGAGGTGTCGCTGACACCTCCGGCGGTCTGCGTATTTTTACGGCTGTGCGTGGCGTGTTTGTCATTTTTCTTGCGGAACACACTGTGTTCCATGACATTTTTGGCGGTTTTGTTTCGGCAAAGTCTCACTTTTTTCCTGTGCTGTGCTATCTTACAGGCGACGGTTAGCCACATCTAACTGCTGCAAAATATAGAGGAGCGATCTGCCATGAAGAGATTTGCCATGTTTGCCGCCGGTGTGCTGTTCGGCACCACCGGCATTAAGGTCCTGGGCAGCAAGGACACCAAGAAAGCCTAGGGGCACTTTTTTCACGCATTTTTTATAGCCGCAGTCACAGTACGGTCCGCCGGAGGCCAGGGCATACGTCCGCACAAAGCTTGTCGCGCCGCCGGTCTCACTCATGGTATAGTCCGGATGACACAGAGCCGGCGTCAGGTCGTACGATCCCAGTTCTTGCATCAGTGTGCAGATACCGCACCGGGTAAACCGCCCTTCATAGCCGCTGCCGCCCGGGTATTCGTAAAAGTCCGTCAGCCGGTCCACGTCCGGCCGTTCTGGCATGGACAGGACGAGTGCGCCAAGCAGGGCACAGTTGACGATATTCATCTTAAAGCGGTCCGCTGTCAGCTGCCGCCGAACAGATACCCAAGGACGCACGGGGCCGTTTCATCACCGGAGATACTGCTTTAAAGCATCTCTCCGTTTTGCATGTGGAATGCGAAATACAAAAAGCCGCACGGGAACACCGTACGGCTGGCTTTGCAGGCACAAGGCCTACCGTTATCCAATAATACCCTATTTCGACTGCATTTTCAATCTGAACATCTTAAGGCGTTTTTTGCCCCCAAATTCCGTGTGGTTGTCTCAGTTTTGCCTGTGTGGGTCAGGTTGTGGGTCAAATGAGAAAACGGCGGCAAATTGAACTTGCCGCCACATTACTGTTTTCGCACTTTGACCCATATTTTTCAGCAACTTATGCGGTCAACGCAAAATGAAAAAACTGAACTTATAACGCAGAAAAACCGCCTAAAAAGGCGGCTTTTCAAAGTTTTTTGGTCGGAGTGCGGGGACTCGAACCCCGGGCCTCCTGCTCCCAAACTTATCGGGAATACTTTTTCCGCTCGTTTATAGCGGTTTTCGGCCATTTTCTATTTGTTTTACTTACTCTTTGACGCTCTTGTCTCCACTGTTTCCGGGTGCTCCAGCGCCGTCTGTGGTAATCTATGTGGTCAAAAACGCTTCCCGTCCGGTTTTCGGTGAACATTCACCGGTGCCGGGCGGGAAGCGTTTCTCGTTGCTGTGTGGTCTGCATTGTAACTCTGAGCAGGGTGTTATGCAAGAGGTTTCTGCGGGAGTGGCAGCTCAAAGGTTGAGCCGCTATAGACAAAGAATAGGCGGGAAGATAGGCAGAGGTACTTTTCTTGCTCCCTGAGTATAAATCCCTTAATACAGGCATAATAGTAAGGGATTTAAGGCACAGCCCATTGACTATTCCCTTATTTTATATTATCATTTAAGGGAAAACGAAGAGAGGTGAGGGAATGAGAACCTTCAATTACTCCGCAATCAAGGAGCAGAAGTGGGACTCGGATGTTCTTGGCCTGATTGCGGCCATATACAAGGAAGCCGGCAAGCAGGAACTGTATTTGAAGCAGCGCCCGGAGGAACTCGAAAAACTCGTGGAAATTGCCAAGATACAGAGCACCGAGGCATCGAATGCCATCGAGGGCATCGTCACCACGAGTGCCCGAATCCGGCAGCTCGTCGAGGAGAAAACCACGCCGAGAAACCGTGACGAGCAGGAAATCGCCGGATACCGCGACGTGCTGAGTATCATTCACGAGAGCTTTGACGCGATACCAATTACGCAGAACTATATCCTGCAGCTTCACAAAATCCTGTACAGCCACATGAATAACCCGCTTGCGGGCCGCACAAAAAGCGTGCAGAATTATATCACTGCCACCTATCCGGACGGTCATGTGGAAACGCTGTTCACGCCGCTTGCCCCTTATGAAACGCCGGAAGCGTTGGACAGAATCTGCGAGGAATACAACCGCGTAATGGGGAATATGGAACTGGAGCCGTTGATTGCAATTCCGGTTTTCATCCATGACTTTCTGTGTATCCACCCCTTCAATGACGGAAACGGGAGAATGAGCCGATTGCTCACAACGCTGCTTCTGTACCGAAACGGATTTTATGTCGGCAAGTATATCTCCCTTGAAGCCAAAATCGCCAAAAACAAGGATCTGTATTACGACGCACTTGCACAGGCGCAAACCGGCTGGCACAAAGGCAACGAGGATGTAGTGCCTTTCATCAAGTATCTGCTCGGAACGATCCTTGCCGCCTACAAAGACTTCGAGGATCGCGTGGCGCTTGTGGAAACCAAACTGCCTGCACTGGAAATGGTGCGCAGAGCAAGCAAGAATAGAATCGGGCGATTCAATAAGCAGGACATCCGCGAGCTTTGTCCGACGCTCAGCGACAGTTCCATTGAGGGTGCCTTGCGGAAGTTAGTCGCAGTTGGTGAACTGAAAAAAGAAGGAAAAGGGAAAAATACCTGTTACTTCAGACTGAATTAAATTTCCGTCAAATTAGAGGGCCGCACCTGTTCATACGAGCAGGTGCGGCCCTTTTGTCCCTTTTGAGGAAGTCGCTGTGCCATTCAAAGTTTGAGACACAATGGATAAGAGAATAGGGTACTGTTAATCAAATAGAAGATATCTCTATTTGACTGTAGTCGTGATATATTCCCTTACTTCATTCCACATGGTTCTTGTCTCTCATTATCCAATTCCTGAACATTCCATTGGATCTTTCAGCAGTGCAAGAATGTTATTGATCCGCTGGTCACCATATTCATCATCAGGGGTTCCAGGGCGCACAACCAGCATCTCATACATATACTCGATGCCACCTCGGGCATAGCTGTTAAAGAGCTCCATACCTGCGTCATGCTCTTCCTTGGTCTCAGGGATCCGAAATGCGCTACGAATGCGTTCCTCTTCGTTGAGGCCACGGCTTTCATCAAGCATCAACACCAGCTTCATAATCGGCGCTAATGTTTGATATGTATCGGTCAGTTGCATCATCTGGATTGTACGCCGCTTGTCATCTCCTGCTCGATCGTCGGGCAGACGCCGCTTAATTCGGAGACCAATAACAGCCGCAATTGCATAAAGATCGACTAAGCGTTTTACCATGGATTCCTGGACTTTGTTTTGAACCCACATCTTATCGACATATTCCTTAAAACGGCCATTGATAAAGACTTCGCTGGTCTTAAAATACTCAAAGGTATGGGGCGTTTCTTTTTTTGCTGCCATTATTCGAACCCTCCTCTCTCGATAGTAGAGCTATTAGCTTTCTCTTCCTTCTTCACACGATAGCAATACTCAGGCAAGACAAATTCTTCAAGGCCAGAAGAGGCCCAGTCTTTATCCAGCATAAAAATGATAACCTGCTCCGCAAATTCCGGAAGTTTTTTCGCAACCAAACTGGTGTTTTCATTGCTCAGAGTGGAGAACGGGCCATCCAAAACCAGAGGCAGGTTGATGATGCCACTGTCCATCTCACCTTCGTCGGCTTCCTCCGCAGCCTTACGCCGTGCCAACTCAAGCACAGAGACGATGTAAACAAAGTTGATAGCGGTCGCCTCACCGTTCGAAAGGTTCTGTTCCTCATAGTCCATGGAGCCACCTACGCTGTGGTAATACACATGGATACGGTAGTCATCTTCCAGTTTGGCATATTTTTCACCGTCGTTGAACATTTTATCGAAGTTCTCAGCAATGATTTCATTCAACTGCTCAAACACGCCACTCTGTTTCTTTTTTAGTTGACGATCGGCCATAGCGTAGACTGCCTCTGCATAAGCAATGGCTCGGTTGACAGACTCGTTTGCCTCATTTTGACGGGATAGAACATCAAGCTGCTGATTCTTACTATCACGGTTTTCTTTTGCATATTCAAGATGAGCTATATGCTCATTTCGCTTTTGCTCATGGTCGCGGCACAATTTAACCCATATGTTATAGTTTCTCCGGAGAGCAGCGATATTGGCCTTCCGATCCATCTTCTTTTCCAAAGCATCCTTCTCATCGGCCTTTTCATAGATTCGATCTTGAATAGAGTCGAAATCTTCTGCCTTATCCTCAACATCGGAAATCAATGACTGCGCATTATATTTCCAATCGCAGAGCAAATCGCGAAACTTTCCTGCAGCGCCGCCAATCATTTCGGGAGGAATGACCTTGCGAAGTTGCAAGAGGTTTTTATACGCCTCAGAATCTTCGCTCAAATCCCTGCCACAGAGACATTTTCCGAGATGAATCAGATAATCAACAGTATCAACAGTAACACCAGGAATATCTTTTCCCTCAAGATCAACCTTAGAAAGAAGTGCATCCACCTGAGGTAACATTTCGCCGGCGAAGAATCGAGCAGAACTACTAAACAATTTAACAACATCGGCATAGTAATTCTCGCGATCTTCTTCCATATTGGAAATGTCTTTTTCCAATATGGAAAACTTTTTTTGATCTTCTTCAACTTGGCGATTATCGTTCAAATCTTTAGCCAGTTTGTCGCGCTCACGCTGAGAAGTTTCAAGAGCGTCCTCTTCATCCTTGATTAGGCGCTCATATTGGTCAATGGAATCATCTAACGCCTTAATTTCTGCCTGCAGACGGTCATACTCGTCGCCGGAACCCTTAATGCGTTCGCGGAGAGTCTTTAGTACAGTTTTTCCTTGACCATCTTTGATATGCTTCATCATTTCAATGAGGCCAGTAACACCGAGAATGGTATTGATGGACCCCTTCACTTCACTCTTAGCGGCCTTTGCATCGCCCCAACGCTCACCGTCGAAGAAGAAGTAACTGGACAAGCTACGGGGAAGCATATTTTCAATTGTCTCTTGGACGCACCCCTGCTTATACTTCTTTTCATCGGCACCGGCGTTTGCACCATTGTTATTGATAACTTTACCAGGAATACCATCCTGAATAATAATCATGGTCAGCTTGGACTCGCCGTCCTGGGCAATCGCTAAATTGCGGTCTCCAGAAGGCTTCAGTTTGAAATATGCAGTTCTGGTAAATTTCCACTGGGTATTCCCATCGCGGATCACAATTTCAACAGAAACAGTTTGCCGACTTTCTGGGGACATTGTTGCAATAATTTCATTGTTCAGAAGGACGATATCCTTCTTTTTTGTGTAGTTGGTAGTATTGAGTTCCTCAAATAGCCCCCAACGAAACGCCTGCGCAAGGGTTGTTTTTCCAAAAGCATTATCGCCCAAAACGACAGTTACATTTTTGGTGTTATTACAAGAAAAACGAATCTCGGTTTCGCCCTTGTAGCGCATAAAATTATGTAGTTTAATACTTTCAAATTTCATTCGACATCTGCCTCCTTTGAATCCGAAGCAGCATTATCAGCCTGTTTGACGATATAGTTCGTAATTCTCTTCACCATGTCCTTACTGTCATACTGTAGAGTGCGAACATTCTTCAATTCAAAATTTCTGATTGCCATAAACATAGTCATAACACGAGCGTTATTGATTTTAGAATCATTCGTCACCATAGTAATCCTCCGCCTTCTTTGTTTCTTCCTCTATGTCAATATAAACTCCATAAGAATCCATAATGTGAGTCATTAACTCCTCTGCTTTTTCACGGTTCGACGCAAGTTTTCCAAACTCATTGATTCGTGCAAGCTCACCCAGAATAATGCTCTTGTCCTCATTATAGTTTGTAGGAAGGACGTCATCTAAATCACGGGGCAATGTTACAAAATCATAAATGACAGCCTTATTTTTGCCTTCGCTCCGGCGCAAAAGCCTGCCTCTGCGCTGGATAAACTCTTTTGGATTTCGGGAACTTGAGAGAATGAACGCTGTCTGGATGCCGGGGATATTGACACCCTCGTCCAAGCATTTGATTGCTGTGATGACTTGATATAAGCCATCTTGGAAATATTCCTTGATATTCTGCCGTTCCTTTAAATCCTCTTCGGCAGTAAAGCGTTGGACAGACATACCGTATTCAGATCTCAATTTTTGGGTAACAAGATCAATTTGGCGAGATTCTTCACCGGAGTCTTCATCTTCCGCCATCGTAGCGCCGCAATATACAAGGATGTTCTTTTTATCCCGGTAGTCACCCATCAGTTCCATTAGGAGCGCAACTTTACCCCTGGCACCTGCCAACAATCTTGTTCGCTGGTAAACGATGAATTTTCCAGCCTCAGAAACCCGCAGCTTACCGTTCTTCTGAATTAAATACTTCTTGAGCTCTCTGGTCAGTTGCTGATAAGTGTTGAGTTCATCATTCTGGAGATAAACAGGGATAGGGAAGTAGTCATATGGGACAAGGGCTTTGTCCCGAATTGCGTCTTCCAGACCATAGTTGATCACCTCATCCCCGAAGAAGCGGAATAGCCGCGCTGTACCAGCCCTATCCATATGACGCTCAATCGTGGCGGACAGTGCGATGCGATACTTGAACTGTTCAGGCATAATACTCGACAGGGTCTCTGAGCCAAAGTTGTGGGCTTCATCCACTATGAATAAGATATTATCATCCTCGGTGAATTTGGTTACATAGGGCTGAACTTTCGGGCCTGAGAAAGTATCATTTGTTGTGATACAAACAAAGGGTGCCCCTTCTTTTCTGAAGCGTCTACACGCTTGTGACTGTCCACAGGTTTTGTTGCCAGTAAATCAGTGCCTTTTGTCTTGCTTTTCCGGTGACGTAGTCGCTCCTTCCAGCAAATCTGTCACAACCTGATTGAGCTGTGCAGCGTTCTTGGCGGTAATAACAGGGACACCCGTGCGCTCCTCGACTGCCTCCCGTGCAATCCCAGCAGCTTCACCGCCCTCACGGGCGACAGCCAAATTCTCTGAAAATGTCCCCGGAGATTTCTGCTTGGATATTTCTGTGGTGGTCGCCTCCGCCAGCATATTCAGCACCAGTTCCAACGTAGTCATATTGTCGCGGAGGTTTTCTTTCTTCAAGCCCTTGAGGTTCTTGTATTGTCGTGTAGACATTCCCGACCATGCACGGGATATCTCATCGGTAAGTATTGCATACTCCACGCCTTTCTGTACGCCTCGGGCATCCCACTCATCCGTCAGTTCCTTACGGACTTGGATAGCTTGCAGCCGCTGGTTGATCCACTCGCAGGTATAGCCTTTCTTGAGGTATGTCACCAGTGCCCGTTCAATGGTCAACTCTGGATCGATGGTTTCCTCAATGCGCTCCCGTCCGACTTGCGCCAGCCACAGCTTGAACGGCTCCGCTTTGGGTGAGGGAATGGATTGGATGATGCGGAGAAGTTGCTCGGTATCGGCTACATCGGTCAGGCGCTTTTTGCCATCGGGAGCAGTCATTTTCAAACCGTGACAATTTGTCACGGTTTCATTGCCTTCAGCTTTCAAGCGCTGCTTGAGCTTGCGCCAATACGCCGTAGGGTCAATGCTGTCTGTCAGCACACCTACAACATCGACGATAGAAAAGTACCATTCTTCCTTTGCCTCATCCCACGCGGTACGGATGCGCTTGTCTTCGAATAGCTGGATCTTATTGTTTTGTGCCATCCTGCTCACCTCGTTTCTGTGATAACTCTTTCAGCAACCCCTGACATCCCGCAAGCACGTCCCTCCATGTGGCCTCAAAATCGTCGGTGTACCACGGGTCGGCAACATCGCGGGGGTGGTCGGTGTAATCCAGCAGCAGGTGTATCCTGCCATCCGGGTCACCGCCGCAGATACGGTGCATATTCCGCAGGTTGGCGCTGTCCATGCCGATCAGCAGGTCAAATTCCTTGTAATCTCTTTTGGTAAGCTGCCGCGCCGCGTGACCGCCGCAGGCGATCCCGCGTTCGACCAACTTGCGCCGCGCCGGAGGATAGATGGGGTTGCCAAGCTCCTCGCGGCTGGTTGCGGCGGACTCTACATAGAATTGTGCTGCCAGTCCTGCTTTTTCTACTAAGTCCTTCATCACGAACTCAGCCATCGGGCTGCGGCAGATATTTCCATGGCAAACGAATAGAATTTTCTTCATATCGTGGTGTCTCCCAACTATTATCTTTGCTTTAAGTATAGCAAATGAGGCCCTGTCCGTCGAGAGAAAATATGTAAGAAAGGCTCCGTTTCTCGATAAAGTGTTCGAGAAGCGGAGTTCTTTTGTATTCAATCTACTTCTGTAATCTTTCAATTCTCTCGATCCCACTTTTCAGCCGTACCAGTATTTCATCTTTGGAGAGTATCCTGACCGACTCTACCAATGCGCGAATTCGATATTCGTCCCATTCAGTAATGGCTGTACCGGCCTGCTCCAGAGTATCTGCGGCCAGTTCCATGCGGCTGGTCAGTTCCGCATCTTCTGCTTGCTGTCGCTCCAGTTCGGCACGTTTAGCCTTCAGCTCTGCTTGCTGGGAAAGGATTGTCTTGAACCGTTCGCTATAGTCTGCAGCGTTACCTGTGGCCGCAGCTGCGAAGGCGGCATCAAATTCTTGTGCCAACGTTTCCAGTTGATGGTCGATCTCTGCGATGGTAAGTTCTCCGCTTCGGCTGGGGCGTATCACCACCTGTAGATTTTCCGTGACCCGCCGCATCAGTACGGGTCTCTCAGACATTACGCCGTTGATAACCCGCAGGATGGCCTGCTGGAGCTGCTGCTCATCCACGGCGGGCGAATCATGGCAGTATTTCTTGCCGTAGTCGAAGCGGCTGATGCAGCGCCAGACGATGTGCTTCTTTCCCCTGTTGACCCAGGTGCAGCGGCGGTACAGTGTGCCGCATTCACCGCAGATGACCCGATCTGACAGGGCATATTTTGGCGTGTAGCAGCTTCTGCCGCTGGGAGTGCTTTTCTGTGTATTGCCCTTCAGTGCGTTGCGCCGCGCTAACTCTGTCTGCACTGCGTCGTATGTCTTGCGGTCTATGATCGCTTCATGATTATTTTGTACCAGATACATAGGGCGCTGTCCTGTGTTTCGGATGGCCTTGTGGCTGATGCAGTCCTGACGGAATGTCTTTTGCATCAGGACGTCACCTACATATTTTTCATTGGAGAGGATGCCGCGCACTGCTGAGCGTCCCCATGTCGTTCCGCCACGGATGTTGGGAATATGCTGTGCCTCCAAGTATCTGCAAATCATAGGGAGACTGTCTCCTCGGAGGTAGTGGGCATATATTTCTTTTACCACTTCGGCCTGTTCTGGAATGATTCGCGGTTTACCATCCGGCCCTTTCTCATAGGCGTACAGATTGTGGTAGTTAATGGTAGCCTCACCGCGCTGCATGGCGTAGCGCTTGCCCGCCTGGATATTGCCGGAGATGGACTCGCTCTCCGCTTGGGCAAAGGCTCCCATCATGGTCAGCATCAGTTCTGTGGACTCATCCATGGAGTTGATGTTTTCTTTTTCAAAGTAGACCGCGATGCCCTGCGCCTTCAGCATTCGGACGTAGTTCAGGCAGTCCACCGTGTTGCGGGCGAAGCGGGAGACAGACTTGGTGAGGATCAGGTCGATCTTGCCCTGCTTACACCATTTCATCATCCTCATGAATTCTGCCCGTTTCTTGGCCGAAGTACCGGTGATGCCCTCATCCGCAAAGATGTCGGCCATCGTCCACGACTTATTCTCCATGATCTTATCGGTGTAGTAGTTTTTCTGCGCCTCGTAGCTGTTGAGTTGATCCTCCTCTTTGGTGGATACCCGACAGTAGGCCGCTACCCGAAGCTGCCGCTGCTCGACAGGCCCTGTGTTCTTTGGCGCGGCGGGTATCACGATCACCTTTGGCTTGTTCTCTCCCACGTTTACTAACCCCTCTTGATGATCTGGCCGTTTTTCAGCAACAGGCTGGCCTGCCCCTTTTTGACATAGATCTGGGCCACTGTGTTTTTCAGTAATTCAACATTGATCTCCGCCATCGGTGCGGCACCGGTGAACAGATGCCGCAGGCGCTGGCTTTCGTACTCACTGCCGCCGATGGTGTTATATTGCATTCCTGCCAGCCGCAGGGCGAGCTCTTTAGCGTTGTTCTCATTCACCGGGCTGGCGGTAAGCGCTGCTGAGAATCGCCGCTCCGTTTCGGCCAGCTCACCACGGTTGACCGTCTGCGGCTGCGGCTTGATCTGTTCCGGCGCTGCCGCGAGGCCGTTCAGCAGAGACAGTACCTGTGACTCCACCGCCGCGCTGGGTCTGCCGTTGCACAGGCGGCGCAGTGCCTTTTGTGCTTCGGTTATCTGCACCGCGGGCTTGCGCTCTGACCGGCGCTGGGCTGCTTCCTGCATCTGCTCTGGGGAGAGGATGGCCGGAAACCGTTCTGTACCGGCGTAGCGGTTGTCCTCCAGAATGCGGGCTACCATATTCTTGTTCCAGGGCTTGTCCGCATCGTAGGGCGGCCCTTTTTCTTTCAGATGGTCAGTGATGTCGTTGAAAGATGCCCCGGCCAGATAGCGGGCATAGATGCCCTGCACCGCCTGTGCCTCCTGCGGATGAACGACTATCTCGCCCATGACCATTTTGTACCCGAAGGGCAGCTTCCTGTTGCCCATTACCGCACCGTCCTTTCTATACCCTCCCGCAGCTCCAGCCCATTTTTCAGACGGAACCGCAGGCTGGTGTTGCTCTCGATGATGACCTTGTCAATAAGCTGACCGAACAGCTCCCCGTCAAAATTACGCAGCGTTTCAGGCCCTCTTTTGAGGATGGTGATGAGCTCCTGGGTGCAGGGGATGGTATCATCACCGTCTTGGTTGAGTATCCTGCTTTTGGCTTGCTTGGCGGCGCGGAGCTGTTCGGTCAGCTTATTACTCTTGGATATGAAAATGTCAGGATCAACGCAGCCGCTTTCTCTCAGAGTGGCCAGCAGTTGATTCTGACGGGTAAGTTCCGCTATTTGCTTGTTCAGTTCAATGACGTCCACGCTCCAGAGGAATTTCCGTTCACGGATGGACTGGAGGTTAACGATGAGGGCGGGCAGAATGTGGCTGCCTTGGTGCTTGAGGTTGTAATACAGCCGGAGGAAGGCTTGTTGTATTTGGACTTCGGGGATCTGGGTAATGGGACAGGCTGATGCATTGTGGCTGTGCCGAATACATACCCAATACACAGACTGCCCTGACATACGCATTCGTAGCGGACTTTCACAGCAACAGTATAGTGTTCCACGCAATACCGTATTGGTTATTCCTGTGCTGCGTCTATGTCCTGCTCGAATCTTCTGTACAGTTTTAAAGTCCACCTCTGATACGATCGCTGCATGGGAATCTTCCATGTAATACGCATTCCTTTCTCCGTGGTTATTTTTGCGTTTTCGTGGAAAAGATTCCGTTGTGTAGGATTTCTGTAGTATGGCATCACCCTTGTACTTTTCGTTTTTCAATATATATTCTATTCGCTGCCTTCTCCAGCTGATTGATAGCGTATCCTGTGCATTCATTTTATGAGCAATTTCTTCGGAGTTCATGCCGTTCAAGTACATATCAAATATTTCCCGCACGACGTTGGCTTCTTTTTCATTGATAACAAGCTTGCCACCTACAAGGTCATAGCCCAGCGGGACACTGTAGGTGCTGAACTCCTCACGCTCTATCCGTTTCTGGTAGCTCCAGCGTATATTGCCGGAGATGGACTCGCTCTCTGCCTGCGCGAAGGCTGCATACAGGGCGGTCATCAGTTCGGAGGATACCCGTGCGGTGTCGATGTTTTCTTTCTCGAAGAAGATGGTCGTGCCGTTGGCTCGGAACTGCCGGATAGCCTCCAGACACTCCGACGTGTTGCGGGCGAAGCGGGAGATGGATTTGACCAGAATGCGGTCGATAAGCCCGCGTTCGCTGTCAGCCAGCATCCGTTTGAAATCCTCCCGTTTCTCCACCGAGGTGCCGGTGACGCCCTCGTCGGCGTAGATGTCCACCAGCCGCCAGTCCTCATGTTCCATGATGTACTGTGTATAGTGGATGTTCTGCGCTGCGAAGGAATTGAGCTGATCCTCCGAGGATGAGCTGACCCGGCAGTAGGCGGCCACTCGCAACTTCTGTGCATCCCTCTCATGGGTGGCCTCGATCCTGATGACCCGTCGCTCCTTGCCGTTCAGGGCAAGGTTTCCGTTGATCTTTTTCTCTTCCGTGGCCGCTCACCTCCTCCTTGTAGCAACACAACATACCACAACCGCTACTGTAAAGCTACTGCTTTTTGCGAAGAAATTCAGAAAGAAATAGGGATCGTCGCGCCGGTCTGCACGGCGATACGCACAGCGACCTGCTCCAGCTCCGCCTTGGGAAAACCGGCTCGTTTCAGCGCGGCCAAAAGGTTCAGGATGCCGCAAAAATCAACGTTCTTGTCCTGCATAGTTTTCTCCTTATATCCGTTTTCTGATGGCACAAACGCGGGTGCTGCGGTAAGAGGTAATGGGGTATAGGTAGTAGGTATGTGAGGGGGAGGGAAAGTGCAGCACCCGCATTTCTGCCATCAGGCAAAGGTCGTGGCGGGGCCGCCCCGGTTTCCCGGAACGGCCCACGCCGTTTCTGTCGTTTGTCCAGTCCTATTCGACACTACTTCCCGGACTGATGGGCGGTCAACTGGTCTGCGGCTGGCGCCGCACATGGGAATCTCACCCCTCCGAGGATCTCTCCGAGCTGCACCGATTGCTTGTATCTGTCGCTATGCAGAAGTACCATTGTAGGCAGATGAGGTCATGGCGAGACAGCCTGCCGCGGCTGCTTTTGGATGAACGGGTATCGCTGGGCACCTTCCGATTTGGGACCTGCATTGACACGGGAGCTTCCCGTGCAGGTGGTCATGGCGCGTTCTCCGCATCGCTGTCCTCTTTCTTACGGAGGCTCATCTGCTGATGTGATCCAGTTGCCGGATATAGCCGTATGGCGTTTTTCGAGGTACAATAGGCCCTTTGTTTGGCTTGAGTAAATTGTACCTTGAAGGAAAGCCACGGAACAGAAACAGTTTGGAACATTGCATACCCAAAATGGAACATTTTACAGTTCCGCTTCCAATTCAGAGAGGATATCGATTGCCATTCTCAAACACTGCTTTCTGTCCACACGATAGTTTTCTTTTCCAAGCAAGAGAAAATCCATGGAGACATCGAAGAACATTGCCAGCTCAATGGCAATTTCAATCGGGCCTATCTGTAAGCCGTTCTCAATTTTAACTATGTAGGTTCTACTAACATTTATCTTTTCAGCGAGCTGTTCTTGAGTGAGCTCTCTGCCGGTGCGTAACCGTTTGATTCGCTCCCCGTATGCTGTTCGGTCAAAATGCATTTTATTCCCTCCGTTTCGTCATTTGTGAAGAACTCGCAAACGGCAGAAACGGTGGGGCACGGCAATGAAATTGGTATCCGCGTAATAAAAAGCGGACAAAAAGCCAAGGATGGCCGCAAAGGGCCATCCTTGGCTTTTTATCCGTTTTGTTGTGTTGTCTGGTCGCATGGTTAGGCGGCCTCTCGAATATCTCCAGAGGCCAATGCGTTCTGGAAATCCCGCTTCCTATACCAGCGTTCTCTATATCATGGCGCCTCCATTATCCACCCATACCGCTGCCGAGATCATAGCCAAGATCGCAGGTATAGCGCCACTCCACGACGTCGCCGTCCTTCACCTGGTAGCGGGAGCAACCGTAGTTGGGATACCAGCCGTTGACGTTGTACATCCAGCCGGACAAACTGCCCACGTCGAACTCATAGAGGTTGTTGATACCCTCTACATACGCGCTGTTGTACATGGGCGTCCAGTTTGACTCCATGTGGATGGCATTGTCCCTGCAAACTCGTTGGAGCACATCGAATACGCTTTCGCCTTCACTGAACTCCACCTCCGTGGCGGGAAAAACAATGCCGTCCGCCGGTACGAGAAACCGTTTGCTCTCCACGCATTTATCCATGTTGTCCAGGATCGTTTCGCAGGAGATGGAGAATGTACAGGTATGGGTCGTGGTGGTATCCACCGCTGTGTCCTGTGGCTCTACCGGGTCGGGCTTGCCCTCGGGGACAGGCTCAGTCATGTACTGGTCCTTGTCGCCGATGTCCTCCGGCTGCTCCATCTGCGTCTGGCCGCAGGCCACGCAGGACAACAGCAAAAAAAGCGCTAAAAGCAGAGAAGTGATATGTCTTATTCTTGTTTTCACATTACAGCTCCTTCTTGATGCGACGGTAGCGGCGGATCATACCTAAGGCCAGCAGCGCAACGATGATGACGGCCAGCAGGATCGCTCCCAGCGGCGTTTCTGTCAGGGCAGAGCCCACGATCTCGAACACGCTGCTGCCCTTGCCGTCCGGACCGAACTTGCCGTTCTCGGCGGCTTGGAGGTAGGTCAGGGCAGATACGGCAGAAGAAAAGTCCATAACAGGGTTTTTGTACGATGGGATATCACTCAAGCCATCCACTGAGGCTTCTACCTCTGTCTTGGAAACAAAGCCCACACCCTCAATGTAGAATGTTCTCAACCCATCGGCCACCGTGTTTCCGTTCTTTACGAATCGGTCATCATCCAAAGAGATACCCGCGGCGTTCATCATATCCAGTACGGCGAGAGTGGCTTCCCCATCGGGGAGGCCATTTCTGCCTGGGAAGCTGCCATCCGCCAACTGTACGGACGAAAGATATTCGATAGCCTTGTCTATTGCCTTGGCGATGTATTCCTTGTCCGTGTGGGGAGAAAGGGCGGCCACGTTCTCAGCAGTGAACTGCACCTCCTCCCAAATCGGATTGTCGGCATCGTAGCTGAACTTACCGTCCGCCATTTGGTTTTGCAGCATTTTGGCGGCGTATTTGTCCACCACACTATTAGCATCCACACCTCGGGAGCGCCATACAGAAAGGTCAATAGAATCCAGATCCTTCAGCGCATCCGCCAAATATCCAGTTCCTTTACTGCTCACATCAGTAAGCGGTGCAAGGAAGTCAAGCCCATTGACATTCGCAGGGTCTATATCCAAGGATTTCATGGCGCGCACCGCACCCGGTGAATAGGTTGCGGATTTGAGTCCCATTAGGTATTCACTATTGGTGTCGGTGAGGTGCTGCATGATTGTCTGCAACTTCTCTTTCTGAGCTTTGGTCAATTCACCCTGTGCCTGTTCCAGCGACAATACCTCTTTGGCATAGCTGGAGATAGCTGATTCGGAAACAATCGTTACATTATCGCCCCAAAACTGGCCATCTTCTATTTTTTGATAAGATGTATCCGCCTGTTCCTGAAGCAATGCTTTATAATCAATGGACGATACTTTTGCTCCGTTGTCCGCAAGAAGGTTGTCAATTTTTGCAACATTTCCAGCTATTCCCCGCACCGCACACAAACCGCTATAGGGGGCAGTGTTACCATAAATCCTATTGGGAACGGCTCCTTTGTGACTCGGGTCATCCGGATCATTCATCTGTTTCCAGCTGCTCCTGTACCATCCTCGCGCTTCTTCATACCCCCACCAAATATCCTCGTGGTAGAATCCCTGCTTTGGCTTAGATGTCTTGGCATCCTCAAAATAGAAGCTCTGATACCAGCCCATCATGCCGTCCAGCACGGTGTGGCCATCTTTGGTGAAGCGCTCGTCCGTGAGGGAAATGCCCAGTGCCGCCAGCATCTCCAGTACCGCCGCGTCTTCCTCCACGTCCTCATCGCCGTATTTTACGAAGCCGCCGCTGGGGAGCTGTTGCTCAGAGAGGTAATTCAGCGCCCTATCAATGGCCGTGGACACGTCCTTGCGATCCTGATAAGGTACAAGGGCCTGTACAGACTTGGCAGTCAGCAGAATATAGTCGAAGCGGTCAGGTTCATCGTCCACGCCCTTTTGCTTCAGCTCGGCGGGCCACTTGGAGGTATAGCGGAATTCGCCGCTGCTCCGCTGGCGGGCAAGGGCTTCGGTCAAAAGTTGCTCCCGCAGGGCGTTGAACTCATCGGTCTTGCCGGCGTCACCGGAGGTGTCCAAGTCCATCAGCATATCCAGCCGGTCCTCGTCCGCTTCCACCAGCTCCGGCTTCCGTAAGCCGTCCATCAGGTCGTGTCCGGCGAAGTCCGTCACGTCCAGCCCCATGGCTGCCACCGTGCGGGTGGCGCTGGGGATGTAGGGCGTCTTGCCCCGCTTGACAGCGAGATCCAGCCAGTCAGCCAGCGCCTGTAAGTACCCGTTATAAAAGCCGCTGGGGACAGCTGCGCCGGAGGTCCATAGGGCGTAAACTATCTTGGCGTTTTCCTCCTGCGTAGCTGTAGCGAGGTAGTCTTTGCTCTCGCTGACACGCTGGATGACCAGCTCCGTCACCGTCTGATATGCCTGCTCCGCCTCGTCCGTCCAGCCGTCCGCAGGGGCGGCCTGTACTACGATAGGCAAAAGCATCACCAGCGCCAGCAGTGCTGTGAGTACTCTTGTGAAATACTTTCTCATTTGCTCTCCCTCCTGCGGCGGATGACCACCGTCGCAGCCACCATGACGACTACCGCGCCGCCGATGATGAGGAACAGGTTTCGCTGTGCTGCGTCCGTCTGCGCCTTCACGGAAAGTACGGCGTCCCAGTTCTGGACAAGCTCTTTGTCGTGGTCTGACAGCACCTTGTAGCGCTTCACCATCCTGTCCACCGTGGACTTCTCGCCCAGTCCCGGATCGGTCATGGGGATGATCTGTTCTTGAATGTCCGCGTTGATGCTCTCTATCTCCGCGTACAGTGCGTCTATGTCGCTCTTGGCCTGCGTCAGCTTGGTCATGTAGGTGTCATAGCCATCAAAATCGCGGCTCATTTTCAGCTTGTTCAGCAGGGCGGTCACTTCCTCGTCATTCTCCGTGGACAGCTTCTTGGGCAGGGCATCCGCCTGCTGTTGATCTGCCTCGGTAAACTCGTAGCTGCCCGCAAAGGAGACCTCGCTTTCCTCCGGCGTCAGTATCTTGGCGGACACGCTGCCGGGGCGGAAATCGTACAGGATGCTCATACCCTGCGCCTGCCGCCACACGGCTGTCAGCGCCAGCAAAGCCTGATCGGTGGCAATGCTGTCGCTCTCGCCAGGAATGGCGGAAGGATTGCTGGGGTCAGACTCGTAGGAGTGGGCAAAGCCTCCGTCCTCCTGCTGGTAGTAAAACAGCGCATCCAGCAGATTGATACCGTTCTTGATGAACCGCGAGTCGTTCTGCGGATCAACGCCAATAGAGCACAGCGACACAATGATCTGCGACACAGACTCGGAGTTCCGCGTACCCCAGCTGCGGAAGTCGCCGGTATCCAACTGCAATTTGGACAGACAGTCCAGCGCCTTGTCCACGGGGTCCTTCACGTTGAAGGTGGAGTTCCGATAGTACGGCGCAAGCGCCTGTATCGCCATGGCGGTGATGTCCGGGTCGGCGGTACTGCCCTGTGCAAAGCGCAGGTTGAACCCGTCGTCCGGGAGTTGGAAGGACAGTATCTTCTTGATCATCTCCGTGCGGGTGTAGGACGAGCCTGCGGGGATGTTGTACTTCATGCTGTCCAGTGTGATAAGCCCCCACAGCCAACCGTTGAGGCCCTGGGCACCGATGTCCACGGTCTTACCGCGGTTATACACACCGTCTGCGATGAGGTTGATGTCGTTGCCGTTTTCATCCTTGCCGAAGTGAGTGGGGTCGCCGCCACAAGCCAGCACAGCAAGGGAGATACGGTGCCATTCGGTGGCTTTTACCCGGTCCAGCTTGTCCGGCTCACGGTATTTCTGCTCTACATAGGTCTGCAAGGCCGCAAGGTAGGCGTCGTAGTCATCCTCCACACCGCAGCGGCTCAGACCGATGGGCAGCCAGTCCGTGGCGGAGCTGCCGGCATAGGTCAGCTCATCCCCGGAGAGAAGATAGTCGCCATCTTCCAAGCCCAGCGCAGAACGCTTCTGCGCCATGATGCCCTGAATAGCCTCGGAGATCTGCGCCACCGTGTACTTGCCCTGCGGTACAACTTGGCGCTGGTTCAACTTCTGCGCCGCTTCCGCCTGCTGCGCCGTCATGGGGCTGACGGTGATACTCACATCCCCGGTGAATGTGCCGTTCTTGAACTGCACCCGGCCAATAATGTTGGAGCTCTCCACCGGCGTGATGCTGCCCCAAGTTTCCTCGCTCCACTGGGCGTCCTTACCTACCTGTATCTCCACCGTGCCGGTGAAGAAATCCGGGTGATCCAGCGTCACGGACTGTACATAGTACATCCCATTGATAGAAATGCCGCAGGCAGCCTCATCCTCTTTGTTTTTGCCCACGGCCAGCGACACGCGGGCGACCTTACTCGCGGGCAGGGTATGCCCCTCGTTGGCTGTCAGGTTCAGCACATCCGCGCTGTCTACGCCTGCTTTCTCAAATACCCAATAGGGCAGATCGTTCCCTGTTGGGGCATTGACGGTGATGCTATATCCCGCCGCGTAAGTCAATGGCATACTGCCAAGTATCAGCACCAATGCCAGCAGAAACGCCGTCAAATTCCGTACTTTCCTTCTCACAGAGGCATCCCTCCTACTTCCGTTTATATAGCCGTATTCGCGTGGACGGAAATTCCACCCACGCGAATCGGCAGACTGCTCCCCTGAGAGCCGTCTATTTCACTTATTTCTTGCTGGTCACATCGTCGCGCTCATCGCGCTTGACCTTGTGGTAACGGCGCACCGCGCCCACGATGATCAGCGCCGCGACGACTGCCACGATGCTCCAGACGATGATGGGATTATCCCGCACCACCGTGCCGATGACCTCCCACACGGAGTTGCCGCCGCTGCTTGCGCCGCCCTCGGCCTCCTGACCGTCCGGCACATCCTCCGGCGCTTCAGTAGTCTGGGTGTCGTCAGGCTCGGCGTCAGGCTCCTCCGCGTTCTCGGACAGGCTCTCCATCGTTACCTGCTGGGCATCCAGCCACTGGGGGAAGGTCAGGGACGTGCCGCTGCTTTCCCAGTTGGTATACAGCCGGTCTGCCAGTGCCAGCAGGCTGTTGGTGTACTGGGCAAAGATGCTCTCGTAGGTGCCGCTGGCCATACCGCCGCCGGTGGTCAGCCACGCGCTGAACGCGGCCTCCGTGCCGGATTCGATGTATCTGCGCAGCATCTTAGCGATGGTGTCGCTGCTCTGGCCGTCCAGACCGCTGTGCTCATTGAGGCTTGCCAGCAGCAGAGCCGCCAGATCCCTGGCCTCATCGGTCTTTTTGCCCATGGCCGCGACAGCCATGTTGTCAAGGCTGTTGGTGATAAGTGCGCGCAGCACCTCGGGGGAGTCCTTCAGCCACTGGGCAAAGGTCTTGCCGCTGCCCTCAGCGCCCCATGCGCCGTAGGCCGACAGGATCAAGCCCTTGATGTTGTACTCTACATCCATGTTCAGGCCGTCCTGCAGCCCCTCGTCGTCCTCGTCACCTGCGCCGTCGCCGGTGTCCGAACCTGTGCCGTCGCCGTTACCGCCGCTGCCGCCATTACCGCCGCCGTTACCGCCGTTGCCGGTGCTGGCGAAGGCTGCTACCACCAGCGCATTGGCTTCGCCCAGCGTGAATCTGTCGCCGCTTTCCAGCGCCGTGGTGCTGCCCGTGCCCATCAGATCCAGCGTCAGGCTCTTGAGGCCGAAGGTATCATCCTTGGGCGTGGCCGTGACGGTCACGCTCATACCTTTAGGCCCATAGACCGCATTGTCCGCATCGCCAGTGAAGTTGCGGCTGCTCTTGATGCTCACTGTACCGCCCGTGCCGCACTCGGCCTTGGCGCGGTAATAGCTGGTGGAAGTTCCCTCACCGATGGGGACAGGATAGTTGTTTGCACCCTGCGTCCAGTAGTTAGCGTGTGCACCAGTGCCGCCGTCCACGCCCCAAGCTACCTTGCCGCTGGCGAAGTCGGCCAGCGTGGCGTACTCGCCTGCACTGGACACTGCCGTAGCACTGCTGGCAAGGTAGTAGCTGTTGGTCACTTCGACATTAGGCAAGTTAGGAGTAAGGCCAAGGTCTTTTCCTGCAACATAACTGAAGGAATTTCTGATTTTACTACGACCGTTTGCTGAGATACCGTATGCCCACATTTCATTGTCGCAGGTGACCACACCCGTATTGTAGCAATACAGAACATTTTGACCGTAGTTGTCTATACCCGCTACACCAGTTTCCTCGCTGGGAGATTTGCAGCCGGTAATTGAGCCGACATTGCCGCAGCGCTCAACGGTAAAAGCGTTATTGGAAATGCCACCGGCCAGGCCATTATTGCTCACTACCGCATTGCTATTCACACAACCAATGACGGCGGTACCTGCCGTGGCGATACCCGCCGCGTATTTCTGCGCGGTAACCGCCCCATTGTTGGTGCAGTTTATAAATTTGCCGTTTGCGTTATGAGTATTGCACGACCAAATACCGGCGGCGGATGCATTGTTCGTTCCAGTACCAGTAGAGGTAATACTTGCATAGTTATGGCAGTTCTCTATTTTTGGTGAGTTATCACCGCTGCTGGTGGCAATACCGCCGACATACCTCCTGCCGATTACACTGCCGTGAACGGTGCAGTTGCTTATATCCGGGGTGCGCTCCGCTGTGGCAGGCAACGTACCGAGCAAACGTCCCACCAGTCCGCCGGTACAAGAGCCGCCGCTGACGGTCACATTTGCCTCAATGTTGTCCAACATAACACCACTGCCGCCGCCAATCAACCCGCCGGCGTAAAATGTGCCGTTAACTGTTCCATTCAGCTTGAGGTCTTTGAATGTGCCGCCGCTTGCGGAATCAAATAGGCCTGCGTTGCCGGAGATCACATTCACATTTAGGCCGTCAATGGTCTTTCCATTACCGTCCAAGCTGCCGGCGAACGCTATGGGTGTACCGATGGGTGTCCAGTTCCCGGTAAGCGAGATGCTATCCGTCAGCTTGAACCACTTGCCATCATAGGTGAATCCCTTGTCATTGACCTGCGTTTGCAGAGCAGTCAGCTTTTCGGCATCGGAGATCTGATAAGGATCATCCGTGCTGCCTTCACCCATCCAAATCTTGTCCCACTGAGCATAGAGGGTAATGCCCGTTGTAATTCCTGTAATAATATCCCCTGCGGTATGCTTAGTGCCGTTACTATCTTTCCAGCTATTAAACGTACCATTCTCGTGCTTGAAGCCAAGATTTTCGGCATCCGCAGCCAATACGGTATGCTTTGCCGGAGTTACCACGTCTTCACCGACAACATAGACCATTTCGCTTACCGTGACAGAAGTGCTGTTGCCATCTTTATTTACGCCAGTATTGGGATCGTAGGTCACGGTAATCGTTTTGAATGTGCAGTCGGTGTCTGTCTCGCCGTCCCATTTCGTGGCATGACGCGGCAGGTACACGTTTTTCTCCGGGTTGGTAAACCATAGTTCGTTCGTCCCATGCTTATCATTCAGCTCGTCTACCAGCTTTTTTTCGCCGGCCATGTAGGTCTTGCCGTCAGCGCCGAGCGTCACAGGCGTTTCAGTGGTATTGACATACGCCCTCTTGATGCTGCCGTTCATCTCGCAGACATAGTAGCTGTTGGTCACTGTGCCTTTGCCAGTGATACCAGCAGCACCTTGGCCACTCACAGCTCCGAGGTTATAGCTGTTGGTCACGTTGCCATTGCCCGAAATGCCGCCCGTCACATATTTATTCTTACCGGTTGCACCAGTGACACTCCCGTTGTTATAGCAGTTTGTTGCAGCTCCGTATCCGACAATACCGCCGGTATATATGTTTTTATTTGCCGTGCTGGAAGCGGTTACACTGCCGGTATTCCAGCAGAGATTTGCTGCACTGCTGACCTGTCCGGCGACACCACCAATGTAACATTTACTCTTAATGTTATCTACGGTTATCGTTCCTTCATTTAAGCAGTTGGAAATCACACCTTCAACCTTACCCGCCACGCCGCCGTATGCCATGCCGTTGGTGGTGCTGTTTGCCGCATCGACTTTAACAGCAATATTACTGCGGCAAAAACGGATTTCGCTTCCACTTTCAGTCTTACCGACAATTCCGCCCACATAATTTAGCTTGCCGACTGCCTGCACTGAACCCGATACGGCAAGGTTCAATATTTTGCCAGGCGAAACCAATTTTTCAAACATTCCCGCAGTCTTTGAATTTAAGTCATCACCTGTGTAGTTTACATTCAAGCCTTTGATCTCATGGCTCATGCCATTAAATTCACCCGCGAAACTTGGGATAGGCTTCCATTCGCTATTTTCCAAATCAATGTCGTTACCCAACGACAGAGTCCATCCATTAAAATTCTTAGGTTCGCCATCAATACTTCCATTGGCCAGCAGGCAGAAACCCATTAATTCGTCAGCACTCTTGAGAACGCAGTTTTTTTCCGCCCCTGCGTTTTCATACCAGCGAATGTCGGCCTTGACCAGTGAATAGGTATACTCCACATTACTGCCGGTTATACGAAGATAGTCTTTTCCTCCCACTTGTGTTGCCGCAGGAGCAAATACGATTTGATATCCTGTCGGCGCGGTGAATGTGACCGGCACATCAGACACACCTTCGGGATAGCCGCTTGCTGCATAGTAGTATTGGTTTCCGGCGGCATCGGTCAGCGCCTTTTTGTCGCTGTCATTGCCGAGTGTGACCTTCACCCCTTCAGGCAGTTTTTCCGGTTTGGTCAGCTTCAACTCACTCGCCACCGCCATTGTCATAGAACTGCGTCCCAACTGCGGCATTTTTTCAGTTTTGGTCGTGTCATATACCCAAACGGAAGAAGATGCCCCCAGTTCATACGCCACACGGCCCAGCTTAAACTCATCCACTGTACGCGCGCCGGTGTCACTTTCTGCGCCGAAGGAGGAAGTCTCCGCCAAATAGAAGCAATTCTTCACCGTGCCGCTGCCGCCCACGGCAGGAGTATTTTTGCTGTCTGCATTGTAGTAATAGCAGCTGCTTACCGTGCCGCTGTTCTGCCCCACCAAACCGCCGGCGCTGCCGGTCACCTTGGCGGTAGACATACAATACTGCACCGTGCCGGACTCCAATGTACCCACAATCCGACCTGCGCCGCCGTCAATGGTCACATACTGTATGATGCCATTTACCACGCCAAACAGGTCACCATTCAGGCCAGAAATGGTATAGTAGGTACTACCGTTTCTGCCGTTGAATGTCCCCCTAAACGAGTTTGTCTCTGTGCCGATAGATTCCCAATCGCTGATTTGGTTCAGATTAACGTTTTCATTGAGGTAGACTGTTTTCCCTCGGAAATCAATTCCTTTGTTAACCAGTACAGCAAACAACCGGAATACTTCTTCCGCAGAAGCTGTTTTCTGCTGTCCGTTCTCCGTATAAATCGTAGTTTGGATTGCAAACCCATTTCCCTGATAATACCAAGCCCTTTCCAAAGCGCTGGCTGTGAATTCAGCATCGGTTCCGTAGTACAGCGTCACCGTTTTGCCGCCTTCGTTCGCCTTATAAGGCACGGATATCTTCGTCAGAGACTCTTTACTATAGGTTTCTTTCGAGTTATCTGTGACATAATAGGCATCATCATTTTCACAGATCAGTTTCACCTCGGTATCCTTCGCCACAAGATAAGCGTCCACGCCGGATGTGCTGCCGTCGTTGAGCTTCACCTTTCCGTTTAATTCTGAGTTTTTGACAAACGGTTCCACTTTGACAAGCACCAAATCGTTTGCATCCTGTGCCGAGAATACGGGATATGGCTTAGAATCCTCACTGGCATCAGTTCCCCATAGCTTTAATCCGTTCTTAAATGCATAAGTATTCAGCACCTTTACCGCCGCTTCAGAAAGATTTGTTGTATCAATTTTTTCTCCAGTACCCGCAACGGTGCCAGTCATATTGCAACAACAACTCAAGCTCAATACTGAATCAGAAGATCCAAACACACCCAGTGGAGACGCACCATCAGTATTCGTGCAGAAATACCAGCAATTAACAGCCTTACCGTTACCCACTACGCCACCATTGAAAGCCCCAGGGACATTAACATACGGCTTTTGTCCCATTTTCTTGGTATATCCCTGTACCTTTACCGTACCTGCAAAGCCACAACTTTGTATAACACCTGAGTTGCTGCCTACGATACCGCCGGTTCCTTTTATAGCCAGAGCTATACTGTTACTCGGGCCTTTCTCATTATTCGTAATCGTTACATTTCCTGTAACAATAATATTCTTGATCGTTCCAGAGTTATTGCCAAACAGCCCTTTATACAAAACGGTATTGGCTTTCCAACTCCCTGTCTCATTAATATGTAACCCCTCAATGGTGTGGCCATTGCCATCGAACATACCCGCAAAAGCATGGGTTGCATCGCCAATGGGTGTCCAACTCACCTCAGAGGTACCGTTTTCATTTGCAGGATAGCACACGCCGGATAGGACTATATTGTCTTCCAGCATAATGGTCTTGCCAGAGAAAGTCTCCGTACCGTCATTCACCAGCTGTGCAAGGCCGAGCAGATCCGCCGCGCTGTTGATGGTGAACTCCGTAGCATTTCCATTTGCTGCAATAGTCTCGGTATACCATGCAGTACTTGGCTGGACTGTCACGGGAGTAGTACCCTCTCCCTCCAGCGTATCGATCTCCTCAGACGGCTCCTCGGTGGGCTGCTCGTCCTTGTTGTCCTCGTCCTTCTTATCCTCGGCAGGATTTTCCTCGCCCTTATTATCCTCAGCGGGCTTGTTGGCATCGCCTTCGCCCTCACCGGGGTTCTTATCTTCGTCACCGGGGTTGGTGGGCTGCTCGTCCTTGCCGTCCTCGGTGTTCTTATCCACGTCATCCTTACCCTCGGTGTCCCCGCCGGGGTTGGTGTCAGCCGGGTTCGTATCGCCCTCTACGATGGTCGTGCTGCTGCCGTCCACCACCTCCGTAGCAAAGGCCGCGGGGGTCACCAGCGTCAGCGTGAGCACCATGCTCATCAGCAGGCTCACGATGCGCCGGGACAGATTGCTTGTCCGTTTCTTCATGTGATTTGCTCCTCTCATTGTTGAACGTATCTATGTAAAAACTATTTAGTTACCGCTTTTCGGCATTACCACATACAGCTTGCCGGTCTCCGGGTCTTCGTACACCGTGCCCTTCTGCTCAAAGCTGCTGGAGGACTGGATGTCCTGCTCCATCTCCTCCGCGTTGTCCAGCTCCTGCATCTGCTCCCGCTGGAGGATCTCCACGCGCGTCTTGCTCAGGTCCACGTTCCAGTTCAAGATGACCGCCGCCATCAGGCCACAGGCGAATACCAGCATCACGTCCGCCAAGTTTGCCACGCCAGCCATGGCGTCCACTTCCTCCGTCACATGACGGCGGGAGGAAAACTTACCCTTCAACATCGCTCGTGACCTCCTCCAAAACTGCCTCCATCAGCGTTTCCAGCGACACCATATCGTCGTTGTACCAGCGCTTGCGGATGTGGGAGATGACGCTGGCCACCGCCGCGCTGATAACGCCCGCGATGGTGGTGTCGAACGCCACATTCATGGACTCCGACAGCGTCACCGTGTCGCCCTGTCCCAGCGCGACGATGCCGGGGCCCAGGGGTATCAGCGTACCCAGCAGGCCGAACATGGGGCCCAGCTTGGCGATCATGTCGGTGACAGAGGTGGTGCGGGCGTTCCGCGCTTCCTCCGTGGCCAGCAGGCGCTCCGCCAGCGCCGTCAGGGTGTCCTTGGGCAGGCCGCGGCTCTCCGCCAGCTCCAGCAGGGCCTTCTTCTGCCGCCGCAGCAGGCCGCTGTCTTCGATCAGGTCGGCAAGGCCGTCCGCGCCCGCCGTGTGTACGTCCCGCAGCAGCTGGGGCACATCGCACTTGTGCTTGCGGCGCTCCGCGATGAACTCCACCACGATGTCACCGATCTGCCAGACCGCACCGGCCATGAGGACCAGCAGGATGATAAGGCAGGGGATCATCAGCGCCTGGGCGATGGTATGCAGTATTTCACTCAAAGAGATCATGGGTTTTCGCTCCTATTCTTCCTGTTTCTCGCCCCGCAGGTAGGGCATATTCTTTTCATTTCCTGCCCCGCAGGGGCAGGAAACATATTTATTATTGTATGTGGTTTCGCCGTTCAACAAAGAGAGGAGGTGGGAGGGGCGGCTTTTCCCCTCCCACCCTTATGGAAAGCTGACAGTCTCCGTTCAGACCGTCATGGCTTGACAAGGGTAACTCAGCAGGACACCTCCTGCTCGGAGGCCTTTGCCGCTTCTTTCTCTGCGCGGCGCTTCACGGCCTTCTCGTGGGCCAGCTGGCCCTGCCGCAGATTTTTCTCGATCTGCTTCTGCCGCTTCTTTTCCTTGCGCTCCGCCAGGAACAGCGGCTCCTGTATGGCCCGTTCCTTGCGGTAGCGGGCCGTGCCGTTCAGCTTCGCCTTCGTCCGCGTAGGCGGCAGACACGCCGCCCGCAGCGCCGCGTCCCAGCTCCCGAAGCGCTGTTCAATGAACGCGCCGCCGTCCACCTCACAGGGTGCAGGACTGTGATGCAGGGTGCGGGCACACCGGGCCAGATACAGCGCCAGCTCCCGCAGGGGCGTGCCCGCGTGTTTTTCGGCAAAGGCCGCGTCCCGCGCCGCCAACGCGTCCTTAGTGCGCTGGGCGATCTTCTGTTCGCGCCAGTTCTCAACATCAAAATGCTGGTTGGGGTTGAAATGGCTCATGGACATTCTCCTCCCTATGGTGATGTGGCGGTAAGAAAAAACGCTGACGAATCTCGTCAGCGTACACTCCTACCCTCGTCACAACGAAGAAGCGCCGCTGCAAACAAGTTCTCTTTCGTGTAATTCTACTGCCCTCGCGCCACGGGATCTCTCCCTCGTACACGACCTACCTTCTCAGGACTCGCGTCCCAATGGCGGGTATTACCCAGCGGCTCAAAGCCGTTTCGGTCGTTTCCTTGCGCTCACAGTGCCGTCCGCGGTGGGTTTGGTTACCCATGTTCCTTTAAGGCTGTACCCTGACGAAAAATCGTCTTTACAACGCACAGCCACACAACGTCACAGAACTCAGCTGTATGAAATTCTCGGTTCTTTTGAACTGTTTTTTCGCAAAGTAACATACTTTGCGAAAAAGCGCGGAACGCCTTGCGCTGTAAGGCATTCCAGATTTACGCCAGAAAAAGTCGAAAATTAGAACTCGTTGTTGACACGGAAAAACGGCTGGTATATACTGTTATTCGGTTGAAATTGGAAAGTTTTCGCAAAGTATGTTACTTTGCGAAAATTTTTGTGCCATTTTTTGGATAGGAAAAAGGACGCCTTTCGGCGTCCTTTTTCACGTTATTCCTTTCAAAAATCCTATCCCCTCCACGGCCCTGCGCTTGTAGTCCATGGACGAGTGGACGTACAGCTTCAGCGTGGTGCGGACGTCGGCGTGGCCCAGCAGCTCGCTGACGCTTTTCACGTCCACCCCGCGCTCCACGCACCGTGTGGCGTAGCTGTGCCGCAGGCAATGGAAATTCCGATACCGCACACCGCAGCGCTCCAACAGTGCCTTGTAGCGGTACTGGTAAGTGCGCGGGTCGGGGACGATCTCCCCGCCGGTCAGCAGGTAGCTGTCCGGCTGCTTTGTCTCTGGCTTCAGCATCCGCAGCATCTCTTTTGGAATGGGTATCCAGCGTTCGGAATTTTCCGTTTTCGGTGGCTGCACCGTCAGGCACGTCCCGCCGCCTATCTGCGCGATGCGCTCCACCGTCCGCTGGATGTGCAGCAGTCCCGCGCCAGCGTCCACGTCCTGCCATTGCAGGCCGCACAGCTCTCCCAGCCGCAACCCGGTGTAGGCCGTCAGCAGCACACCCAGCCCTGTCCTGTCTGGGCGGCGCAGAATGACCTGCCCCATTTGTTTCAGCTCCGGCTCGGTGAACACCTCCACGGCCTTCTGCCGCACCTTCGGCAGCGTCACATCCTCGCCGTAGCCCACACCGGCCATGCCCACGATCCGCAGCAGAAGGCCACCGATTTCTCGCACCAGCTTGGGCGAATAGTCCTCCTGTAACTGCTGGATGTAGTCGTTGATCTCCGCCGCCGTCAGTTCCGCTGCCACGCACTCGCCCAGCGCCGGCAGGATGTGGCATTGGATGTTGCGGCGGTAGCACGCCAGCGTGGAGGGCTTTACGCTCCCAACCATATCCTCTAAAAAGATGGCGGACAACCGTCCCACCGTGGCGTCCCTGCGGACGTATTTCCTGCGTTCTCCCATTTTCAAGCACCTTTCCGTCCCCCATAGGTGCCCTGACTTCATGCAAAAAGCGCCGGCAAATGCCGACGCTTCTCTCGTGTAAACGGGCGCGAAGCCCCCGTTCATGCAGCTCGGTTTCAGGCGTGTGCATTGTGACACTTACCGGCGCGACCTGACTTATCTCCTGCCTCAGAGGAGCCTCACAGTGACCTGTTCGCGGGGACTTTGACTCACATTCCAACTTTCACCGAAACGCCGCAGCGTTTCAGACCGATAAGCCTATTCACTTTTCGGGGGCTACGGGTGCTATTATGATGAACACCCCGCCGTTTTGCAAGAGGGTATTTGTTTCGCGGAAGGATACATTTTTGCGGCGTCGTTTGTTCGTTCCCGCAAAGCCGTATGGGAACTGCGTTCTTGTCTATATTACATGACGTGTTCTCATGCTTTTTTAGCGAAAGTTGAACGTTTATGTATTCCCGTTTTCCGCCACCCACGTCCGCACATAGTCCACGAACAGACGGGTGGAGTTGGAAAGAGCCTTCTTGTCCTTGACACCGATGCCGATGGTACGGTAGAAATGCAGGGGCGCACGACAGACCTTGATGGGCGTGGGGCTGTGGCGCACCATCAGCTCCGGCAGCAGACTAATGCCCAACCCCTCCGACACCATAGCCAAGATAGTTCTGTCCTCCCGTGCGATGTACTTCACGTTGGGGCGGATGCCCATCTCGTCAAACGCCGCCATGATCTCGTAGTCGTCGCCCTCCTCCAGCTGGATGAACGGCTCCTCCGCCAGCGCGGACACGGGGAACGGGTCGCGATCGGCGTAGGGATGGTCACAGGGGGCGATGACCTGCAATTCATCACGGTGCAGAGCGTAGGTCTGCAAGCGCTTCACCGACGGCAGCCGCAGGAAACCGCAGTCCACTGTTCCGTTGACGATCCAGTCCTCGATCTGGTCATAGAAATCGCCGGTGACGACTTCAAACTCGATGTTGGGATATACCTTACCGAAGCTCTTGAGGATGCGGGGCAGCCACTGGGCAGATACGCTGGAGAAGGTGGCGATCTTCACAAGGCCGCTGTCCATGTCCTTCAGCCCCTCCACCGTCTGCATCAGGGAGTGGTGGGCGGCGCACAGCTTCTCGATCTTGGGCAGCACTGCCCGTCCGTCCGCCGTCAGCACCACGCCGCCGCGGTTGCGGCTCAACAGCTTCACGCCCAGCTCGTTTTCCAGCGAGTTGATGGCGTGGCTGATGCCGGACTGGGTGAAGTTCATAGCCTCCGCCGCCTTGGAGAAGCTGCCGCAGGAGACCGTTTTCAGAAAGACCTGATATTTGGAAATACTCATAGCGCACCTCATTTCGAGGAGCATTATACTATACAAGTCCTCATGTTTTCAAGAACAAAGATGCGCTTCACAAACACTATTCGACCTGCTATGATAAGGACATGGTTCAGCCAACCATACTTTTACTTTTCTTTTCCATGAGGATCTACCTCAAAATAGCACCGGCAGCGTGTGGGTAACGCCGCCGGTGTTGTTTTTATTCGCCGAATTTCTGTTCCTCGTCGTGGACGAACATGATGAGGAAGCTGACGGTCAGCAGGCCGCAGGACAGCCAGATCGTCCCCGCGCCCCAATGGAGCGTGGCTATGCTGCCGACGCCCGCGCCCAGCGCGAACAGCAGCACCACGCCGAAATACGTCAGCGCCTTGTGGAGTATTTCCTTATCCCTCGTATGGAAGTAGGCGCACAGCGCCTCCGTTCCGCTGCGCATATTGCCGATGCACATGGTGCTGGCGTAGGCGTGACCCCGCACCTTGCGGAAGGTCTGCACCTGCATGGCGCACACGAAGGACACCACGGCGTTGGCGGTGGTGTTCAGCGTTTCCGGCAGGAAGCCCACCGCCGCCAGCAGCACGATCTCCGCCAGAATGATAAGCTGCCGCCAGTGTACCTTCTCCATCCGCTTGAAGTGCCGGTGGACGCACTCCGCGATGTAGATACCCAGCAGGAACGCCAGCACGGGGACTAAGTATCGCAGCGCCTGTCCCCAGTCTCCCTCGAATAGATGCGTACTCAGCAGCACGATATTGCCGGTCTGGGCGTTGGCGAACACCTTGCCGCGGCAGCAATAGGTATAGGCGTCCTGCAATCCTCCGGATAGGATGATAAAAAAGGCCGTCAGCATGGAATCGGACATCTGCCCGTGATGCTTTTGCAGGAAAGTCATGTGCGATGCCGCCTCACTTTGCCACCGGCGCGTCCGGCCAGTAGATGACGTAGCACTCCTGCATCTCACCCATATAGAAGAAGATGTTTTCGCCCATCTCGATGTGCTCGCCGAAGGTCAGGTCAGGCACGAACAGCCGTCCGCTGGTGCGCTTGGGCCCCTTGATGGTAAAGCCCTCCGCTGTGGGGTGCTGCCGCAGCTCATTGGCGGCTTCCTCCAGACCGGGGAAGTGCAGCGTCCGCTCCAGCTCTGCCAGCTGCGTCGCGCCGTTGATATAGACCAGGTGATTTTCGTCCTTGAACCAGTTGATACGCATGATACGTCCTCCTTAGTGGTGATGGGGATAGTATAGCACGGCGCAAGGGTTTTGTCACTCAGAGAAACAGTCAACGGTAATGGCAGCATTGCAGTCTCTTGCTCATCATCCTATCCCAGCACCGCGCTCCGAAATCTCTTGTCACTCTATACATACAACTAACACACCTCATTTCTTCCTTGACTTCGCCGTTCGGCCTATATTATACTGTCACCAGAGCAATAACGCCGTTCGGCTTATTTTTGACCATGCTTGAAAAAAATAAGCCGTACGGAGAAATGAGGTCACTATGCGTATCTACGATGCCGCAGATTTTGGCGCGGCGATCCGTCAGCGCCGGAAATCACTGCATTACACGCAGGTCTATGTGGCGGAGGCCACAGGACTCAGCGTCAGCTTTATCTCTGATGTAGAACGGGGAAAACCCACTGCCGAGCTGGGCAAGGTACTCTCGCTTGCCAACCTGCTGGGGTTGGACTGCGAAATGAAAGCGCGGGGTGAGTAAATGACATATACCGTTATCATTGAAAAAAACGGCGTGTCTGTACCGGTAGGACATATAGCAAACAGTGGCTTCGCTTACGACAATGCTTATCTGGATGGTGAGGCCGCACGGCCGATTTCTGTCAGCTTACCGCTGCAGAAAGAAGCATTTTCGCCTCAGCGAACAAAGTGCTTCTTTGACGGTCTGCTGCCGGAAGGCTTCACCAGAAGAACAGTTGCACAGTGGATGCACGTCAGCGAGGATGATTATCTTTCTATTCTTGCAGGGCTGGGCAAAGAGTGCCTTGGTGCTATCCAGATCGTTGGCGAGCCGGACAATACCCCAGCACATTACCAAAAGTTAACTTTGCCGGAGGTTCAGGCTCTGGCAGCAGAGGGAGCTACTCAATCTGCCAAGTTGGTGACGGAGTCCCACCTGTCCCTTACCGGCGCCTCAGGCAAGGTGGGACTATACTATGACGCCGCCAACAATGCGTGGTATCAGCCCTTTGGCACCGCACCCAGTACGCATATCGTCAAGCAAAGTCATGTGCGTTTGAGCGGCATTGTGGTCAACGAGCTATTGTGCCTGCATACCGCGAAAAAATGTGGCATTGATGTGCCGGATTGCTTTATTCTGGACACCGGCGGCGTAGCGGATGAAAACATCCTGTTTGCTACCGCCCGCTATGACCGACCTTTCATCGCAGAGAGCCGTATGACCGACGGCCTGCCCCGTCCCCAGCGGCTTCATCAGGAGGACTTCGCACAGGCCCTGGGCATCCCTGCCGCAGAGAAATACGAGCCGACTGACGGTATGTATCTCAAGAATGCTTTTGCCCTTCTAAAGCATCGGTCGGCAAACCCATTGGAGGATCAGTTGAAGCTCTGGGATCTGACGGTATTCAACTTTCTTATCGGCAACACCGACAATCACCTCAAGAATCTCTCGCTCCTCTACGACGCCTCGCTTGCCTCCGTCCGGCTGGCTCCAGCCTACGATGTGATCAGTACCACCGTCTACTCCGGCAGCACCCGCGATCTTTCCATGCGTATCGGCGATGCCGTTACCGTTGACGATGTTTCCGAAAGCTCCTTCCGCATGGCCGCCCGTGAAGTCGGCATTGGTGAAAAGCTGGCAATAAAGCGTTTCTCCGCCATGGCACAGCAATTTGAATCGGCGCTTGCTTCCACGGCAGAGGAACTCACCGGAAAAGGTTTCACAAATGCCACACAGCTCCGTGAGCAAATTCTGCTGACCAGCGGATACCGTCATATAGACAAATAGGTTTTCGATAGTCATCTGCGGCCAACACATATTTTAACTCGTCTCAAGATATGAGAAGGCAGGGACGCAATTGCGTTCCTGCCTCTTTTTAGGTTATTCTATTGCGCAGACGGCATAACTTTTTCGTAAATCATCATCATTCAGGAAACCTGCGCCGCCGCGCCATGTCGTGCAGCGGCTTTTGCTGCGCCTGACGGGATTTCTGACGGCGCAAGGTCTGCGTTTCCGCTGATGGGCAGGAAGCAGATGCTCTGCACCGCCTGCTGCTTATGCCGCAGGGAGACATGGACATAGGTTTGCAGCGTGATCCGCACGTCGCTGTGGCCCAGCATCTCGCTGACGCTTTTGACATCCACATTCTGCTCGATGCAGCGTGTGGCGTAGGTGTGCCGCAGGGCATGGAAATTTCGATACGGGACGCCCGCTCGTTTCAACAGCGACCTATATCGGTTCTGCATAGTACGCGGTTCCAGCGGATCGCCGGAGCTTGTCAGCAGGCAGAAACTGCCCGCGTTCTCGGGTCTGTGCGCTGCCAGCAGGGACAGGATATCAGTTGGCAGCGGTATTCTCCGCAGCGACGATTCGCTCTTGGGCGGCTGCATAATGAGTCTTGTGCAGCCTTTCTCATAGATCCGCTGTACCTCCCGCTCCACCCGCAGAAAGCCCGCATGGAGGTCGATATCCGACCATCGCAGCGCACACAACTCTCCCAGACGAAGGCCGCTGTTCAGCGTCAGTAGAACGCCAAGACCGGTCAGGTCAGGCTCGTTTACGATATGATGCGCCAGCCGCAGGATCTCCGGCTCGGTGAATATCTCCACCTGCCGCTTTTTACACACTGGCAGCTCGGCGTTTACCCCCGTGCAGAAGCACCCCCGCTTGGCCGCCATCCGCAGGATGGCCCGCAGCAATACGCCAACATCCCGTGTGCTTTTGGCCGACAAGCCATGCCCCTGGAGCTTCCGGTAAAAATCCGCTACCCGCTGCTCCGTCAGCGCATACAGCGGCGCAGCGCCCAGCTGCGGCTGGATATACTGCTGTACCACATACCGATACCGGCTGACGGTGGACTCCTTCAGCTTCCGTTTCTGTTCCCGCTCCACGAAAAATAGCTCCACAGCCTCCGGCAATGTCATGTTATTGCTTGGCGTGATCTCACGGGGCAGCTCCCGCAGACGCTGCCGCCGTTTTTCCCGACAGGCGCTGTAGGTGGCGGCGTAGACGTAGCCGTACTGCGCCCGTCCCTCCGGCGTCCGACCTCGGATATAGCGGCCCTCCCAGCGGCCATCTCCGCGCTTATAGATGTTCTCCCCTCTGCGTGCCATTTCGTACTCCTCCTGACGCGATTTTTGACGGCGAACACCCTTTTTATCATCCATCATCGCGGAAAGGCTCGGTGGATATACCTCCCGTTTCGGTCTCCAGCGACTGTTTTCGCCCTGACACCGATGCCATACTTGACTTCCCGCCCCGCAAATGCTATCGTTTTACCATAGCCGGTGGCGAAAAATGCTTTCCTGAATGATGATGATTTACGAAGGATGTCGCTCCATCTGGCTGAGTTTATTATGCCCAGGAGGGACATAAAAATGCCACAGGTCAACGGGGATAACCTGCTGCACCAGCAGATCGTCAAACGCACCATCGAGGCCCTGCAAGCGAAGGACGAGGCTTTTGCGATAGAATACGAAACCGCCAGCGACGCCGACCTCATCGCCTATGTGCGGCAATGTGTCGATGCATCCTATACGCCAGCGCCCTGTGAGATCGTGGGTGGTGCGTACATTGCCCAACGCTTCGGTAACTGGTCTGCGGCGCTGAAGGCCGCAGAGCTGCCTTCACAGTACAAGCCGCCGCGGGAGCATCACTATCCCCGCTACGAGCAGGAGTACCAGCGGCAGGAGGTGCAGCTCTTGCAGGAACGAAAAGCGAAACGGCAGGCCAAGGCCGATCTCGTCGCTCAACGCAAGAACCGCGACAAGGCCCGCGCCGCCGCCAACGCCGCGAAAAAGAACAATGAAAAATGACGGGTGTATCCACGGATACACCCGTCATTTTTCGTTGTCACTTAGTGAGCAAACCGCCCACCAACACAAAGTAGTCCGGCGCTTTGCCATCCCTGCCCCACAGCATGGGCAGGTGGAAGTAGTGCAGCAAACAGCCCTCCACATCGCCGCCCAGCGCCTCGATGGAGTAGCGCAGCAGCTCCGGTCTGCCGCAGGGATGTCCCTGTACCTTTTCGCACGTCTCGCACTGGTCGCAGGTGCCCGCCAGCAGCATCTGGCTCCCCGGTGTTTCCCGCTCCCACCGCTGAAGCTCTTGCCGGTACAGACGCTTTTCCTGCTTCAGCGCCGCCACTGCCACGTCCAGAGGCTGCTCCGGCACATCCGCCTGCAAGATGCGGGCATACAGCCGTAGTCCCCTGTAGCTCTGCCAAATGGTCATGGGGTCAAAATCGAAAGGCGGGCACGTCCAGCGGGTATTGTAGCTGCCACACTGCTGGCAGAAAGGTAAGAACTTCTCCACATGGACAAAGCGTGTCACGAATTCTTCTGCACTTGTTTCCACCGTCATTTCACGGATATGGTATTGGAACAGCATCTCAGGCACCTCCTTGGCTCAATGCCGACAGTATAGCACACGGCATGATCTTTGTCATCTCGCGTCATGGGCAGCGGAGATCTGTTTTGTGGTCAGTTCTGTCGGATGCAGCAGCACCAGCGACTTGTGCTGCCCCTCTGCGTAGGCCAACGCTCTATCCTCCGCACTGCTTGTGGCCGGTATGTCCGTATCGTAGACGCACAGCACCACATCGGCGAGGTCGATGATCTCCTTGTAGGCTTGGAGCTGCGCGCCCGGTGCGCCGACCTCGCACACGGCGGAAATGTAGGTGCATTTCTCCAACACATCAAAGTAACGCTCCCGCAAGTAAGGAGCCCACTTGGTAGCCTGCTCCTCATGGGGTGTATAGCACAGCAGCATCAGATCGTGGTCAGTCGTCCGCAGACCGTTGATGATCTCAGCGGCGTACAATCCCACGCCGCAGTCGCAGGCGGTCAGAAATTGCGACACGCCGCTCTGGCGCAGCACCATGATCTGCTGCGCCAATTCGATTTTCAATTTTCGGCAGCGGTCATCTTCTTCGTCAAAGCCCCACGGGAATCGTAGGGGATGCTGCCCCATGACCGCACAGCGTATCGGTTTGTCTATTTCCATCGTTCACCTTGTCTGCAACAATATATCTTTGTCTTATTAGGAAAGCATTTGATTGTTTTAGATTATACTATTGTCACCATCTCGTGTCAAACGCTTTCTATTTCAGACAGAAAGTGGCGTGGAGAAACAGTATAATTTACCCATACCACGAAAGGCAAGGACATTCCGCATGAGTAAAACTGTTTCGTTCAAAAACAATGACCGCTTTATCCAAATCGGCATTGCCATCGTCACCCTCCGCAAGCTGCGTGGAATGTCGCAGGAAAAGCTGGCGGAGAAAGCTGGTATCAGCCGTTCACTTCTGAGCGTCATCGAAGCGCCCGGAACGGCACACAACTTCACGCTGGATGTGTTCTTCGATATTGCGGATGCACTGGAAGTTGATCCTGCCGATCTCATCAGCGCGTCTATGATCCCCGACAAGATGCTCAAAGGACGTGAAACACGGAATACTGCCGAATAAAAAACGAAGGGTGTATCGAGCGATACACCCTTCATCAATTTTTATTACGTTCTCCGTGCCAGTGTCTGCGTATGCAGGAGGGCATCCATCAGCATCCGCCCGTCCTCGCGGTCATTCCACCAATATGGGCGGAGGAATAGCAGGGCGTTCTCCAGCCAAACGTAATCGTCCCTGGTCAGCACACGGCTTTGAAGTCCCTCGCTGATCCGGGTATATGATTCTCTGACCTTTTCACTGGCGTGTTCCCGCACCAGGTAGGCGTTGAGCAGACCAGTAATTACAGATACTTCTTCGTCGGTATAGAACATGACTATCCTCCCTGTAGGCAAACACACAGGCCAGAGTATAGCACATTTACTCTGCGTCTACAAGAAGTCTTGTCTCATTCTTTCCTCTGTCTTAGTACCTCCGATAGAGTGAGTCCTTCTGGGTACGCCATGGTGACGCTACCCTTGCGACATCGTCAACGCAAGCTGCATATCGTGCGCCCAGCCGCAAGTGGCTGGGCGCACTCATTCCGCTGCGTCTCCTCTCCCCACAAAGTCTTACGACTTTGCGGGGACCCCATTTTTGCGCACCTCCCCCTTGGTGGGAGGTGCGCTCTTTCTCTGCTCACTTGACGCGGTACAGGTTGCTGGTCAGACTGCCGTTGGGACGGCGGCGATGGGTGCGCTCCAGAAATCCATGTCGCTCCAAGTCTGTCAACGCCCGCTGCACCGTGCGGCGGGACAGCTTCAGATCCTCCGCGATCCTGCGGACGCTGGGCCAGCAGGTATTCCCTGCGTCAGACCGATCCTTGAGGTACATATAGACTGTCCTTGCTCGGTGAGACAAGTCCTGGTCTGCATAGATGCTTCCAAAGTAGCTCATGGCCTTGTGTCCTCACTGTAGAGCCCCATGGCCGAGCGAGGTGTTCTCCTCTGTGTGGCCGATGCCTGCTGCGCCTGTACGGGCCGGTCACTGCTGCTATATCTTTTGCTGATACTGAGGAACAATTCCTGACGGCTGGCGTAGGCCACAGGCCGCGCCGCGTGTTCCGGGGTTGCATACGGCTCGCCAAAGGTAATGCCCCAGTCGAGAAACAGCCGCAGCTTCGTCTGCATAGGATGCGTCCCCGTTTTCATCACCACAAAGCTGCCCTTGGGAATGGATTTCAGCTCGTCCGGCGTCATCAGTGGACGCTCTATCATCTGCAAGCTCTGGCTGGGATCGTTCTTCCCCTTACTGACAGAGCCGCTGAGTACCGTGCGGCTGCCCAGCGATTTGGAGAGCTGCTCCGCCGTCTGACTGTTGGGCGCAAAGCCGCCGAAGATGGTATCCTGACAGTTGTCAGTCAATATTTCTGCGCCTTCTCTGCCGTAATTCTTCTCCAACTGCGCCAGCGATTGGATGATGGGTACCAGTGTGATACCACGGGAGCGACCCGCGCTGAACAGCGCCTCCACGTCAAAGGCGGGCATAGTTCCGAACTCATCACAGAAGAAAACAACGCGGTTGGGCAAGCGCCCCTTTCCTTTTTCGGCCAACTCAAACAGTTCTTTGGATAAATTTTGTATCATAAGACCTGCCATAAAATTCTTAGTCCTATCTTCCTCTGGCAAAACCAGGAATATGGCCGTCTTTTCTTTTGCGAATTTTTCCGCATCTATATTGCTGTCAAAACAGATCACCTGCTCCAGTGCGATATCCATAAATGTATTCATTTGTGCCAACGCGGTGGACATAGCGGAAGCCGTTGCCTGATCAGATGATTCCAAGGCGGACGATGCCAGATTTCGCGCTCTGTGGTGGGGCGGCAGCATATCCATCAGTTGCTTGAAATAGCTTTGTCCCCGCACACCGGAGGGCGCCAGAAGCTGCTGGATTAGAATAAACACCGACACCAGGTGCCGCCGCTCTGTGGGGTGATCCTTGTCCGGTGGCAGGAACTCTGCCAGCAGCAGAAGCACCGAGGCCACCACACCCTCGGCGGCTTTATAAAAATAATCGTTCTGACCACGGTCCTCATCGCCTTTGGGCGCGATAATACTGTGAGCCAGAATACTTGCCAAATTCTCCGCTTTGCCATACGCTTCAATGCTATGTTCATGAAATGAGGTATCCATATAGCGGTTGATAAGCGTCATGAGATTGTAGCCATCCGAGCGCGTGGGATTGCGCAGATCCACTACAGAAACATGATAGCCATAGTATTTCTCCGCCACTGCGCCGTAGTTGCGGGCGAGGTCACCCTTTGTGTCCGTAGCAAAAAAACTCATACCGCAGGCGCAGGTATACTCCAGATTGGGATACAGGAAATACGCCGTCTTACCCACGCCGGATGCACCGATCATAAGACAATGCACATCGTCCTTGTCTACCAGCGCGGTGATGCCGTGCTTGCCGCTGATACTGCCCAGCACCAGTCCCTGCGCTTCAGGCAGATTTTTGCCTGCCCGCCAGTCCGGCACTTGGAAGGGGACGAGGGCGTAGGTCTTGCGGAGCTCCGCATCGGTTGCCCACCGTGCCGTGCCATGCTGCCCGTCGCCCACGGTCTTGGACTTGATGTTGTTCAGTGTGTAGTGGTCGCCCAGCAGCGACAGCGTAACGATGACCGCCACCATGACACCTGCTGCCGCAAAGAGTATCCAGAGGTTATCTGTCACAGGATTTCTCCTTTCCTTTTTAGCTGTTTTGTGTTACTATTACCATGTGAAAATAGGGGAGGGACGCTACATGAGCCATCTCGTTGCCACCGAATATAAATGCTTTGAGGACATTCGTAGAACGCGCTCTGACGGTTCCGAGTATTGGTATGCCAGAGAACTGGCTTCGGTCCTGGATTATGCAAAATGGGAAAACTTTGCCAAGGTCATCAAGCGCGCTATGATCGCCTGTGAAAACAGCGGACATGATGCATCTGCCGATTTTCCCGAGGTCAGGAAAATCGTTGAAGCCGGTGCAGCAACGAAAGGCATTGTTGACTATGAGTTGTCCCGCTACGCCTGCTATCTGATCGTGCAGAACGGTGATCCGCGCAAAGAGGTCATCGCGCTGGGGCAATTGATGTTGGATGAATGAAGGTTTTAGCAACCTTGTGCTGGTAGCCATTTTACGTCTATTGCCGCCAAATACTGTTGAACATAGCGCCTTTCCTTTTTAGCTGTTTTGTGTTACTATGTGAAAAAGTGGTATGATAAGTATGTGAAGCGACATATCTTGATGGAGGGCGCATGGACGAGCTATACACAAAACTTGCAAATCTTGCCGCACGGTATGGCGCACAGCGGTTAGTTCTCTACGGCTCCCGCGCCAGAGGCGACTTCCACGCACGCAGCGATGTTGACCTCGCTGTATACGGTATGCCCGAAAAGCAGCGCGGCGGCTTTTCCCTTGAAGCAGAGGATCTTCCCACGCTCTTGAAGCTGGATATCGTGCATATCTCTGAGAATATGGAACCCGCATTCCTGCAAAACATCGAGAAGGATGGTGTAACACTGTATGCTGCAGAAGATTGAAAACTATAAACGTGCCTTTGCACAGTTGGAAGATGCCGTCAAAAGCTATCTTGCAGCGCCGCAGGATACACTGTACCGCGACGGTTTGATCCAGCGATTTGAGTTTACGGTAGAGCTGGCGTGGAAATCGCTCCGCGAATACTTGGAGGATCAGGGCGTCGTGCTCGCCGTCGTTTCGCCCCGTGCTGTGCTGAAGGACGCCTATGCCGCCGGCATAATCGACGATGCCGATATGTGGAACGCGATCATCTCTGCCCGAAATATCACCTCCCATGTCTACGATGAGGCTACCGCCACCGAGATCGCGCGGCAGATCTGTGAGGACTTCACGCCCGCGCTCCATTCCCTGTTGCTGCGCTACCAACAGTGACATGAATTCACCCCGACAGCCTTATGCTGTCGGGGTTTTCGCTTTGTCTCGCTTCGCGCACAGGTCATCGTTCCAGTCCTTTCCCTGCGGACGCAGACGCTCCACGTCCACATCCGTGTCCGCCAGTACCTCCGTCATACTTTCACAGGCATCCTCACCAGCCTCGTCATTGTCGAGGCAGAGATAGACCATATTCAACTTTGGATTCTGCCGCAGCCGCTCCAGCACCGGCTGAACAGACGTACCGCAGCAGGCCACATAGCTATGCTCCAGCCACCCCGCCGGATAGAGCGTGATGTGCGACAGCAGGTCGATGGGGGCTTCAAAGACATAGAGGGAACAGTCCGTCCCATCCTTGTGGAAGCTATGCTTCGCCTCGCTGCCCTCTACCCCACAGCTTGCCGTTTCGCCGCTCCACGTTGAAGGTAACGGAGCGCACCTTGTCGTTCACACTGTCCGGCGTATCGTACCAGTGCATGATGCCGCGGTTGACCTCCTCCGGCATCCGATACTTCACCAGTGCGCTGCGGATATTGTCCTCATACGCGGTCAGGTCGTGTCCGGTCAGCAGCTCCGGTTCTTCCTGCATATTGCCATACACATCCGGCTCATAAAGCTCGGCGGTAAGCGGCATATATAGCTTCGTCATGCTGAGCTCGGGCGGTAAAACGGTAAAGCTGTCCACGCCGGGAATGAGCGCCAGCACCCGCCCGTTGTCCCACTTCATATGAAACTGCCCGGCATCGTCAATATAGTCCAGTTTCCCCGTCGTGCCAGCCTCCACCGGCGCATACGGATCCTGCATGGAGTCCAGCCGGATGCGTGTACCCACAGGGTACTGCTTCCGCAGGAACGCCAGCATCTCCCGATTTACGTTCATACTAAATTCCTCCCATCGTCTGTGTGTAGTCTTCCAGCTCACATGGGTTTTCCTCACCAAGAAAGTCAAACAGGATGTCATCTGCTGCCTTGCGGATAGCGGGATCGTCTGTCAGGACTTCATAGCGAAACCCTGTGGTATCACGGTAGGGCAATTCCTCCCGGATGCAGTCCAGGAAGGCGTCTGCATCGTCGTAGAAGATATCATCGTCCCCTACGAAGGTCACCTTGCCAAAAATACTTATAGTTATCTCACCTCCGTTCTCTCGCAGTACACCACAAACCGCTGCCGCCCACCCGAAGCGTAGGGATGGCAGGTCAGCAGCGTCAGCAGGTCGCGTCCTTGCTGGATTTTGATCTTGTCCACCTCATGGGGCTGCATGATCCGAATGTCGGCCACGGTATAGGTCAGCGTTTCCCATAGGTTGGTGAGCTTCACGGTATCGCCAACCTGTAAGCGGTCTATATGCCGGAAGTAGTCCGCACCGCGCCAGCCTCGGTGTCCGGCGATGACACAGTTGGTGTTGTCCCCGCCGATGGGCGCGGAGGTATTGCCCAGCACCGCCGCGCCTGCGGCGAGGTGGGCGTCGGACGCGCCCAGATAGACAGGCATGGTCAGCTCCATAGCGGGTATCTCTAAGACGCCTATGATCTCATCTTCGATGCCGTAGGCAATCAGGTCGGCGGCAGACTCCTCGCAGGCTTCCAAGTCAACAAGGCTGGATTGCTTTTCGGCGTAGATGCGCTGGTTGTAGGCTTGCAGGTCTGCCAGCAGTTCGGAGTGCTTCTGCTCTGGCTTCCGTTCTTCGAGGAAGGTTTGTGCCGCTTCTTCCGCGTAGGATTCCAAGCGGCTGCCGGTAAAGGTCGGCCACAGCATGACACAGACTCCTGCCATGGCCAACAGCGCAGCCAGTACAAAAGGTGTCTTACGCATGGTGAAACCTCCTCACTAAAAAGTAACCGCCGCCGATTGCCGCCACCACGCCAAGGCCGATGCCAAGACCTGTAAGGTAATGCTGCGTCCACGAGGATGCCACAGGTTTTTCTGTGGCGGCAGGCACTTCCTGCTCCGGCACATACGGCACACGATGGCCTCGCACCAGCAATCGGTGGGTATTGACCCCGAAAGGCGTACACGTCACCAGTGTGACCAGATCCTTGTTATCCTCGATTTGGAGCAGGCTCGTGTCCGTGGGCAATACCGTGTGGATGGCGTCTACCTTGTATGCCAGCACCTCACCCAGCACATGGATATAGAACACATCGCCCTCTGCAAGCTGGTCTATGTCCGAAAACAGTTTGGAGCTTGCCATGCCGCTATGTGCCGACAGCACCGCGTGGGTGCTGCTGCCGCCCACCGGCAGGGATGTGCCGACTACATGACCCACGGCGCGTTCCAACGTGTCCGCGTCCGTACCATGCTGCACGGGCAGGTACACGTTGATTTTGGGAATGTCCACATAGGCCATGACGCCGCCCACCGTGAGCTGCTGGGCATAGGCCAAGGGAGGGGCGGATGCCCCTCCCTCGGTAATGGTCGCCGCGCCGGACAGCATGGCGTTGTACTGCTCTGCGGCTTCACGCTGAACGGTCAGCTCGGCGTCATCGGTGTCCGCGATAACTGCGGTGTAGGTGGTTTCCACATCGGAATGATACTTTTCATTCAAGAGTTCTCCCACCAGCGGGTAAAGCAAAAGCCCCAGCGCCACAACACCGCAAGCCGCCGCCAGTAACCAGCGTTTCACTGCTCGTTCTTGTGCTTACGGCTGCGGATCACGATGAAAGCCGCCGCACCCAGCAGCGCCACGCCGCCGACAGTGAACATCCACGTGCCGTAGCCGCCGGTCTTGGGCAGGTCGAAGCCGGGGTTGTTGACCACAGTCAGCGGCACAATGGCGTTGCCCTCACTCATGGTGACATCCTTGCCGTTGACGGTGGCGGAGGCGGTCAGCAGCTTCGCGCCGCACTTCTCACACTGGCCGTTCTCGCTGGTCTTGATAATGATTTTGACCGCGTCCTTGAGGAGAACATAGCCCTTATCCGTGGCGGTTTCAGTCAGGCTGTAGCTATCATCCTCCAGCCCTTTCACGATGATGTGGCCGCTGCTGTTGGGGACAAAGGTGGTAGCGTCGGACTTCTTAGTGGTGATACCCTTGGCGTAGTAGATGCCATCTTTCAGGTCGGCGATGATGTAGCAGTCGTCACTGTCATTATGCAGCCGGAACTTGACGTCTTGGATGTCACCCTTGCCATCGCTGAACTGCTTCAGCACATCAATGCCGTAAGTAAACACATGGCAGCAATCCTCCAGCGTGTCATAGTACGTAGTGTTGGTGCGCTTCCACGTCAGGGTCACAGTGTTGGGATTATCCTTGTCGCCCATCTTGGCGTCGGAGGTCAGGGTGGCGGCGTAGGTAATACGCATAGTGCAATCGCTGTAGCCACGCTTCACGCTGTCTGTATACACGGTGGTCGCCTCATTGATCTCGCTCAGGCCGGTATCGGTCATGCGGATGGTCATGGTGTTGGCTGCGTCATCGTAACCTACAGTGAATTTGCCGGAGTTCTCCGCCCAAGTGGCGATCTTGTCGGTGCAGCCAGCATCGCGGAAAAACTCGATAACCACATCGTTCTTGTTGTATTTGATGCCCTTGCTCAGCGTGTCCACATAGGTGTACTCGCTCAGAGCCGATGCCTTGGAGGTGATGGTGGGCAGGGTGCTAATGATCTGATAATCCACCGTGTCACCGATGGAAGCGGACGCAGTATGTGCGTACCCATCGGTGATGTCGGTCAGGCTGCCGGTATTCTTGCCGGTGGAGTTCTTAGCTTCGCGCACGGTCTTATCCAACGTAGGATTGCCGGTCTGATTCTTGGGGTAGACGGTCACATCGTAATTCCACGCCGCGCCATCGATGGTAGTCATGGGCAGGGATACGAAGAAGGGATTGCAGGTGGAGGTCACGTTTTCAGGGACGCGAGTCTCCACAATGAGATACAACCCCTGCTCCATGTCGGATGCAGAGGTGTGGCCGGTAACATCCGTTTCGGACATAGCCACACCGCCGTTCTTCACAGCCGTTTCCAGCGCATTTTTCACGGTGGTGGCATTGGCAGTCAGCGCAGCGGTCAGCTTGTTGTTGAGCATATCGCTGGTGAAGTAGTTGATACTGTTGTCGGTCTTGTGGGCGCCTGCGGCGGTTAGACCGATGGCAGACAGCACGGCGGTGCTGCGGTCGGAACTGTCGAATCCATACAGCACACCCACCCGACGCTGGCCATCCACCAGTTCACTGTTCATGGCAATGTCAGCGACGCGGAGGTAGGTAAACTCCACGCCCTGAATGGCGTACTTGCTCAGCTTGTCGATAACCGTGTCGTCATGCAGGCCGGTGGAAACGTAGGACTCAGCATCCCACGCGCCGTCGTTGCTGGCCTTGGTGATGTCGTACTTGTAGACAGAAAGGGATGCTTTCTTGCCGGGGTCGATGGTAGGCGCAGAATCTGTTGCGGCAAATGCTGTGGTCATCAGCCCAAGGGCCATAAGCGCCGCCAACAGCAGTGCCAACACGCGATGGATCTTTTTCATTTAGCTGTCTCCTTCATAAAATCAGATTTTTTGCAAAAATAAACACCCATGCAAAGCATGAGTGCTGCAAGCAGAATATAGGTTGTAAATCCCGTGCCGCCCGTAAACGGTAGGGCAAATCCCGCATTGTTACAGGCGGTGATGGTAACATCACGGTTGCTACTGTCCAATGCTCCGGCGAACAGCGGCTCAGTCAGCAGCGTGTACCCTGCGGGAGATTTGGTTTCCGTCACACGGTACTGCACACCGGTTTTAAGATTCTCCCACTTGGCGACGCCGATCTTGTCGGTGGTCACTCTGCCCACCTCCGTCCATGTCTTGCCGTCCGCAGAAGTCTCCAGCATCAGCTCCGCACCGGCAAGAGGTGCGCTTGTCGCATCCACCTTGCGGACGCTGATGCTGCCCTTCTCCTCCACGGCTTTGATTTTAATGTACGCCTTCACGGGGTCGCGCCCCACGCCGGTGTAACCGGCCATCGCCTGATACCGTCCCGTCCGATCATACCAGCAGATCACCGCTCGATCCGGATCGATCTCATAGGCACTGCCGGTGGCCGAGTAAGTTTTCTCGGTGTCGAGATTCTTGGCCGCCGCTGCCGTCGCCGTGATAGTCAGAGTGTCGCCCTTCCGTGTGAAGGTGATGCCGCTCCCGCTGTTAGCGGCGAAATTGTAGTCACCCAGCACCTCATTGTCATCCGTGACCGTAGCTGTATAGCTGCCCGCTGCGTTCCTCTTCAGTTCAATGGTGTCGCACCAGCGCGGTGCGTACTCTGCAAAGCTGGGGATCATCGTGGCGTTCTGCATCGCCGCCGCGATTTTGTCATACCACAGCCCGAAGGTCGGGTAGTGGCTCGTGTCCACACAGCCATAGAACGGGCTGTATTCCCAATCGTCGTAGGTGTAGGCGTTGCGGTATTCGCAGATCAGCTCCCAGATGATGGCCTGCGTTGCCGCCCACTTTTCCGCGTTGATGATGGCACTGCTGTTCCGGTCGCCGGACGCCGTGCCGTAGTCGGCACTGGGATAGCCCAGGGACATTGCCAGCGCGATGCCGCTCTGCACAGAGGCTGGAAGATTGTACCAGCTGGCACTGGAGCCCTCCTTGTAGGTGCCGCTGTCATCGGAATGAACGCCCGGTTCGATGCAATAAGCCACCGCGCCATCCGCATATTTCATGTGGTAGAGGGCGCTGCCGCTGCCGAGGCTGCTGGTAGCCGAGATGGTCAGATTTGTAATGGTCGGCGTTGTGCTTTGGCTATAATCATACTGACGAAATGTGATCTCGTCAGAATAGACATAGACCCTGTACTTGACCGTCACGCTGGCAGCATAGGCGGTCACCGCCAGTGCTGCGAGCATAGCCAGTATCAATACAAAGCCCAGCAACATTTTTTTGTGTTTCATGGCTCCTCCTTCGGATATAAGATGACCCCCTCCGTGTTGGAGGGGGTCTTGTATGAAGTTACCTCTTAGCCATCGTACAGGACATAGATCAGCAGGCTTGCGCCGTCCTCTACGATGCAGACGTTGCAATGGAAGCCCGCATCCGCGATGCTATCCATGCCCGCCTGCATCATGAGCTGCCGGAAGGTGTAGTCCACCATGTCCCGCGCCTTGGCCTCCAGTGTCTCCTGCGAGGCATCCGCCGCTACCGATGCAGGGAAGCGGTACGCACTGTTGTCCAGCGTCAGACTGCCGTCTGTGATGACGCCGTACTGCGTTACCGCGTAGGCATTGGCGGCGCTAACAGCCGCCCAGCGGTCTGCCGGTTCGGGTTTCGGCTCAGGTGCAGGGACAGGTTCGGGCGTAGGCGCAGGCGCAGGATCTTCCTCCTGTTTCTCTGCCGGTTTCTGTGTAGGTGCCGGCGTGGGTACGGGAGCAGGTTTATCCTCCGGCACAGGCGCGGGTGTCACCGGCTCTTTCGGTGCAGTAGGCGGCTCCGGCGCGTCGGACTGTCCCTCACCGGCGGGCGTAGTCGAAGTTTCCTCCGTCTTGGCAGAAGGTGTATCCGTGTCCTCGGTGGGGTTCGGAGTTTCCTTGTCATCTGCGCCCTTGACCTCCTCGACGCCCTCCTCAGCGGGCAGGCTGTCGACATCTTCCTGCGTCTTGTCCTCCATGGGCGCGATAGCCTGTGCTGCGCTCTGCACCGCCGCCACTGGCAGCATCGTCGATGCGGAATTGCTCCCCGTCTGCCCACAGGCCGTGAGCAGCAGGAGCGCCCCCATCATCAGGGACATAATCTTCTTTCTCATGTGCGTTTCTCCTTTCTATGTTTTTGGTAGCACAAACAACTACCACACAACCATCCGTAAGTCAACGGAAGAATTTAGAATGGTCTGACAGTGCGGGAGGCCCTCTGACACAAGCCGTTCCCATGCTCATATCATGCCCCCTATTTCCATGTGAGGCACTTCCTTCTGTGCCATGTTCTGCCGCTGGACATCCAGATCATAGGCCGTCAGATACCCGTTATAATCGCCCGGAGAGGGGTTGCACCGCAGGCAGTAGCGGTAATGCTCCGTTACCACGACGTAACCGTAGTTTTGTGTCCAGCCGCCGCTGATTTTCCCGCCGTGTTCATAGCAAAAACGCTCCATAGCAAAGCGGCTTTTCAGCACACTCTCCCGCAGCGTGTCCACGACCTCCTGCAGCTCCAGCTTGAATGCGGGGCTATTCAGCTCCTCCGGGCCACGGGGCCACCATGTATGCCAGAACTCGTTGCCGCTGCGGCCGAAGTCCATGCGGACATGGCCAACGGTACCCAGCCGCTTATCTTCTTCGGGGTGCGGGGTATAAAATAAGCCCGCCTCCTCCGGGCAGGCAGGTCGGATATGGAATTGTGTTGCATCTTTCAAGGTTAAGATCTCCTTTCGGTGTGGAATTTGGCTTTACACATTTTGGGGGATATGCTATGATGTGGCTGACTAATCGAAATTTGAGAGAACAGGGAGGACAAAATGAAAAGAGAAATTGCTGTATTTCTTATAATAACTATGGTTTTATCATTATCAGCTTGTGGAAAGACACTCAAAGGCACAGATGGACTAATAGAAAAAGCAAGAGAAGAAATACCGATTTCTGATTCCGATACCATTGATTTGCAGTATGCAGGAATGTGTGGCAATGACAATAGAGCAATCGCTTGGTTTATCTCAGGAAATGAATATCAGAAGCACTATTATTTGCCCATGGAAGTTGAGGTAAAAGAGGATGCTGCTGAATACACTTTTATCCGAACCTATAAGCCCATTGATGATAGAATCGGAGACATTGCATATATTCAATGGGGTGATGGATATGCGTTTATAGTAAACAATACAAATTGTAAAAGTGTTAGATTCACATCCGGAAATGAAGTGTACGAAGAAGTAATACCGGATGATACTTATCCGTATGTTTTCTTCTATCTTTCTGACCATACAAATTCCACTCTGCAATTTGAATTCTTAGATGCCGAAGGTAATGAATTAAGATGACGATTTCCAGTTTATCTGCCTATCAAGCGGCTCGTTCCAAACGGATCGAGCCGCTTTTACTTACATCATCCTCTGTCCCTGCCGCTGCTCCGGGAAAGGCGGGTCCAAGCGGCGCAGCAGGCCGAACTCTGTTTGCGTCACGCAGTCGTTTTCCATGCAGTCCTGACCGTATTTCTCAAAATCCATGTAGCCGTCCAGCTCATAGATGGCTTCATCGTCCAGTCCCAGCGTTTCCTGCAATCGCTGCTGACCGTAACCGTAAGCACCCTCCGTGATGCGCTGATAGTTGTCCAGATTTCGCAGGAGTTCACAGGCTCCGCGCAGCGTATCCGGCTTCTCTGCCTCCAGCACGGCGGCGTAGGTCAGGAGCATCCCGTCCTGCTGCCAGATATCCTCCAAGGCTTCGGCAAAATCGTTGTAATCCTCCACGGCGGGACAATCCGTATCACGGATCAGCTCCCCGATGTATGGCACCTTGAAGCGAATATCACAGAGCATGGCATCCGCGAAAACATCAATATCAAGATAAGCCTTCACCGCGTCGAGGTATTCCTCATCAGCGGGGAGGACGAGGGTGTAGTCCGGCTTTCCCTCAACACGCAGCGTCATGCGGAGCATTTCATCCCTGCTCTCATCCCGCCAAGGCTCTGCCGGCGAAAGATAGCTGCGGTCGATCCCCATATCCGGCGTCAGCAAACTGCGGGCGTTGGGGACAAAGGCACTGTACCGGGCGTAGTTGTGCCCCTGTGGGTCAACAAGGAAACCGTCCGTTCCCTCCGCGTCGAGGATGAGCAGGCAGTGCCTGGCAGCCTCATCGTGTCGGACAGCGTTTTTGTTTTCTGCGATGAAATCGTAATCAGCCAACAGTGCGCGGCTGAACTGCTGGAACCGCGGGCTTGGCAGCTCGATGACCTTATCCACGGCACAGGGGTCTGCCTCACACCCGGTCTGCTTACATTTCAGTTCCGCCTGAATGATCATTGTGAAAGCCCTCCCATCACCATGTGATTGCTTTGACCACCGTTCATCACTTCTTCCATGCTGATATATCCCTTATAGGCGATGTAACCCCGGTCGGTGAACATCCCGTCCTCCGCGTTCATGCGCTCCGTGCCGTACTTTTCATAGTCATAAAAAGCGTCGAGATTTTCGTCATAGTCGAAATGACCGG
>ERZ779865.232-NODE-232-length-51764-cov-3.675124_pt1 | contig 51764 bp, 53 predicted proteins | sample MGYA00433088_ERZ779865 | MGnify/ENA primary metagenome ERZ779865 (study PRJEB29588, sample SAMEA2151703) | human gut metagenome | biome: human gut; feature: human-associated habitat; material: faeces | place: Denmark | collected 2008/2010 ... | reverse complement strand
ATCAGCCGGTATATTATCCATTTCGGCAGGTGATAGAATCAAATGACAGAAAATTAATCAGCAGTGATCTTGTTTTAAAAGAGAGTCATTATGAGATTGACTTTGAGGATTTTGAGGCGAAAATAAAGGAACATCAGATTCATTTGTTTTTACTGTGCAGTCCACATAATCCGGTGGGACGGGTATGGAAAGAATGGGAATTAAGAAAAATCGGAGAAATCTGTTTAAAATATCAGGTTATTGTGGTCAGTGATGAAATTCACAGTGACTTTGTATATCCGGGTCATAAACATTATGTATTTGCGTCTGTTTCACCGGAATTTGAGAAAATTTCTGTGATCTGCACAGCGCCGAGCAAAACATTTAATCTTGCCGGACTTCAGGTATCAAATATTTTTATTGCAGACGAGAAACTGCGCAGAAAGTTTGTACGGGCGGTGGATCAGGCAGGATATAGTCAGGTAAATCTGATGGGACTTGTTGCATGTCAGGCTGCTTATGAAGCGGGAGCGGAATGGCTTTTGCAGTTAAAAGAATATCTGTCTCAAAATCTGTCTTTTGTCCGTGAGTATCTGGAGGAAAAACTGCCACAGATCAAATTGATCGAGCCGGAAGGAACCTATTTAATATGGTTAGATTTTGAAAAACTCGGACTGGAAAGAAAAGAACTGGAAGCTTTGATTGACCGGGCCGGACTCTGGCTGGATGCAGGGGCAATTTTTGGAAAAACGGGGATCGGATTTGAACGCATCAATATTGCGTGTCCAAGAAAAACATTAGAGCAGGCATTTTCCAAATTGAAAAAAGCAGTGGACGAGTTGGAATAAGATTTTTGCTGGAAAGAAAATATTTGTGAGAATTTTTATGACAAGTCGATATCTAATTCCACCGGACAGTGGTCTGAACCCAAAATATCTGTATGGATTTTTGCGTCGGTCAGTTTGTCATTCAGGCGTTCGGAAGAAATAAAATAGTCGATCCGCCATCCGGCATTTTTTTTTCTCGCTTTAAAGCGGTAAGACCACCAGGAATAGATCTGTTCCATATCCGGGTAAAAATGACGGAAAGTGTCTGTAAAGCCAGCACCTAAAAGTTCTGTCATTTTTGCACGTTCTTCATCCGAAAATCCGGCATTTTTGCGGTTGGTTTTGGGATTCTTTAAATCGATTTCTTCATGTGCAACATTTAAATCACCACAGAGAACAACAGGTTTAGAGTCATCGAGCTTTTTTAAGTAAGCACGAAAATCATCCTCCCACTGCATACGGTAGGGCAGTCTTGCCAGTTCGTTCTGTGAATTTGGGGTATAGCAGGTAACCATATAAAAATCAGGGTACTCCAAAGTGATGACACGTCCCTCTTTGTCATGTTCCTCGATGCCGATTCCGTAAGTTACGTTTAGAGGTTCTTTTTTTGTAAAAACTGCTGTGCCGGAGTAACCTTTTTTTTCGGCATAATTCCAGTAGGAAAAATAGCCGGGCAGAGGAAGGTCAATCTGTCCTTCCTGCAGTTTGGATTCCTGAATACAGAAAATATCTGCATCAATTTCATGAAAAAAATCAAGAAAACCTTTTTGGATACAGGCACGCAGCCCGTTAACATTCCAGGAAATCAGTTTCATAGTATGCTCCATTCTTTTTCATATCTGAAAAAATCATATTATTTTCAAAAATATCATAGCATTATATTTTGTAAGAAACAAGGAAAACATGTGCTACTGTAGAAAAAGGAGATAATACAATCGAAACGGCTTTGACAGAGTTTGGTAATCATATGATATAATTATGGTAAGTGATGAAAGAAAGCGGCAGGTTAGGGATTATGAAACGTATCTTTTTAAAGAAAAACCAGCAAAAAACAATACTTGAATTATTAAGGGAACAGGGCGAATATTTAGATGCCCCCTGCAATGGAAAAGGTACCTGTGGAAAGTGCCGTATTATAATAGAAGAAACACAAACACCGGTCGAGCCCAAACAACGCGAAAGAGAAGTGTTCACGGAGCAGGAACTAGAAGAGGGCTGGCATCTTTCCTGTATGACGGTTCCCACGGGGGATCTGTATGTACACATTCCGGAAAGCAGAGAAAACCAGATACAGGTGCAGACGGGATTTAATCTGGAAATGAAAACGGAGAATATGGGGAAAGAAAAATCCACTTACGGCATTGCAATCGATATCGGAACGACCACGCTCGCAGGTGAACTGATTTCCCTTACCGATGGAACATGCATAAAAACGGCATCATCCGTCAATCATCAGAGGGCTTATGGGGCGGACGTGATCTCAAGGATCCGGGCAGCAATGTCCGGGGATGCTGAAAAGATGCGAGAGAGCATTTTAAAAGATGTAAGCAATTTGATCGAAACTTTACTTGCGGAGCAGAAAACAGGGGAACAAAAAGCATGCGATATCAGCAAGATCGTGATCGCAGGAAACACTACAATGTGCCATCTGCTGCTTGGATATTCCTGCGAGGGACTTGGTGCTGCGCCGTTTACACCAGTGAATCTTGCGCCGGAGGACATGACGTGGGGAGAACTGACAAGAGAGAACAGGCATACCGGAATCAGCCGGAATACAAAGGTGCAGATCATTCCGGGAATCTCGGCTTTTGTTGGAGGCGATATTACAGCGGGCATGACCGGGTGTGATATGCACCCGGATAAATGTGAAATGTTGATCGACATCGGAACAAACGGTGAGATGGTTCTTGCAGCGGGAGACCATTTTCTTGTCTCATCCGTTGCGGCAGGACCGGCGTTCGAGGGTGGAAACATATCCTGTGGATTGCCGGGGGTGCCGGGAGCTGTCTGCCGTGCGGTTTTGTTTGGAAAAGAAAAAATGGTAACAAAGACGATTGGAGGAAAGCCTGCCATCGGACTGTGTGGAACCGGCATTATTGATGTGATGTACGAACTGGTACGCCATCGTATTGTCGATGCGCAGGGAACTTTAAAAGAGCCCTGGTTTACAGAAGGATTTCCTGTTGTACCTGGAAAAATCTATTTTACGCAGGAAGACATCAGACAGGTACAGATGGCAAAAGCAGCCATCTGTGCAGGCGTGGAAGTATTACTGCAGAAATCACACGTTTCCTATGGGCAGATCGAAAAAGTATATGTTGCAGGTGGATTTGGCACCTGTCTTGATATGGAAAAAGCACTTGGAATCGGATTGCTGCCGGCAGGACTTCGCGGAAAACTCATACCAGTCGGCAACAGTGCCCTAGAGGGCGCCGCGCGCTGTCTGACACCCAAAAAGGAAGGCAACAGTCTGCCACCGCATGAAATCACATCGGTGTCCTATGAAATCAATCTTGCAGATACACCAGAGTTTCAGGAATTATATTTAAAACATATGCAATTCTGTTGATTCAAAAAATGGGGTACTTATTCAGCAAAAATACCCCATTTTTTTGACCTCTCATTTTCAATGACCAAAAATCAAGGTATATTTTATCAATTATTTACGGTATTTTAATTTTCTTCCCTTTTATATAATAAATACAACAAAAGCAGTTCGGAAATATTTTTTTTAAAACAACACTTAAACGTTTTCGAAAAGCTCCGGATGCTGGCGAAAACCAAAAAAGAAGGGAAAGGAAGAAATGAAAGAAACGGGCATTTCAAAAAACAACAAAACAGATGGTTCCGGTAGTACAAACAAGTTGTATCTGGTGCTTCGAATAGCAGTTCTGTTCGCAGTCTTATTCATGTTCATACCTGGAATCAATCCAGCAAGGATCAGTGGAATGATCGGAAGAAACTTATCACTGTTTACTTCTGGTATTTCATACTCATCAGTAGCGTCAGAGTTTGGACGTGCATTCCGAAAAGGATGGGTTATGAAGTCAACATTACAGCTTGACTCTGCATCGGCCTTGATTACTTGTCTTGGAACAGTTGCAGTTGCAGCGGGAGGCTGTTTGTCACTTGGTAATCTGAAAATGAAAAAATTGAGCAACATCTTCACGGCAGCTGGAAGCGCAGTGATGCTGTTAGGACTTGGAGGTATCGCACTTGCATACAGCCAGATCAGCAAAACTGAAAAACCGGGAAAAATCGAACCGATTTTCGCAAATGGATTTTATGCAATCCTGATCGTAGCAATCGTGTTACTGGCAGTTACATTGATTGTGATGGTAAAACAACCGAAGGCTGAGGTGGGTGCGAAATACGAAATGGAAACAAAGTATCGCCTGTTCCTGATGTTAATGCCATTTTTGGCACTGGCTGGTGTGTTCTGTTATCTGCCATTATGGGGATGGAGATATGCATTCTTCGATTACAAAGTTGGTGATACCTTAAGCATGGATAACTTTGTTGGATTCAAATGGTTCACACAGCTGTTTAAAAATCCGGCAACAGTAAGAGATATCATCCGTGTTCTGAAAAACACACTTGCAATGAATGGACTTGGAATTTTGACAAGCTGGCTTCCGATGGCATTTGCAATTTTCCTCTGCGAGATTAAAAACATGAAGTTCCGCCGTGTCGTACAGACACTTACAACCGTGCCAAGTCTGATCCCGACATTCTGCGTATTACTGTTAATGTCAATCGCTAATATCTTAAGCAATGGTATGGATCAGTATTTAGTATTTGAGAACTCTACCAATACAAAGATGTTAAAATCTGTTATAAACATGATGCGATGATGTTTGGCAGTGGAATCGTGGAAGTAGAACGCGGCGGCTTTGCGGAGGCAAAGCCATATGACTGGCAGACCGATACGGCGGTTGCAAGAAATTCCTGGTGCTATACAGATACATTAGATTATAAGAGCAGCAACGAGATTATTTGTACACTTGTGGATGTGGTCAGCAAAAACGGCAATCTTTTACTGAATATCGGTCCAAAGGCAGACGGAACGATACCGGATGGAGACTGTGCAATCCTTCGGGATCTTGCGAAATGGATGAAAGTAAACAGTGAGGCCGTTATCGGGGCAAATGTCTGGCGGAAATCCATGGAAGGCCCGACGGTCGTGGAGGAAGGACAGTTCCAGGATCAGATGGCGTTGAAATTTACAAACAAAGATTACCGTTTTACGATTAATCATGGAAATATTTATGCGATTGCGTTACAATGTCCTAAGGATGGTGTTTTCTGTATCCGTTCATTAGCAGACAGCAGCAACCAGAATGTGCCGGAATTTCATGGTATCATAGATTCGCTGGATATTTTAGGATATGACGGTAAGCTGCAGTGGTTTGTGGACGGGGAAGGATTGCATGTGACCGCACCTGGAATAGAGAGTGAGTTTCCGGTTGTAATGCGGGTGCGTCCGGAATAAGTGACGAAAGGTGTAAAAAACATGAGTCTGTTTGCCCAGATAAAAACATTCATAGGCAATTTAAGACTGCGGGAGTGAATGCTCTTTATATACATTGCCGGAGGAATCCTGCCGATTCTGCTGTTAGATATTGATGAGCGAGAGTATGTCCGTTATCTCCGACATTTCCAAACAGATGTATTTCGATGAAAAGATCGAGCACATTGCATTTCATCAATATGAAAATTATTCGGAGATTCTTGCAGATTACAGAGACTATGATACCATTTCTGATTATCTGAAGTATTATTATCATGAAATTTCAAGTATCACATTGTATCTCGATAATGATACAATTTCCAGCAATGAATATTTTGTACATGTAGACCAGGAGATCGCAAAGGTGATGATCGATGCCATTCAGGAGCTGATGAATAACGTGATCAAAGAAAGGGTACAGAAAGAACAGGTCAATGCAAGGCAGAAAGAAGTAGAATTTAAAATGCTTGCGAAGATCATGCGGAGAAATATACAGGTGAGCAATACGCTGCAGCCGTTAAAATCAGAACTGAAACTGGTAGAGTATTACCTGAAAATACAGGATTACCGTTTTCATGACAGGATTCATTACTGCATTGAGACGGAGGGGGATATTGAGCCGTTAAAGGTCATGCCGCTTTTGATCCAGCCTTTTGTGGAAAATGCATTTGTGCACGGGCTTGAGGCGAAGGAGAGTGGTGGTGAAATCGTGATCCGGGTTGAAGTGAATTGCAGCAGAATTTAAAAGATGCCGGTTTGGAAAAAGCGGATCAGGAAATGACAGCATTGCTGCGGGATGAAATCAGCCGCAGGGAATAGGCATGTGAAACAGATATTTATTTCAGATAGGAAAGAGAAAAAAGTTTATGGCAAAAAGAATCATGATTCAGGGAACAATGTCAAATGCGGGAAAGAGCCTTTTAGTGGCGGGATTATGCCGTATTTTTAAGCAGGACGGTTATCGTGTGGCACCGTTTAAATCCCAAAATATGGCACTCAATTCTTACATTACAGAGGAGGGACTTGAGATGGGGCGTGCACAGGTCATGCAGGCCGAGGCGGCAGGCATAAAGCCTCAGGTCTGCATGAACCCGATTCTTTTGAAGCCAACGAATGATACCGGTTCCCAGGTTATTGTAAATGGCGAAGTGTTAGAGAATATGAAGGCAAGGGATTATTTTGCATATAAAAAGAAATTGATCCCGGATATTTTAAAAGCGTATGAGAAGCTTGAAAAACAGGCGGATATTATTGTAATCGAAGGGGCCGGAAGCCCGGCTGAGATCAATCTCAAAGAAAATGATATTGTCAATATGGGACTTGCAGAACTATTAGATGCGCCGGTAATGCTCGTCGGGGACATTGACCGTGGCGGTGTATTTGCACAGCTGATCGGTACGTTGGTCTTGCTGGAAGAAAAAGAACGGGAGCGTATCAAAGGACTTATTATCAATAAATTTCGCGGGGATGTGTCAATTTTAGCCCCGGGCATACAGATGTTAGAAGAAAAAGGCGGGATTCCGGTTACCGGGGTCGTGCCTTATATGCATTTAGTCCTTGAGGATGAGGATAGTCTGTCAGACAGGTTTACGGAACATGTGGAGAAAGCAGTGGATATTGCGGTGATCCGTTTCCCACGCATTTCTAATTTTACGGATTTTATGGTATTTGAATCAATCGAAGGCGTTTCTGTCCGCTATGTGGATACGTCGGAAAAGCTGCATCACCCCGATATGATCATCCTGCCCGGCAGCAAAAATACGATGGGTGACTTAAAGTGGATGCGCCAGAATGGGTTAGAAGCTGCCATTAAAAAGCACGCGAAGAACCAGGATGCTGTGATCTTTGGAATCTGCGGCGGATATCAGATGTTAGGAGCACGTATCACCGATCTTTACGGTGTGGAGGAAGGCGGTATGCTGCGCGGCATGGAACTTTTACCGATGGAGACAGAGATGGAACAGGAAAAAACGAGAACGCAGGTGGAGGGGACATTTGAAGAATTGACCGGTGTGTTGTCGGTGCTGTCAGGTGTGAAGATGACAGGGTATGAGATTCATATGGGAGCGAGCCGCAGGATGGATTTGCCGGAAAATGATATGGATGCAGTTTCAGCAGATGGACAGAAAGAGTTTAAAAATCTGTGCAGTATCACGGATCAGACCGGAAATAAAAAGGCAGATGGAATCTGTGGTAAAAATGTCTATGGCACCTATGTTCACGGTGTTTTTGATGCAGATGATATTGCAGCAAAAATCGTGGAGGCACTTGCGGAAAAGAAAGGAATTTCCATGGAGACAGTGACACAGCAGAACTATCAGGCATTTAAGGAGACACAGTATGATAAACTTGCAAAGACACTGCGGGAATATCTGGACATGGATGCTGTATACCGGATGATGGGAATGGAGAGAGACAGTAGATGACAAAACAGCAGCTGGAGCAGATAAAAATCAGAACACCGGATGAAAAAATCAAAAAAAAGGTGCAGGAAAACTGGGATTCTTTGGCGAAGCCGTTGGATGGTCTTGGTGTTTTTGAAAAGATCTTTACACAGATCGGTGCGGTAACAGGTGATGAGCGTGTGCCGTTGCAAAAAAAGGCAGTGATCGTGATGTGCGCAGATAATGGGATCGTTGAGGAGGGCATCAGCCAGTCCGGGCAGGAAGTTACTTATCAGGTTGCAGAATCCATGGGAAAGAGAAAAAGTTCTGTCTGCCTTATGGCTGCGCAGGTGGGGGCAGAAGTCATTCCAATCGACGTCGGGATTGCATCGGATGAAACACCGGAGGGTGTCTGGAATCAGAAAGTATGCCGTGGCACCAAAAACTTTTTAAAGCAGCCGGCAATGGCGGAAGAGGAAGCGTTAGCTGCGATCGAGGCTGGTATAGACAGCGTAAAAAAGTGCAAAGAGGATGGCGTGACACTGCTTGCGACCGGGGAGATGGGCATTGGAAATACGACAACCAGCAGTGCAGTGGCAGCGGCACTGCTGGACTGTGAGACTGCAGATATTACAGGAAAGGGCGCGGGTCTCAGTGATGAGGGATTATTACATAAGATTGCAGTAATTGAAGAGGCACGGGAGAAATATCAGTTTGATAAAAAAGAAGCGTTTCGTATTCTTTGTTCTGTTGGCGGATTAGATATCGCAGGATTATGCGGTGTCTGTATCGGTGGCGCTGTTTATGGTATTCCTGTGGTGTTAGATGGAGTGATCAGCGCAGTTGCTGCACTTATGGCAGAACGTCTGGTTCCGGGCGTGAAAGATTTTCTGATTGCTTCCCACAAAAGCAGGGAACCGGCTGCAGCATTGATTTTACAGGAACTGGGAGTACATCCGGTCATTGATGGCAGTCTGGCACTCGGTGAGGGAACCGGAGCTGTTTTGATGTTTGGGCTGCTTGATACGGTGCAAGCAGTCTATGGGAACCGGACGACATTTTTAGATATTAAAGTGGAGGCATACCGGAGGTTTACGGAATCATGATGGTACTGGTGACAGGTGCAAGCGGCAGCGGAAAGTCGGAATATGCAGAAGGTGTGGCGGTAAAACTGGCAGGAAAGGGAAATTTGTATTATCTTGCAACCATGCGTGTCTATGGAGAAGAAGGGGCGCGCCGTGTAGAGCGGCATAGGAAACTGCGTGCCGGAAAAGGATTTCAAACGGTTGAGTGCCCGGTAAATGTAGATGAAGCGTTTGCACAGGCATATGACGGGACAATATCTGAGGCAGAGTTTTCTGCACAGGAATGTGTCAAACCGGATGGAAAGGCATGGATGCCCGTGGCCTTGTTGGAGTGCATGTCAAACCTTGTGGCGAATGTGATGTTTCCAGAGACTGCCGGTGATGAGATAAATGCAAACTGTGTAGAAAATATTATCCGCCGGATCAGGCACCTGAAAGACCAGACCGGACATTTAGTGATCGTGACCAACCAGATTTTTGAGGACGGAATCATTTATGAACCGGAGACGATGGAATATATAAAAAACCTTGGACAAATCAATCAATGTCTGGCAGAAATGGCAGATTCGGTGATTGAGGTCGTTGCGGGAATTCCAATTCTTATAAAAGGGGAAAAATTATGATGACTGCATTAAAAGCATTGATAATTGCATTTTCCATGTATTCACAGATACCGATGCCACAATTTACCTGGCAGGATAAAGAGATGAAATATGCATTCTGTTTTTTCCCGTGGGTGGGAGCGGCAATCGGTGGCATTACGATGCTCTGGTGGTGGTTTTGCGGAACGTTTTCGGTTGGAACGGTGGCATTTGCCATGGTGGGGACAGCGATTCCACTTGCAGTCACCGGAGGATTTCATGTGGATGGGTTTATGGATACGATGGATGCGTTCCATTCTTATCAGCCGAGAGAGAAAAAACTTGAGATATTAAAGGACTCGCATATAGGTGCCTTTTCTGTGATCTGTCTGGTGCTTTATGAACTGGTTTATATCGGAGCTTATTCAGAGATCAGCGCAGTACGGCGGATGGGGATCGTGTCGGTGGGATTTTTCTTATCGCGCTGTCTTTCCGGTATTGCTGCGGTAACTTTTCCGGGTGCAAAGAAAGAAGGACTTTTGTATATGTTTACGAGCAAAGCACATGAACGGACGGTAAAGACATCTCTGTTTTTGCAGATGGTGGCAGCAGCAGTGCTGATGCTGTATATAGACGGAGTGACCGGCGCAGCAGTTTTAGCAGGTGCAGGTTTTACCTTTTTATATTACTATAAAAAAAGTAAAAAAGAACTTGGTGGAATTACCGGAGACACCGAAGGATATTTTGTGACGGTGTGCGAGTGCGTGATCGTTGTGATGGCAGCGGTATGATATATTTTGATGGAATAACATAGGTGAGGTGTAAAATGAGACTGGTTCTAGGTGGAATCGCACAGGGAAAACGCGATTATGTAAAAACAGCATATCAGATTTCAGAGAATGACATTTTTTCCGGTGAACAAACAGAACTTGAGCAGCTGTGCGGCGCAAAGGCAGTAGATAAGTTCCATCTGTGGGTAAAAAGAAAAGTGAAAGAGCAGGCAGATGTGCCAAAACTCACAGACATATTTATAGAGAAAAATCCGGACTGCATCGTGATCTGCGATGAAGTCGGATGTGGTGTTGTGCCGATAGAAAAAGAAGAGAGAGAATACCGGGAGCAGGTCGGAAGAATGCAGGTCATTCTGGCAGGATCTTCGGAGAGTGTGGAGCGTGTGATATGCGGAATAGCACAGAAAATAAAATAACAATGGTCTTTATCCGTCACGGGGAGACAGCGTCGAACCGGAAGAAAAGTTACCTTGGCTGGACAGACGAGCCACTTTCGGAAAAAGGCTGCGAAATGCTTGTGCATAACAGGGGAAATTATCCTGTGGCAGACATTATTTTTACAAGTCCGATGACAAGGTGCAGGCAGACGAAAGAGATTTTATATAAAGGTCAGCCATATCAGACGATAGAAAAATGGAAAGAGATGAACTTTGGCAGCTTTGAGGGGAAAACTTATCTTGATTTAAAGGGAAATGCGGATTATCAGAGATGGATCGACAGCGGTGGAACATTGCCATTTCCAGGTGGGGAAAGCCGGGCTGAGTTTATTGCAAGATGCAGAGCCGGTCTGATTGACTGTCTGATGAAGTCAGGAAAACAAAAAAAAGTTGTCTGCATTGTACATGGCGGCACGATCATGGCACTTTTTGACAGCTATGGAAAGGGTTCCTATTTCGATTATCAGTGTAGGTGCGGACAGGGATATGAATGTACACTGACCTATGCATTAGATGAAACCGGAGTGATAGAAGAAACATCAATTTCCATGACGGATGAAAAATTAATTACTGGAGAGTAAAGATATGCGTTATCATATGATTGCATTTCTGGCAGGATTTCTGCTGGATCTATGGATCGGAGATCCGCACTGGCTGTATCATCCGGTGCGGCTGATCGGAAATCTGATCACAGTACTGGAACATAAATTGCTGGATGTGACAAAAGCCAGAAATGAAAAAAAAGAACGGCACGCAGGTATTTTGCTTGTGTTGGCCGTATTATTCTGTACCGGAGTGGTGAGCGGTATTCTGCTGCTGGGATCATATGCGCTTAGTCCTGTGGCAGGCTGTATTTTAGAAAGCATCATGACTTATCAGATACTTGCCACCAAATGTCTGAAAGTTGAGAGCATGAAAGTATACGAACGTCTGCGGGAAGATGATCTTGCAGGCGCAAGAACTGCGGTGTCAATGATCGTTGGACGTGATACGCAAAATCTGGATACGGCGGGAGTTGCAAAAGCAGCTGTGGAGACGGTGGCAGAAAATACATCGGACGGTGTGATTGCACCAATGATCTATTTAGCGATTGGGGGACCAATTTTAGGGTTTTTGTATAAGGCAGTCAATACGATGGATTCAATGGTGGGCTATAAAAATGACCGTTACCTGAACTTTGGAAGAACTGCGGCAAAACTCGATGACGCGGTGAATTATATTCCGGCACGGATCAGTGCGGCATTGATGATCGCAGCAGCTTATGGACCGGGAAAACAGTTTTCCGGGAAAGATGCCCTGCGTATTTTTATGCGTGACCGTTATAATCATGCAAGCCCAAATTCTGCCCAGACGGAGGCAGCCTGTGCCGGTGCGCTGCATCTTAGGCTGGCGGGGGACGCAAGTTATTTTGGAAAAATCGTCAAAAAACCTTTTATCGGAGATGATATAAGACCTGTGGAAGCGGAAGATATCGTGCGGGTGAATGTGCTTTTGTACCGGAGTGCAGTGATCGGGGAGATTTTGTGCCTGCTTGGACTTTGGGGTGTAACATTGTTCGGGTGATGAAGTCAGAAATGAAGGAGGGGTGTATACAATATATGAAAAAAAGAATTTATCGAATGACGTTAATATTAATAGCAGGACTTTGTATTGGCTGTGGCAAAGAGAAAACAGAGAGTAATGAAATAAACACGGAGAGTGAAGTTTTCTGGTCAGAAGAACAAGCAGACTCTGAAAGCAGAGAAAATAATGATGTTGAACAAAATGACGAACTGGAAATAGATTTTACACATGATTATTCGGAGGATATCAAAGCGGATGTTGATGATGTGGTATCACGCCAGGAATCCCTGCAGATAGAATTGGAAAACATTGAAAAGATTATAAAAAAGTACACCCCGTTAGCACAGGCAGCTGGTACTCAGGGAGAAATGAATCTGTCATCTAAATGGTTTTATGAAATATGGGATACGGAGTTGAACAGCCTTTGGAACAGATTTTGTGATTCTGCCGATTCGCAGACAAAGGAGAAGATTCTTGCAGAACAGAGGAACTGGATTGCTATGAAGGAAGAAGTAACATTATTGGATATCGGTTCTAGCGAGGAAAATGGCAGTATGTATCCGCTTCTCCAAAATTCGTATCTGGAGGAGATTACGAAAAACAGAGCTTATGTTATTGCAAATGAGTTGGCAAAGATCAGGGGTGAATCTTTTGTCATGCCGGAAAAATCAGATAAGTATGGTTTGTTTGTAGACAATCAGGGAACCGGAAGTGTCTACAGTTCACTGATCACCAGACAGGGGTTAGAAGGAGATGATGAAGCAGTTATCTCCATTTACAGAGAAGGTGAGATGGAAGGAAACTTTGCTGACAATGGAAACGGAGAACTGGATTTCACATCAGATGATGGGAGTGTAAAAGGCATTATCAAAATCAATGGATGGGATGGCGCGAGTTTTAAAATTACTGAAATATCCGGAGAGTCTGTTTTCTCAGTAGGGGAAGAAGTTGAATTCCCGTTTGCATTTTGATAGTTAAGAAAGTAGAATGCGATGAATAAAGACTGGTCAGAAAAAAACAGGGAAATACAAAAACTATTAAACCGGAAAGATACCTATAAAGAAGAACGGTAAAGCCGGACAGTTCCCCAAGAACCAGCACTGTCAATACGGATGTCAGGTACACCTTTTTCGTACGTTTTATATCTCCCTTTGCATAGTTTTGGGAAATAAAGATCATGCTTGCGCTGGAAAATCCGATAAACTCGTAAGTTGAAAACTCATAAGTTGATAAAGAGGTGAGTTTTATGGAATATCAGGTTTTAGGTTATGAAAGCCCTCTGTACGGACGACGTACACGTCACTTTGAGAGAATTTAACACAGGCAGACTTAGATTTTCTTATTTTCGGACAACGGAACAAAATAGGCACTGCTTTGTGCAATTTGCCAATCAAAAATTTAAGAGCCACCTTTTGTATGCAACAGACAAAGCAGATCTATTGAGAGCGTGTTTTACGAATGGCTTTTAGCGGAACTGCCGGAAGAGGAAAAAGCGGCATTTCTTGAGACGTTAGATAAACTTTACTGGCGGTCGAAGGAGCAGCGCAGAGCAGAGTTTAAAGACGTATCGCAGCTTGTGGAACCAGGAGAAAATGAGGGATCAGAAACGGATGGTGAGACAGATGCGTGATAATTATGACAGAAAAAATACTGGAAATAAAAAAGAAAAATTTGAGGCAGACCGTGTGATTTCCTATTTTAAAATGGAGTGGAAAGTTCTTCTTGCGGTGACGGTCTCCGGGCTGATCTACAATTTAGGTCTTCTCGCAGGACCATGGTTTGAAGGAAAAATGGCGGGATGTCTGGTAGATATCCTTGGCGGCAGGGCAGGATTTCCTGACATGGGAAAACTGGTCGCAGCTTATGTGATCGCGATCGCAGTGGTGCAGAGTTGTAGATATATCAAGCGTTTTTATGTGAGACGTTTTGCAAACAATGTCAACCGGCGTATGAAACATGTTCTGTATGACAGTCTTGTGCATAAGAGCAGGGCAGAATTAGAGGAGGAAGGTGCCGGAAATGTCATGACAAAAGCAATTCTGGATGTGGATGACTGTGCGGAGGGCATGCGGAAATTTACGACGGAAATATTTGATACAGGGGTAGCTTTGCTTGCGTATGCCGGGATGCTTCTTTTTTATGACTGGAAACTTGCCGTATTAAGTATGCTGTTCCCGCCGGTTTCTTATTTTCTGGCAGAAAAGATGAAGGGGATTGTGCAGCGGACAGGAGCGGCTTATAAAGAGCAGTCCGGGATTTTGAGTGCAGCTACGTTAGACCGTGCATCCAATGCGGTTACTTACCGTGTCTATGGCTGTGAGCAGGAACGAAAAGATGCATATGAAAAAAATCTTTCCGCTTACGAAAAGTCTGCGGTGCGGGCAAATATATGGAGTGCGGCATTCCCACCAATCTATCGTGTCATCTCGATGGCGGGTGTCATTTTTATTTTATATTTTGGAAGTAAAAATGTGCTTGGAAGTGGCTGGAGAGATTGGGACGTTGCGGCATTTACCACATTTCTCACCTGCTTTACCAAACTTTCGGTAAAATCTTCAAGTGCAGCAAAACTTTTTAATGCAGTCCATAAGGCACAGGTTTCCTGGAAGAGAATCAAACCGCTTATGATATGTGTGGAAGATGAAAGTGAAAGTAAAGTGCAAAAGCCGGGCAGACTGGAGGTTTCCAATTTAGGCTTTGCATATCCGGGCAGCACAAAGATCTATGAAGATATCATATTTTCGGCAGAACCGGGGCAGATCATCGGCGTTACCGGTGCGGTCGCGTCCGGCAAATCTACCTTTGGCAAGACATTTCTGTGCGAATATCCTTATGAGGGAAGCATCTGTTTTGCAGGCAGAGAGTTAAAACAGATGGAAAATAGTATGCTGACAGGAACCATTGGCTATTTAGGACACGATCCGGAATTATTTGACGACAGTATAAAAAATAATATCCTGATGGGAGAAAATGAGAATGCAGAAACATACCTGAAAGCGGTATGTTTTGACAAAGAAGTTACAGAGATGGAACAGGGAATTGATACGGTTGTGGGAAACGGAGGCGTCAGACTTTCCGGTGGACAGGCGAAGCGTCTTGCACTTGCAAGAACTTTGTGCCATAAAAGACCGGTACTGATCTTAGATGATCCGTTTTCTGCACTTGACCGGAATACCGAGCGGGAAGTGTATGATAACTTAAAAGCGATGGCGTCAGACAGTATCGTGATCCTGTTATCCCACAGACTTTACCTTTTCCCGGAAATGGATCAGGTGATCTGGATGGAGCACGGGCATGCGGCGGTCGGCACGCATGAGGAAATCATGGAAAAGTATCCGGAATACGCAAAACTCTATGAGGAGCAGACGAAGGGCAGTACGGCGGAGAAAGTAAATGCGGGAAAAGAAAATCTTCCGGCAGAAAAAACGTACCAAACACAAAAAGCAGTGACACAAAGGAATAAGTTGAAGCAGAACAATGCCGGAAAGAAAGGGGGCGGGCAGAATGCATAGCGAAACACATAATGAAACGCATAACGAAATGCATAGCAGTAAAAATATAGGCAGTGTGATGTGGCAGACGGTAAAAAAACAAAAGTGGCTTTCCGCAGGAATTGTGTGTGCAGTGGCCGGTGCGATTCTGACAGCACTCCTGCCTCCACTTATTCTTGGAACTATCATTGATACCATGACAGCGGGAAATGTGGTATCATTTTATCTGATTATATCTTATTTTGGATTTACGCTGCTCACAGGTGCACTGGAAAGTTCAAGAGAAGAACTGCTGATCGTGTTTGGGCAGAAGATCACGCATGCATTGAGAAGCAGTCTGATGGACAAATATACAGATATGACAGCGGATGCGCTGACACATCAGGAGCCGGGGGCTGTTGTTTCTGGATTTGTCGGGGATGTCGATACGGTAGAGAATCTGTTTACGTCAGGCATCATCAGCATGTTTGCCGATGCGTGCAAGATCATTAGTATTCTTGCAGTCATCTGGTTTCGGAATAAGGGGCTTGCCATTGTCCTTTTCGTATTGCTTCCGTTTCTGTTCTGGTTTACACGCATTGTGCAGAAAAATATGCTGACTGCACAGATTGAAAACCGGCGCGCCGTCAGCCGAGCCTCCGGTCATGTGCCGCAGACACTTCACAATATAAGAACGATTCGTAGCCTTGGCAGGGAAAACTATATGGCAGAGTGCTATGATACCTATATTGGAGAGAGTTACCGTGCCATGGAGAAAACCAATTTTTATGATGCAATCTATTCGCCGGTCATTCTGATTCTAAATGCGGTAGTTGTGGCAGTTGTCATGCTATTCTCGGCATCGGGTAATGCAAATGTATTAAATTTATTTGGAATGTCGGCTGGTACGGCAGTCGCGGTCATGAACTATATTTCGCAGATTTTTTCACCGGTGGAGAGCCTTGGAATGGAAATCCAGACTATACAGTCTGCCGTGGCTGGTGTGCACAGGATTAATGAATTTTTCAATCTGGAAGAATTACCGGAAAAGGCCGGTTATAAAAAAGAAAATCCCCAAAAAACTGACACAGCGTTTGTGGAGTTTCGGAATGTGACATTTGCCTACGAAGAACAAAATGTGTTAAATGGTCTCAGTTTTCAGGTAAAAGAAGGAGAACAGGTTACACTTTCCGGTCGTACCGGTGCAGGAAAAAGTACGATATTCAAGCTGTTACTGGGGCTTTATGAGCCAAAGGAGGGCAGTGTGCTGATTCAGGGAAACCCGGCGAAAGATATCCCGGACGAAGAAAAACGGCACCTTTTCGGTTATGTGGAGCAGTCTTTCCATATGGTTCCGGGTACAGTAAAAGAGCAGATTACATTGTATGATCCGTCCATTACCATGGAGGATGTTTGTGCAGCAGCAAAGATGACAGGGCTTTCCGATACGATCATGAGTTTAGAAAACGGGTACGATACGCCATGTTCCGATGAAATCTTTTCACAGGGACAGTGGCAGCTATTGTCGATCACCCGTGCAGCGGCGGCAAAGCCGAAACTGCTCCTTTTAGATGAGATTACAGCAAATCTGGACGCACAGACTGAAAAAGAAGTTTTGCAGGCATTAAAACGGGTAAGTGAGAACCGGACGGTGATTTCCATCTCACACAGGGTGAATGCGACGACTGGCAGGGTGATACAAATCTGAAAAGATAAAAATCACAGAACACACGTTTTGCAATCATGTTAGGGGCGGTCAGCCAGACGTCGCTGTCGGCGGTCTCGCTTGCGGGGCAGATACAATTTGTGTTAAATATTATCTGCAGTATATGCTGCTGTTTTGTGGCTGTAACATTATGGCACAGTCGGTCAACACGACGGTTTTAGACGGTATTTTCTGTGCCGGAGGGGATTCCAAATTTGACAATCAAAAATTTGAAAGCCACCTTTTGACACCCGAATCATTATAAGAAATATATCTGGGTTAGAAATATTACAAGGGAAGAAGGGGGACCCTGACATGAAATTGTTACTCACAATTATCGTTACTTTTTTTGCCGGCATGGGAGCGGGACTTGGAACCGGTTTCGCAGGAATGAGCGCTGCTGCGGTCATCAGCCCGATGATGATCACATTTCTCGGGATGAATCCCTATATGGCGGTGGGGATCGCATTATCTTCGGACGTACTTGCAAGCGCGGTGTCGGCGTATACATACGGAAAAAATAAAAATCTCGATATCCGAAACGGTATCATCATGATGGTGAGTGTGCTTGTATTTACTGTTGTTGGAAGCTATGTGTCAAGCCTGGTGCCATCTGCGACCATGGGGAACTTTTCCGTCTTTATGACATTTCTTTTAGGAATTAAATTTATCGTGCGTCCAGTCATGACCACAAAAGAGGCAATGCAGGGCGTGTCAGCAAAGAAGCGGGCAGTGCAGTCTGTTGTATGCGGTATCCTCATTGGATTTATCTGTGGTTTTATCGGCGCAGGCGGCGGTATGATGATGCTTCTGATCCTGACCTCCGTGCTTGGATATGAATTAAAGACAGCCGTTGGAACGAGTGTGTTTATCATGACTTTTACAGCTCTTACAGGAGCAGCTTCGCACTTTGCAATCGGTGGTGCGCCGGACTGGACTGTATTGATCTTATGTGTTGTATTCACACTGATCTGGGCAAGGATCGCGGCTGTTTTTGCAAACAAAGCAGCACCGAAGACATTGAATCGTGCAACGGGTGTGATACTGGTTATTTTAGGACTTGTGATAATGCTTTTTTAAGACGGTACTCCCTTGGACTGCATCCGGTTTTTCTTTTTAAAAATAATTGGTTTGTCATGGGTGGAAGTTGTGACAATAAAGACTGCCGGGCGCAAGAGAGTCAATATGCCTGCATATAACATTTGTGATTGGGAAAAAACATGATTTTCAATAAGAGAAATATACCGATATTAGATCCGGAGATTCCTTTTAGATCTTAAAAAAATATTAGAGATTTAAAAGGAGAATAAAAATTGAATAATCCAATAAAGGCACTGTCGAAAAGAGAATGGATCCTTTGGATGGGATCGCTTGCGATTGTGTTTATTTCAAATGTTGCAACGACGATTTATCTGATTCTTGCAAAACTTAATACACCGAATATCGTATTTAGTACGATCTCGATTATCACAAGTTTTTTTGCAACCTCGCTCACCATGCTCAGACATAGAATCATATGATAAAAATAAAACATTAGTTTTCATATCTCTTTATATATGGTAAAATAGCCATGGTTAGAAAAAACTAACTATGGCTATTTGTTTTATGATAATTTTTTTGTGATAAATGTATCAGAAAGAGAGGATTATTATGGGAATGACGTCAAAAGAATACAAGGAAATGTCTGTAAAGGAGTTTACAAAAGCTGCTAGAGTCTATGATTCCGGTCATGCAGGAATTTATGAAATGTGCAAATATGATTATCCGAAGATACTTTCCGCGTTGAAAGACAGAAAATTTATGGATTTGCTTGACTGTGGGTGTGGTACCGGACCGATGATTGAGATTTTATGTGAGAAGTACCCGGATAAGCATTATACAGGACTGGATCTGACACCGGGAATGATTGAAAAAGCGAAAGAAAAGAAACTGCACAATGCTGAATTTGTCGTGGGGGACTGTGAGAATCTGCCGTTCCCGGATGGTTCATTCGATGTTGTGATCTGCACGAACAGTTTTCATCATTATCCCGATCCGCAGGCGTTCTTTGACAGTGTGCACAGGGTATTAAGAAAAAACGGATGCCTGATTTTGAGGGATTACACATCTTCAGATATTATAGTGTGGCTGATGAACCACATTGAACTTCCGCTTGCGCGTCTCTGTGGACATGGAGATGTAAAAATCTATAAGAAGCAGGAGTATCTGGATATGGTGAAAAAAGCCGGATTTACGGCAGTGACAGTCAATGCGGAGAAAAAGATGCGGTGTCATCTGACTGCCGAAAAATAGGATTGACAATCTACATGTAAAATGCTACAGTACGATTAATGCGAAGAAGTGAAATAGTAATCATGGAAAGTGTTCAGAGAGAAGACAAAAAGGTGCGAGTCTTTCACGGAACATGATGAACCGGTCATGGAGCTGCATACCGAATGTGATTTATTAGGCTATGCCTGGTTCTCCCGTTACAGAGATAAGGTATCAATGAAAATTTGTACCGGAGTGCAGGAACATCCTGAAGTTAGGTGGTACCGCGGATTAAAGAAATTCGTCCTAAGTTGTATTTTGATACAGCTTGGGACTTTTTTTAATTTATAGGATTCTATTATGAGGAGGCATACAATGAAATTAGAAAAATTAATCGGAGAACGTTTTCGTGAGAGACCGGCAGACTGTGTGATTGACAGTCATGCCCTGATGGTAAAAGGCGGTTATATGAAATACATGGCAAATGGTATTTACTCTTCTTACCTTCCGCTCAAACGGATCACGCGCAAGATTGAGCAGATCCTGCGTGAGGAAATGGATAAACTAGACGGACAGGAAGTATCATTTCCTGTCGTGATACCGGCGTCGCTGTGGGAGGAAGTCTTTCCCATGAATTTATGCTTCTTACGCCGGTTGGAGAGGATTCTATCGTATTGTGTGATGAATGTGATTTTCGCGCAAATAAAATTCGGATGATACTTATGTGGTCGTATTTATCCGGGGGAATCTTGAAATTAACGAGACAAAACTGGTCAACTATTTAAAAGATGAGATACATCCGGCTGTGATTACGGAAGAATGTGGATTAAATGCAGGTTATATCGGACCGGTTGGATTGAAAATAAATGGGGATTCCATTGTTTTATATGACAGATCACTCGAAAACAGAAATAACCTTTCCTGTGGTGCAAATGAGGACGAGTACCATTACAAGGGACTTGATATGCAAAGAGATGTGCCGGATGCAAAATATCATGATTTTGCAAAGGCATATGAAGGTGGTATCTGCCCGAAATGCGGGAAAAAGACGATCCGTATTTCCAGAGGAATCGAGGTCGGAAACATCTTCCAGCTCGGAGACAAATATACGAAAGCCATGAACATGACCTATGTGGATCAGAATGGAGAGAGCAAAACACCGATCATGGGCTGCTCGGCATTCCGCTCCGTGTCATTGTGAGCCCAAGAAATATCAAACAGGGAGTCGTCGAGGTGGTTTCACGTGACAAGACGCTTCAGACACAGGTAAAGATGGAAGAAGCGGCAGAGCAGATAACGAATTATCTGTGATAAGGGAGGAAAACCATGGAAATAAAAAGCATACTGATCAAAGACACAACAAGAGAGGAAAGAATCCGTATTGTACAGGAAGGACTGAACCAGTGTGGCGGAGCTTGTGATTTCTGCAATGGCTGCGACAATTTAGGCGGAGGCTCTGTCGATGCATTTTATGAGCCATACATCAATGGCGAAAAGGAACTGCGCGAGATCAATGAAGAATACAGAAGCAATTCCGGTCTGGTAAAGTAGGTGCAGTATGAGACCGCCAGAGATAGCATCCTCCACAGAAGAGGAAAGAAGACAATATATCAAAGATACCTTTCCGTGTATTGCAGACTGCGATATGTGTGGACTTTGCACCGTATTTAAGGGCAAAGATCCGGAACTTGCATATGCAGATTATATCAGAGGAAAACGAAGTTATCTGGAGGTAGCTGCGGAGTACAGGTAGATAGCTGCCGAAAGAATAAAGAAATGATTTAAGGTGTATGGAATGTATAAAAATGCAAACCATACACCTTTTTTAATTAAATAAAATGGCAGAAATGACGATATTAACAGAAGAAACATTGATGTTGAAGATTTGTAATACCGGGGGTAAAAATGAGTTACACGATCAATTTTTCAAAACAATTGTCTGGGATTTTACATCCGAATCCGAATATGTTAAAGAGCACGAAAGAAAAAATGGAGAGACAGTCAGAGCGGGACAACAGGGTTGCATTTTTTGAGGCACAGAAAGAAAATCTGAAAAATATGAAAACCGAAACGCTAGAGGACATTGCCAAAAAACTGGAAATGTATCATACCTATGAGGATGAGATCGCTGCGGCAAAGCAGGAGTATAACAACTCGCAGATGTTCCATATCATGGACGAGGCGGAGGAAGAGGCTGAGAAACGAGCCAAAGAGGCAGAGAAGAATAAGCCAAAGACCGAGAAAGAAAGAAAAGAAGACACCATGGATGAGGCACTTGGAACAGACGATGACAAGGGAATGCTAACGGAAAGTTTAAGCGAAAAATATGCAAAGCTTTTAAAAGAAAAATCAGAGGAGATCTTTACAAAGATCAAAAATGGTGAAACGGAAAATTCCTATCAGATCGGTTCACAGTCCTTTACAGAGAAAGAGTGGGATGAATTTCTCAGCAAATTCGATTCCTTAGAAGATGCGATTCGGAAACTGATGGAGGAAGAACAGGAAAAAAGAGCGGCAGAAGAGCTGGAAAAGGAGAAGGAAGGTGATCTGCTCACGGCAGATTCCACATCCTGTACATATCCCGCCGGTCAGCCGGATGAAGAGGATATCCGATATATCACCTGGTATACCGAGAATGGTATTTTCTGTCGGAAAGTGGGACAGACAGAAGGCTATGAGTGGTCCATTTCTTTTGAAAACAGGGAACAGTATGAAAAGGTCATGTCATTGATCGGTCAGTTTCCGTCCGACTGGAATCTGCGTTTCGCAGCGCATGAAAATTTCTGGAGAGATTTTTTAGACGATAAGATCGACAAGGATGATTTTATGGATTTTATGCGCGGTACCAGTCAGGGTGTTCCTGATTTTTCCATTACCGATGGAGAGTCTGTGTATGTAGATATGGAAAAAATGAAGTGGGCAGAATATTGTTAAACAGGATATGATCAGTGCCGTCTGTAACACAAAAAATTGTGTACAGACGGCACTTTGTGTTATACTCTGAATACGAATGATATATTTGAAATGACAAATCATCTAATGTCCGAAAATAAAAGAACAGATCATAGAAAGTGAGAAATAAAGGAATGCAGTACCACGGAGGAGACATATACCGCAATCAGATAAGACTGGATTTTTCGGTGAACACCAATCCGCTTGGAATGCCGGATTCGGTAAGGGAAGCACTTCATCAGGCGGTGGAGGAGGCGGAACATTATCCTGATATCCATGCACAGGAACTTACCAAGGCAGTTGCAGAACGATTGAGGATATCAGAAAAACGGCTTGTGTTTGGAAATGGTGCATCAGAATTGTTCCATGCTGTTTTACACGCAGTAAAACCATCGAAAATACTAATCCCGGTGCCATCCTTTTTAGGATATGAAGAGGCGGCAAAGGCGATGGACTGTGAAGTTATTTTTTATGAGAGGAAAAATTCTGCCTGACCGAACGGATCCTTGATGCGTTAGACGAGAGCATTTCTCTGGTATTTTTGGCAAATCCAAATAATCCGGTCGGAAATCTGGTTGAGCCGGAACTGATTTTTAAAATTGCAGAAAAATGCAGACAGTGTGACATTACGCTGGTGCTGGATGAGTGTTTTATGGAACTGACCGGAAAAGAAATGACACATTCCTTTTTAAACCAGTTAGATGAATTTCCGAATGTGGTCGTAGTGCGTGCATTTACTAAACTATATGCGATTCCGGGGGTACGGATTGGGTATCTGATTTGTGAACAAACTTTGGCGGAAAAGATCAGATTGCAGCTGCCGGAGTGGAATCTTTCGGTATTTGCCCAAAGGGCAGGAGTCGCTGCAATAAAAGAGCAGGAATATGTTGCACGCGCTGTGGTCTGTATACAGACGCAAAGGCTGTTTTTGCGTGAAGAATTAAAGGCGGCAGGATGTAACGTGTTTGATTCCGACGCAGACTATCTGTTGTTTTACAGTGAAAAAAAGCTGTATGAACTTTTTTTACAGCGCGGCATTTTGATCCGTGACTGTAGTAATTTCCGGGGACTCCAGAGAGGTTATTACCGGATCGCGGTAAAATCGGAAGAACAGAACCGGATATTTGCAGATGTATTAAGAGAAATCCATGGAAATGCGCAGGCAGTAGAACGCATGGACCTGATGAAAGAGAAGTCAAAAGAAAAAAATGACAGAGTAAAAGAGCAGGAGTCTGCCGGCAAAAATGGAGCAACAGCCCAACTTGTACACAAAACAGGCGCAGTAGAATTTGTACTGCCGGGAGAGATCGAGGGACGAAGTTTTGCAATCATCACAAAAGAACTGGAAGAACGGGGGATCATGATCCCGAGAGAACAGGAGCCGGTGACCAAACGCGTGATCCACACGAGTGCAGATTTCGGATACGCGGATACGCTCACTTTTTCGGAGAATGCGGTGGCGGTCGCAAAACACCTGATCCGCGCAGGGGCGGACATTGTGACAGACACAAACATGGCGCTATCCGGAGTCAACAAAAAAGTGCTTGAGGCATATGGCGGAATGGCGCACTGTTTTATGGCAGATGAGGAGGTTGCAGGAGAGGCAAAAGAACGCAAGGTGACAAGGGCAGTCGTTTCCATGGAACATGCGGCAAAACTGAACAAGCCGGTCATATTTGCCATCGGCAATGCTCCGACTGCACTGATCCGTTTGTATGAACTGATTTGTGATGGAATTTACCGCCCTGCATTTATTATCGGAGTTCCGGTTGGATTCGTCAATGTGGAGGTGGCAAAAGAAATGATCCTGCACACCGATGTGCCGTGTATCGTGAACCGGGGAAGAAAAGGAGGCAGCAATGTGGCTGCTGCGATCTGTAATGCGCTGTTATATGAAGTGCGGCGGGAGGATGCAGCGAAAAGGGTGGATTGATAGATTGTGGCTGGCAGTTTTGTGCAAACAGCCATTTATAAATGATAGGTATAGATTTTCGCCTGATGTCACGAAGATTCTTGTAAATGAAAAAGGAGAACCCCATGCGCTATGGATTTACGACCGGAAGCTGCGCGGCAGCGGCGGCAAAAGCGGCGGCATATATGCTGATCACCGGAAAAATAAAAAATGAGATAGAGATCGAGACGCCAAAAGGAATCCGGTATCATGCTAAGATCACGGATATCCACCGCAGTGAAACTGCAGTGAGCTGTGCTGTGATCAAAGATGGAGGAGATGACCCTGACATTACGACGGGGGCACATATCGTGGCAGCGGTTTCAAGGATTGACGGTGGCATGCTGCAAAAAGGGCAGTCCGCGTGCTTACAGAAAATCGTGATCGACGGGGGATATGGTGTCGGGCGTGTTACAAAACCGGGGTTAGACCAGCCGGTCGGAAATGCAGCCATCAATCATGTGCCGCGTGAGATGATCGAAAAAGAGGTGCGGGAAGTCTGTGCACTCACGGATGAAACGGCAGATCTTTTGGTGGAAATTTCTGTGCCGGAGGGGGAGACGCTTGCGGCACAGACATTTAATCCGAGACTTGGTATTACAGGAGGAATATCGATCCTTGGAACAAGCGGTATTGTGGAGCCGATGAGCAGCAGGGCACTGCTTGAAACAATCCGCGTAGAGTTAAACCAGAAGCGTGCACTGGGATATTCCATCGTGGCAGTATCGCCCGGAAACTACGGACTCGACTATATGAAGCGAACCTATGATTATGATCTGGATAAGAGTGTCAAATGCAGTAATTTTATCGGAGATACGATCGATATGGCGGTGGAAATTGGATTTGAAGCCATGCTTCTGACCGGTCACATTGGCAAGCTGATAAAGGTCGCCGGCGGTATCATGAACACACACTCGAAGGAAGGGGACTGTCGGATGGAACTGATTGTGTCGTCAGCACTGTTAGCAGGAGCTGATGCAGATACAGCGCGTCAGATTCTTTCCTGCGTGACAACAGAAGATGCGGTTAATGTATTGAAAAAAGCCGGATTGTGCGAACAGACGATGGAACTGATCATGCAAAAGATAATGTTTTACCTGAATAAAAGAGCCGCAGGGAAAATCGCGATCGAGTGTATTTTGTATTCCAACGAGCACGGAGGACTTGGAGAGAGTGCAGGGGCGGCAAAGCTGCTTGGGAGACTGAAGGAGGAGAAAAGATGATTTATTTTGTAGGTGCCGGCTGTGGGGCGGCGGATCTGATTACGGTGCGTGGAATGCGGTTGTTAGAAAAGGCAGATGTAGTGATTTATGCGGGATCATTGGTAAATCCGGAGCTGCTTTCCTATACAAAAGAGGCGTGTGTGGTTTACAACAGTGCCACAATGACATTAGAGGAAGTGATCGATGTGATGAAACAGGCGGAGGCGGAAAACAAAATGGTAGTGCGTCTGCATACCGGGGAGCCAAGCCTTTACGGTGCGGTCAGGGAGCAGATGGATTGTCTCGATGAACTTGGAATCTCTTATGAGAGCTGTCCGGGAGTTTCCGCCTGCTTTGGTGCAGCGGCATCCCTACAGATCGAATATACACTGCCGGAAGTCTCACAGAGTCTGATCATTACACGTATGGCAGGAAAAACACCGGTGCCGGAAAAAGAGAGCATCGAGAGTTTTGCAGCACACCGGGCATCCATGGCAATCTACTTAAGCACCGGAATGTTAGAGGAGCTTTCCAGACGTCTTGTGGCGGGTGGCTATACAAAAGATACCCCGGCAGCGTTAGTCTATAAGGCGAGCTGGCCGGAAGAGGAAGCATATTTGTGTACGGTGGAGACATTACCACAGATTGCAAAAGAGCATCAGATCACGAAAACAGCACTGGTTCTGGTGGGAGATGTCCTGGCGAACGAACGCTGCACGCGCTCAAAGCTGTATGCGCCGGATTTTGAGACAGAATTCCGCAAAAAGAAGGAGTAACACATGCAGATTGATATCATGAGTTTTACCAGACGCGGGATAGAACTCTCGGCAAAGATACGGGATAAAATTCTTGGTGAGCAGGAAGATTACGAAGTTTGCTTGTATACCAAATATGGAAAATATCAGAATTTGACAGGGGAAGAGAGAAATACCTGGAACAAACAGGAACAATATGCTGCTGGATGTAAAAATCCGGTTTATGTCAAAGAAAGCATCTACGACTGGATGCGCGCGTGCTTCGAACAAAACAGAAACAGAAAAAAGAAAGCAGTCATCTGGATCGGCGCATGTGGAATTGCGGTGCGCGCCATGGCACCTTCCCTGCGTGATAAACTTACAGATATCCCGGTTCTGGTGGTGGACGAGGCGGGACAATTTGTCATCCCGGTTCTGTCGGGACATTACGGTGGGGCAAATGAGCTTGCGGGACTGCTTGCAAAACGGATTGGTGCAACACCTGTCATCACAACGGCAACCGATGTCAATCATGCCTTTGCCGTGGATGTTTTTGCAAAAGAAAATGGACTTTGGATACAGAACAAAGAGAAAATTGCGGAAGTTTCATCGAAAATTCTTGACGGAAAGAAGATTGCGATAATGACAGACGGACGGGTGGAAGGAAAAATACCGGAATCCGTGTGTATCTATGATAGGACAGGATGTGGGAAAACAGATGTTGTGATTTCTGCAAGGTATCCGGTAAAAAATATTCCAGGGAGTCAGATTGCAGATTCCCTCTGGCTGATTCCCCGGATTATTATCCTTGGTATGGGCTGTAAAAGGGGAAAATCCTGCGGGGAGATCGAGCAGTTTGTCTTAGAGATATTAGAACAGGAACAGATATCCATACAGGCAGTCACAGCACTTGCCACGATCGATCTGAAAAAAGAAGAACAGGGATTTATAGAATTTGCAAATAAATATGGACTGGATTTTTTGACCTATCCGAAAGAGGTGTTAAAAGAAGTACCGGGAATATTCAGCGGCTCGGCATTTGTGACACAGACCGTCGGAGTGGATAATGTGTGTGAACGTGCAGCACTTGCGGCGTGCAGAAAAGAAGAATCACAGGGCAGATTATTATGCAAAAAGAAAGCAAAAGACGGAATAACGCTCGCAGTAGCCGGGCGGGAATGGAGTGTAAGATTTGATGAGACATAAAATATATATCGTTGGAATGGGACCGGGAGAAGAAGCAATGATGACGATGCAGGCGTATGATACGCTTTTGGCATGCGATACGATCATTGGATATCAGGTTTATTTAAAACTGCTTGGAGAGACATTTGCGGAAAAAGAGCAGCTGTCTACGCCGATGAAACAGGAGCGTGAACGCTGCATCCTCTGTTTTGAGAAGGCGAGGGAAGGGAAAAAAGTTGCACTGATCTGCAGTGGGGATGCCGGTGTTTATGGAATGGCGTCTCTGATGTATGAAATCGGGGAAAACTACCCGGACTGTGAGCTTTGTGTCGTGCCGGGCGTTACCGCTGCACTCAGTGGAGCAGCATGTCTTGGAGCACCATTAAACCATGATTTCTGTGTGATCAGTCTGAGTGATCTTCTGACACCGTGGGAGAAAATAGAGAAACGCTTAAGAGCGGCGGCAGATGGGGATTTTGCGATTGCAATCTACAATCCGTCCAGCAGAAAACGTGCAGATTATCTGATGCGTGCCTGCGATATCCTGTTAGAGACAGTTGAGGAAACACGTCCGTGCGGATATGTGGAAAATATCGGAAGGGACGAGTCAAAAATGGAGCTTTGCACGTTAAAAGAATTAAGAGATCGTCAGGTAAATATGTTTACGACCGTGTTTATTGGTAATTCAGAGACAAAGATCATTGACGGACATCTTGTCACCAAAAGAGGGTATCACATATGAAACGGATTTTGATTTTTTCCGGCACAACAGAGGGCAGGCAGTTAGCGGATATTTTAGATGCCTCCGGAATCTGTACGGATGTCTGTGTCGCCACAGAATATGGACATGAGGTCATGACAGAGGGGCAGTACCGGAATATTTATACTGGAAGACTTACGGAAGAAGAAATGAAAGAATTTATGCAAAAGGGAGACTATATTGCGACAGTTGATGCAACACATCCCTATGCGGTTGTGGTTTCTTCTAATATCAGGCAGGCAGCCACACAGGCTGGACTTCCATATTATCGTCTGAGACGGACTCTGCAGTTGGTCGGAGATGACAGCGATGTGATGTATGTAAAGTCACAGCAGGAATGTGTCCGTGCACTAGAACAGACAACTGGCAATATTCTGCTTACAACAGGCAGCAAGGAGCTGCATTGCTATTGTGAAAATGAAATGCTCAAGGAACGCCTGTTTGTTCGTGTCCTTCCGGGAGCAGAGAGCATAGATATCTGTCACCGCAATGGTGTATCAGGAAGACAGATCATTGCCATGCAGGGACCATTTTCCGAAGAAATGAATCTGGCACTTTTTCATCAATATCAGATCCGGTATATGGTCACAAAAGCAAGTGGTGTGTCGGGAGGATTTTTAGAGAAGATCGGTGCAGCAAAAAAAGCAGGCGTATCCGTTTTTGTGATTCAAAATCCGGAGATGGAAACCGGAGAGCAAAAAGAAAATTTAGAGGAAGTTCTAAAAAAAATCGAACAGCTGACCGGGAAAAAAATTCAAGGGAAACAAATGCAGGTTTCACTTGTTGGGATCGGTATGGGAAACACAAAACTGATCACAGAGGAAGCGGCAGAGTGCATCAAAGGCGCAGATCTGTTATTTGGAGCAAAAAGACTGCTGGATGCGGTGCCGGCACAGTGGAATTTATCTGCAGAGCGATTGTCGTATTATCTGGCAAAAGACATTCTTCCCTGTCTGGAAAAAGCAGGTGAAAGAAGTGAAAAAGCTGTTTTTCATGCAGTCATTTTGTTTTCCGGCGATACCGGATTTTACAGTGGAGCAGAAAAAATGGTGCAGGCATTACAGGGCAGAGAAAATCTGGAAGTGTCTGTTTGTCCGGGAATTTCTTCTGTTTCTTATCTGGCTGCACGGAGTGGCAACAGCTGGCAGGATGCCAAAATTGTCAGTTTGCACGGAGTTAATCGAATGAAAAGCCTGATTGGGATGGTAGAAACCAATGAGAAAGTATTTGCCATTACATCCGGTGTTTCAGATGTCAGGGAAATCGGAAAAAGACTCATAGACCTCGGATTAAAGGAGGTTGCCGTGACGGTCGGATATGCATTGTCCTATCCAGAGGAACAGATAAAAATACTGTCTCCGGAAGAATGTATGCAGCTTACGGACGAAGGACTTTATACCTGTCTGATTCAGAATAAAGAGTTTTCCAAAGAAAAACGGGATTCCGATGCAAAATACCTGACGCATGGTCTGCCGGATGACGCTTTTTGCCGTGATAAGGTGCCGATGACAAAGGAGGAAGTCCGGGAGGCGGTAATCTGTAAAATGCGGCTGACACCGGAAGCAGTTGTTTATGATATCGGAAGTGGAACAGGTTCCATTGCAGTTGAAATGGCAAGATTGTCAAAGAATCTTACGGTTTATGCAATCGAACGAAAAGCAGAAGCTGTCTCACTGATTGAAAAGAACTGTGTAAAATATGGGCTTGCAAATGTAAAAGTGGTACATGGGGAGGCACCCGGAGCACTTACAGAGCTTCCGGTTCCAACCCATGCGTTTATCGGTGGGAGCAATGGCAGTTTAAAAGAGATATTAAAGGATTTATATCAGAAAAATCCATGTATGCGTGTGGTGGTGACGGCGGTCACTTTAGAGACGGTTGGAGCTGTTTCTTCTATATTAAATGAGTTTCCGGTGAAACAGGAAGAAATAATTCAGATGTCGGTCAGCCGCGCAAAAAAGGCAGGGCGTTACCATCTGATGCAGGCGGAAAATCCGGTGTTTATCCTGTCGTTTTATTTTGCAGGAGGGACGGAGGCATGAGAGCACCAAGGATACTGATCGGTGCAACAGGAAGTGGAAGCGGAAAGACAACGATCACCTGTGCACTGCTTGAAATATTAAAAAGACAGGGGAAAAAAGTACAGGCATTTAAGTGTGGACCGGATTATATCGATCCGATGTTTCATCGTACAGTGCTTGGAATCCCGTCGAAAAATCTGGATACATTTTTTACCGGGGAGAAAATGACAGCAGAGCTGTTTATGGAGTCTGTGGGAAATGCGGATATCTCTGTGATGGAAGGTGTAATGGGACTGTATGACGGATTAGGAGGAATCCGGAAAGAGGGATCTGCATATGATCTGGCGACGGTGACAGACACACCAGTCATTCTGATCGTTGATGCGCATGGAATGGGAAGAAGTATCCTTCCACTGATTGCGGGATTCCTTTCTTATGATACAAATCATCTGATCCGGGGGATTATTTTGAATCGCACATCAGGCGCATTTTTTGAGACGATACGTCCGGAGATTGAGCGGAGTTTTCCGATAGCGGTTCTTGGATATTTTCCAAATCAGAAGGATATTCTGTTAGAGAGCAGACATTTAGGGCTGAAACGGCCGGAAGAAGTAGAGAAGATGGCCGAAATGTTGGCAAAAACGGCGGATATGTTAGAAAAGACCGTCGATATAGACAGGCTTTTCGCAATCGCGGAGGGGGCATCAGAACTGTCGGATGACAATACATTAGAAAACGGCAGTTCTGGTAATCAGAAAGTAGCTTTGCGGGAAACGGAAAAAAAGCCCATGATCGCCGTGTCGCGCGACGAAGCATTCTGTTTTTATTACGAGGACAACTTAAAGGCACTTCAAGGAGCCGGCGCAGAGATTATATTTTTTTCACCGCTCCATGATAACGGTGTGCCTAAGGAGGCAGATGGTCTGCTGCTTTTAGGCGGTTATCCGGAACTCTATGCGAAAGAATTGTCCGAAAATAAGCCAATGCTTGCGGATATCAGAAAAAAGGCGAAAAGTGCGATGCCGATCGTTGCGGAGTGTGGCGGATTTATGTATCTGCACCGGACAATGGAAGATATGGAACATCGCATTTATGAGATGGCGGGGGTAGTGCCTGGAGAATGCTTTTATACAGGAAAACTGGTCCGTTTCGGGTACATTGAACTTGAGGAGAAAAAAGCCAATTTTCTGCCGAAAAAAGTCAACATAAAAGGACATGAATTTCATTATTTCGACAGCACTGCAAATGGTGATGAATGTGTGGCATTAAAACCGGTAAGTGGAAAAAAATATGACTGCATTTTTGATGAAAAATCATGTTTTGTGGGATTTCCGCATCTTTATTATCCGTCCGCACCCCAATTTGCAGAAAATTTTGTAAAAAAAGCAAAAAATTATGCAGACCGTAAAAACCAGAAACTCTAAAAGAAATACGTCTGTTGCCAAAAAGTATTTGAACAGGAAGGAAAAATGAGCGTGAAAAATATAGATAAAACAGGTATCCTCTATGGCGTCGGTGTCGGTCCGGGTGATCCGAAACTCGTTACATTAAAGGCAGTAAGAATTGTCAGAGAATGTGATACCGTGATACTTCCGGCAAAAAATAAAGAGGACTGCATTGCTTATGGGATTATGAAAGAGGCATGTGTGGAAATTGCGGAAAAAGAATTGGTATGCATGCCATTTCCAATGACAAAAGATGAGAGCAGGCTATCTGCTGCACATGAACAGATTTATCTTGCTCTAAAAGAAATGCTGGATAATGGAAGAAAAGTGGCCTTTTTGACAATCGGAGATCCAACTGTTTATTCCACTTACCAGTATATTCGTAAACGTGTGATAAAAGGTGGTTATGAGGCGCATATCGTAAATGGGGTTCCGTCCTTTTGTGCTGCAGCAGGAACACTTGGCATATCTTTAGCGGACAACAAAGAAGAAATCCATGTGATACCGGCATCCTATGATATAGAAAAAACAGAAGAATTTTCCGGAACCAGAATATATATGAAGTCCGGCAAAAAATTAAGGGAATTAAAGGAAATGTTGCAAAAACAGAGAAAAGACGGTCAGATGGAAGTGTATTCGGTAGAAAACTGTGGTATGATGAATGAAAAAGTAACCAGAAATGTCGAACAGTTAGATGATACTTCCGGTTATCTTACCATTGTGATCGTAAAGGAGCATTGATCTTGGAAAATTCCTATCGTTATTTTGAAAACAGAGCATGCAGATATTATCCGTGTCATGAAGTGGAAAATGATGAGATGAATTGTCTGTTTTGTTTTTGCCCGCTCTATGAGAGAGAGCACTGTCCGGGCAATCCGGAATATATTAACAGTAAGGGCAGAGTCATCAAATCCTGTATGCATTGTACATTTCCTCACAAAGCGGAAAATTATGATATTATCATGCAGTTTTTAAAAAAGAAAGCAGAGACGGAAAGATAAGTGACAGAAGAAAAATTTATTCACACAAACTTAAAAAACGAACTGACGCGTGATTTTCTCATGGAAATTTTAACACAGTACCATTATGAAAAAAAAGACATGGAAATGTTAGAGGAAGTTGCTGGTGGATTGCGCGAATGTCTTACAGGTGAGGAAGGGTTTTACTGTGTGACGAGGAACCGGTGTGAGCAGATCATAAATCTGCCCAGAGTGGAAAATTATGCAGTTGGAATTTTTACATTAGGGAGCAGGGTAGATGAGCTGCAAAACCGTTACAGCAGCACGGAGCGCTTAAGAGAAGCATATGCAGTTGAGACAATCTGCTGGGAACTTTTGCGCAAAGGATATGAAATGTTTCAAAGATGGGCTGAGGCACATTTGAAGCAGCGGCTTGAATCGTATCATTTCTTTGGCGCGGATGAGGAACTTTCCTTTGAAAAAATGGCGCAGATCCTGTCTGGAATGGGACAAAAAAGAATTACCTGCAATCAGGCATACTGTATGGAACCGAAAAAAAGCGTGATGTTTTTAGCGGATTTTTCCGGTGGAAAACCCAAAGGAGATTCTTGCAAAGAGACCTTTGAAAAAGAAAAACGCAGTGAAAAACATACCGGAATCTGCGCAGCGTGCCACAATAAAGAGTGCATTTATCGAAGATAAAAATATTGTTTTTTATAAAAAACAAACGAAAAACGTAGTGATAAATTTGGCAATTATTTCAAAAAACATCCGAAAAAACGGGTGTTTTTTTGTTTACCTGGTCAGTTCTATTTTAACCGAACATAGTTTCGGATGGATGAATGGCTGATAAAAAACAGGACACATATCAAAAAATTGAGTAAAAATAAGCAATTTTTTTTTCAGAAAAACATGTATAAAAAATTTGACTTTTGGATATAACCTAAGTATGATATGTGCCTGTATCAAATGACGGCATTCGTCATGTTGACATATATGTATCATTCTTGAGGAAAGGAGCAAAATGAGAAAAAAAATATTGGGCGCCGCAGTGCTGTTTGGTTTTATCGTCAGTCTGACTGCAGCATCCAACGTGAAAGAAGACGTAGCGGTCAAAGAAATTCCGGCAATGGAGGGACTTGCGGCAGGATCGATACGTTTTGCACATTCATTTACGCCAGAATCAGATGAAAAAACAGGAATCGAAAAAAAAGAAAGCATAATAGTAGGGACTGCATATGATGATAATCTGATGCAGGAAAAAATAAGAACCACACAGGAGGAACAGATAGAGGAGATTGCACAGACAGACCAGATAGTGCAGGAAACTTCGACAGAGCAGGAAATACAGACGGCGCAGGTTTTGCCGGAAAACCGCTGGCATATCCATTTATCGCCGGATGAAATGGAACTGCTTGCAAGAATTGTATGGTTAGAATCACAGGGAGAACCTGTGGAAGGACAGCAGGCGGTTGTGGAAGTTGTATTTAACCGTATGAGAAGTGAGGTGTATCCGGATACACTTTATGAAGTTTTAAGCCAGAAAAATCCGGTGCAGTTCTGTTCTTTTAAAAACAGGGATAGGGCAAAACCGACACAGAAGGAATATGACTCCATCCAGCAGGTATTGGATGGAAAAACCAGAATATTAAGAGATGATACAATGTATTTTTCTACATTCCCGTTGACGGAACATGTGGAAGTCAAAATTGGTGGGCATTATTTTTGCTATTAGAACAAGAAAAAAAGAACTGACCGGTCGGAAATTTCAGGCTGGCCGGTTCTTTTTTTATATTAGAAATTGACTTCGCTTTGCAGAAAAATTATACTGATTCATGATACTGGTTTTGCCCACGGAGCGTGCAGGCTATAGTATGGAGTATTATTTTAACAGATATGAAAAAATAAGAATGGAGTTTCCATGGAAGAGACGAGAAAAGAAGAAGCTGAGTTGAGTTTTCGAAAAAAATATCATAAGACAATATTTTCACGTTTTGCAAGAGCAATCAATACCTATCAGTTAGTGGGAGATGGCGATCATGTTGCAGTCTGTATTGCACGGAATGAAGAAGAAATGATTCTTGCAAAATGTTTTCAGGAGATAAAACGTCATAGAAAGATTGATTTTGCGGTGGATTTTTTTACCCTTGATGGGGAGAATGATGAAAAAATGATTCAGACTGCAGAAGAAATCGGCATACCGGTGCGAAAGATCAGTGCTATGGATGAAATAAAAAAAATTGGCTGTAACAAGTTAGCACTGACAGACTGTTATGAGAATGTGATTGAGACAATCCTTTTGGGTGTGTTGTATAAGGGGGAGATCAGTACCCTAATGCCAAAGGAAAAAGCACACGATTTTGGCGAGGGGATAGAGATCATCCGCCCGTTTTATCTGATGCATAAGCAGGATCTGACAGACTGGAATATAGAATTTGGAAATGCTGCAGGGAGGACGGAGATTTTTTCAGATCAGCAGAAGGAAGTAAAAAGTCTGCTGGAAGAGTTTGAAAAAATAAATCCCGGAATTATGGCAAATATTTTTAAAAGTGTAGAGAATGTAAATTTAAATACAGTGATCGCATATCATACAGATACAGGGCTGCACAGCTTTCTGGAAACTTACAAATAGGCTACCAGTCACATAAATAGGACTTTAGATACAGTTTATTTTGGCTTTCTATTTAAAATCTGAATTAAAACTGTTATAATAAAAGGACAGGTTTCATAAAATCAGAGTAGCACAAAATGCGAATGGAGATTACTATGGAAAAACAGCGGGCGATTTTGGAAAGTGTTATAAAAGAGGAAATTGATTTTATTTCATATGTAGATCTGGCAGACGGGGTTGTACACACCATTGTTACCAATGAAGAGGCGGATGTTATGCCACCGGCAGATGGGGATTACCAGAAGGTCAATGATATGGCGATCCAAAAGTATGTACATCCGGAAGACAGGGAGATGTGCGACAGGGAGTTTCGGCTGGAACGTCTGCAGGAGAATTTAAAGAATCAAGATCGTTTCGTTATCAGTTATCGTTTGTTATGCGGTGAGGAATATCGTCGAAAATCTATGAATATCCATTATTACGATAAGACAAAAACAACACTTGTTTTTGTGCGCAGGGATGTCACAGACAGTTATGAGGAAGAACAGAGCCACCGGAAAGAGATTTATGATGCAATGATGGAAGCAAAGCGGGCAGACCGTTCTAAGAGCGAATTTTTAGAGCGCATGAGTCATGAGATCCGTACACCGCTCAATTCAATCATTGGACTTTCCTATCTGAGCAGAGCAAATCTTGGCGATGAAAAAAAGGTTTTAGAGAACTTCGACAAGATAGAGATGTCGGCACAGTTTTTACGTTCCTGCATGGATGATATTTTAAACCTTTCGCTTTTAGAGAGTGGTCGTGTTGCTTTTCATGAGGAAAGTACTGATTTTGAGACATTTCTTACAAATATTGAGGAAGAGTTTGCGGGCAAGGCACAGGAAAAAAATATCTCATTTTCTATGCAGAAGCGTGGTTCATTTGCAGATCAATACTTGTTTGACCGCGAAAAATTAAAAGAGATGCTGTCCGCAATTTTAGAAAATGCCATAAAATATACACCGCCGGAGGGAAGCGTTTTTTTCATTATAGAACTTTTTACCAGAGGGGAACAGGAAACAATCTTCCGGTTTGAGATCCGGGACAATGGAATTGGAATGGAACAGAGTTTTCTTCCGCATATTTTTGACGCGTTTGCACAGGAAGATGACAGAAATACGACATTAAGCGGTGGAACCGGGTTAGGACTTGCTATTTCCAAAAATATCATTGATTTTATGGGCGGTAAGATTGATGTGTACAGTGAGAAGGGAAAAGGGTCTGCATTTATCGTGACAGTTCCTTTAAAGACTACAAAGGAGGGCAGGCGCAGAACAGAGCGGACCACTTATCAGGCGTATGATTTCTCCGGGAAAAGAGTGCTGCTTGTCGAGGACAATGAGATTAACATTGAAATTACAAGAAATATTCTGATACATAAAAATTTTATGGTCGATGTTGCTGAGAACGGAAAAGAAGGCGTGGAGCGGTTTTTAAAGAATGAACCGGGACACTATGATGTGATACTGATGGATATCCGGATGCCGGTCATGGATGGACTTGCTGCCACACGTTGTATCCGCAAAGCAGATCATCCGGACAGCAAGACAGTACCGATCGTTGCGATGACGGCGAATGTTTTCGAGGAGGATGTAAAGAAATCATTTGAAGCAGGAATGAATGCACATTTAAGTAAACCAGTGGATATCAGGCAGATGTATGCGGTTTTAGATGAACTGGTGAATGGTGACGGATTATCTGAAGTGTGATGTATAATCTGGCGGGTTCTGACCAAACTATTGTTTAGGCGAGTCAATGTGAAGACGATATGCCAACGATAGATTTAAAATATGGAGGTGGGACATGAGCCAGTTATCAGAAAAAGAATTATCCGTGTTGAATGATCTGCTGACCGAGGAGGATCTTCTGATCAAAAAATTCCAGATGCTTGCAGAACACACTGAAGATCAGGAAATCAGTGCCAAATTTACCGAGATTTCCCAAAAACATCAGGGACATTTTAATTCCCTGTATGCACAGTTGAGCTAAGGAATGAGAGAGGGAGGAAGACCATGACAGAGCAGATTTACACAGACAAAGAGATCTTAGCCGATGCACTCACGGCTGAGAAAGCAGCAACGAATAACTATAATGCATTTGCAAATGAGTGTGTGCATGACAGTGTGAGAGATGCGATTCTTCACTGTTTAGAGCAGGAACATTGTATCCAGGAAGATGTCTTTAACATGATGCATCAGAGAGGACTTTATCCGACACCGGATGCTGATGTAAATAAAGTAGAAAATGCAAAACAGAAATTTTCACAGTGTGTGAAAACGGTGTAGAACAGAATCATAGATTGACGTTTTTCGGGTAGATCTATGATCAGAAATAAAAAGGGAAACGCAGATCCGGTAAGGGTATGCGTTTCCCTTTTTCCTTTTTCTGACACACGCTTTTTCTTGACAAGCGCTTGCATATTAGGTTAGACTAACGTGACGAAGTTAGTTTGTTCTAATCTTCTGGTATCGCATCGGAAATCTACGATGGCGATCGCAGATGACGTAGTGGCAATGTGATTTTGCATAAAATGTTTGAAAAATTGCAGAAGAAACGCTACACTATAAAACGTATGGAAATACAGAAATATGGAAAGTTCTGATTGATTGTTGACAGACAAAAAATCAGTAATGTTTGGAGGAAACATATGAAAAGAAAACAGATCGGAATGCTTATTTTCCTTGCAGTGATTGTGCTATTACTCTTTGTAACAGCGAATACATCCGGGGTGGTCGCAGATCCGGGAAATTACCAGTGCGGTGTATATGCGACGGTATTTGCGCTGCTGCCGCCGGTCATTGCGATCGGTCTGGCACTCATCACGAAAGAGGTATATACATCCCTCTTAGCCGGAATTATCACCGGAGGACTGTTGTATTCCAATTTTAACTTGGAACTGATGATCAATACGATATTTTTCCAGGAAGACGGAGGAATGGTATATAAACTTGCGGATGCATGGAATGTAGGTATTCTTGTATTTTTGGTCATGCTTGGAATCCTTGTGTCAATGCTTAATAAAGCGGGCGGTTCTGCTGCATTTGGAAAATGGGCATCGAAGCATATCAAAACAAGAATCGGAGCGCAGATCTCTGTTATGATCCTTGGAATTCTGATCTTTGTGGATGATTACTTTAACTGTCTCACTGTCGGAAGTGTGATGCGTCCGGTTACAGACCGGCATAAAGTATCCCGTGCCAAATTATCCTATATCATTGATGCAACAGCGGCACCGGTATGTATCATTGCGCCGATCAGTTCGTGGGCGGCGGCAGTGACATCCTCGGTGCCGGAAGATTCCGGAATCAACGGTTTTGCTGTATTTTTACAGACAATCCCATATAACCTGTATGCGATACTGACACTAGTCATGGTTTTACTTGTGACAATACTTCGGGTTGACTTTGGACCGATGAAAAAACATGAGCTGAATGCGATTGCAGGTGACCTGTTTACGACACCGGGAAGACCTTATGAGGGAAATGAGGAAGAGGTGATCAATGAGAAAGCACATGTGCTGGATCTGATTCTTCCGGTTGCAGTTTTGATCGCAAGCTGTATTGTGGCGATGGTTTATACCGGGGGATTTTTTGACGGTGTCGCATTTGTCGATGCATTTGCCGCTTCCGATGCATCGGTTGGACTGGTGCTCGGCGGTGCGGTTACGCTTGTGTTTACGTTTATCTATTATATGATGCGCGATGTATTATCTTTTGAGGAATTTGCCAAATGTATTCCGGAGGGATTTCAGTCAATGATTGCACCAATCCTGATCCTTACGATGGCATGGACCTTATCGGGTATGACAAATCTGCTTGGTGCAAAATATTTTGTGGCAGATCTGGTGGCAAATTCTGCATCTGCAATGCAGGGGGTCCTTCCAATGATCATTTTTCTGGTTGCTGCATTTCTGGCATTTGCAACCGGAACATCCTGGGGAACATTCAGCATTCTGATCCCGATCGTGATCGGGGTATTCCCGGAAGGACAGATGATGGTTATCTCCATCGCATCCTGTCTGGCGGGTGCAGTCTGCGGAGACCACTGTTCACCGATCTCCGACACGACGATCATGGCATCTGCCGGCGGTCACTGTGAACACGTCAACCATGTGGTGACACAGCTTCCTTATGTGATGGTGGTTGGCAGTGTGTGTATGGCTGGATATCTTCTGATCGGTATTTTTAAGGCAGTGGCATTGGATGCTTTTGTATGGCTGACACTTCCAATCTGCATTGTGCTGCTCTGTGTAGTTTTATGTGCGATCCGGGCAAAAAATGGCGGCAAAGAGGAAATTTAAGATTTACCGGAAATTCTGGTATATGTAATTGCAGAATCAATAAAAAATAAAATCAAATAGTGTTATCAGGTTCATAATGCCTGAAGAAAGGAAAAACAAAATGGTAAAGCATATTATTTTATGGAAACTGAAAGACGAATTTTCAGAGGATGAAAAAAAACAGATCAAAGCAGGGATCAAAGAAGGATTAGAAGGTCTTGCCGGTCAGATCCCGGGAATGACAGAAATCAAAGTGCGCATCGACTGTCTGCCGAGTTCAACCGTGGATGTCATGCTAGATTCCACATTTGAGAGTGCAGAGGCGTTGAAAGCTTACAGTACACATCCAAAACATGTGGCAGTCGCGGATGGCAAAGTCAGACCTTATACGGCAGTGAGATCCTGTATGGATTATGAATTTTAATGAAGTAGAAAATTTTTGTATCTGAAACTGCATGTTATACAAAAAAGAGGATTTATATGTCATTAGAAAAAGCAAAAGCATATTTGGAGAATAAAGGATTTTTAGATCATGTGATTGAGTTAAATGACTCTACGGCAACCGTTGCGATGGCAGCGGAAGCACTTGGAGTAGAGCCTGGAATGATTGCAAAGACGATGTCTTTTTTGCAGGGAGAGCAGGCAGTTCTGATCCTGACAGAAGGGACGGCAAAAGTCGATAATCGCAAGTATAAGGATACCTTTCATGCGAAGGCGAAGATGATTCCGTTTGATGAGGTGGAGCGTGTGATTGGACATGCACCGGGTGGGGTGTGCCCATTTGGAATCAACGACGGTGTGGAAGTTTATCTCGATGAAAGCCTGAAAAAATTTGCCACCGTATATCCGGCAGCAGGAAATGATCACAGTGCTGTAAAATTAACAATCCCGGAACTTGAACAGGTGGTCGGGGCAAAAGGCTGGGTTGATGTCTGTAAGGAAGAAAGCATTTAGACAGACCGCAGTGTGAGAAATAAGATTTTTCACACGCAGGAATGGTGCTTAGAACGAAAGGAAAAAACAAGTTAGGATGAAAGTTGGAGTAATTGCAGATGTTCACAGTAACCAGATTGCGTTCCGGGCATGTGTAGACTATATGATAAATGCCGGATGCGAGGAATTTCTGCTTCTGGGAGATTTTGTATCAGATACCGCCGGTACCAGACAGACGATGGAACTTCTCTATGAGTTGATGAAGCAGTTTCCGTGTCATGTGTTGCGCGGAAACCGGGAAGAATATATGATAGAGCAGCGTAGAGCACGCAAGCAGAAGGAAGAAGAAAAATATTGGATTGCGAATTCTGCCAGTGGTAATCTTTTGTATACCTATGAGCAGCTCACGGAAAGAGATCTGGATTTTTTTGAGAGCCTTCCGATCACGTTTTGTTATGAAAAGGAAGGGTATCCGGCAATCACCTGTTGTCATGGTTCTCCGGTCAATACCAGGGAACTGCTCTGGCTTGACAGTGAACGAACAAAAGAAGTGTTAGATGAGATTGATACCGGATATCTGCTTGCAGCACATACGCACTATCCGGGTATCAGCAGACATCATGGAAAAACTTATATGAATACCGGGTCAAGTGGAATTGCAATCGGAGATCCGGGTTATGCCCATGCCATTATTTTAGAATCCGGTCAAAATGAATGGAAACCGGAATTTTTGCGCATTCCATATGATATCAATCAAGTGATACAGGATATTTTTTCGTCAGGGCTTTATGATATGGCGCCATGGTTTTTGAATAACAATCTTCACATTTTACTGACCGGAACAGATCTTACACCGGATCTGGTCCATCTTGCAGCAAAACTGCAGAAAGAAAATGCTGCTGACGCAAAGGAATGGCCGCATATTGAAGAAAAGTATTTTGTACAGGCGGCTGATTCATTGAAAATTCCAGATTACATATTTATGCGCTATATCCGTTCTGCAGTAAAAGAAGACACGCAAAAATTATTGGAATTATATCATTCCATGATTGGCGGGGCAGCAGGATGGAATGAGTACTATCCGGGAATTGAAACGATAGAATCCGATCTTTCCAGAAATGCACTTTTGGTTATGGAAAATGAAAAAGGGGAACTGTTAGCGTCGATTTCCATAGATGATGATGAGTCAGTAGACAGTTTAAAGTGTTGGGATGAAACGTTACTGCCGGGAGCAGAACCGGCGAGACTCTGTATCAGAAAGGAATACCAGAATAAAAAAATTGCAAGGATGATGATGGCTTATGCCATAAATGTTCTGCGAAAACAGGGAAAGAGATCTGTTCATATTCTGGTGCGGAAAGGCCATGAGGTGGCAATGCGCTCTTATACACATCTGGGATATGAAAAAGTGGGAGAGTGCAGTCTTTATGATATGCAGTTTGTGTGTATGGAGAGGGCATTGTAAAAAACGGGCAGACTTTTGGTCTGCCCGTTTAGATATTTATTCATGACAATAGAATGTTCGCGGAGCGTGCATTCTATTATTTGTCAGATCCTAATTCTCTGTCTTTTGCCATAAAGAATAATGCAATAGTATCCGGTCCCACATGGCTTCCGGTACAGAAATCATAAGAAGTATTGATAAAATCCCGTACAGAGATCCTTTCCCGGATCTTATCCATAACATAGAGTGAATCCTCGTAGGCATCAGCATGTGCGATACCGATGATCTGTTTTTCCGGTTCTATGATATTGTCACAGACAAGAGAAATAAGTTCATTGAGAGCAGCTTTTCTTCCACGGCATTTCTTGTACTGTACAATAAAACCGTCTTTGTTTCCGCGCAAAATCGGTTTGATACTTAAAAGATTGCCGACGAGAGCAGTTGCACCGCTTAACCGTCCGGTTCTCGAAAGATATTTTAAATCACCGACAGTAAATACACCATTCATCTTTGCAGGATATGTTTCGAGAATATCGGCGACCTCATCGATTTCCATTCCTTTATCACGCATTTCACTTGCATAGATTGCTAAAATTCCCTGAGCCAAAGAGGCATTGAGTGAATCGATCAGGCGGATTTTTCTGCCGTTTACCGGCTCACGCATCAAGTCTTCTGCTGCGAGTCTGGCAGAATTGAAATTTCCACTGATATTTTTGCTGAGTGAAAAATACAGCACATCTTCGTTATTTTCCATGGCGCTGCGGAAAGCATCTTCAAAAATGGCAGTGCTGATCAAGCCGGTTTTTACATCTGCACCCTGGCGCACAGCGTCGTAATATTCATGACCTTTTTCACGTTCTTCCTCTGGGGATAATTCCGGATCAAAACAGATAACTTCTTTTCCATTTACAAAGTTGATAAAAGAAAGTACTTTGATCTTATATTTTTTTACAAGTTCTGCGGGAATATTTGCCGCAGAGTCAACGATAATCTGAAACATGAGGTTCTCCATTTCTATTAAATAGTTATAGTGTACAGTGTAAGTGGTTTTTAAAACGATGTCAAGTGGTTTTGAGACGTTTTTTCCTTATTTTTATATAAGATTCGGGCGGCAAAAGGTGAAGATTAAGGTTGTGAAGTACCTTTTGGTGCTCGAATCTATATAGAAATGAAGGTGTGCTATGATATAATAAGACTGCCGAGCGAAGCTCGTGTAGATCACGATCATGAAGCCGTGCTTCATGATATAATGAAAAAAACGTACAGCGGGGGGAAAATTGTAAGAAATCTGTAAGAAATACCCCGCTTTTTTTGTAAGAAGCCCGGGATAAGATGAATACAGGCTTTAAGGAGGAGTAAATACAGCATGAGTGAATGTATATTAGTCGTGGATGATGACCGTGAGATCGTAAAGGCGATCGCAATACTTTTGGAAAAGGAGGGATATCAGGTATTAAAGGCGTATGATGGCATGCAGGCGCTAGAGATCATAGCGGAGCAGAAGGTGCATCTGGTGATCATGGATGTCATGATGCCAAAACTTGACGGATTGTCTGCGGTGTTAAAGATACGTGAGCGTAAAAATATTCCGATCATTGTGCTGAGCGCAAAGAGTGAGGACACGGATAAAGTTTTAGGACTGTCCATGGGGGCGGATGATTATGTAGCAAAACCCTATAATCCGCAGGAACTTGCTGCGCGCGTCAGAAGTCACCTTCGCAGATACACAAGTCTCGGTGATATCCATAGGTCAGAGGACGATGGATGTATCATGAATGGCAGGTTAGAGTTCCACACGAATGAGAAAGTACTCTATGTGGATAAAGAGCCGGTGAGACTGACTGCGACGGAGACAAAAATCATAGAACTTTTGATGAAGTATCCGGGACGGGTTTTCCCGGCAGAGGAAATCTATGAGCGTGTATGGAATGAACAGGGATATGCGTGTGAAAATACGGTCATGGTACATATCAGACGCATCCGTGAAAAAATTGAACTCAATCCAAAAGAGCCGGAATACTTAAAGGTGGTGTGGGGAATTGGTTATAAAATCGAAAAAATGGAAAAATAGGATTGCATTTCTGTTGTTTTTCTGTGGAATCAGTATGCTGATATTTGGAATTGGCAGATTTGCATATGAAAGTTATTACATTGGTGCGGATGAAATTGGCGAAGTTCTGACAGAAAATGATTACCAGGAGTCTGAAGAATTTGAAAACACAGTGTTGGACAGATTTTACACGTTTCTTGATGCAGCGACTGGAAACTATCATGGAGACAGCGGATATACCGGAGCTACTGTGACGGAGGAGAGTATTGACAGTTACCTGTTATCGGGAGGAAATTTTTTTGACAGATTGTTTGGAAAAGAGAATGATATCCCGGGATATGTCGTGTCTGATACAGTATCAGAAAATGCTTATGAAAACTCAGATGTGGCATCTTCTAAGGAAACAGATGAAGATTCGTCCACAACGTATGAGGAGGTGCCGGATACCGCACATACCTATACGTCATCAGGCAGTGCTAACAGTAGTTATGGAAATACGACCGTAGAGGAATATTTTGCAGACATTAATAAGGATAATAATTTTTTCTATGAGATCTGCTATGACGGAAATACGATGTATGCAAATATGCCCGCTGGTGTGTCAGATGATAAAAATGATATGAGTGCAGTGCTAAAAAATCTTCCGGATGGGTATAATTTTGTATTTCATTTTGATGGGGAGAAAGTGACGATCGTAAAAGACGGCGTGGAACAGGATGTCTATGGGAATGGTATTTACCGTGATGGAAGTGACTGGTATGTTCCGGGCTTTCAGAATCTGACCGGAAAAGAGTCGTGGGAGAAAGCAGATATTCTGATGGTCATAGCAAAAGATCCGGTGCGGTACATGGGAGAAGATGATGCGGGAAACACCTGGATCTGTAACACTTTTTATTACCTGGATCAGCAGTGGACACAGCAGCGGAAACTCTATACACAGGCAATTTATTTCATGATTGTGGGTATCCTGTGTCTGTGTGTATGCAGATTTTTCAAGGATGCAAAGAAGCAGGAAGATAAGGCAATTGCTGCATTGAGTGCGAAAATCTGGTTTGAATGGAAAGTACTTGCCACGATCCTTGTACTGCTTTTTATTTTGGAAAAGCAGTATGGTTTCCCGGAACCGGCAAAAATTGCAGGAATCTTCTGGATCTGTTATTTCTGGTTTAATGACTGGAAATATCATAAAAATATCTGTCAGTATGGATTTTTTGGAAAAATGATCGGACTGGCGGAGACGAAGAATATGTCCCTGCCAATTGCAAAACGTCTGGTAAAGGCAGCTTATGGAATGATTGGAATTACGATATTTGGGCTGGTTGTGACATGTGTGCTGTTGGTGTTACTGCTGATTGAAAATTACAGACTTGCTAACTTTATTTACTGGCTGTTATTGTTGACCGGGTTTGCGGGTTTGTTCTGTATATTGCTTGGAGTGGAATATTTTTATCAGAAAAAGAACCGGAATTTAGCAAAATCTCTCGAACAGCTTTCTGGGCGGATTACAGAAATCAGCAGTGGAAATTATGAACCGGTGGATGAAACAATGGCCGAGGACAGTGATATCCGAGCCATGGAGGAGGCGTTAGAACAGATTGGACAGGGGATGGAAACTGCGATAGAGGAGCGCATTAAGAGTGAGCGGATGAAGGTGGAACTGGTGGCAAATGTGTCTCATGATATCAAAACGCCACTGACTTCAATCATCAGTTACATAGAACTGCTAAAGCAGGAGGAAAATTTGTCTCCGGAGATACAGGACTATATAAAAATATTAGACGAAAAATCTGAGCGGCTGAAAAATATGGTGCAGGATGTTTTTTCTGTCAGCAAGGCTGCATCCGGACAGCTTGCAGTCGAGATGGAGGAACTTGATTTTGGAAAACTGCTGCGTCAGACGCTTGCAGATATGGATGGTGAGATACAGAAGTGTCCATACAATCTTAAAATTGATATACCGACGGAACCGGTCATGGTATATGCCGATGGAGACAGGATGTACCGGGTATTTCAAAATCTGATCAGCAATGCACTCAAGTATTCACTGGAGGGCTCACGGATCTATATTTCATTAAAAACAGAAGAAAATGCTGCAGTTGCAAGTATACGCAATACGTCACGCAGTGAATTGAAGCAGGAGATAGATTTTACGGCACGCTTTACGAGAGGGGACGAAAGTCGTACGGATGGTGGAAGCGGACTGGGACTTTCCATTGCAAAAAGTTTTACAGAGACCTGCGGAGGAACATTTGTGGTTGAAACAATGGCAGATCTGTTTACGGTAAAAGTCAGTTTTGAACAAAAAGAGTGCAATGTATGACATGGAAAACTCTTCGAAAATGCAGTATAATAAAAAATTAAATTATGTATGCAAGGAGAGGGAGTATGAAGATTACAATTTCACAAAGAAAACGTGCGGATGTTATGCCGGATATGATGGGACTGTTTTTTTGAGGACATCAATTACGCGGCAGACGGGGGACTATATGCCGAGATGCTGGAAAACAGGGCATTTGAGTTTGTCGATTGTTATGGGGATAAGGCAGACTATTATACCGAATTTGACGGACTGTATGGCTGGGAATGTTATCCAAAACAGAAAAACGCCAGAATGCAGTGTGTGATGGGGAGTCCGGTGGCAGAAGAAAATCCGCATTATTTAAGATTTACAGCAAATGGGCCGCAGGCAGGCTTTAAAAATCATGCTTATGATGGGATCGTTTTGAAAAAGGATGCGCAGTATGAGATTTCTTTTTATGCGAGAAGTATCTTTTATCAGGGTACAGTGCAGGTATCAGTACAAAAGGATGGGGTGATTGCCGCATCCGGTGAATTAAAGCTTTTGGCGGGTGAAAAACAGGAACCACATAACTGAAAAAAATATAATCTTATACTTACTGCCAGGGAAGATGTAAAAGGTGGAGCTTTTGTGATTACATTAGATCAGGCTGGCGTTGTGGAGTTTGACTTTTTTCCATGATGCCAAAAGATGCCGTGTGTGGTGTGTTCCGAAAAGACCTGTTTGATCTGTTAAAGGATCTGCAGCCGGGATTTATCCGGTTTCCGGGTGGTTGTATTATCGAAGGCAATACATTGTCCAACCGGAATCGGTTCAAGGAGACATTAAAACCGGTACAACATCGCAGATCCAACTGGAACCGCTGGGCAGTCCACCTGGTAAATGAGGAAAATGGATATCACAGCATATTTTCACATTACAACCAGACACTTGGGATGGGATATTATGAATTTTTCCTGCTCTGTGAGGCGTTTGGACAGTATTTATAGGATGCACTGGATCTGATCGAGTTTGCAAATGGTTCTGCAGACAGCAGATGGGGCAGTGTGCGTGTGGCAATGGGACATAAGGAACCATTCCATCTTACCATGCTTGGAATCGGTAATGAACAGTGGGAGACAGAGCAGTCTGGATTTTTTGAACGGTATCGTCTGTTTGAAGAATGCATTCATGCAAAATATCCGGATATGATCTGGTTTGACGGGGAAAAGTCTTATGCGACACCGAATTATACAGAAGCTGTTCTCCCGTATGAATGGGACGGAGGTATTAGATACGCTTGGAGAAGAAAAAAATACCAGACGGGAACAAATCTATTACAATCCGGTGAGAGATGGAAAAACAGGTGCAATTTACTGCAAAATTGTAAATGCCTCGGAAGAAAGGAAGATATTAAATCTGGAGGATGAGACAGGAAAACCGTACCAGATCGTGCAGGCATGGCTGCTTGGCGGGATGGAAAAAGAGGCAGTTAATTCGATAGATGATCCTCAAAATATAGTGATCCGTGAGGTAAAATATCTGGAGGACGGAGAAAAAGGCCGGATGGTGATAGAGAAAATACGTTTGCTGTTCTGCAGCTGGCATAATCATAGAATGTATACTCTGTGGACATTTTGTTATCATGAATGAAAAAGAAAACGGATATTATGGAAGATGTGTTGTGCAATTTGACAACAATATACCCGAAAATTTTCCATAATATCCGTTTTTTTCCATGAAATGAAAATTATTGAGAAAAAATATCAATAATGTTATTGACATCTAATGAACGTTAGAATATACTAACCAACGTAAGAAATGAAAATCATTATCAATACAGTAGGAGAAAAGAGGAAGAAATGATGCCGCTTACTATGTTAAACACAGGAGAACCGAGTACGATTAAGAAAGTCGGTGGAAAAGAAGAAACCAGAAGATTTTTAGAGAATCTTGGCTTTGTTCCAGGCGGGGAAGTTACAGTCGTATCAGAGATCGACGGTAATATGATCGTCAACATCAAGGATTCAAGAGTTGCAATCGGAAAAGACATGGCGAATAAAATTATGGTATAAAACTGTTGCAAAAGCGCAGTTTCATGATACAAAAATGAAAAGGAGCGAAACGATGAAGACGTTGAAAGAAGTAGCCTGCGGCAGTACCGTAAAGGTCAAAAAACTGACTGGCGAGGGCCCGGTCAAGAGAAGAATTATGGACATGGGCATCACAAAGGGTGTTGATATCTATGTAAGAAAAGTAGCACCGCTTGGTGATCCGATCGAAGTAACTGTAAGAGGATATGAGTTATCTTTGAGAAAAGCAGATGCTGAGATGATCGAGGTAGAGTAATTTTTTTTGCTTGTATGTTAGCACATGCTAACAAAAGGCAGAAAAGGCAAACAAAAGCAAGCTATAGCAAACAAAAGCAAGTTGCAGCAAACTAAAATAAAAGGAGAAAAGTTATGGCAGTAAAAATTGCACTCGCAGGTAATCCAAACTGCGGAAAAACAACTTTATTTAATGCTTTGACTGGCTCTAACCAATTCGTAGGTAACTGGCCTGGAGTAACAGTAGAAAAAAAAGAAGGTAAATTAAAGGGACATAAGGATGTTGTCATCATGGACTTACCGGGTATTTATTCCTTATCCCCATATACACTTGAGGAGGTCGTAGCCCGTAATTACTTAATCGGAGACAGACCGGACGCTATCTTAAATATCGTAGATGGTACCAACATTGAGCGTAACCTGTATCTGTCCACACAGCTGATGGAACTTGGCATCCCGGTTATCATGGCAATCAACATGATGGATCTTGTTGAGAAGAACGGTGATAAGATACATATTGACAAATTAAGCAAAAAGCTTGGATGCGAAGTCGTTGAGATTTCCGCATTAAAGGGAACCGGTATTCAGAAAGCTGCTGAGAAGGCAGTTGCACTTGCACAGCAGAAGAAAAACATGGTTCCGGTACATGAGTTCTCTAAAGATGCAGAAGAAGTGATCACAGAAGTTGAGAACAAACTGACCGGTATCGTTGCAGAAGATCAGAAACGTTTCTTCGCGATCAAGTTATTAGAGAAAGATGACAAGATCAAAGAGCAGATGAAATCTGTTCCGGATGTATCATATGAGATCAAGGAAATGGAAGATAAGTTTGATGATGATACTGAGAGTATTATTACAAACGAGCGTTATGTATACATTTCATCCATCATTGGCGAATGTGTTTCAAAGAGCAGCAAAGAGAAACTTACAACTTCCGATAAGATCGACCGTATCGTGACAAACCGCTGGCTTGCAATTCCGATCTTTGCAGTTGTAATGTTTTTGGTATATTATGTATCTGTAACAACGATTGGTTCTATCTTAACAGACTGGACAAATGATACGCTGTTTGGTGAATGGATCATCCCTGGTGCACAGAGTTTATTTGAAAACATCGGATGTGCTGACTGGCTGACAGGTCTGATCGTAGATGGTGTGATCTCTGGTGTAGGTGCAGTACTTGGTTTCGTACCGCAGATGTTAGTACTGTTCCTGTTCCTTGCATTCTTAGAGTCCTGTGGTTACATGGCACGTGTCGCATTCATCATGGATCGTGTATTCCGCAAATTCGGACTTTCCGGAAAATCATTCATTCCGATGCTGATCGGTAGTGGATGTGGTGTTCCTGGTGTTATGGCATCAAGAACAATTGAGAGCGACCGTGACCGTAAAATGACGATCATGACAACAACCTTTATTCCTTGCGGAGCAAAACTCCCAATTATCGCTTTGATCGCAGGTGCTTTCTTCGACAATGCAGGATGGGTTGCATGGAGCGCATACTTCGTAGGTGTGGCAGCAATCGTATGCTCCGGCATTATTTTAAAGAAAACAAAAATGTTCGCTGGCGATCCGGCACCATTCGTTATGGAGCTTCCGGCATATCACTGGCCGACAGTTGGCAACGTATTAAGAAGTATGTGGGAGCGTGGCTGGTCCTTCATCAAAAAGGCTGGTACGATCATCACATTATCAACCATCATCTTATGGTTCTTAATGAACTTTGGATGGACAGATGCAGGTTTTGGCATGTTAAGCTTTGATGGTCTGGAGGGAGCTGCTCTTGAGGCTGCCCAGGCAGAATGTATCCTTGCAAAGATTGGTTCTGCAATCGGCTGGATCTTTACTCCTCTTGGATGGACACAGAGCGGTAACGGCTGGAAGATGGCAGTTGCAGCAATCAGTGGTTTGATCGCTAAAGAGAACGTTGTAGCAACATTCGGTATGTTATTTGGCTTTGCAGAAGTTGCAGAAGATGGTACTGAGTTCTGGGGTAACCTTGCTGCTGTTATGACTCCGGTAGCTGCATACGGCTATCTGGTATTCAACCTCTTATGTGCACCTTGCTTCGCTGCAATGGGAGCTATCAAGAGAGAAATGAACAATACAAAATGGTTCTGGTTTGCAATCGGATATCAGACACTCTTAGCATATGTCGTATCACTTTGTGTATACCAGATCGGTACATTAGTTACAACCGGAGCATTCGGAGTAGGAACTGTTGTTGCATTCTTATTCGTCATCGGATTCATTTATCTGCTGTTCAGACCATACAAAGAGAGTGAGACCTTAGAGGTTCACATGAAAGGAATGGCAGGAGCAAAATAGTAACAGACAACAATTCATCACAGAACGTGTAACAGGAGGCGCATGATATGGGAACAGTGATAGTAGGGCTTGCATTAGCAACAGTTGTAGGATTGGTTATCAGAAGTATGGTAAAAGACAAAAAGGCAGGAAAATCCTTACAGTGCGGATGTGACTGCGAACACTGCGGAGGACATTGTTCACATGAATAAAGAGGTTAGAAATTACCGCAGGACTAAGATGCAGAAAGAGCATATCGTTGAGACTTTGCGGGAAAAAGGATGCCGAATTACAAAACAGCGCCTGATGTTGATAGACATCATCTTAGAAGAAGAATGCCAGAGCTGCAAAGAGATTTATTATAAAGCAGTGAAGGCAGATGCAAAAATCGGAACGGCAACGGTCTACCGGATGGTAAATACCTTAGAGGAGATCGGAGCCATTACCAGAAACAGCATGTATCAGATTGCCTGTGCAAGGGAATGTGAAATAGAGGATGCCTGCACGGTAGAGTTAGACGATGATACGATTTATCATCTTTCTGCAAAAAAATGGAACACTGTGGTACGCGAAGGATTAAAAGCGTGTGGCTACATGGACACACAGAATATCCGGGCTGTAACCGTCAGACAGTGTGAATGTGCAGGGGAATTCTCCTAGTAAAAAAGAACCAAATAAAGAATAAGGCTGCCGTATCTGTGG
>ERZ779865.231-NODE-231-length-52193-cov-13.647896_pt1 | contig 52193 bp, 64 predicted proteins | sample MGYA00433088_ERZ779865 | MGnify/ENA primary metagenome ERZ779865 (study PRJEB29588, sample SAMEA2151703) | human gut metagenome | biome: human gut; feature: human-associated habitat; material: faeces | place: Denmark | collected 2008/2010 ... | reverse complement strand
GCTTTGCAATTCGTGAAGGCGGCCGTACGGTCGGCGCAGGCGTTGTTGCAAAGATTTCCAAATAATTCTTCATTTAAACAGCGCTAACACTGTTGAAACACACAAGTCCGGAGCAGCTCCGCACGCTGCTCCGCTCTGTTGTGTTTTATATAAAAACTATGAAGTGGAAGGTGGCCTGCAAGGCAGGGGAATTTCCACGGAGCAGTTCATTCTGGAAATGAACGTCAGGAGGTTTATGTAATGTCAAAACAGGAAAAAATCAGAATTCGTCTGAAGGGCTATGATCACAAAGCTGTCGATCAGAGCGCGGCGAAAATCGTGGAGACCGCGAAGAGAACCGGTTCCAGAGTATCCGGACCGATCCCGCTTCCGACCGAACGGAATGTGTACACCATTCTCCGTTCCCCCCATGTAAACAAGGACAGCCGCGAACAGTTTGAAATGCGTACGCACAAAAGACTGATCGATATCCTGGATCCGTCCAAGAAGACCACAGACGCACTGATGAGACTCGAGCTCCCGGCAGGCGTCAGCATTGAAGTAAAAGCGTAAGGAGGTGCGAAAATGTCTAAAGCTATTTTGGGAACAAAATTAGGAATGTCTCAGGTATTCGCTGAAAACGGCGACCTGATTCCGGTCACTGTAGTGGAAACGACCCCGAATGTCGTTGTTGCAGTCAAGACTGTAGAATCCGACGGATACAATGCCATCCAGCTCGGCTACGGCGAAGTCAAGGAAAAACATCTGACCAAGCCGGTTAAAGGCCAGTTCGAAAAGGCAGGCGTTGCTCCTGTAAAGTATCTGCGCGAAGTTAGAATGGACGAAGTTCCGTCCTATACAGTGGGCCAAACTCTGGCTGCCGATATCTTCGCTGAAGGTGAAATTGTAGACGTTATCGGTACCAGCAAGGGCAAAGGCTTCGCAGGTACGATCAAGAAATACAATTTCCGTCGTGGACCGGAAAGCCACGGTTCCAAGAACCATCGTCAGCCCGCTTCCCTCGGCGCGCGTATGTCCGGCGGCGGTGGTAAAGTATTTAAGGGCAAGAAACTCCCTGGTCAGATGGGCGGCGTAAGAGTCACCGTGCAGCATCTTCAGGTAGTCAGAGTAGATACCGCACGCAATCTGATGCTCGTTAAAGGCGGGATTCCCGGACCTAAGGGAAGCCTCGTCATGGTACAGGCCACGGTAAAGCCTGTCAAATAAGTTCTGAAAGGGAGGAACATCAATGCCGAATGTAGCACTGTATAATATCGCTAACGAACAGGTTGGCGAAATCGAACTGAACGACAGCGTCTTTGGCGTAGAATATAACGAAGCTGTCATTCATCAGGCAGTGGTGCGTCAGATGAGCAATGAACGTCTCGGCACCCATGCCACCAAGACCAGAGGCCTTGTCCGCGGCGGCGGCAAGAAACCGTGGAAACAGAAAGGCACCGGCCGCGCCCGCGTCGGTTCCATCCGCTCCCCTCTGTGGGTCGGCGGCGGCACCGTATTCGGACCGACTCCGAGAAGCTATGTGAAGGCCATGCCCCGCAAGGCCCGTCAGCTGGCTGTTAAATCGGCTCTTTCTGAAAAGCTCCGTGCCGGCGAACTCGTCATTCTCGACCAGATCGCTTTTGAAGCACCGAAAACGAAGAATGTTGTCAACATGATGACCGCCTTCCAGGCAGAAGGCAAAGCTCTCATCGTCGACGGCGGCGACCAGGCTGTAAACACCATCCTGTCCGCACGCAACATCCCCGGCGTGAAAGCCATGACCACCGACGGAATCAACATCTATGATCTCGTCCATTACACCAAGCTCTTCCTGACCAAGAGCGCTGTAGAAAAAATTGAGGAGGTACTCGCATAATGGACGCACGCGACATCCTCGTGAAACCTATCATCACTGAAAAAACCACCGCTCTCATGGAAGAGGGAAAATACACGTTCCGTGTACCGCTCGCAGCAACCAAGATCGAAATCCGTCAGGCTGTTGAACAGATTTTCAAAGTGAAGGTTGAAGCGGTGAACACCATGCGGTATGAAGGCAAAATGAAACGCCTCGGCCGTTTCCAGGGCCGCCGCAGCGATTGGAAGAAAGCAATCGTCACGCTGAAACCGGGCGAAACGATTGAATTCTTCGAAGGGGTCTAATAGGTAAGGAGGAAGTAACATAAATGGCTTACAGATCTTTTAAACCGTATACCCCTGGACGCCGTCAGATGACCGTTTCCACTTTTGAAGAAATCACGGCAACAACTCCGGAAAAATCCCTTCTGGCTCCCGTGCACAGCCATGGCGGCCGCAACGGTTCCGGCAAAATGACGGTTCGTCACCAGGGCGGCGGACATAAACGCCAGTACAGAATTATCGATTTCAAACGTATGAAGGACAATGTTCCGGCCAAGGTCGCTACGATCGAATACGATCCGAACCGTACCTGCCGCATCGCTCTTCTGCATTATGCGGATGGTGAAAAACGCTACATCCTCGCTCCGAAAGGACTTAAAGTCGGCGATGTAGTCACCAGCGGTCCGGAATCCGATATCAAACCGGGCAACTGCCTCCCGCTTCTCAACATTCCGCTCGGCACGAACGTGCACAACGTGGAACTGAAAATCGGCAAAGGCGGCCAGATGGTCCGTGCAGCCGGTGAAACCGCTCAGCTGATGGCTAAGGAAGGCGACTATGCCCTGCTCCGTCTGCCCAGCGGCGAACTGAGAAGAGTCCACATCCGCTGCCGTGCAACGGTCGGCGTTGTGGGCAACGAAGATCATGAAAACATCACTCTGGGCAAGGCGGGCAGAAACCGCTGGCTCGGCGTACGTCCGGCTAACCGCGGCGTTGTCATGAACCCGAATGACCATCCGCACGGCGGCGGCGAAGGCAAATCTCCTGTCGGCCGCAAGCGTCCGGTTACTCCGTGGGGCAAGCCTGCATACGGCGTGAAGACGCGCGACAGCAAGAAAGCATCCACGAAGCTGATTGTTAAGAGACGCAAGTAAGATAAGGAGGAGTCAAAGTGTCCAGATCCGTAAAGAAAGGGCCTTTCGTGGCATTCTCTCTCGAAAAGAAGATCAACGCCATGAACGATGCCAACGAAAAGAAAGTAGTCAAAACCTGGTCCCGTGCTTCTACCATCCTGCCGAGCTTTGTAGGTCACACCATCGCAGTGCATGACGGAAGAAAACACGTACCGGTATATGTCACCGAAGATATGGTCGGTCATAAACTCGGCGAATTCGCCCCGACCCGTACCTTCAAAGGCCATAACAAGGATAAATAATCCGGGGAGGAATGAATATGGAAGTCAAAGCAGTAACAAGAAACATCCGCATTTCGCCTCGCAAAGTCCGTGTGGTCATTGACGTCATCCGCGGCAAAAACGTAGGAGAAGCGCTGGCCATTCTTCGCCAGACTCCGAAAGCTGCCTCCTCTGTCGTCGAAAAGACCCTGAGAAGCGCGATGGCAAATGCTGAAAACAACAACGATATGAATATCGACAATCTTTATGTATCAACTACCTATGTAGATGCAGGCCCCGTCATGAAACGTGTACATCCGCGTTCCCGCGGACAGGCTTTCGCGATTATGAAACGCACCAGCACTCTTACGGTTAAGGTTGCTGAAAGAGACTAAAAGGAGGGAAACGTTTTGGGTCAGAAAGTTAATCCGCATGGACTGCGCGTCGGCGTCATTGATGACTGGGATTCCAAGTGGTATGCAGAAAAGGATTATGCAGATCTGCTTGTGGAAGACGCCAAAATCCGCACGTTCCTGAAGAAGCACCTGTTCATTGCCGGCATTTCCAAGATCGGCATCAAACGCATCAACGGCAGAATCAAACTGGCGATCTACACTGCAAAGCCGGGCATGGTTATCGGCCGTGGCGGCACGGGCATTGAGGACATCAAGAAAGCCCTCACCGCGATCACCGACAAGAAAGTCGACATCGACATTCTTGAAATCAAATCCATCGACATGAGCGCTATCCTCGTGGCAGAAAACATCGCTTCCCAGCTGGAACGCCGCATCGGCTTCCGCCGTGCGATCAAACAGGCTGTGGGCAGAACCATGCGTGCCGGTGCAAAGGGCATCAAGGTCTGCGTGAGCGGCCGTCTGGGCGGTGCTGAAATCGCCCGTTCCGAAAGCTACCATGAAGGTTCCATTCCGCTGCAGACCCTCCGCGCCAACATCGATTACGGCGTAACCGCAGCACACACCACCTACGGCGCTATCGGCATCAAGGTATGGATCTACAAAGGTCTCATCGCTCCTGGTGAAATCGTATCCGAAACTGAAAATACCCGTGACGGCAAGAACCGTGGAGACCGTCGCGAAGGCCGCAGAGGCGGCCGGAGAGGCGACCGCCGTGAAGGCCGCGCCGATCGCAGAGCAAAGAACACGGAAAGGAGTGACGCCTAATGTTAATTCCGAAGCGTACCAAATACCGCAAACAGTTCCGCGGCCGCATGAAGGGCAAAGCTCATCGCGGCAACACCGTCACCTTCGGTGAATACGGTCTGGTTGCTCTCGAACCTTCCTGGATTACCAACCGTCAGATCGAAGCGGCTCGTATCGCCATGACCCGCTACACCAAGCGCGGTGGTAAAGTATGGATCAAAATTTTCCCGGACAAGCCGGTTACCGCTAAGCCGCTGGGAACCCGTCAGGGCTCCGGTAAAGGCTCCGTTGAATACTGGGTTGCAGTAGCAAAGCCAGGCCGTGTCATGTTCGAAATGGCTGGCATCCCGATGGAAACGGCAAAGGAAGCTATGCGCCTGGCCGGCAACAAACTGCCGATCAAAACCAAATTTGTAGTCAAGGGACATGAAGGAGTGGCAGAATAAGATGAAGGTCAATGAAATTCGCAACCTGACTGCTGCCGAAATGGACGAAAAAGTCGCCGGCTTAAAAGAAGAACTGTTTAACCTCCGTTTTCAGCTCGCTACCGGTCAGCTCGAAAATCCCGGACGCATTCGTGAAGTAAAAAAGACGATCGCCCGGATCAAGACCGTGCAGCGTGAAGAAGAATTGAAAGCTGCCCATAAGGCATAATGAGTCAACAGGAGGATAAAACTGTGGCAGAAGAAAGAAATTTGCGCAAAGTGCGCCAGGGCGTCGTTGTCAGCAACAAAATGGACAAAACCGTCGTGGTTGCTGTAGAACGTAAAGTTCCCCACAAGCTGTATAATAAATCGATCAACACCACAACCAAATTCAAGGCGCATGACGAAAACAACGAATGCCGCGTCGGTGATACCGTACGCATCGTAGAAACCCGCCCGCTGTCTCACGACAAGCGCTGGAGAGTTGAAAAAATCGTTGCCCGTCAGAATTGATATAGAGTAATATAGGAGGATAGGCACGATGATTCAGCAGGAAAGCAGACTCAACGTTGCAGATAATACCGGCGCAAAGAGCGTCCTGGTCATTAAAATACTGGGCGGCTCCTGGCGCAAGAGCGGCAACATCGGCGATGTCGTCGTATGCACTGTTAAAGATGCAACACCAGGCGGCGTTGTGAAGAAAAGCCAGGTGGTAAAGGGCGTCATCGTTCGTTCCGTAAACGGCATCAGCCGTCCGGACGGCTCTCATATTCGTTTCGATGAAAATGCAGTCGTTCTGATCAAAGACGACAAGAGCCCGATTGGGACCCGTATTTTCGGACCGGTGGCAAGAGAACTCCGTGAAAAAGATTTCATGAAGATCATTTCCCTCGCACCGGAAGTGCTCTAATGGGAGGTACACGATGAGCCATTTACACGTAAAAACCGGTGACACCGTAGTGGTCATTGCCGGCAAGGATAAAGGCAAACAGGGCAAGATCACAGCCGCTATGCCCGAAAAGAACCGTGTGGTCGTCGAAGGCGTCAACATGGTGAAACGGCATACGAAGCCCACCCAGAAAAACCCGAAGGGCGGCATTATTTCCAAAGAAGCTCCGATCCATGTATCCAACGTCATGATCCTGGATCCGGAAACGAAGAAACCGACCCGCATCAAGAAGATTCAGCAGGCAGACGGCTCTTATGTCAGAGCAGCTGTGAAGAGCGGCGCTGTTATCGATAAGGCAAAATAAGCGGGGAAGGAGGAAAATATGTCCAGATTAAAAGATTTGTACACTGCAGAAATCAGAAATGCACTGCAGGAAAAATTCGGCTACAAGAATCCCATGGAAATTCCGAAGCTGGAAAAGATCGTCATCAACATCGGTGTCGGCGAAGCAACCACCAATGCGAAAGCCGTCGATGCAGCAGTATCTGATCTCGCAGCCATCACCGGCCAGAAGCCGATCGTCTGCAAGGCGAAAAAATCCCTCGCAGCATGGCACATCCGTGAAGGAATGCCCCTCGGCTGCAAAGTGACCCTCCGCGGCGAAAAAATGTATGAATTCCTCGACCGCCTTATCAACATCGCTCTTCCCCGCGTCCGCGATTTCCGCGGCATCAGCGCACAGAGCTTCGACGGCCGCGGCAACTATGCTTTCGGCGTCAAGGAACAGCTGATTTTCCCGGAAGTTGATTATGAAAAGATCGACAAGCTCCGCGGTATGGATATCATTGTAGTCACGACGGCTAAGACCGATGAAGAAGCTCGTGAACTTCTCACCAAATTCGGCATGCCGTTCAAGAAATAAGCAGGAGGACACTATGGCAAAGAAGTCTATGTTGGAACGCGAGAAGAAGAGAGAACTCGCAGTCCAGAAATATGCGGCCAAACGTCAGGCTCTTAAAGAAGCCGGCGACTGGGAAGCACTGAGCAAACTGCCGCGCAACGCATCTCCGACTCGTCTGCACAACCGCTGCAAACTGACCGGCCGTCCCCATGGCTATATGCGTAAATTCGGCATCTGCCGCAATCAGTTCCGTGATCTGGCTTACCGCGGAGAGATCCCCGGCGTAAGAAAAGCCAGCTGGTAAGAGAAATTTTGGAAGGAGGATTCTATATATGGTAACTACCGATCCGATTGCGGATATGCTTACCCGTATTCGTAACGCGAACGATGCATATCATGAAAAAGTTGATATGCCTGCTTCTAAAATTAAAGCGGCTGTGCTTGAAATTTTGAAGGACGAAGGGTTTATCAGAAACTGTGAACAGATCGAAGTCGATGGCCACCAGGTGCTCCGCGCTTCTCTGAAATACGGCGCAAACCGTGAAAAGGTCATCAAAGGTCTGAAGAGAATTTCCAAACCGGGTCTGCGTGTATACGCCGGCAAAGAAGAACTGCCCCGCGTACTCGGCGGCCTCGGCATCGCTATCATTTCCACGTCCAAGGGAATCATGACCGACAAGAAAGCCCGTAAGGAAGGTCTTGGCGGCGAAGTTCTCGCATATGTCTGGTAAGCAGGAGGAATAACATGTCAAGAATAGGCAGAGCACCGATTGCGGTACCGGCAGGAGTGGAAGTCAAGATTGACGGACATACCGTTACCGTAAAAGGTCCGAAAGGCACCCTTTCCCGTACACTCAATGAAGAAATGACGATCACCATGGAAGACAACTTCATCCATGTAACCCGTCCGAATGACAATATCAAAGAACGTTCTCTTCACGGCCTGACCCGTACGCTCATCAACAACATGGTTGTGGGCGTTACCCAGGGCTTTGAAAAGAGACTGGAAATCCAGGGCGTAGGCTACAACGCACAGATGCAGGGCACGAACCTGAAGCTGTCCCTGGGCTTCTCCCATCCGGTCATCATTACTCCGCCGGAAGGAATCACCATCAGCACTCCGTCTTCCGTCGTGATCCTCGTATCCGGCGCAGACAAGGAAAAAGTAGGTATGGTGGCAGCAGAAATCCGTGCATGGCGCGAACCGGAACCGTACAAAGGCAAGGGCATCCGCTATGCTGGTGAACATGTACGCCGCAAAGCTGGTAAGACCGGCGCAACGAAGTAAGACAGGAGGCAATGAAATATGCGTAAAAATGCAAGCAGAGATGCAGTGGTTCGCCGCCATCTTCGTCTCCGTAAGAAAATCTCCGGTACTGCAGAGCGTCCGCGTCTGAACGTATTCCGTTCCCTGCAGCACATCTATGCACAGGTCATTGATGACGCAGCAGGTGTGACTCTCGTATCGGCCAATACCATGGATAAGGAAATCAAGGAAAAATTCCCCTATGGCGGCAATGCGGAAGCGGCTGCAGAAGTGGGCCGTCTCGTAGCAAAGAGAGCTCTCGAAAAAGGAATTGACACTGTAGTATTCGACCGCGGCGGCTATATTTATCACGGCAGAGTCAAAGCTCTGGCTGAAGGCGCTCGCGAAGGCGGCCTGAAGTTTTAAGCTAAAGGAGAAAAGCACATGCCAAGATTTGAAAAACCGGAATCCGATTTACAGGAAAACGTTGTTTTCATCAACCGGGTTGCTAAAGTTGTTAAAGGCGGCCGTCGCTTTTCCTTTGCCGCAGTCGTTGTAGTCGGCGATGGAAAGGGCAAAGTCGGCGCTGGCCTCGGAAAAGCTGCTGAAGTTCCGGAAGCTATCCGCAAAGGCGTTGAAGATGCCAAGAAGAACATGATCACCGTGGCTACGAAGAACGGAACGATTCCGCACGAAGCACTCGGAACCTACGGCGCAGGCAAAGTCTTCATGAAACCGGCAGCAGAAGGCTGCGGTATCATCGCAGGCGGCCCGACCCGTGCGGTCCTCGAACTCGCAGGCATCCGCAACATCCTCACGAAGTCCCTCGGTTCCTCCAACCCGATCAACATGGTCAGAGCAACCCTGGACGCTCTCGCAAAACTGGAAAACGCACAGACCGTTGCAGCACTCCGCGGCAAGACCCTGGACGAAATTTACAACGCTTAATTAGGAGAACGATCATGAGCAAAGCTATCATTACACTGAAGAAAAGCGTGATCGGCTCCAGACCTGAGCAGATCGCGACCATCAAGGCGCTGGGCCTCAAAAAGACCAATTCCACTGTTGAACAGGAACTGACTCCGCAGATCAAAGGCATGCTTCATAAAGTACGCCATCTGGTAGAAGTCAAAGAACTCTGATAGAGAAGGAGGTGCTACGATATATGAAACTGCATGAACTGAAACCTGCGGAAGGTTCCACCAGAGTACGCCGCCGCGTAGGCCGCGGCCTCGGCTCCGGTATGGGCAAACAGTCTACGCGCGGCGCGAAAGGCCAGAACGCCAGATCCGGCGGCGGCGTTCGTCCGGGATTTGAAGGCGGCCAGATGCCTCTGTACCGTCGTCTTCCGAAACGCGGATTTAAAAATGTACTGGCTAAACAGTATGCTGAAGTCAACGTCGAACAGCTGAATGCTTTTGAAAACGGTGAAACCGTAACTCCGGCATCGCTGATTGAAAAAGGCATCCTCAAGAACGTTCTTGACGGTGTTCGTGTACTCGGAAACGGTGAACTGACCAAGTCTCTGACCGTTGAGGCACAGGGCTTCACCAAATCCGCACAGCAGAAAATTGAAGCAGCGGGTGGAAAAGCAGAGGTGAAGTAAAATGAGTAACATCCTCGAAAACCTTTTAACGAATAAGGAATTGAAGGATCGCATCATTTTCACCTTTGTCATGTTCGTCATCTTCCGGCTGGGAGTTCATATCCCAGTCCCGGGAGTTGATGCTTCAGTCATTGAGAGCCTGTTTTCCGCAGGCAATCTCTTTGGCTTTCTTGATTTATTCGCAGGCGGTGCACTGAGTAAGTTCTCCATTTTTGCCATGAGTATTACTCCGTACATCAACGCCTCCATTATTATGCAGCTCCTCACTGCCGTCGTCCCCACGTTCGAAGAGTGGAGAAAGGACGGTCAGGAAGGGTACAAGAAGATCCAGAAGATCACGCGCTACGGTACCGTTTTCCTTGGTTTCATCCAGGCATTCGGCATGGCATACGGCCTTCGGATCAACAATGCTCTCGTGGACAACAGCTGGTTCTATGTTCTTTTCATCTGCATCGTTCTCACGGCCGGCACCTGCCTGCTCATGTGGATCGGTGAACAGATTACAGAGAAGGGCATCGGAAACGGTATTTCCCTGATCATCTTCGCCGGCATCGTGGCTCGTTTCCCTGATGCGGTGAATACGATCATCGAATATCTGAAAGTCGGAACGATCAGTCCTTTCCAGTGCCTGCTTTTCCTCGTCATTGCCCTCGTCATGATCGCAGTGGTCATTGAAGTCAATGAAGGACAGCGCCGCATTCCGATTCAGTATGCAAAGCGCGTCATCGGCCGCAAGATGTACGGAGGCCATAACAGCTTCCTGCCTCTCAAGGTCAATCAGGCAGGCGTGATTCCGATCATCTTCGCATCGTCCATTCTGATGATGCCTGTAACGCTGGCACAGTTCATCCATGTGGGATGGATTCAGGCAGTGGCCAACTTCTTCAGCTGGGGAACCTGGGCCAATACCATCTGCTATGCGTTCCTGATCGTTGTTTTCACCTATTTCTATACAGCCATCACCGTCAACGTACAGGATCTGGCTGACAACATGAAGAAATACGGCGGATTCATTCCCGGCATCCGTCCGGGCAAACCGACCATGAACTATGTGGACAAGGTCCTCACGAGAATCACTCTGTCCGGAGCCATTTTCCTGGCGGTCATTGCGATTCTTCCGAACTTCATCGGAAATCTGACCGGCATCCAGGGTGTCTATTTCGGCGGCACCGCACTGCTCATTATTGTCGGCGTGGCGCTCGACACGATGAGACAGGCCCAGTCGCTCATGGTGAATCGCCACTATCAGGGCTTTATCAAATAAGGAGTAAGGGATATGTATATCTTGTTAATGGGACCGCCCGGCGCCGGCAAAGGCACCCAGGCGGAACGTCTGATCAGTGAATACGGCATCCCGCAGATTTCCACCGGAGACATGTTCCGCGCAGCGGTCAAATCCGGCACAGCTCTGGGCAAGGAAGCCAAAAGCTACATGGATAAGGGAGCGCTTGTACCTGACAGCGTCACGGTAGGCATCGTAAAGGAACGCCTGGCGCAGGATGACTGCAAGAAAGGCTGGATCCTCGACGGATTCCCGCGGACCACCGCCCAGGCGGCTGCGCTGGACGCCATCCTTCATGATATGGGCATCACCCTCACGGCGGTGCTGAATATCTCCGCTGACAAGGATGACCTCGTCAAGCGCATCAGCGGACGGTTCGTCTGCCGGAAATGCGGCGCTTCCTTCCACAAGGAATTCCGCCCGCCGAAGACCGAAGGCGTCTGCGACAACTGCGGCGGCGAGCTCTATCAGAGAAACGACGACAAGGCGGAGACCGTCAGCCAGAGACTGGCTGTTTATGAAACATCGACCAAGCCGCTCATCGATTACTACAAGGCAAGCGGATGCCTGTATGAGATCGACGGCAATCAGTCCATGGAAGATGTTCATGCACAGATCGAAGCAGCACTGAAGAAGGCAGCAAAATGATTACCATACGGACCCCAGAAGAAATAGAGAAGATCGCGCTCGCATCCAAGCTGACAGCGGACACGCTTGCCCTGCTTGAAAAAACTGTCAGACCGGGCATCTCGACACTCGAACTGGACCGTATTGCGGAAGAGTACATCAGGAGCAACGGAGGTATCCCCAGCTGCAAGGGCTACGAGGGGTACCCCGCTTCCCTTTGTACCTCTGTGAACGATATGGTCGTTCACGGTATTCCTTCGGCAAAAAAAATTCTTCGCAAGGGAGATATCATTTCCATCGATCTTGTGGTAGAATTGAATGGTTACATGGGTGATTCCTGCATTACCATTCCTGTCGGTCACACCAATAAGAAAAATCTTCAGCTTATTGAAGTGACTGAACAGGCTCTTTTTGCCGGTATAAAACAGGCGGTGCCGGGAAACCATGTAGGCGATATCGGATACGCAGTGGAAAAAACCGTGAAGCCCTACGGGTACGGCGTACTGCGGGAATATGTAGGTCATGGGATTGGTACTGATATGCATGAAGATCCGGAAGTGCCGAATTACGGTACGCCGGGACACGGACCGCGCCTGGAAGAAGGCATGGTGATTTGCATCGAACCGATGATTACGATGGGAAGCCCGGACATCCTGACACTGCGGGACGGATGGGGCGTAGTGACGGCAGACGGCAAGCCTGCAGCACATATCGAACACACCGTAGCCATTACAAAAGACGGTCCGAAGATCCTGACACTCAGATCCTGAATCACATCATATAGGAAACCATAGCTGAAGGAGGCTCCCCATGAGCAAAGACGACGTCATTGAAGTGGAAGGCAAAGTAGTGGAAAAACTGCCCAATGCCATGTTCCGCGTCAAACTTGAAAACGGACACATCGTCCTGGCACATATTTCCGGTAAAATGCGTATGAATTTCATCCGTATACTGCCTGGCGACCGGGTCACACTGGAACTGACAGCTTACGACCTCGATCACGGCAGGATTACCTATCGTTTCAAGTAAGTAAGGAGGAACCAAGATGAAGGTCAGACCGTCTGTCAAAAAGATGTGCGACAAATGCAAGATCATTAAGCGCAAGGGCCGTGTAATGGTCATTTGTGAAAATCCAAAACATAAGCAGAGACAAGGTTAATTAAAAGGAGGTTCAGAGTAGATGGCACGTATAGCTGGTGTAGACTTACCCCGTGATAAGCGCGTTGAGATCGGCTTAACTTATATTTATGGAATTGGCCTCACTCTTTCCAAAAAAATTCTCGCAACCACCGGAATCAATCCGGACGTCAGAGTCAGAGATCTGACCGAAGATGACGTAGCAAAAATCCGCAATGCACTGGAAGAATACAAAGTCGAAGGCGATCTTCGCAGAGAAGAATCCCTCAACATTAAGAGACTGGTAGAAATCGGCTCCTACAGAGGCCGCCGTCATCGTGCAGGCCTGCCGGTACGCGGCCAGCGCACGAAGACCAATGCGCGCACCCGCAAGGGCCCGAAGAAAACCATCGCAGGCAAGAAGACTGCGACGAAAAAGTAATGTTGAAGGAGGGATAACATGGCTACTGTAAAAGCAAAGACTAAGAGAAAAGAAAAGAAACATGTAGAAACCGGCGCTGCCCATATTCGTTCCACATTCAACAATACGATCGTAACGATCACGGATACCAACGGGAATACCATTTCCTGGGCATCTGCGGGCGGACTGGGATTTAAGGGTTCCCGCAAGAGCACCCCGTTTGCAGCTCAGATGGCAGCAGAACAGGCTGCCAAGGTTGCTATCGACCAGGGAATGCGTTCTGCAGACGTATTCGTAAAAGGTCCGGGTGCCGGCCGTGAAGCCGCTATCCGCGCATTGCAGGCAGCTGGCATTGAAGTCAGCAGCATTAAAGACGTCACCCCGATTCCGCACAACGGCTGCCGTCCTCCGAAACGCAGAAGAGTATAATTGATTCTTTTGCATGATTTTGGCGCAATCAGCGCGAAAGGAGGAAAATCCGGATGATCGAAAACAGAAGCTTCACGATCAAGACCGTGACACTGGATTCCAATGATTGTCATGGCAGATTTGAGTGCGAGCCGCTGGAAAGAGGTTACGGCATCACCCTGGGAAACAGCCTGAGAAGAGTACTGCTTTCGTCTCTTGACGGGGTTGCAATCACCTCGATCAAAATCGACGGCGTGCTCCATGAATTCTCTACCATTCCCGGCGTCAGAGAAGATGTGACCGACATCATTCTGAATCTGAAAAAGATCCGCTTCATCGCCCATGAAGAAGCGGAATTTCCGATTACCGTGCGCGTGGATATCACTTCTCAGGGAGCCTTCCGTGCAGGAGATCTGAAACTGCCGTCTGAAATCGACGTGCTGAATAAGGATCTCGAGCTGTGCAACCTTGATGAAGGCGCGCATCTGGGAATGGAAGTCACCATTGACCAGGGTCATGGATATGTGCCCTTTACGAAGAATAAGAAGGAAGACGACGTCATCGGCGTCATTCCGATCGATTCCATTTATTCTCCTGTGATCAAATGCAACTACGAAGTCACTGATACGCGTGTCGGCAATGAAATGAATTACGACAAGCTGACCATTGATCTGGAAACCGATGGTTCCATCAGTGCACCAGATGCGATTGCAAAAGCGGCAGCGATCCTCATCGGATGCTTTGAAAACTTCCGTCAGCTTGCGTCTTCGCCGATTCCCGTCAGCCAGCCCGAAGAAACGGCGGCTGAGGAAAACGCCGTAACCTGGGACGGCGCAGACCCGGTCGATCTGAGCCAGGTGCCGATCGATGAGCTGGATCTGTCCGTTCGCGCATTCAACTGTCTGAAGAGAGCAGAGATCAATATGATCGCGCAGCTCACGGACAAGACGGAAGATGAATTGACACGTGTACGCAATCTCGGGAAAAAATCTGTAGATGAAATCAAGATCAAACTGGAACAGTACAAAGGTCTCGGACTTCATCTGAAAGAACCCAAAGATTGACAGGATATTAGTAGGAGGAAACACATGGTTCACAGCAAACTGAGAAGAGTCAGCGGTGCCCGCAAAGCTCTGCTTCGCAGCCTGACCACCGAACTCTTTAGATACGGCCGCATCGAAACCACCGAAACCAAGGCGAAAGAGCTGGCCCGTTCCGCAGCAAAAATGATTACCCTTGCCAAGCGCGGCGACCTTCATGCACGCCGTCAGGTTCTCGGCTTCGTTATGGATGAAACCATTACGAAAAAGCTCTTCGACGAAATCGCAAAGAAGTACGAAGAACGCAACGGCGGCTACACCCGCATCATGAAGCTCGAACCCAGAAAGGGCGACGCTGCACTGCGCGTTATCATCGAATTGGTCTGATGCCATTTCAGAAAAAACCTTTTCAGAGATTTCTCTGGAAAGGTTTTTTTATTGCCTGTATCCGGAGGCATCAGGGAAAAAGAAACAGCGCCGCCGCCGGTGCGGTATGGGAAAGGGATTCTAAAGAATTCTGAAATTTCCTGCTTTGCCCGGCGAATTTGAAGAGGCGTCATATTATAATAGAAACAACTTCTTCAATAAAAATAACTGACATCGGATGACGATGCAGAAGATAGATCCGGACATGATCCGGATCAGACCGCAGGCGGTGATACAAATGATACGTGAATGGATGCAGACAAAACGGGCCAGATATATTCTCTGGGCAGTGATTCTTCTGATTCTGATGGGCGGCGTGTACTGGTACACCCATTCCACCACCAAAAGTGCGAAGGCGGCGGTGATCCGCCCGGCAGTACAGACGGAGACGCTCACGCGGCAGGATCTGATGAAGCGGGTGGTTCTCTCCGGTTCGACCGTTCCGAAGGCCGAAGTGGATATCGCCCCGAAATATGCAGGGCGCATTGCCCGTGTGGCGGTGGATCTCGGCGACCGGGTAAAGGCCGGGGATGTGCTCATTCAGCAGGATGTGCGCGATCTGGATATTTCCATCCTGCAGAACGGCGCCGGCAGTGAACAGGCCGCTGCAGAAGCGGTGCAGAGCCGCTCCCAGTACAGTGCGGATATCCTGAAGGCGCAGAGCGATTATGACAATGCACTGGCCACGTACCAGCGGTATCAGGCGCTGTATGACATGGATGCGGTGGCGCTGCAGGAGCGGGATGACAAGTACCGCGCCATGATGGAAGCCCGGTCTGTGCTGGACAGCCTTCAGAATCAGCAGGTGGGCGATACGCCGGCCGTGGTGGCGGCCCGGGAAGCGGCGGCCATGCAGGCACAGTACACCGTGGATGCCCTCCGGCAGCAGCGCGATGATATGGCGCTCACCGCGCCGCGGGACGGCATCATCGGCTGGCGGCAGGCAGAGGAGGGAGAATGGGCTTCTGCAGGGCAGAAGCTGCTCACCGTGGTGGACAACAGCCTGCTCTACGTGGACTGCGACGTGGCCGAGCAGGATATCGGCATCCTCCGCCTGGGCATGACGCTTCCGGTGTCCATCGATTCGCTGGGCGAGACCTGCGAGGGACGCATCACCTATATCAGCCCCTCCATGGATGCAGATACCCATTCCTACAAGGTGCGCCTCACCCTCGACAGCCAGGGCGGCCGCATCCTGGGCGGCATGTTTGCGCGGACAGAAGTGACCGCCGTACAGCGGGAACATACGCTCTATGTGCCGAAGGAAGCTGTGGGCGATGACAACGGCAAGAAATATATTTTCCTCATCGATGAAGAGGGCCGTGCGAGAAAGGCCTACGTCACGCTGGGACTCATCAATGATGACTCCATGGAGATCCTTTCCGGCGCATCCGAGGGCGATCAGGTGGCCATCACCAATATTTCCCGGCTCCGTGACGGCATGGAGGTGGAAATCACCAGCGGAGGAGAAGAATGAAACAGTTCAATCTCACACGCTACTCCGTGACACACCCCATAGGGATCTTCATGATCGTGCTCTTCTTCGCCGTGCTCGGCCTGTACAGCTACTGGCGCATCGGCGTGGAGCTCTATCCGAATATCAATACGCCTTATGTGGTGGTGAGCGTCAATTATGACGGCGCCGACGCGGAATCGGTGGAGCAGCAGATCACCAAGCCGGTGGAGGATGCGCTCTCCGCCGTGTCCGACGTGAAGCACATCACTTCCCGGTCCACCACGGGCCGGTCCCGGGTCACGCTGGAGCTGAACTTTGATGCCGATGCGGATGCAGCGGCCATCGACGCGCTCCAGAAGGTGAATGCCATCCGCCGGAGCCTCCCCGATGACGCCGACGATCCGGTGGTGCAGAAGCGCGATATGGACGCCGCGCCGATCATCGATCTGGCCATCATGTCCAATCATCCGCTGGATGAAATGTATTCTATGGCGGACAATACCTTCACCAATGAATTCACCAAGGCCTCCGGGGTCTCCGACGTGGAGCTCTCCGGCGGCCGTGACAAGGAGATCGCCGTGAAGGTGGACAGGGACAAGCTGTCCTATTACGGCATCACCATGCGGGATATCATCGACACGCTGCGGCAGGAAAACAGGCTGGCGCCGGCGGGCTCGTCCTATACGGACCGGCGGCAGACACAGATCCGTCTGGACGCCCAGTATGAGGATGTAGACGACATCAAGAAGATCCACCTCACCACGCCCTCGGGGGGAGAGATCCCCATCACGGCTGTGGGCGACGTGGTGCGGCAGGATGCGAAGGTCTCCCGGTACGCCCGGATCAACGGGCAGGATGCCATCGGGATCTCCATTTACAAAAACAGCGAAGCCAATCTGGTCTCCACCGCGGATAACGTGATGGAGGTGCTCAATAACCTGCGGGAGGAATATCCGGATTATCAGTTCGTTATCGTCAGCGACTCCGCCGACTACGTCCGCACGGCGCTGAACAGCACCCTTGGCACCCTTATCGAAGGGCTGTTCACGACGGGCATGGTGCTGTTCCTCTTCCTCCGCGGCTGGCGGTCCACGGCGGCGGTCATCGTGGCCATCCCGACATCGCTTATTTCCACCTTCTTTGCAATGTACATTTCGGGATTCACCTTCAATATGATGTCCCTCATGGGGATGACGCTCTGTATAGGCATCCTCGTGGATGACTCCATCGTGGTCATAGAAAATATCCACCGCCATCTGTCCGCGGGCGAGGACCCGCAGGAGGCCTCCGTGAAGGGACGTATGGAGATCGGCATGGCGGCCATCGCCATCACCCTGTGCGACGTGGTGGTATTCCTGCCGATCGCCTTCATGAACAGCATGACCGGACAGTTTTTCAAGCAGTTCGGACTCACCATCGTCTTTGCGTCGCTCTTTTCCCTCTTTATTTCCTTCACCCTGACGCCGATGCTGGCTTCCCGCTTCTTCAAGGGCGGGCTCCATATCCCGGACCGGAAGCTGTGGCGCACCATCGACCGGTGGGAGCGGAAAATGCAGGATGAATATACGATGGCGCTCCGGTGGAGCTTCCACCATCAGAAAAAGCTCTTTGCAGGCGTCACGGCGGCGCTGGTGGTCATGGTGGGGCTGGTCCCGCTGGGCCTCATCGGCACCGAGTATATGCCGAAAACCGACGAGAGCGGCTTCAATGTGCAGATCCAGCTTCCTACCGATGCCTCCATTGAACGGACGGATGCAGTGGCGCGGCAGCTCGAGGACTATCTGAAGGACGTGCCCGAGGTGGAGACCTACATGGCCATGGCCGGCGGCGGGGGCGGCGTCAATTCCGGCCGCATCCGTGTGTCTCTGCTGGACCGGCAGGACCGAGACCGCTCCATCTGGGATATCACCAATGAAATGCGCGCCTGGGTCGCTCAGAACATAAAAGACGGCGATGCGCGCATCCGGGAGGATCAGGCCTCTGTTTCAGGCACCACCGGCGGCGGCCTCGGCCTCGGCGGCGGCGCCTTCCGCCTCGAGCTTCGGGGCAACAACATGGAGGAGCTCATCGCCGCCTCCCTGCAGGTGCAGGATATGCTGAAGCACGGGGACTACGGCCTCACCGACATCAACAGCACCTATCAGGAAGGTCTGCCGGAGCTCTCCCTCATTCCGGACCGGGAAAAGCTGAAGCATTACGGCGTGTCCGTAGGCGAGCTGTACAATACCTTCTCCTCCGCCATCAGTGGCGCTTCGGCGGGCGTGCTGCCCAATGACCCGCTGAATGACGGCAATGATACGGATATCAACGTGTATTTCCGGGACGGCGAATCCTACCGGAAATCGGATATCGCCGCCATCCCTCTGAGAAGCGGCAGCAGCGTCGTCCGCGTGTCCGACGTGGCGGAGATCCGGGACGATCTCGGTCCCATCACCATCAACCGCACGGACAAGCAGCGCACCATCACCATCGGGGGCAATCCCTCGGACCGGCCGCTGAACAACATCATTCAGGACGTGACCCGCGATCTGAATGCCATGGACCTGCCGCGCACGGTGAGCTTCCGCTTCTCCGGACAGGCGGACAGCATGACCGAGACCTTCGTGGAGCTCCTCTCGGCGCTCCTCATGGGCATGCTGCTGGTGTACATGATCCTCTCTGTTCTTTATGAATCGGCAAAGACCTCGTTCATCCGTATGTTCTCCCTGCCCTTCGGCCTCATCGGTTCGCTCCTCTTCCTGTTCCTCATGAATCAGACCATCAATCTGTACTCCATGATCGGCATCATCGTCATGGACGGCGTCGTTGCCAAGAACGGCACGCTGCTCCTGGACTACACGCTGACCCTCATGCATCAGCACGGCATGAGCGCGAAGGAGGCCGTGATGGAAGCCGGACGGGAACGTCTCCGCCCGATCCTCATGACAACCTTCACCATGATCGTGGGCATGCTTCCCACCGCGCTGGCGGTGACCGCTGGCTCCGAGACCCGCAGCTCCATGTCGTGGGTCATCATCGGCGGGCTCCTCACGTCCACCGTCTTTACCCTGCTGGTCATCCCGATCATTTTCCTCTTCTTTGAAAAATACCCCATGCGCACCTGGCTCTCCCATCTCTGGGCCAGACGTCCCGGCGCCAGGAAGGCATAATAAAAAATCCCGTTCTGCACATACATACAGGACGGGATTTTTCTGTGCCTGAAACCGGATGGCAGCGGGACACCATTAAGGGGAAGAGGCATGAAAAAAGCCCTCCGGAGAGGGCGGATATCACACGGGGGGCAGCGGGAAGAGAAGCCGCGCCACGTAGATGGTGAGGGTCATGGTGACGCACGAGGCGAAGGTGCTCATCATGACGAGTTCCGTGGCGAAGTCCTCGTAGTTTTTGAATTCCACGGCGTAGAGCACGGAATTGACCGCCGAGGGGACGCTGGACATGATGAGGATGACCTGGCTGGTCACGTTGGAGAAGCCGGAGCCGAAGGTATTCCAGAGGAAAATGAGGAGCGCCGCCAGTGCGGGGCCGATGATGAGGCGGACGACGCAGCCGATCCACGCGTCGATGTCGCCGAAGGAGATGCGGCTCCGGTGGATCTGCATGCCCAGCGCCATCATGACGATGGCCACGAGGGCATTGGCGCAGTTCTGGAAAATAGGCCACAGGGGCGTGACGGTCATATCGAAGCCGATGTATTTGATGGTAAAGACGGCAAAGAGCGTGTAGAGAACGGGCATATGAAGAATGACGCGCACCGTGTCCATGGGGGAGAGGCGGCCCTTGCCGGCCTGATAGAGGCCGAGGGTATTGAGCGTCATGTTCATCTGGACGAGGGTCATGGTGGAGACGGCGAGCGCTTCCGCCAGATAAGGGAACTGATCGCCCGCGCCATAGGGAGCATTGGTGTACACCAGCGCGATGAGGGCGACGCCGATGTTGCCGTTGTTGGAAAACATGGTGCCGTTCTTGAAGGCTTCGGTCTTGCCGGGGGTGAAGCCGCGCAGCCGCCCGATGAAGGCGCCTACCGCGCCGAGAATGGCCATCTGGATGCAGCAGAGCAGGAACACGTTCAGGAGATTGATGTCGAGCTCGGCGCTGTAGATGCTGTAGAAAATGAAGCACGGCAGAACCACGTAAAAGGTGAGCTTCGTCAGGGACGCCACGTTCAGATGGAATTGCCGGTCCATGAGATAGCCGATGGCCACGAAGAGGATCAGCGGCAGGATGTTGTCTGTGATGATGGAAAGAAATGCCATGGATGCCTCCTTACAGGGCCGGATAGAGAATGCGCGCCGCGTAGATCACGGCGGTCATGGTGATGAGGCTGAGGAAAGTGCTTAGCAGGACGGACTGGGCGGCGAAGTAGGAATGATTTCTGTACTCTGCCGCGTACATGACGATGGTGAAGCTCGGCGGGATGGATGCGGTGATGAGGAAGACCTGCGCTTCCACGGGAGAGAAGCAGCCCGCGGCTTCAATGATGCCCCACGCGATGAGCGGCGCCGCCAGGAGCTTCTGCGCTGTGGCCGCAAGGATGGCCGGGCTCGGCTTGTGCGGACGGGAGCGGTGGACGTGGGCGCCTACGATGATGGTGATCATCACGATGAAGGCGCCGGAGAAATGGTGCAGCACCGGCCAGAGGAAGGTGCTTTTCACGGGGAATCCCACCGCCTGTACGAGGAGCGCGGCAAGGACCGCGTAGAGCGCGGGCATGCGCACCGCAAAGGAGAGGAGGCTCCGGGCGGAGACCTGCGCCGCGTGGATCTGGCAGGCGCCGAAGAGATTGACGGCGATGTTCATGAGGATGAGCAGCAGCACCACACTGCCCCGGGCCTCATCGAGGAAGGGCGTGGCGCCGTCTTCTGCAATATAGGGGATGTGGCTGTAGATGAAAACGATGAGGACGATGCCGATATTGCCCGCATTGGAATAGGTGGACACCGCCTGATAGACCGCGCGCCGCGGGCCGGTGATGCCCAGCAGGGCCGCCGTGCCGCAGGAGAGGAGCCACAGGACCGCCAGCAGGGCGATCAGGGCCGGGAGAAGAAAGAGGCTGGACCAGTCCGGCGTGTACTGCACCATGCTGTAGAAGATGAAGCACGGCAGGATGACGCAGATGACCAGCTTGTTGTACGTATTGAGGTCGAGCTTGAACTGGGAATCCAGCAGATAGCCTGCGCCGATGAAGAAGAGCAGGGGCAGGATATCATAGCAGAGGATCTGGAGAATGTCCATGAGGAGTCCTTTCCGCCGCGGAGGACGCGGCTGATGCATGGTTTATTGTATCTGTCTGTCAGCGGGCAGCAGAATATGGGGCCGGACATATCAGAGGGCCAGCGCGCCCTGTCCGGTCGGAGACGGGAAGAGGAGGCGCCACAGGCCCCAGCGGGTGAGCGCGTCCGCCGCGGCTGTATCGGGCCGGGAGAATAAGGAGTCATCCCAGCAGGCTGCGGCGGCGATGGTCTTTGTGTTCCGGTCCACGAGGAACTGCACGGAGCGCCCGTTCCGGTCGGCATAGGTGAGCGTGTAATAGCGGAACATCCGGCCGTCCCGGAAGGTGTGCGTATTTTCCGTGTACATCCCGGTGCGGGGCTCGTTTTCATAGATGTCGGAGCGGCTGACGGGATAGACGGGACCGAAGATACGCACGATGTCCGACGCGGGACCGCCCACGACAAGGCCGCCCGGCAGGGGCGTGCCCTTTCCGAGGAAGAGCACGATGCGGAGCTGGCCCTCTGCCAGAATGTACGGCGGCAGCGCCTCGGTGCTCCGGGTGCCCATAGCAAAGAAGGTCGACCGGTCCGCGGCAAGGTAGCCCGCGTCGGAGCCCATGTCACGCAGATGCAGGAAAGCCGCATCGGAGGCGCGCGCCGCATTGGCCGCCGGTGTCAGCTCAGAGAAGGGCGGCGGACAGACGATGGGATCCGTATAGGCGCCGGCGCCGCCGGGAACGAGCAGAATACACAAGGCTGCCAGCGCCCTGAGAAATCGTATCATAACGGAGCCTCCCGAAGGAAAATAAATGGTCATATTTCCCTATATTGTAGCACAGGAGGTCGATTTTCTCCCGGCCGTTCTGCCTTCATTGACAAGGAGGGGGCGGTTCTTATAAAATAGGTTTATATTTCATATGGAAGGGTGTCCGAGCGGTTGAAGGAGGCGGTCTTGAAAACCGTTAACTTCGTGAGAGGTTCATGGGTTCGAATCCCATCCCTTCCGCCACAGTGAGGGACGCTGCCGTGGTGCAGCGTCTTTTTGTTTACGGAGGTGTAGAGATGACCATTGCAGGGAAGACGGTGCCGCCAGTCAAAAGCGTGCTGGAGCACCTGCTGGGGCTTCTGCTGGGGTCCCTGGTCTATTCGGCGGGGCTGAATCTGTTTCTGGTGCCCAATGAGATCATCGACGGCGGCGTGGTGGGCGTGGGCCTCATCATGACGGCGCTCACGGGGGTCCCCTTCAGCGTGTGGATTGTGGCGCTGAATATCCCCTTCTTTTTCCTGGGCTACCGGAAGGTGGGAGCGAGCCTGGCGGCGTATGCCTCGGCGGCGGTTCTGATCCTGTCCTTCTGGAGCCCCATTTTTGAGGCGATGGAGCCGGTCACCCGGGACCCGTTCCTGGCGACGATCTTCGGGGGCATGATCATCGGCATCGGCGTGGGCATCGTCATCCGCAGCGGCGGCTCGCTGGACGGCACGGAGATCATGGCGATCTGGCTGGACCGGAAGACCGCCTTCACCGTCGGGGAGATCGTGATGTTCTTCAATGTGTTCATCCTCGGCAGCGCGGGCTTCGTTTTCAGCTGGAACAGCGCCATGTATTCGCTGGTGGCGTATTTCATCTGCTCGAAAATGATCGACATGGTGTCGAACGGGCTGGATGAATCGAAGGGCGTCTTCATCGTCACGGACCAGTCGGAGCGGGTGGCGGATGCGGTGATGAACCAGATGCACCGCGCGGTGACGTTTCTCCACGGGGAAGGGGGCTTCCTCCGGAACGACAAGAAGATCATCTACTGCGTTATTTCCCGTCTGGAGGTGACGCGCCTCAAATATCTGACTCATGAGATCGACCCGCAGGCCTTTCTATCCATTTTCGATGTGAGGGAGGTCCAGGGGGGCTTCATGAAGAAGAGCCGGAAGCACTGAGCCGGACGGAAGCGGGCAGCGGGCCCGCTTTTTTCGTGCCGTTTCTGTTCCATTGACGGCGGCCGGGGCAGCGTATACAATGAATGTGATTACTTTGAGGAACGGAATGAACTGCGGATATGAATTTTGAAAAATTTTCATCCATATTGAAGAAGGAACAGATCCGTCTGCATGAGCCGATGGCGCGGCACACCACGTTTGGCATCGGCGGGCCGGCGGATTGTTTTCTCATGCCTGCGGACAGGGAGGAGCTGCGCCGGGTGTGTGCGGTGATCCGGGAAGAGGAGATGCCCTTTTTCATCGTCGGCGGCGGGGCCAATCTGCTCGTCCGGGACGGGGGCATCCGCGGCGCGGTGATCTGCACGGGACGGCTGCAGCAGATCCGGCAGGAGGGCCGGTATATCGTGGCCGATGCGGGGGTCTCCACGGCGCGGACGGCGCGCTTTGCCATGGAGCGGGGCCTCTCCGGCATGGAATTTGCAGGGGGCATCCCCGGGACGATCGGCGGGGCGGCCTTTATGAATGCCGGCGCCTACGGCGGCGAAATGAGCCGCATCGTGGCCTCGGCGGTGACCTGCGGTGCCGACGGCGTCATTCACCGCTATGACCGGGAGCAGATCGGCTACGCCTACCGGCACAGCCTCTTCATGGACCGGCCGCAGGAGATCCTGCTGGAGCTCACCCTGGAGCTCACGCCGGGCGATCCGGAAACGATCCGAAGCGAGATGGACGAATACAACCGGCGGCGCCACGAGAAACAGCCGTTGGAGGCGCGGAGTGCGGGAAGCACATTCAAGCGCCCGGAGGGCCACTTCGTGGGGGCCATGATCGAGGAGCTGGGGCTCAAGGGGTATTCCGTGGGCGACGCGGCGGTGAGCAGCAAGCACGCGGGATTTCTCATCAATAAAGGCCGGGCCACCTGTGCGGAGATGCTCACGCTGATCCATGAGATCCAGGCGCGGGTGAAGGAACGGTACGGCGTCGATCTGGAGCCGGAAGTGCAGATCATCGGAGAGGAATAAGGAGGAAGCCATGAAGGTATTGATCACCGGCGGAGCCGGCTATATCGGGAGCCACTGCAGCCGCTATTTTCTGGAGCAGGGCGTGGATGTGACGATCCTGGACAATCTGTGCGAGGGACACCGGGAAGCGGTGAAGGGCGGCCGCCTCGTGGTGGGTGACTGCGGCGACGGCGCCCTGCTGGACAGACTGTTCAGCGAAACGGCGTTTGATGCGGTGGTCCATTTTGCAGCGTTCACCTCCGTGGGCGAGTCCGTGGCGGAGCCGCGGAAGTATTTCCACAACAATGTGGAGAATATGCTGACGCTCCTCAATGCGGCGGTGGACCACGGCACGAAGTATTTCGTCTTTTCCTCCTCGGCAGCGGTCTTCGGTGAGCCGACCTGCCTTCCCATTCCGGAGGATCATGAGCAGCGGCCGATCAATCCCTACGGCGAGACGAAGATGATCGGCGAACGGATGCTGGCGGACTATGAACGGGCGTACGGCCTCCATTCGTGCAGCTTCCGCTATTTCAATGCCGCCGGAGATTCGGCGGATTCCACCATCGGGGAATCCCATCATCCGGAGACCCATCTGATCCCGCTGGTGATCCAGGCAGCGCTGGGCAAACGGCCGCCGCTCACCGTATTCGGCACGGATTACGACACGCGGGACGGCAGCTGCATCCGCGACTATGTCCATGTGGAGGACCTGGCGTCCGCCCATTATCTGGGGCTGAAGTATGTCATGGAGCATCAGACCTCGGAGCAGTTCAATCTGGGCAGCGAGAACGGCTTCACCGTGCTGGAGATCATCCGCGCCTTTGAAAAGGTGACGGGGATCTCCGTACCGTATACGCTGGGGGACCGCCGTCCCGGCGACCCGGCGGCGCTCGTGGCGGGCAATGAGAAGGCACGGGAGCTCCTCGGCTGGAAGCCGGAAAAGAGCACGCTGGAGACGATCCTCACCGACGCCTATCACTGGGAAATGAAACGGACCTATTAAAAAGGAGCACTGCGGAAGCAGTGCTTTTTGCGTGGGATAGCGGGGCGGCCGATGGTATAATAGGAAAAAAGAAAGGGGAGATTCCCATGGAAGTCATCGCATTCATCGGACCGGCGGGCACGGGCAAGAGCGACCGCGCGCTGGTGGTGGCCTATGAGAACAAATGCAGCTGCATCATCGACGACGGCATCCTCATTTACCGGAACCGCATCGTGGCGGGACGGTCGGCGAAGAAGGAAGCCAATCCCATCGCGGCGGTGCGCCGGGCGATCTTCGAGGACCCGGACCAGACACGGGACGTGAAGCGCGTGCTGGGGAACATCTGCCCGAACCGCATCCTCATTCTGGGGACGTCGGTGAAGATGGTGAATCTCATCACCACCGCGCTGGGGCTGCCGGCGCCGAAGCGGTATATCCGCATCGAGGACGTGGCGAAGCCCGAGGAGATCCGGCGGGCCCATGATGCGCGCCACAAGGAAGGAAAGCACGTCATTCCCGTGCCGACCATGGAGCTCCGTCCGGAATTCAAGGGGTATCTCATCGACCCGCTGCGCACGCTCTTCCAGCGGGGCCACGGCCGGGGCACGGAGCGCATGGAAAAATCGGTGGTGCGCCCGGTATTCAGCTACTACGGCAAGCTGACCTTTGCGAACCGGGTGGTGTCGGATCTGGTGCATTACGCCCTGCGGGGCATGAAGGACGATCTGCAGGTCCATTCCGTATCGAGCCGGAAAACGCAGGGAATGACCAACGGGATCAGCCTCGATATGGATGTGACGCTCCGCGGCGGCACGCCGGAGGAGGTCAAAACGCTGGTGCACCGGGCGCGGCGGCTGGTGCAGAAGGAGATCGAATACACCACGGGGATGTTTGTGGAAAAGATCCGCATTTCCGTGACGACCGACGTGAAGCGGTGAATCAAAAAGAGGCGGCTGTCCGTGAGGACGCCGCCTTTTTCTGCGGGATCGCACAAAAAAACAGCCCGGAAGGCTGTGTGTATAAAAAATGGAGCGGGTGAAGGGAATCGAACCCTCGTAACCAGCTTGGAAGGCTGGCGCTCTACCATTGAGCTACACCCGCAAAAATGGTCGGAGCAGCAGGATTTGAACCTGCGACCCCTTGGTCCCGAACCAAGTGCGCTACCAAACTGCGCTATGCCCCGACAACATACGCAATTATAGCAGGCGTTTTTCCATCTGTCAAACGATTTGACAAAATTTTTTTCCGCAGGCGTGATACTTTTTCTGCGGCGGTGAATTCGCTATAATAGAAACAATGCGGACGGCCGGCACAGGGCCTGTCCATAAAGGAGGGAAACGGGATGAATATCGGCCCGAAAAAGAAAGCGCCCAATCCGGTGAATGTGCTCCGGGAGCACGTATCCACCTTCATGTACTGGGTGAAGCTGGGCAGGACGAAATTCAAGGGGAAAAAGGAGATCGGCGCGATCTTTCTGGAAATGGAAGGCGCCAGGTATCTTTTTGACCAGGCGACCTCCGGCACCGTGTACGATTACCAGAAAAAACTGGAGCGGAACGTATGGGCGGCGGCGATGCACAAATACGGTGAGGAGCTGCAGCATCTGAAGGAGGCCATGCTCCGCGCAGCCGACGCGTGCGAGATGCGGAAGGACATCGAGGCGCAGGAAGCGGCCGGGGCGGAAGAGGAAAAGAAGCGCCGCGAAGAAGAGGAGGCGCAGCTGAGCCTGCGGGAGCGGATGGCGCTGGCGGAGGCCCGCGAGGAGGAAGAGGACGCCGCCGATGCCCGGGAGGAGACAAAGACCGTGCCCGAGGGCGGGGAGGAAATGACCGCCGAAGACTGTCAGGAGCTCTGGGAGATCTACCAGAATCTGAACGGGGAGTACCGGAAGATGAAAAAGACCGCGGACCGGTGGATCGAGGAAAATCCGGAATCGGGATGCCTCGCCATGGCGGCGGCCTTCATGGCAGTGCCCCTCGCAGCGGTATACGCCCTTTTCCATTTCCTGTGAGCGCTCTTGTATTTTCGTCATTTTTTATGGTATGATAAACATATAAAAGTTGGGACGGGAGGTGTCATTATGTCCAAACATATCGTTACCATCAATAAGGGTTCTCTTCAGGATACCATCAAATTTGAAAGCTGCAGCGAATGTCAGACGTCCTGCCAGTCTGCCTGCAAGACCAGCTGCACCATCGGCAATCTGGTGTGCACTGAACAGGCGAAGAAAGACTGAGACTTGAGCAGCCTGCCCCCGAGCCTGACTGAGGCCGGGGGTTTTTACATGGTGAAAAATCGACGGGAGTAAGGCAAACATGGATAACAGAGTCATGCCCATGATTCATAAATTCAAACAGAACGGCATGGATATCGTGCTGGATGTGAACAGCGGCATCGTTCATGTCGTGGACGACATGACGTATGATGTGCTGGATTATTATAAAGGGGACAACCGGGAGGACGTGCTGAAGGCGCTGGACGGGAAGTACGACCCGGCGGAGCTCGGTGAGGTCATGGATGATCTGGACGAGCTCATCGGCAAGGGAATGCTCTTTGCCCCCATGGACCCGAATTACAAGGTGGCCATCGAGGACAGACCGATCATCAAGGCGCTCTGCCTCAATATCGCCCACGACTGCAATCTGCGGTGCAAATACTGCTTCGCCGGACAGGGCGGCTACGGGAAGTGGCGCATGCTCATGAGCTTTGACGTGGCGCGCCGGGCGGTGGATTTCCTCATCGCCCACAGCGGACCCCGCCAGCACTGCGAAATGGACTTCTTCGGCGGCGAGCCGCTCATGAACTGGCATGTGGTGCAGCAGACCGTGGCCTATGTGCGGGAGCAGGAAAAGAAGCACAACAAGATCATCAAGCTGTCCCTCACGACGAACGGCATGTATCTGGATGAGGAGAAGGTCAAATACCTCACGGACAATCACATCAGCCTGATCCTGTCGCTGGACGGCCGCAAGGAAAATCACGACCGGATGCGCCCCGGCGTGCACGGCGAGGGCACCTATGACCGCGTGCTGAAGAATCTCCAGTACTGCGTGGCTCACCGCGACGGCGAGGAATATTACGTGCGCGGCACGTACACGAAATACAATCTGGACTTCACGAAGGACGTGCTGGACATGGTGGACAAGGGCTTCCCGGCGGTTTCCATGGAACCGGTGGTGGGCGATCTCTCCGAGCCCTATGCCATTCAGGAAGAGGACCTGCCGCGGGTGAAGGAAGAATACGAAACGCTGGCCAAGGCATTCATCCAGCGGGAAGAGGCGGGTCATCCCTTCTTCTACTTCCACTTCAACATGAATCTCTGGCAGGGGCCGTGCCTGCCGAAGCGTCTCCGCGGCTGCGGCGCCGGCCATGAATATCTGGCGGTCGTGCCGAACGGCGACATCTATCCGTGCCATCAGTTCGTGGGCCGCGACGGCTACGTCATCGGCAACGTGTACGAGGGCCTGAAGAACATGAAGATGATGCGGGAATTCCGGGAAAATCACGTGCTGAACAAGCCGGAATGCATCGGCTGCTGGGCGAAGTTCTTCTGCTCCGGCGGATGCCATGCGAACAATGAGACCTATGCGGGCGACATCCACAAGCCGTTCCACATCAGCTGTGAGATCCAGAAGAAGCGCATCGAATGCGCGCTCATGATCCAGGCGTACAACCAGATGAAGCAGCCTCAGGTGATGGCGCAGCCGGGCCTTGCCAAGCAGCTCGCCAGAGAAAATGCGGAAAATTAAAACACTGGAAAAGACGGGAATCCCCCCGTCTTTTTCTGCGTTCCAGGGAGTCTGCCGCCGGGGCCGCGCAATTGATTCAGGGGGGCTTATCACTTATAATAAAAAGAGTACCATGGGGGTAAAATCTCATTCAGTAAAGGAGGAGATTCAAATGAATATGAAACGGACAGCGGTGGCCTGCCTCGCGGCGGTCATGCTTGGCGCCGGGGCGATGACCTCGGTTTCTGCATTCAGCCTGGGCAGCGTGCTCGGCGGCGTCGTCAAGGTGGGCGGCATCGGCTATCTGGTGGACCGCTATTCAGAGCAGCTGAACAGTGCCATCAATTCCATCATGATGAAGGAAGGGGCCGGCACGAGCTATGCCACGAAGGTCGTTCCCATTGTGAGCATCGGCAACAGCGGCTATATCGGCGCGGCACAGGTCATCGGCGATGCCGATCAGGTGGCCAAGGTCGAAGCGGTGGGCCAGCTGGAGATCAGCTGGAACGACAAGCTCTTCCGCATCAAGGGGCTCATCCCCATGGACAGCAAGAATCCGCTCAGCTTCAGCCGTGTGCAGGGCGTGGGCGTGTCTGCGGTGATCGACGTACGGGTCTGAGAGCCGCTGCGAGGTAAGCTATGAAAAAACTGATACTGACAGCCGGTCTGGCGGCATTGCTCATGGGTTCCGCATCTGCGGCAGAGCCCACCACGCTGACCGACAAGGCAGATAAACTGGATGAAGTCATTTTCGGGGAAGTGCAGCAGGGCTCCTTTCTCGAACGGGTCAGCGCTATGGACGAAGCGGTCTACGGCGGGACCGGTGAAGGAGAAGGGCTGGACGGCCGGGTCTCCGATCTGTACCGGGATGTCATCCGCGATGAGAGCTCGTCCCAGCCGTCGCTGTCCACGCGGGTGAATACGCTGGAATACTATCTCACCGATGAGATCAAGCAGGATGCGCTGGAATCCCGGGTGGAAATGCTGGAGAGCACCGTATTCGGCGTGGGCAAGACCGGCGCACTCGATGTTCGGGTGAATGAGCTGGAACGGGCGGTATACGGCAATACCCATTTCGAGCTGGTGACGGTGACGCTGCCGGCGGATACGGTATTCAAGATCTCCCTCAATGAGGAGATCAGCTCCAAGGTAAATATGGAGGGCGATATCGTCCATTTCACCGTGCAGGAAGATGTGCTGCAGGACGGCGTGCTTGTACTGCCCCGCGGCGCTCAGGGCAGCGGCGTGGTGACGAAGGTGTCCCGTCCGAAATTCTTCGGCCGGAGCGGCTCGCTGGAGATCTCCTTCAATCAGGTGTTCTCCATCGATGCGGAAGAGATCCCCACCGTACTCGGACCGGAAGCACAGGAAAAACTGAAAATGGAAGCGGCAGCGGTGGGCGCCTCCGCTGTGGGGGCACTCGCGCTGGGCCCGATCGGTCTGGTGGGCGGCCTCTTCGTAAAAGGCAAGGATGTGGAAATGCCCGCCGGAACGGAGCTCTATATCCAGACCCAGCAGGCTGTGGAGACCCATGGCATGAAGCAGGCTGAGGGCGCGCCGAAGGCGGTCGTTCATAAAAAGGCCGGAACGGCGGCAGCCGTGACCATGACGGAGACGGTGGAAAAGACCGCCGTGGCTCCGGCGGAAACGGCAGCGCCGAAGACAGAGGCCGCAGAATCCACAGCGGCAGCGGCTCCGGCAGAAACGACAGCCGCAGCTGAGACCGTCGAAGAAACAACCAGTGAGAAAAACGATACAGAGGAGACAGGAGAAGCGGCAGCTCCCGCAGAGGATGAGCCGTCCGTGGTGATCGTTCGTCATGAATAAAAAGCAAGCAGCAGCAGCGGCGCTGATCGCCGCAGGCGCCTTTTCCTGGTCCGGCATGGCCGCCGGCGCGTCCGATTCCGTGTTGTGGGTGCTGACCGGCACCGCGGCGGAGGCAGACGGTTCCGTGCGCCGCATTGCCGTGCCGGAGGCGGGCAGTCCGTCCCGTACAGAATCAGCGGGAAGTACGGTCTCTTCGGCATCCGAAGCCGCTCCGGCGGCTCCTTCTGAAACGGCGCAGCCGTCCCCGGAAAAGACGGAGGCCGCAGAATCGGATCAGCCTTCCGCAGTATCGCCGGCAGCAGAAACGGTAACATCGGCGGCAGAAGAAAAACCGATGGACGTGGACCATCCGGCACAGCTGGAAGCCTCTGCCCCGGGATCTCTGACTGCTTCGGATGAGCAGGCGGTACAGCAGTCCCCGAAAGAAGTGCAGAAAGCCGCGCCGAAAAATACGGAAGCACCGGTGAAATCGGCAGAAAAAGAGGAGGACGCCCGGAGCGGTGCTGCCTCGTCCATTTCTCCGGCCAATCCGATGGTGGTTCAGGCAGACGCCATGTCCTACCGCGGCACGACGGGCGATGTGGATCTGCAGGGCCGCGTGGACATCACGCACATGCAGGACCGGTACCAGACGGAGCACGTGTACGGCAACAGCCAGACCGAGCAGTATGTCATTCCCGGCACGGTCCGGTGGACCAGCCCGGGCAATGATGTGACCGCCGAGCAGGGCACCTATAACGGGAAGACCTCCGTGGCCACCTTTGAGGGCATCAAGGGGCGGAATCAGGGCAAGTACTACTATGAAGGGGAATCCGGCGTATACGACCGCACGGAAAACAAGGCGGTCGTGCAGAAGGGATATTTCACTACAAAGCACGCCGTGGCTAAGGTGCCGGACTACCGGATCGAGGCAGACAGCATCGACATTTACCCCAATGACCATTACAAGGCCCACAATGCACGGCTGTTCATCAAGAACACGCAGATCATGAGCGTCTCGTCCTATACGGGTTCGCTGGACAGGGACGGCAATGCGGTTAATTTGTGGACGGTCATCCCGGTACCGGACTATGAAAGCGGCAACGGTTTCGGCCTGAAGAACCGCATCGAGATCCCCGTGGGCGGCGCGGACAGCGATCTGGCCTTCTATGCGCGGCTGGCGTGGTATTCTCAGGAGGGCTTCAAGCCGGATGTGGGATTCCGGTGGGATACGGCGCCCGGCACATTCAAGCTGCGCTATGCCAAAGAGGAAAGCACCCTCAATGATGACCACATCTGGATCGAAATGTGGCCGTCGTTCTCCTTTGATTCCCGTCACTTCTATATCCCGCAGACCAATTTCTATGTGGGCGCCTCCGGGGATATCGGACACTGGAAGGAAGGCAGCGTATCGGGCAGCCACAAGCTGTGGAATGTCTATCTCTCCCATGATCCGATCGAGCTGGGACCGCATCTGGATTTCAGCTGGCAGCTCGGGTACCGGAGAGACTATTACGGCTACGATGATTCCATGCGGAGCAACCGGTACTATACGGTGGGCCTCCACGGGAAGTACGGCATCTGGAGCCCGTGGATCACGTACGAGGACAATCACATGAGCGGGCACACGCCGTACCGGTACGATACGTACGACATGGAAAAGCCGCTCTATACAGGTGTGAAGGTACAGCTCACCCCGCTGGATGCGGTGAGCGTGGAATATGCCATCGATACCATCAACGGCCACACCGATCATAAATATTTCACCTATTACAGGGATCTTCATTCCTTTACCAGCTGGATCCAGTACGACACGGTCGATGAGGACTTTGAATTTATGATCCAGCCGAAGGATTTTTCATTCTGAATTGAGGTTGCATGCTATGAGTGTTTCCGTCTGGGACGGGCTGTCCGTGGACTGGACGAACCTGTACGGACAGGACTGGAATGTACAGGCTTCTGATCTGGAGGCTTTCGGGCCGGAGATCCGTCGGGCCGCCGCAGAGGTGACCCGCATCCGGGAGAGCGGCTGCGGCCCGCGGGAGGGAGAAAAGGTCCTGTTCCCGAGGCTGCCTTATCTGCTGGAGGAAAAGCGGCTGATTTCCGAAGCGGAGATCGAAGCGATGAATGCGCTGGCCGGAGAATGCCGGGACGGCGTGGATGCGCTGATCTCCGTGGGCATCGGCGGCTCCTATCTGGGCAATCAGGTGCTGTTCGATGTGGCCTGCGGTCCCTACTGGAATCTCATGACCGCACAGGAGCGGGACGGACGCCCGCAGGTGTTCTTTGCGGGACAGACCGCTGACCCGGAGGCGCTGGGCGCACTGCTGCACTATCTCCGGTCCCGGGCCGCGGAAAAGAAAGGCAGCTACCGGGTACTGGTGCTGGTGATTTCCAAATCAGGCACTACGGTGGAGCCCTCCGGTGCGCTGTCCGTGCTGAAGCGGACGCTGCCGGAATTCTGTAACGTCCGGTTTGCAGCCATCACGGACCGGGATAAAGGGACCCTGCTCGAGCAGTGCCGCCATAAGGGCTGGACTCATTTCACCGTGCCGGAAGGCATCGGCGGCCGGTTCAGCGTCTTTTCCCAGGTGGGACTGGTCTTTGCGGCGCTGCTGGGACTGGATGGGGAGAGCTTTCTCCGCGGGGCCCGGCGGACCGAAGCGGCCTGCCGGTCAGAGGACTGGAAAACCAATCCGGCGCTGGCGCTGGCGGCCATGAAATATATCGCCACCGTCCGGTACGGGATCACCGCCGAGGTGACCATGCCTTACGGGAACCGGCTCCGGTCGCTCGGCGGCTGGTATGCCCAGCTCCTCGGGGAATCGCTGGGCAAGAAAACCATGGTGAGCGGAGAGCCGGCCTACGGCGGCCGCACGCCGGTGTGCGCCGTGGGGACGACGGATATGCATTCCCTCACGCAGGAGCATCAGGACGGGCGGAATAACAAGCTGCTCCAGTTCATTGCCGTGGAGGAAGCGGCAGAGGATCTTCCCTTCCATCTGGAGGAAGGGGGCAGGCCCTGCACGGTGCCCATGAGCTACGTGCTTCAGGCGGCGCTGCAGGCCAATGCAGAGGCGCTGGCCTCGGCGGGAAAGATGAGCTGTTGTCTTACTCTCCGCCGGCTGGACGCGGAGCATCTGGGCGGTCTGATGTATTTCTTCTTCCTCACCATCGCCTATGAAGGGGCCATGGCGGGGATTGATGCCTACGATCAGCCCGGCGTGGAGACCTACAAGGCCATCCTGCACCGGGACCTGGCGGCGTACGCGGACTGATGGCAGGCAGGGGCCCTGACGGGCAGGGGGCGCGCTATGTGGCAGAGACGACGGATCGGAATGGCAGCCGGACTGGGGCTGGCTCTTCTGGCGCTGTCTCTGTGGGGCACGTTCCGCGGCGGCACGGCGGCAGAGCTGCTGCCGGAGGAAAAGCCGGCACCGGCCGTTGAGACGGAGGCGGCGCCGCTTTCCCCGGAAACGGGCGGCATCGTTATGAAATATGACGCCGCGCGGTATGTCCGCACCGAACCGCTCCGGGACCCCTTTCATCTGGAAGCGCCGGCAGCGGAGGAAAAGCCGGCGGCCGTTCCCCGTGCAGGCGCTTCCGGGCAGAAAGAACAGGCGGCACAGCCGGAAGCGGAGCGGCCTGTTTTGAAGGGCGTACTGATTCTGGGCGATGACCGCCGGGCCATGATGGCTTACGGCGGGCAGACACTCACCGTGAAAACAGGAGAGCAGGTGGGACAATGGATGGTTTCGGACATCGAAGAACGGCAGGTGGTGCTTTCCGGCGCGGCCGGACAGGCAGTACTGACACTGTGATCCCGTCCCTCCTCAGACGAAGCGCGGCGCTGTGCTGCGCTTTCTGTTTGGCCGTTTTTCCTGCGGCAGCGGAGGAGCCCCGCATCAGCCTTCATGTGGAGCAGGCACCGGTGCGGGAGCTGCTCCGGAATCTGGCGGATATGGCGCACAAAAATATCGTCTTTTCCGGCACCATGGACGGGACGATCACGGCCAATCTGGAAAACGTCACGGCGGAGGAGGCGCTGCAGGCGGTGGTGCAGGCAGACGGCCTCACCGTGCGGGATACGGGAAACGCGCTCATCCTGTATGACGGTTCCCTGAAGGGGCGGAGCCCTGTGGCGGAAACGTTCCGCCTTTCCTATGCCGATGCGGAAGAGGTGGCGGACAGTCTGGAGTCCATTTATCCGGACCGCCACATCGCGTGGAACGGCGGGGCCAATTCCGTACTCTTCAGCGGGTCTGCCGAGGAACTGATGCAGGCGCGGAAGCTCATTGCCGATCTGGACCGGCCGGAGCAGCAGGTCAAGGTGGAGGCGGAGGTGCTGGCGGTCAATAAGAGCGCGGCGAAGGAGCTGGGCATCGACTGGGATTTCCAGAGCCTCACCGGCAGCGCCGACTACAGCCGGGACAGCTGGTCGGAGCAGCGCTACGTCACCGACGGCTCCGGACAGATCATCTACGATGAGGACGGCAATCCCCGGATCAGAAATATAGAACACAACGGATGGAACGTGGATGCGCCGGAGGGCTATGCCGGCATTTCCTACGGCCGGAGCATCACCGGCCATCCCTATACCTTTTTCTTTCAGGCGCGGCTGTCCGCGCTGATTTCCGAGGGCAAGGCGGAGGTGCTCGCCCGGCCGAACGTGGTCACCATGAACGGGCGGAAGGCGGAGATCCTCATCGGCAGTGAGGTCCCGGTCATCGTGGAGCATCTGGAAAACGGCGTCCGGACCACCGCGACGGAGTACAAGGACGCGGGCATCAAGCTGTCCTACACGCCCCGCATCAGCCGTGACGGCGACATCACCGCCACCGTCCGGGCGGAGGTCTCCACGCCGTATCTCGTGCCGGAAATGAAGGCCTACCGCATCGTCACGCGGCAGGCGGACACCATGGTGCGGCTCCGCTCCGGCGACGAGCTGGTCATCGGCGGTCTCATCGACCGGCAGGAGAGCTACACCTTCCGGAAGGTGCCTATTCTGGGGGACATCCCCCTTCTGGGCAAGCTCTTTCAGAGCAAGAGCCGGTCCGTGGACGAATCGGAAATCATCATTGTCATCAGAGCAGAATTAATCGATCAGGATCAACATGGCGACACTTAAAATCAGCGGACTCTCGAAGTCCTTCGGCATTCATACCGTATTTGAAAATATTTCCTTTGACGTGAGCAGCGGCGAGCGCATCGGCCTCGTCGGCGCCAACGGCGCGGGGAAGACCACCCTGCTGAAATGCATCATCGGGACAGAGGAAGCGGACAAGGGGTCCGTGAAGGCGTCGAACGGCGCGGTCATCGGCTATCTCCGGCAGGACTTCAACTACACCTCACACAGCATCCGGGAAGAGATGGAGGAGGCGTGGAAGGATATCCTCTACTGCGAGGAGCAGCTCCGGACCGCAGCGGCCGCACTGGAGCAGAATAAGGACGATCCGGACCTGATCCGCCGCTACGGCCAGCTGGAGGCGCGCTTTGATTTCCTCGGCGGCTACCAGTATGAATCGACCACGAAGAAGATCCTCACCGGTCTCGGATTCCGGGAGGAGGACTGGGACCGGGACATCCACGCCTTTTCCGGCGGCCAGAAGGTGCGCATCAATCTGGCGGCGGCGCTGGTGCGCCATCCGGATTTCCTGCTTCTCGATGAACCGACGAACCATCTGGATATGGGTATGCTGGAATGGCTGGAGGATTACCTGCGGTCCTACCGGGGCGGCCTGCTCATGGTCTCCCATGACCGGTATTTTCTGGACGCCGTGGCCACGGGCATCCTCGATCTGGAGCAGCACCACATCCGGAGCTTCCGCGGCGGCTATACCCGGTTCCAGCAGACGAAGGCCCAGCAGGACGCGGCCTATGAGAAAGCCTACGAAAAGCAGCAGGAGCATATCAAGGAGACGGAGGAATACATCCGGCGCTACAAGGCGGGCATCAAGTCCAAGCAGGCCCGGGGCCGCCAGTCTCAGCTGAACCGGCTGGAACGGCTCTCCGCTCCGGTGCATGCGAAGGAGCTCCGCTTCCATTTTGACCCGCCGGAGGAATGCGCGGACAAGGTGCTCGACGTGCTTCATGCCGGCGCCTCCTACGGGACGCATACGGTCTTCCGCGACCTCACCATGCACGTCCGGCGGGGCGAGCGGGTGGGGCTCATCGGTCCGAACGGCGCGGGGAAGACCACGCTGCTGAAGCTCGTCACCGGGGACCGCCATCCCGACGGCGGCCTCGTGGCGCTGGGGAGCAATGTGAAGATGGGCTATTACTCCCAGGAGCAGGAGCGGCTCGATCCGGGGCTCACCGTGCTGGAGCAGGTGGAGACCGCCTACGGCTGCGGCGAAGGGGAGGCCCGGAATATTTTAGGGATGTTCCTCTTCCGCGGCGACGACGTGTTCAAGCCCATTTCCCTGCTGTCCGGCGGCGAGAAGGCCCGCCTGTCCCTGCTGCTCCTGTTTCTGGAGAAGCCGAATTTTCTGATCCTCGATGAACCGACGAACCATCTGGACATTCCCACCCGGGAGATCATGGAGGAGGCCATTCAGGCCTTCGGCGGCACGTCGCTCATCGTCTCCCACGACCGGTATTTCCTCGACAAGGTGACCACGCGCATCCTCGAGATGGAAAACGGGACGCTCACGGAATATCTGGGGAATTATTCCTACTACCGGGAGAAGAAGAAGGATCTCGAGGAATTTGAACGGGACCGCCGGGGCGCGCCCGAGCCGGAAAAGAAAGAGGAAAAGGACAGCGGCGGCGAAGCTTCCCCGAAGGGACGGCACGAGGAGAAGAAGGAGCTGTCTCCCGCCGCCGCGGCGAAGATCGGGCGGCTGGAAATGGAGATCAGCCGGCAGGAAGCGACGCTGAAAATGTACGAAATGGAAATGAATGCCGCCGCTTCCGATCCGGAGGCCTATGAAAAGGCCGCCTCCGTCTATGAGGAGGAAAAGGAAAAGCTGGACGGACTGTATCAGAAATGGGAGGAAGCCGCTTCCCAGCTGTAAGACGCGCATACAGGCATGACGGGCGACCGCCGTGCCTTTTTTGTGCCTTCTGCGGGAAGCACGCCGCCTTTTATGCTACAATGAGACAAATGCCGGCTCCGGGCGGCAGAGGAGGAACAAATGGGAAAAAATGTGCTGCTGATCAATGACCTGCCGGGCTTCGGCGCGGTGGCGCTCGCCGCGGTGATGCCGGTGCTGGCGCATCTGGGGCATCATGTGTACAATCTGCCCACGGCGCTGGTGTCGAATACGCTGGACTACGGGAAATTTGCCGTGCTGGACACCACGGACTACATGAAGGAGACCCTCGCGGTGTGGCGCTCGCTGGGCATTTCCTTTGACGCGGTGGCTGCGGGCTTTCTGGCGTCGGATGAGCAGGCGGACCTTGTGGCCTCGTACTGCCGGGAGGCGCGCTCCCGGGGCGCACTGATTTTCGTGGACCCCATCATGGGTGACGAAGGGCACCGGTACAACGGCATCCCGGAGACGCGGGCCGCGGCCATGAGGACGCTCGTCGCTGAAGCAGACCTCATCTGTCCGAACTACACGGAGGCGTCTCTGCTGACGGGCCGGCCCTGGTCGCCGGACGGCGTGGACCGGAAGGACATGAAGGCGCTGATCGACAGCCTGCGGGAGCTCGGCCCGCGGTCCGTGGTGGTGACCAGCGTCCGTGTGGACGGAAAGGACGCCGTGGCCGGCTACGACGGGGAGAGCGGCGCTTATTTCGTGCGGCCCTTCGTGCCGGTGCCGGTGCGCTTCCCCGGTACGGGCGATATTTTCTCGGCGGTGCTGCTGGGCCATGTGCTCTCCGGCCGGGCGCTGCCCGAGGCGTCGGCAGCGGCGATGGATGCGGTGGCGGCGCTCATGGAAAGAAACAAACACAATGCGGACCCCTTCCGGGGGATTCCGCTGGAGACCTGCATGGAGGTGATTGACTGATGGCAAGACGGCCGAAGATCCGCATCACGCTGATCGACAGGAAAGGGCCCTGCCCGTGCCACAGAGGACACAGGGTGGGAGACAGCTTTGATTTTGACCGGGATCGGGGACAGATCTGCCCCATGGTGATGCATGTGGCATTTCCCTACATTGACATCCTGCGTTACGGCGGGGAGATCCCCCAGCCGGGCCAGCCGAAGGGGACGGCTGTATTCTGCTGCCCCGATGTGGATACGATCAACGTATTTAAGATCGAACGCATCGACGAGGACAAGCCGGAAAAATGACCGGCCTGAAAAAGGCATGAAAAAAGACTGCGGAAAGGAGACCGCAGTCTTTTTTGTGTATGTCAGTTTTCGCGGAGCACATTGCCGAGGCCGATGATGCGGCCGTTGTGTTCCTCCAGATAGACGCCCTGGATCTCCGGGGAGAAGCCGGGGAAGCGGTTGATGCCTGCCTCCAGGGTGAGGAAATAATTCTGTGCCGTTTCGTTCCACACCTCGCCGGGGACGACGCACAGGATGCCCGGCGGATAGGGGAGCGCCCCTTCAAGGGCCACCCGGCCGCGGATGGCGGAGAGCGGCACCAGCTCGGATTCGTTCCGGATGTAGGCGTGGTGCGCCTCCTGCGGGGTCATGCGCGCCTCCGGCAGATACTCCCGGCGGAAGAGACGCTTCTGGAGCGTCTTGACGTCGCGCTCCCGGTAGAAATCGTGCATTTCCTGACAGAGCATGGAGATGGTGTAATTCTGGTACCGGTCGCGGAAGGTGTTGTAAATGGACGGCAGTACCTCCGAAAGGGGCCGGTCCTCCTGGACGGCGCGCTCGAAGCGCACCAGATGGGAAACGAGATTTTCCAGCTTGGTCCGCGTCTCCGCCGGCGTGAGCAGGAAGAGGATGGAATTGAGGTCGCATTTTTCCGGGATGATGCCGTTCTCCCGGAGATAGTTGGCGAGGATCGTCGCGGGGATGCCGAAATCCTCATATTCCCCGGTGCCGCGGTGGATACCCGGCGTGGTGAGGAGAAGCTTGCAGGGATCGACGAAATACTGGTTTTCCCCGTAGCCCTCGAAGTGATGCCAGCTGTCGCCGGGATGGAAGCGGAAGAACGCCAGATCGGTGGCGATCTTGTCCGTCGGGAAGGACGCCCAGGGCTTGCCGTACACCGTGTCCGGAATGAAGGGGCGGATGAGCCGGCAGTGGCGGAGAATGGACTTCCGCGTCTCGATGGCGATCTTCACGCAGTCCATCCAGAGCCGCTTCCCCGCGTCCCCTTCCTGCATGCGGGCGTTCACGTCCAGCGAGGCGAAGAGTGGATAGAAGGGGCTCGTGGAGGCGTACATCATGTAGGCATTATTGAAATGCTTGTGGTCGCAGTACCGCTTCTGGCCCTTGATGTGGCTGTCCTTCTTGTGGATCTGGGACGCCATGGAGAAGCCTGCCTGCTGCTTGTGCACGGACTGGGTGACGATGATGCCCGGATCGTCCGGACCGAGCTCGAGAAGGAGGGGGCTGCAGTCCTTCATCATGGGAATGAACTGCTCGTACCCCACCCAGGCGGAGTCGAAGAAAATGTAGTCGCAGAGGCGGCCGATGCGGTCCACCACCTGCCGGGCGTTGTAGATCGTGCCGTCATAGGTGCCGAGCTGGATGACCGCCAGACGGAAGGGGCGGGGCTGCTTCGCCTTTTCCGGATCGACCTCGGCGGCGAGCTTCCGCAGATAGTCCTCATTGAAGCAGTGCTCGTCGATGCCGCCGATAAAGCCGAAGGGATTCCGCGCCGTCTCCAGATAGACCGGCTTTGCCCCGGCCATGGCGAGCGCCCCCTGATGGACCGACTTGTGGTTGTTCCGGTCGAAGAGTACCAGATCGCCCGGCGTGAGCAGCGCGCCCGTGACCACCTTGTTGGCGGTGGATGTGCCGTTCAGTACGAAATAGGTCTTGTCTGCATTGAAAACGTGCGCCGCGTGCTGCTGTGCTGCGTAGGGGTAGCCCTCATGGATGAGGAGGTCCCCCAGCTTCACGTCGGCATTGCAGATATCCGCGCGGAAAATATTTTCGCCGAAAAATTCATAGAAGAGCCGGCCCACGGGATGGCGCCGGAAATACTGGCCGCCCTGATGCCCGGGGCAGTCGAATTCCGAATTGCCTTCCTCCACGTAGGATTTGAGCGCGCCAAAAAAGGGCGGAAGCAGATTCGTCTCATACTGGACGGCCGCCGCCTCGATCTGGCGGCTGTAGAGCTTCTTGTCGAAATGGTCCGTATCCATGATGCGGTACACCGAGCCGATCTCCTCATCGTCAAAGGGCTCGTCCTCGGTCTTGATGAGAAAGACGGGAATCTTGAAACAGGTCGCATCGATGCGGCGGATGAGCGGCGCATCCTCCATGGTGAGGACGGCAGCGGCCACATCGGTGAAATCCGTCGCAGCGGGATCGACCGTTTTCCGCTTCGTGGCAAAGTAGCGGGCAGCGGCCTGCGTGCAGGCGATCTTGAGTGCCATGGGAGCTCCTTTCTGCTGCAAGGCGTGCAGCGCGGAATGGGTGACAGTCTTTTGCTGTCCGTATTATAAAAAAGAAACTGCCCGATGAAAAGAATCAATCCGCCCGCCGGCAGAATTTTTCCACCGCCGCTTCTCCGCAGAGGCCCCGTAAATTGACAGGCATTTCTCTTTTACATATAATATATCTGTATCGCTATCCGCAGGAAACGGGTAGTATTTTTACTATGAAATCCGGAAAGAAGGAGCAAATCAGCATGGCGGAAATGCAGCAAACCTACGTGACCCAGGAATTCCTGGAAAAAATGAAGAAAGAACTGGAGTATCTGAAGTCCACGAAACGTCTGGAGGTGGCGCAGCGCCTGAAGGAAGCCATTGCTCTGGGCGACCTTTCTGAAAACTCCGAATATGTAGACGCGAAGAACGAACAGGCCTTCACCGAAGGGAAGATCCTCGAACTGGAAGCGAAGATCCGCACCGCCGTCGTCATCGAAGCGGGCAAGAGCGACCATGTCACCATGGCGTCCAGCGTGAAGATCAAGGATCTGCAGACGAATGAAGAAGTGGACGTCACCATCGTGGGCAGCTCCGAAGCCGATCCCTTCGACGGCAAGATCTCCAATGAATCTCCCGTGGGCCGTGCGCTCATCGGCGCCAAGCCGGGCGACGTGGTGGAAGTCAATGCGCCTGTGGGCATCCTGAAATATCAGGTTATGGAGATCAAATAAGGAAAAGGACAGACAACATGGAAGAAAAGAAGAATGTAAAGAATGTACAGAAGAAGCCCGCGGAAAATCTGAATGACCAGATGCTCATCCGCCGGGAAAAACTCCAGCAGATCCGCGACCTGGGCTACGCGCCCTTCGGCCAGCGCTTTGAATGGGACCATCATGCGGCAGACATCCGGAACAATGCGGAAGCCCTCGAAGCGAGCGAGGAACACGTGCGCATCGCCGGCCGCATCATGATCATCCGCAACCACGGCAAGACCGCGTTCTGCGTGCTCCGCGACCGCACCGGCGACATCCAGCTTTACGTCCGCCGCGATCAGGTATCCGAAACGGAATGGAAGCTCTTCAAGCTGCTGGACATCGGCGACATCATCGGCCTCGAAGGCAACGTATTCACCACCCACACCGGCGAAGTCACCGTACGGGTGCTCACCTTCACCATCCTGTCCAAGTCCCTCCGTCCGCTCCCGGAAAAATGGCACGGCCTCACCGACAAGGAACAGCGCTATCGCCAGCGCTACGTGGACCTCATCGTCAATCCCGGCGTGCGTGAAACCTTCGAAAAGCGCGCCAAGGTCATCAATACGGTCCGTCAGTGGCTCACCGAACGGGGATTCCTCGAAGTGGAGACCCCCATGCTGCAGGCTCTCTACGGCGGCGCGAACGCCCGTCCGTTCACGACGCACCTCAATGCGCTCGATATGCCCCTGTACCTCCGCATTGCGCCGGAGCTCTACCTGAAGCGCCTCATTGTAGGCGGCTTCGAACGGGTCTTCGAAATGAACCGCAACTTCCGCAATGAAGGCATGGACAACCGCCACAATCCGGAATTCACCTCTCTGGAAACCTACCAGGCCTACGGGGATCTGGAAGACGTCATCAAGGAAACGGAAGACATCGTCGCCGCCTGCGCAGAAAAAGTCTGCGGCGGCCTGAAGATCACCTACGGCGGGGAAGAGATCGACCTCACGCCTCCGTGGAACCGCATGACCATGGCGGAAGCGGTCAAGAAATACACCGGCGAGGACTTCGATGCGTGCGAGACCATCCAGGACGCACGGGCCATCGCAGACCGCCTCAACGTGGAATACACCGAATTCGACGGCGCCGGCAAGATCCTTGCGGAATGCTTCGACGCCTACGTGGAAGAACACCTCATCCAGCCGACCATCATCACCCGGTACCCCATCGAAGTTTCGCCGCTGGCGAAGCTCTGCGATGACAATGACAAGTTCACCGCCCGCTTCGAAGGGTACATCTTCGGCCGCGAGCTGGCGAACGGCTTCTCCGAACTGAATGACCCCATCGACCAGCGGAAGCGCTTCGAGCTCCAGCTGGAAGAACGGAAGCACGGCGACGACGAAGCTCATCAGATGGATGAAGACTTCATCCAGGCACTGGAATACGGGCTCCCGCCGACGGGCGGCCTCGGCATTGGCATCGACCGCCTCGTCATGATCATGACCGGCGAGACGAATATCCGCGACGTGCTGCTCTTCCCGCTCATGAAGCCGGAAAAAGCAGGCGATGCGCCGGAAGCGGCTGAGGAAGCCAAGGAAGAACCGGAAGACAAATAAAAAAAGAAAGGCTGCGGACAGTCCCGCGGCCTTTTTTCGTGGAAGCCGGTCCCCGTCTGTATGGACCGTGTTATAATGAAAAAACATGAAAAGGCTGTGCGAATCAATGAGAGGAGGAACCGTCATGGAGCCCATTGAGCTCATTGCCATTGATCTGGATGATACGCTGCTCCGCGATGACATTTCCATTTCTGAATATACGAAAGCCGTGCTGAAGCGGGCGCAGGACCGGGGCGTGCGCGTGGTCATCGCCACGGGGCGCATGTTTCAGGCGGCGCGGCCCTGGGGGCAGGCGATCGGCCTCGGCGATGTGCCTCTGGTGGTGTACACCGGGTCCATGGTGGCGCGGTGCGAGTCCGGAGAGGTGCTGTCCTACGAGCCGATGGAGCTGGCCACGGCGCAGGAGATCCTCGATGTGGGCCGGGCACATGGCTGGTATATGCAGACCTATATCCACGACCAGCTCTATGTGCCGGTGAGAAATGAAAAGACCGAGGCCTACGAGCGGGCCTGCGGGGTCCGGGCGGAGGTGCTCGGCAAGGAGTTCTGGACGCTCCGGGAGGCGCCGCTGAAGGTCCTCATTTACGAGGATGATCCGGAAGTAATGGCCGAGGCGGAACGGGTGACGATCCCCCGCTTCGAGGACCGGGCGGGACACGTGCGGTCCAGCGTGCATTTTCTTGAATGGAATAAAAAGGAGGCCTCCAAGGGGCGGGCGCTCACCCGGCTCTGCAGCCAGTGGGGTGTACCGCTCGACCGCGTGATGACCTTCGGAAATTCCCAGAACGACGTGTCCATGCTGGAGCTGACGCCCTGGTCCTTCGCGGTGGCCAATGCCGCCCCGGAGGCCATGGCGGCGGCGCGGTACCGTACGGCGTCCAATAATGAAGACGGAGTAGCAAAGGCGGTGGCCCATTATGTACTTGGAGAAAAATGACGACAATTTCCGCTTCGTGATCATCACCGGCATGTCCGGCGCGGGCAAGACGAGCCTCATGCAGAAGCTGGAAGAGGTGGGATATTACTGCGTGGACAATCTGCCGCCGGTGCTCATCGTCCGCTTTGCCGATCTGTGCTGGCAGAGCACGTCCCGCATGCGCCGCGTGGCGGTGGTGTCCGATATCCGCGGCGGCTCCTTTTTCGACGCCCTGCCGCAGGCGCTGGATGAACTGACCAAGCGGGGCATCCCCCATGAAATGGTGTTCCTCGAGGCATCGGACGAGGTGCTGGTGCGCCGGTATATGGAGACCCGGCGCCGCCATCCCCTGTCGGGCGAACGGCGTCTGCAGGAGAGCATCGAGGAGGAACGGCGGGTGCTGGCGCCCATCCGCGCGCTGGCGGATCTCATCATCGACACCACGGGCATGAAGGTGCCGGATATGCTCCAGCTCCTCACGAGCCGCTTCGGCATCGGCGGGGACCGGAAGGCCATGGAGATCACCGTGTTTTCCTTCGGTTTCAAGTACGGCATCCCCATCGATGCGGACATGGTGATCGACGTGCGCTTCCTGCCGAATCCCTTCTACGTGCAGAAGTACAAGCACTGGAGCGGTCGCGTGCCGGAGGTGGCGGAGTACATCGAGAAATCGCCGGTCACGGGGGAATTTGTGAACCGCCTCTTTGATTTCATGGACTTCGTGGTGGGACAGTTCGAATCGTCCAAGAAGGCCCAGATGACCATTGCCATCGGCTGCACCGGCGGCCTGCACCGGTCGGTGTACATCACGGAGCGGCTGGGCCAGCATCTGCGGCAGTCGCATCCCCATGTGAATATCGAGCACCGCGACCTGCACCGGAACCGGGTCGAACGGGACGCGGCGGAGGAGCAGTCATGAGGCGCCTTGTGCGCTGGCTCTACCCGGGCCTGCGCATCAAGCGGTGGATGCTCCTCTTTTCCATGGGGCTGGTGCTCCTGATCTTCGGGGTCACGCTCGTCCTGAATTATCAGCTGCTGTCCATGGTGGAGGAGCAGTTCTTCCGCTTCATCTATCAGGTGACCGGCCAGTACAATTACGCCATTCTGGCGCTGTGGGGCTTCCTGCTCGCCCTGTCCGGCGCGGCGTGCATGCTCGTGTCCATCCGCAAGCTGGTGAAGCGCTTCATTTCCCTGCTGGTGCCGCAGGAGTCGAAGGTATCCGAGCAGATGCTGAACCGGGTCATCCGGGCACGCGGGCCGAAGGTGACCGCCATCGGCGGCGGGCACGGCCTGTCCATGCTGCTCCGGGGGCTGAAAAATAAAACGTCCAATCTCACCGCCATCGTGACGGTGGCCGATGACGGCGGTTCCTCCGGCCGTCTCCGTGAGGAAATGGACATCATCGCTCCGGGGGATCTGCGGAACTGCCTCGTCGCCATGGCTGACAAGGAATCCCTGCTGGAGGAATCTTTCCAGTACCGTTTCGGCGGGACCGGGGAGCTCGCCGGCCACAGCCTGGGCAATCTATTCCTCGCGGCGCTGATCGAGGAATTCGGCAATGCGGAAAATGCCCTGCAGGCGGCGAGCCGCATCCTCAATGTGCGCGGGCAGGTCATTCCCGCCACGACGGACAAGGTGCGCCTGTCCGCCGTCATGGAGGACGGGGCGACCGTGGTGGGCGAGACGGAGATCGCCGGCTATCCCGCGCGCATCCGCCGCCTGTCCACCCTGCCGGCGGAGCCTCACGCGGTGCCGTCTGCGGCGGAGGCGATCCTGCAGTCCGACCTGATCATCCTCGGGCCGGGGAGCCTCTACACGAGCGTCCTGCCGAATCTGCTCGTGCCGGATCTGCTCCGGGCCATCCGGGAAAGCGATGCGCCCTGCCTCTATGTGTGCAACGTGATGACCCAGCCCGGCGAAACGGACGGCTTCACCGTGAGCGATCACCTGAAGGCGCTCATCGAGCATATCGGGCCGGACGTGATCGATTTCGTGCTGGTCAATGACGGCCGGCCGTCGGAAGCGGTGCTGGAGCGGTATAAGGCCGCCGGCGCGGAGCCTGTGGCCATCGACGAGGCAGAGGTGAAGAAGCTGGGCGTGACCCTCATTCAGGCGGACCTCCTCGGCGAGGCGCGGGGCGCCGTGCACGATGCGTCTGTGCTGGCCGAGGAGCTGGTGCGCCTGAACGGGCTGCTCCATGCGCACATCGCGCCGGAGCTGCTCGATGAATACCTCCGGAGGAGCCGCTGATGTCATTTACGGAAAATGTGAAAAACGAACTGGCCCGCCTCACCCGGCCCACGCTGGCCGAGCGGCGGGCAGAGCTTCTGGCGCTGCTCCGCATGAGCGGCTCCGCCGTGACGGGCATGAGCGGCGCCTGGGGCGTGGAATTTTCCACCAGCAGCTCCGCTGTCGCCCGGCGGGTGCTGGTGTCGCTCAAGAAGGACTTCCTCCTCGTGCCGTCCGTCATGGTGCGGCAGGGGCGGCGGCTTCGGAAGAAAAATGTATATACGCTCACGGTGCCTCCCTCCCGGGCGGGCAGCGAATTTCTCCTGTCCATCGGATTTCTGCCCATGACGGGCATGGAGGATGCCGCGCGGTGCGCCACGGCGGAGGAAAAACGGGCCTATCTCGCCGGGGCCTTTCTGGGAGGCGGCTCCATCAGCCGGCCCCAGAGCGACTATCATCTGGAGATGGTGACCCAGTCCTACCGATTCGCCGGGGAGATCCGGGAAATGATGCACGCCTTCCAGATGAATCCACGCCTCACCGACCGGAAAAACGACTACATCGTCTACATCAAGGACGGGGACGAGGCGAGCTCGTTCCTCCAGATCACCGGGGCGGTGCAGAGCTATATGGAATTTGAAAATGTGCGGGTCATGAAGGATATGCGCAATCAGGTGAACCGGCAGGTGAACTGCGAGACCGCCAATCTCCAGAAGTCGGTGAACGCCGCGGTGCAGCAGATGCACCAGATCCGGAAGATCCGAGAGCACATGGATGAACGGCTCCTGCCGGGAAAGCTCCGGGAGACCATGGAGCTCCGCATGGCCCATCCCAATGCGACACTGTCCGAGCTGTCCGAGCTCTGCGGCGTGAGCAAATCGGGACTGGCCCACCGGTTTCAGAAGATCCGGGCTCTGGCCGGCCGTTTCGACGGGGAAGAGCCGTAGCAGAAAGGAATATATGATACGATTCAGACACGGGGCAGCAGCCCTCTTTGCGGCCGCCGCTCTTTTTACGGGGACGGCGGCCTCCGCCGCATCGGTGATGGATCTGTCCTATCAGACCATGGAGATGCAGGACGTCAAAACCGAGGGGACCCTCGTTTTTTCCGACTGCCCCGAATATGTGGACCAGACGGGAATTTTGGCGGAAGGCACGATCCAGGGAAAGGGACGCATTTATTACTATCATGTGAATGATACGGGGGAGCGCACCCGGCTGGTGGTCTACGCGAAAAGCAATAAGGCCGCGGATGCCCACATCACCCGCTTCATTCAGGCGGCGCCCAGCACGGACTACGTCACGTCCGGAGAGACCCTGTCCTTCAGTGAAATGGTGACAGTCCGCCAGCCGCCGCTGGATGTGTCCCTCGAGCCGGGGAAACGCACGGTCGTCGCCGAGGAATCGAAGGAGGGGCTCCTGCCGGGCTACCTCTACAGCGGCATCGTGGAAGTGGAGACAAAAACGCCGGTGCAGTTCGGCGTGGCCATGCTTTCCATGACGGACGATCTGCAGGGCGCCCTCGACGCGGCGCAGACCGTGCCTGTGGATTCCCATGAGCTGCGGGGGACCTTCCCCATGCGGGTGTACCGGGAAAATAAAAAGGTGTGGAATACCGACACGGACCGGCCGCAGGCGCTCGTGCTGGGCGGCATGGGGGCGGTGCCCTTCTACCGCGGGATCGATGAGCTGGACGGCGTGGAACGGGAAAATACCGGAGACTACGGCATCACCTTCCGCATCCGCATCCATACGGAGGGCTCGAAGCCATACCGGATCTATTTCAATCCCCAGGGCGGCGTCTACATGGGGGCCTTCAAGATCACCCAGGGCTTCCTGCCCCGCTATTTTCGTACAGACGACATGAAATACCGCGGCCATTTTCTCGGCTATGAGACGCTCCGCGACTACATCGACGCGGGGAAATGGGAAGCAGGCAAGCCCGTTACCATCGAATTTCTCGCAGCCGGCGCGACCTACCTGCCGGTGCGTTTCCTTTTCGTGCCCGAAGAGGCAGGAACGCAGAAGGAGGAACCATGAGATTCATTCAGTATCAGATCGGCGATATCGTCCAGATGAAAAAGAAGCATCCCTGCGGCTCGGACACCTGGGAGGTGATCCAGCTCGGCTCGGATATGCGCGTCAAGTGCTGCGGCTGTGGCCGCATCGTGCTGATCCCGCGTCCCAAATTCATGAAGGGCACAAAGAAGGTGCTGAACCGGGATGCCGAGCACGAACGGGTGGAAGTGGTGGCCCGCTCGGAGGCATCCACGCTGGGAGACTGAGGAGACCGCTCCGGAAGGAGCGGCTTTTTTTCTGCCCGTTTCCGGCGCTTCCGCCCGGCGACGAAGAGAAGTACAATACAGAAAAGGGCGTCTGCCCGGCAAAGAGGAGGCGATGGCATGAAATTCATCAGTCAGTTCGGAGTGATCCTGGCCCTGTCCTTTCTGGGAGAGGTGCTTCACCGGTGGATCCCGCTCCCCGTTCCGGCCAGCATCTATGGGATCGTGCTGCTCTTTCTGGGGCTCCATTTTCACTGGATCTCCGCGGCGCGCATCCGGGACGCGGCCCGGTTCCTCATCGAGATCCTGCCGCTCTTCTTCCTGCCGGCGGCGGTGGCCTGATGGATTCGTGGGAGACGGTCCGCGTGGACTGGGCCGCCTATGCGGTCATCATCGCTGTGTCCACCTTTCTGGTGTTCGGCGTGAGCGGCGTCGTGACGGAGCGGCTGATGAAACGGGATAAGGAGGGCGGCGAGGATGCTTGAGGATTCTCTGTTCTTCCCCATGGCGCTCTCCCTGCTGGCATGGACCGCAGGCGCTGCGCTCCACCGGCGTTTCCGTACGGCCCTGTGCAGCCCGCTCCTCATCGCGGTGCTGCTCACCATGGCCGTGCTGTGGGGGCTGGATGTGCCTTATGAAAGCTATTACCGCGGGGCCCAGCCTCTGCACTGGCTGCTCACACCGGCCACGATCTGTCTGGCGCTCCCTCTCTGGGAAAATGCGGCGCGGTTCCGGAAGCACTGGAAAGCCATTCTGGCGGGCATCGCGGCCGGCATGGCTGCGGCGCTGACCGGCATCTGGGCCATGAGCCATGCGTGCGGCCTCTCCTACGGAGCCTATGCGACGCTTCTGCCGAAATCCATCACGGCGGCCATCGGCATGGACGTGTCCGCCGGACTGGGCGGCGATGTGTCGCTCACCGCAGCGGCCATCATTCTTACGGGGATTCTGGGAAATATGTTTGCAGAGCTCTGGAGCCGGCTCTTCCATCTCCGGGACCCGGTCGCCCGGGGCGTGGCCATCGGCAGCTCCGCCCACGCCATCGGCACGGCGAAGGCGGTGGAAATGGGTGAGACCGAGGGCGCGGCAAGCAGCTTGGCCATGGTGGTGACCGGCCTGTTCACCGTGGCGGCGGTGCCGTTTTTCGCGGGCCTGTTTATCGGCGGCTGAGCGGAGGCAATGTTTCCCTGCGGGGAGAAAGGACGACAGATACATTGAAATACAGAGCGGTTCTATTTGATATGGACGGGACGATCCTCAATACGCTGGAGGACATGACGGACAGCATCAATGCAGCCCTTCAGGAAGAAGGTTTTCCGAAGCGCACTATGGAGGAGGTGCGCCGGTTCGTGGGAAACGGCAACCGCCTGCTGGCGGCGCGGGCCGTGCCGGAGGGCACCTCCGAGGAAACGGTGGAGCGGGTGCTTCAGAATTTTCACAAGCACTACCGAACCCTCTGCGCCGTGCATACCCGTCCCTATGAAGGCGTGACGGAGCTGCTGGAGCGTCTCCGCACGGCGGGCGTGCGCACCGCGGTGATCTCCAATAAGGCGGACTATGCCGTACAGGCGCTGGCCGCCCGCTATTTTCCGGGACTGTTCGATGCCGTTGCCGGCGAAAAGGAAGGCATCCGCCGGAAACCGGCGCCGGACGGCGTGCTCGCCGCGCTCCGCACGCTGGGCATTGACCGGAAGGACGCCGTTTATATCGGCGATTCCGACGTGGATGTGGAGACCGCTCGTAATGCAGGTCTTTCGTGCATCGCCGTTGCGTGGGGCTTCCGCACGGAGGAGGTGCTCCGCCGGAGCGGCGCAGAGACCGTCGCGCACACCATGGACGAGCTGGAGGCGCAGCTGCGGTAAAGATGTGCAAAAAATACCGTCTGTTTTTGCAGAGGATGCAGAGGCAGACGGTGTTTTTTTATGGGATGCGGAGGAAGAGAAAGCAAGGGCAGCGGAGGAAGCGGCGCGGTCTGAAAAGGGGCACAAAAAAAACGGCACGGCCGAAGCCGCACCGTTTATGCCGGATGCCTTCCGTCCCGGTTCAGACGATCAGAACCAGTCGCGTTCGCTGTTCCATTCGAGGAATTCGCCGGTTTCTCCATCGATCTCGAAGTCGTATTCATAGCCGTTGTAGCGGATCTCGCCTTCATAGGTCACGCGGCCGTGGTCGTGATCGCGCTTCATGCGGAGATTCTGCGTCGTAGCGCCGTCCACGCGGGCCAGTGCCTTGGCAGCCGCTTCATCATAGGACAGTGTGTAGCCGGCGCTCTGTGCGCGTCTCATACCGCGTCCGCCGCCGCGGCCGTGTACTTCATAGTCCGCTTTCAGGATCTCGCCGGAATCCTTGGCGATATCGTAGTCGTATTCCGTGGAGCCGGAGTAAAATTCGATTTCATAAACGGTACGGCCCCAGTCCCAGTCCTCTTTTACGCGAACATAGTCTACATCAGAAGCGGATACGCCTGCATGTTCGATAGCAATGGCCTTTGCCTGCTCTGCACTGACCGAAGCAGCGTTCACTACCGCGCCGCCGAGGATTGAGAGACCGAGAATCGCTGCGAGAGCACCAGACCATTTCATTACCTTTTTCATGTCGTCACCTCCAGGAAATACCAATCAATTTCTTTATATTGATTATAGCAGAAGCAAATTGAAAAGTATAGATATAAATGGCTGTTTTTTTCATAAAATGAAGAATAGATTTCTTACGATAGCGGAACATTTGTAAAGGGGATACAGAGCTGTAGTATATCCATACATATAAAGGATTATATGGCAGAGGTTACAGAATATGGAAAAAGGAGGGGGAGCGAAATCCATTTCCCCCAAAATCCCATGCTGCGGGCGGATCAGGCGGGGACCGGCTCCACGGAAAAGGGCCGAATGGCAGCGGAGATCCGGCATTTTGGATAAAAAAGAGGGTGCAGCAGAAAAGTTTTTGAAAAAGTGTTGACACAGGGGAAACAGCGTGGTAAGATAACCTACGTCGCCGAGATGGCGGCGCGGTTCTGAAAAATAAATTTCAGAAAACCGCTTGACAGAAAGCAGAATGTTTGCTAAGATGTCAAAGTCGCACCGAGCGACTCGTTCTTTGAAAACTGAACAGT
>ERZ779865.227-NODE-227-length-52668-cov-13.774694_pt1 | contig 52668 bp, 50 predicted proteins | sample MGYA00433088_ERZ779865 | MGnify/ENA primary metagenome ERZ779865 (study PRJEB29588, sample SAMEA2151703) | human gut metagenome | biome: human gut; feature: human-associated habitat; material: faeces | place: Denmark | collected 2008/2010 ... | reverse complement strand
GGGCCGCCCCCGCGGAAAAGGGCATTCAGCGGGAGCCGCCGGCGCCGGCGAAGCGCTCCCGGAGCCGGTCCAGAAAGAGCTCCGCCGCCTGGGAAAAGACCTGGTATTTCTTCCACACCACGTCCAGCCCCGACTCGATGGCCGGGCTCAGCGGACGGAAGCAGAGGGGACTCTCCTCCGACGTGTCCACCAGTCCGTCCAGAGAGACCACGCAGCCCACGCCCTGCCGGGCCATCACCGCCGCATTGTAGCAGAGATTGTACGTGGCGGCGATCTGCAGCTGGCTCCGCAGCGGGCCGAACCAGTTCATGAGCGCATTCCCCTCGGCCCGGCTCTCCAGCACCTGCCGTGAGAACAGCAGCGGATAGGGCGCGAGATCCTCCGCCGTGACCGCCTCCAGAGCAGCCAGGGGATGATCCTTCCGGACGATGACGCCCCACCGGTCCTTCGCGGGGATGCTGAGATAATTATACTTCGTGATATCCGTGGGCTGGATGAGGATGCCGAAATCGAGCAGTCCCTTGTCGAGGCGCTCCGTCACATCCTCCGCATTGCCGCTGTACAGATGCCACCGCACGCCGGGATAGCTCTCCCGGATCTCCCGGCACACCGCCGCCACCAGATTCATCGCCACGGTCTCGCCGCTGCCGATGTACACATCACCGGAGAGGAGACCGTGCATGGCCCGGAATTCCTCCTCCGTCTTGTCCGCCATGGCGACGATCTCCTCGGCGCGCTTCCGGAGCAGCATCCCCTCCGCGGTGAGCGTCACCCTGTGGCTTCCCCGCACGAGGAGCTTCTGCCCCAGCTCCTCCTCCAGATCCCGGATCTGCCGGGACAGCGTGGGCTGGGTGAGATGCAGATAATTCGCCGCGCCGGTGATGGATTCCTCCCGGGCGACCGTCAGAAAATAGCGGAGCACCCGCAGTTCCATGAGAATCACCATCCTTCCTCCTTATCATAAAAGCTCTGGAAATGCCCGTCAAGCATTTCATGGCATGGTCAGAAAGTATTGGCTATGGGACGCGCTCCGGAGTACGCTGTATACAGACAGAATGTCCGGAAGGCGGCCGCCGCCCGGAGAAAGAAGGTGCCCTATGGAAAAGCCCATGACGGAGGACGAGCTCCTCGCCAGGAACCTGCGGGACGCCGGCTGTACCGAGGCGGAGATCCTCCGCTTTCCGGCTCTGCCGCCGCGGGAGCAGATCCGCTTCCTTTCCCGCCGGCGGGATGCGCTCCTCGCCGCACTTCACGAGGCCCAGTCTCGCATCGACTGCCTCGATTATCTCATGTACCGTATGAAACAGAAATCATAAAGGAGGTATTCTTATGAATCCCATGCAGTTCACACTCTTTTCCCCCACGAAGCTTCTTTTCGGCGCCGGCAAGCTGGCCGCGCTCGGTGAGGAAACACTGCCCGGCAGGAAGGCGCTCCTGCTCCTCTCCGCCGGCAAGTCTGCCCGGATGAGCGGCGCGCTGGACATCGTCGCCGCCCAGATGGAAAAGGCCGGCGTCACCTCCGTGCCCTGCGCCATCATCCATGAAAATCCCACGAAAGATCTCGTGATGGAAGCGGCCGCTGCCGCCCGGGAAAACGGCTGCGACTTCATCCTTGCCGTAGGCGGCGGCGCCGTGCTGGACTCCGCCGTGGCCGTAGCCGCCATGGCCACCAATCCCGGCGACCTCTGGGACTATGTGGTGGGCGGCACCGGCAAGGCCCAGCCTCTGTCCTGCGACCCGCTTCCCATCGTGACCGTCACCCTCACCGCCGGCACCGGCTCCGAGCTCAATAACTGGGGCGTCATTTCCAGACTCGACACCCATGAAAAAATCGGCTTCGGCGGCGACCCGCGGCTCATCCCGAAGATCGCCGTGGTCGATCCGGAGCTCATGCGCACCGTCCCGCCGAAATACACCGCCTATCAGGGCTTCGACGCCCTCTTTCACCACACGGAAGTGATGATGTCCAACGGCGTGAACCTCCTCAGCGAGGCCCTCGCCCTCTCCGCCATTGAAAACATCGCCGGATACCTGCCCCGCGCTGTAGCAGACGGCAATGACCTCGAGGCGCGCACCCGCGTGGCCTACGGCAGCACCCTCGCAGGCATCACCATGCAGCTCACCTCCACCACGGCGCAGCACTCCATGGAACACGCCATGAGCGCCTACCATCCGAATCTGCCCCACGGCGCCGGCCTCATCATGATCTCCCTCGCCTTCGCCGCGTACTTCATCGAACACCACGCCTGCGACGGCCAGTTCATCAAGATGGCCCGCGTCATGGGGCTCCCCGAAGCGGACAAGCCGGAGGATTTCCTCACCGCTCTGGCAAACCTGCAGAAGGCCTGCGGTGTGGACGATCTCAAAATGAGCGACTACGGCATCCGCCCCGAGGAAATGATGACGCTGGCAGTCAATGCCCGCGAGACCATGGGCGGCCTCTTCCTGGCCAATCCCTGCCCGCTGAACGACGAGGACTGCGCCGGCATTTTCACGAAAGCCTACCGCTGAGGCGGTGCCGGAAGCCTGTCTTTTCCGGAGAAAGGAACCATTCATGCAGGAAATCACCAATCAGACCTTTGACGAAGAACGGGCCTTCTACGGCGCAGAGGACCTCACCGTGCGCCGCTGCCGCATCGACGGCCCCGCCGACGGCGAAAGCGCCTTCAAGGAATGCACCGGCCTCACTGTGGAGGACACCTTCTGCAATCTGCGCTACCCCTTCTGGCACGACCGGGACCTCACCATCCGCGGCTCTGAAATGACCGAGCTCTGCCGCGCCGCCCTGTGGTACTCCGAGGGCATCCGCATCGAAAATACCCGGCTCCACGGCATCAAGGCCCTCCGGGAATGCACGGACGTCTCCCTCTCCCGCTGCGACATCCGGTCGCCGGAATTCGGCTGGTCCCTCCGGAACGTCTCCATGGACCGCTGCCGCCTCGAAAGCCAGTACATGCTCATGCGCAGCGGGGACCTGCACTTCACCCACACGGACTGCATCGGGAAATACAGCTTCCAGTACGTGAAGAACGCCGTCTTTGACCACTGCACCTTCGACACGAAGGACGCCTTCTGGCACGCGGAAAACGTCACCGTCCGGAACAGCGTCGTCCGCGGCGAATACCTCGGCTGGTACTCCGACGGCCTCACCCTCATCGACTGCCGCATCATCGGCACACAGCCTCTCTGCTGCTGCCGCAACCTGAAGCTCATCCGGTGCGCCATGGAGGAGACCGACCTCGCCTTTGAAAAATCCGAGGTGGAAGCCACCGTCACCACGCCCATCGTGAGCGTGAAAAATCCCCGGTCCGGCCTCATCGCCGCGCCGTCCGTCGGCGCCTTCATCTGGGACGATCCGCTCGCCTGCGGCACCGTCATCACCAGCGGCACGCTCCACAGCGCGCCTGCCCGTTCCTGAATCCCAAGGAGGAATCCATGAAAAACGTACTCATTCTCTCTGCCAGCCTCCGCCAGCGCAGCAATTCCGAACGCCTCGCCGCCGCCTTTGCGGCCGGAGCGTGTGAAACGGGCCACACCGTGGAGGAGATCTCCCTGAAAGGCAAACGCATCACCTTTTGCACCGGCTGTCTCACCTGCCAGAAAACGGGCCGCTGCGTCATTGCCGACGACGCCCGGGCCATCGCCGAAAAAGTAAAGGCCGCCGACGTCATCGTATTCGCCTCCCCCGTTTACTACTACAGCATCGCCGGCCAGCTGAAGACCCTCCTCGACCGGCTGAATCCCCTCTTCTCCTCGGAATACAATTTCCGCGATATCTATTTCCTCGCCTCCGCCGCTGACGATGCGCCGGAAGCGCTGGAAGGGCCGCAGAAAGCCATCCAGGGCTGGGTGGACTGCTTTGAAAAGGCGCGTCTGGCGGGGACCGCCTTCGCCGGCGGCTGCACCGCTCCCGGCTCAGCCGAGGACCATCCCGCCCTCGCGCAGGCCTTTGCCATGGGCCGCGGCCTCTGAGCCATGCGCATCTGCCTCACTGTGAACGGCACGGCCTTCACCGCCGTGCCCGCCGACAATGACGCCGCCCGAGCTCTCCTCTCCCGGCTCCCCGCCGCATGGACGATGAAAGAGCTGAACGGCAACGAAAAATACGTCTATCTGTCCGAGGAATTTCCTGCCGCGCCGAAGCGCCCCGCCCGCATCCATGCAGGCGACCTCATGCTCTACGGCACAGACTGCATCGTCCTCTTCTACAGGGACTTCTCCACCACCTTCCGCTACACGCCCCTCGGCCGCATCGAAGATCCTTCCGGCCTCGCACAGGCCGCAGGCCGCGGCGCAGCGCGCGTCACAGCGGAACTCACGGAATAAATACGCTAAATCAAAAGGACCGGTGCCCTGTGCACCGGTTCTTTTTCTCTGCACGAAAAAGAGCAGGCCGCCGCCTGCTCTTTTTTACGGGGAAACCGCTCAGGCCTTCACCAGCACCTTCTCGATCTCTGCAATATACATGGTGTGATAATTGCCTTCATCCTTGCCGGCATACCACCGTTCCTTCATGCCCGGCTCGATGAACGACGCCTCCGGCAGCTCCGCCGCCAGCAGCTTCCGGCACACGAGGATCACGCCCGCTTCCTCCGGCGCCGCCGTGCCTTCCACCTCCATCGGCGTCAGGCCCGCTGCCTGCCACTTGTCTCCGTCCCATCCGGAATGAGAGCCCATGTAGCCCAGCGCCATCCGGCACGACTCCGGCATCGCCGAGACCGTGAACCGCTCGCCCGCGTCGATGAGCGTCTTCGTGAAACGGTTCTTGCGGATATACACCGTCGCCGTGTTCCTGCCCCACCATACGCCGAGGCCGCCCCAGCTCACCGTCATCCCGTTGCACTTTTCCTTCGTCCCGGCCGTCACCAGGAACCATCCCTTCCCGATCTGCAGAAAAGGATTCCAGGCCAGCTCCTCCGCCTTCATTTCCCTGAATATCATATTGATTGCCTCCCTTATTACTTGCTGCTTTTTATTATATCATCGGCCACTTCCAGAGCACGGGCCAGCGCCTGATCCATATTGTAATATTTGAAATCTCCCAGCCGTCCGCAGAAAATCAGGTTCTTGATCCGTTTGGCCCGCTGATAATACTTTTCATACAAAGCCTTGCTTTCCTCCGTCAGCACCGGATAATAAGGTTCCGCTCCTTTTTCCGGTTCATAGGCAAGGGGATATTCTACCGCATAAGAGCTCCCTTTCCCATTCTGTACCGGAAGCTTTTTATATTCCGTGATGCGCGTATATCCCGGCTCCTGCGGATAAGCCACCACCGGAGCCGTCTGATAGCTCTCCTCCTCCGTGAATTTCCATTCAAAGTGAAGCGAGCGGTACGGAAGCCTTCCATATTCACATTGAAAAAGTTCATCCAGCGCTCCTGTATAAATGACCGGAATTTCGCAAGGGCAGCCATTTAGCAGCAACTGATCACCGACAACAGAAAGATGATGCAAGGCTTCTACTCCAAGGGCCATCTGGATTCCCGGATGATCTAACAATGACCTGAAAAATGCAGTAAAAGAATGAACAGGCATCACCTGATAGGTATCAGTAAAATAGCCCTCATCATAGGACAACCGGACCGGGACCCGCGCCAATACACTCGGATCAATCTCCTCCGGTTTCAGATTCCATTGCTTGGCCGTATACGGTGCATAATCATTATGAAACAGAAATTCTCCATAGCCTCGAATATCTGCATCCTCATGATGCAGGATCTCCATGACCGGCACCATATTCCGGCCTGAAAAGGCGTCTCTCAGTTTCTGTTTCAGTATTTTCGCCTGATCAACTGAATAAAACGTATCAATCGTTGTGAAATTAAACGGGGTCGGAGTATATTTACCATCCCATACCGCCCCGCAAAACAGTTTCTGTTCCTTCCACTGCTCAAACCGGCACATATATTCATACAGGTCCGTACGGCTGGTATGAAATATATGCGGACCATATTTCTGCACCAGAAATCCGTGGCCATCCACATAATCATACATATTACCGCCGATATATTCACGCCGTTCCCAGATTTGAACCGAATTCCCTGCTTCGGCCAGTGTCCTTGCGATAACAGCTCCGGTAAGCCCGCATCCAACAATTATATACTGCATTAAAATCCACCATACTTAGCCATAAATTCAGCAAAGGTCTGCAAATTCTGATCCTTTTCTGAGGTGATCACCTGCTCTATACCGCCAATTTTCTCCAGCGGCCACTGCACAGCAAGATCCGGATCATTCCAGCGAATGCCATCATCATATTCGCCATAAAATTTTTCCGCACATTTATAAGAGACGATGGAATCTTCAAGAACCAGATAGCCGTGGCCGCATCCGGCAGGAACCAGAATCTCATTATGCTTTTCTCCGATCAGATCAAAGGCCTGCCATTGTCTGAACGTCGGGCTGTCTTTTCTCAAGTCAACTACGATGTCCCATACATGTCCCCAGATACACCGTACCAGTTTGGGCTGCTGTTTTTCCCGCTGAAAATGAATGGCACGAATCACGCCTTTATGGCTGGTGGTATAAAAAACCTCTGCCAGATCATACGCTATGCCATTTGTCTCAAAGGCTTCCTTTGAATAATCCTTGGTAAAGCAGCCGCGCAGATCATCTGCATTAAAGGCATCGATAGAATATACCCCATTGATTTTTTCCTTATGAAAAGCAAATTTCTGATTCATTCCATATACTCCTGTTTTACAACTTTCCTAATTGGATTTGCTTTTTTATCCAGGGAACTGTTTCTTGTAATCCTTGTTTAAAGGATATCTTAGGGGAATAGCCTGTATCTCTCATTAATTTGGTACAGTCAAAAACGGATTCCGGCTGCGAAATCCCATGAAATGGGACGGCTCCTAAATTTAAAACGATATTAGGATCAATCTGATCCCGTATTTCTTCTATAAAATTCTTTAATTTAGTAGGATGATTACTTCCAATATAATAAGCAGTGTTTGGCTTCCCTTTCTCCCCAATACAGTAAAGTCCTTGTATTGTATCCTCAACCGCCACAAAATCATAAAGCTGCTCACCAGCAGTAAAATTTGCAGGTTGTCCAGTCAGCATAACTTTAGCCGCAAAATTTACAAAATTTGATGTGTAATTCCCTATTCCATAAGTATTGGACAAATATGCCCAACAATGTGCTATGCTTTCATATTTACTGCACTCTGCCTTGCTCATATAATGAGCTGCTAACTTGGCGCTGCCATAACAACTCACTGGATTCGGCACTGAACCATCAAGCGGTATATAGGCATTAATATCCTGTTCTGCCAAAGTTCCTGCACCAACAAACCGATTGCATCCCAAAGCAGCTGCCGCAGAAACGGCATCCACGGTCCATTTCACATTCTGTAATTGCACAGCATAATTACTTCGTGCATTTCCGGTCGAACCATTCCATGCCAGATGATAAAAAACATCAATCTTGTCTTTGATCTTCTGTGGTAAAGACACAATATTTTCCATATCACAATAAACAATCCGAACATGATCCAGATTGCTGATACTTTCTATATTGGACGATTCATTTCTAATGATCGCATAAGTCTGAATCCCGTATTGGTTTAACAGTTGTAATAATGTCTTACCAATAAATCCATTCGCACCGGTAACTACTACTTTTTCCATCTTAAAATGCCTCGTATTGCTGAATTTCCCGATCCATTTCTTGTGATATATCTCCACGTGCCTGATATACCTTGGCCCATTCCACTGTTTTTTCAATGGCCTGCCGGATGGACCACCGCGGCTTCCATCCGAAGGTGCTCCGCAGTTTGGAGCAGTCCAATTTCAGAAAAGACGCTTCATGGGGGCCATCGGTGCTGATATTTTTCCACGTCTGACCTTCGCCCCAGGCACTGCAGAACAGGTCTGTCAGCTCCCCGGTCGTGAGGCAGTCGCTTTCATCCGGGCCGACATTATAATATCCTGCATAGTCCGCATCCTGATACTGTTTTTCGCAAATCATCAGATATGCAAAAAGCGGCTCCAACACATGCTGATACGGCCGGATGGAATAGGGATTGCGCACAGCAATCGTTTCTCCATTCATTGCCGCCCGGATGCAGTCCGGTATGATCCGGTTCTCCGCAAAATCACCGCCGCCGATGACATTGCCCGCCCGAGCTGTGGATACTGCCGGATTTCCCTTTTCAAAATAGCTGTTCCGGTAGCAGTGCGTCACCAGCTCCGAACAGCTTTTGCTATTGGAATACGGGTCAAAGCCGTCCAGCGTCTCACTTTCCCGATATCCCCAGACCCATTCATTATTGTGATACACCTTGTCTGTCGTCACATTCAGGAAGGACCGTACGGACGCACTCTGCCGCACACATTCCAGAATATGGACCGTCCCCATGACATTGGTAGAATAGGTCCCCACCGGGTCACGGTATCCTTCGATAACAAGCGGCTGCGCGGCCAGATGAATCACGATCTCCGGCTTTGCCTGCTCAAAGGTCCGCTTCAGGTGCTCCAGATCACGAATATCCCCGATTTCCGAGTGTATCCGGCCTTCCAGCCCTGCCAGGGAAAACAGATTCGGCTCCGTCGGCGCCGGCAGCGCATAGCCCGTCACATCCGCTCCAGCCAGCAACAGAATCCGGCAAAGCCAGGTCCCCTTGAATCCCGTATGCCCGGTTATGAATACCTTTTTTCCTCTAAAAAAGTCCAGATCCATATACTGCATCAGTTATCCCACACTTTCCACGGCGCATGACCAGTGCTCCAGAGCTGTTCCAGCTCCTTCTTTTCACGAATGGTATCCATACACTGCCAGAATCCTTCATGCTTATAGGCCATTAGCTGACCTTCACGCGCCACAGCCTCAAGCGGTTCCTTTTCCAGCACAGTGCTGTCCCCATCAATATAATCAATAAACTCCGGCTGGCATACCATATACCCGATATTGATCATATTGCCGTCGCCTTTTGTCTTTTCCCGAAATTCCTTGACATGACCATCCGTTCCGATGTCCAGCACACCGAACCGCTGTCCTGCATTATAGGCAGACATCGTCACCAGTTTTCCATGCTGCTGGTGAAATGCCAGAAGTTCTCGGATATTGACATCACCAACTCCGTCACCGTAAGTCAGCAGGAAGGGCTCCCCATCCAGATATTCCTTGATCCGTTTCACACGCCCGCCGGTCATGGTATTCAATCCCGTATCCGCCACGGTCACCTTCCAGGGTTCCGCCGCTGTATGATGAATAATAATATTCTGCTTACCGCCAGTAAAATCAAAGGTTACATCCGAGGTATGCAGGAAGTAATCCGCAAAATACTCCTTGATAACGTGCTGTTTATATCCCGCACAAATCACAAAATCATTAAACCCATAATGGCTGTAAATTTTCATGATGTGCCAGAGAATCGGATAACCTCCCAGCTCCACCATCGGCTTAGGCCGAAACTGACTTTCTTCGCTGATCCGGGTACCAAATCCACCCGCAAGAATAACAATCTTCATATAATATATTTACCTTTCTCTATCCAAAAACCACTGTTTATCGCAATGAACAAAAAATATTTTATTCCAATATCTAAACCTCTATAACTTAAAAAAGTATTATTAAGATATCTTATCCAGTAACGCATTTCCTTTTTTGAAACATTTTTAGTTGGCACGCGATAATGCGCACATAATGAAGCATTTTGCATTACTTGTTTATAATCTACAGTTACTGCATTAAGTGCAATTCGGTATAGGTGCCATATAGTTTTATAATATTCTATCCTCCTACACGGTAATTTTTTTAAATGAGAAAAATCCTGCAATAATTGTTTACTAATTACATTTGGCTCAAAATATAAATTATTTTTTTGAGCTGAAAGAGAATATGACTTTATCGCTATACTTTCACTATCTGATTCTTGAAATACCATTGGCTTATCATATAAAAGCATCGGACCACATACTGCACATTCCGCCAATAAATAATCTGCTCCATATGTATTTTTTTTCTCCTCTTCAGAAAGAGAATATTGATATGCCCTTTTTACACATTCTGTCAAATAAAAATTTCCAGATGGATGCTTTTTAGTATACCCAAAATGGATGAGTAAATCCGTTTTCTTCTCGATGACACGATTAGTAAATTTTTGTAATAAGTGACCATTTTTTTTGGAAAATACAGGACATATTCCACCTTTAATATCATTGTGATTCTTTAAACATGAAATAAAATCATCTAAATAACCGCCATCAATATAATCCTTGTCCAAACACAATAAAGCATATTTCCCCCGCGCATAAAGTACACACTGATTTACATTTTCTGTCCCACTTACAGGAACATTTCGTTTTATGATTCTCAATCTTTTGTCCGTAATATCAAGTGTCTGGATAACATCTTTAGGTGACTGATTATCTATAATAACTACCTCAAAATCCATAGACTTTGTTTTAGTCAATATAGATAAAATATTTCGTTTTAATACATGAAAACGATTATATGATGGTATACAAATCGACAACTCTATCATTTTACCTTTCCTCACTTTGTTTTTCACATATCATAATTCAATTTATATAATTTTTAACACATTATGGCAACTGATACAATTTCATGTTATAGTAAAAACAACTAATATCTCTATAGGACGGTATGTATAATGAGTGAATTGGCACTGGTCACATCTTATTTTGATATCGGGCGAAAACAATGGAAAGGATTCGCCAACGGAAATGAAAAATATATTTCCAATTTTGCGCACTGGGCCCGTATGAACAATAAATTGATCGTATACACCTCTCCGGATATTGCTCCGAAAGTAGAAGAGATTCGGGCATCGTACGGCCTTGCTGATAAAACCATTGTCATTCCGGTACAGGACATCACCACTCTGGCCCCGGAATTATATCAGGCTACCAAACGGGCTATGCAGAATAAACAGTCCTGGACCTTTCACCGGAAACTGGGCAACCCGGAGTCATGGAACTATAGATATAACTACATTATGGAATTGAAATCCTACTGGATCCAGGATGCAATTCACCGCGGTCTTGCAGATGGGATGATTGCCTGGATCGATTTTGGTTACGATCACGGCGGAGATTACTTCTACAGCGAGGATTTTGATTTCTGCTGGAGCTATGATTTTGAACCGTTGATTCATGTATTCCTTGAAAACCCATTGGATGATACACCGATTTTCAGAATTGTTCAGAGTATGAAAGTATACATCCGAGGTAATCTCCTGATCGCGCCTGCTCAGTTATGGCCGGTTTTCTGGGAAGAAATTCAGCATGCGGTGTTCTCTCTGGCGGAATGCGGACTCGCTGATGATGATCAGACCTTAATGGTCATGGCCTATCGCCGGCGTCCCGAACTCTTTTGTCCTCATGCTACCGCTGACTGGGGCGAAGGACTATACGCCTATGGGGGCAACAGGTTAAGAATTCGTGAGCAAAAGAAGAAAAAATCTCCATGGCTGCATACTCTGGGGCATACAATAAAAAACAGTCTGCGCCAAAAATACGAGGAGTGGGATATTCATCGCCGCAAGGGTTCGGACATCGAAAAAAAATATTTTTCAAAATAATAAAAAGAGGAATGCATCTTATGATTCATTCCTCTTTTACATTGCCAGCTTTGCAATATTTTCATTTCTCTGCTATAGTATATGAAATTACCAATAAGTAAAAATATTTTTTATCTGTTTTTATATAAAATTAGTACTTTTATTTTAGCAAAGGAAATCCACGATGAAATCTTCTGCTTCCGCTTCTTACAAATACACAGGCTGGCTGCTCGTTCTTTTTGCTGTATTGATTCTTCCTGTTTCCGGTTTTCTGCCGAACTGGGCCAGCTTTGAAAACGGGCCCATTGAAAATACGCAGGTGATCCTGCTTCTGGGCTGCGCTCTGATGTGCGTCAAATTTGCCCGGGAAACGCTGTCATCCCCGTCCCATAAAATGTGGCTGCCCTCTGCGGGTATCTTTCTGATCCTTGCTGCGCGGGAGCTGTCCTGGGGCCGGGTATTCTTTATAAAGGAATATTCCGCCGCCGGTGAACCGATTCTGATCGCTTCATCAGAAATGCCCTTCCGCACGGCTATCCACGGCTGCATCGGAGTTCTCGCGGTGCTCTGTCTGTACGGCCTGATCCGCTTTGTTCCGTGGAAGCGAATTTTCCGGGAAATCTCTTTCCCGTGGATTCACCTGATTGCCATCATTGTCTGCGTGATCGCCGTCACGGTGGGCGATCATCACGCGATCTTCCACACTCTTCGTGACCAGCAGATCGAAGAATTGTCCGAGCTGCTCATGTATGCTCTCCTCGGCCATACGGCGTGGTATTATTACATACAACTAAAAAAGAAATAAAAAGATATTCCATTCTTAATTTAACATAAATCCCAATTACAAATTAATCATTATACGTAAATTAGGTTAAATAAATAAATGTTTTTATTTATTTAACCTAATTTATTAGTAATAATAAAAAAATAGAATCCTGCTCTACAAGTATAATTTTTTAATTTTTTATTCTTCTTCTTTTATCCCAGCACTGAATCCATCCAATCAAGCGTAAAATAAATTTATTTCCATGCAATAACAAATATCTCCCAAGAGATAAGCTTAAGCTAACATGAGTATGCCGATGTGCTTTCAAATACTGCAAAATATTTTTATACTCTTCCTCAGAAAGTGCATTCCCATTCCAATTCATCAATCCTGCTCTTACACTTCTATGAATTGCCTGTACACTACACTCCTTTTGATATGCAGGCGCAAAGTTTTTAGCCAAAAACTCCCGCTCTTTCCAACCTAAAAACCAATCATATCTCAATCTTATATAATTGGTTAACCCTATAGAATTCGAAAAACTATTACATTTTCATGATTATAAAAATATAGCGCAAGATCACCATATATACATATCTTTCGCGCTAAAAAAAAGACGCGCGCCATGATAAAAAATCTTCCATTCTCATTTTCTCAGGAAAACGAATCGTTTCCCATAAATACCGTTTAAATAGCTTTCCGCAAGGAAAAGAAGGTAATATATCTCTTAATACTTGTATTTGAATTTCCTTAGTATTTTCAGATCTCCCCCATTTATCTGACCCACATTTTATCTTCCCATTCTCCCACACATCATTGTATCCAATTGTTACAATATCAAAATCATCAGAATGCGCTATCCTAACCATGTAATGTAACATTTCCGGTGCAATAAAATCATCAGCGTCTATAAAGCAAATATAATCCGATCGGTCTGCGTTTAAACATTCTATCAAACCTGCGTTTCGAGCAACGCTTACCCCACCATTTGGCTGATGAATCACTCGGAATCGTATATCCTTTGCTGCATATTCATCACAAATTTCCCCGCAGCAATCCGGGGAACCATCATCTACTAAAATCGCTTCAAAATTGGTATAAGTCTGCGCAGCAATACTATCCAGACAACGGCGGAGATATTTTTCTACTTTGTATACAGGAACGATGATCGTTACCAATGGCTGATTCATTTTATTCATCCTTTACCTTATACATAATAATAAATATTAAGTCTATTTTACCATAGTCTCAAATTTGTTTTGCACCTTTGATTCAAAAAACAATTATCCTCTTCTACTAAACAGATCAATGCGGAAATCATATATTTTATTTCTAATATATCTACAAACCCATATCCAGATGCCCAAACACGGAAAAACTATTCACTGATGAAATTTCACCTTATTTTTCTCATTAAACAAATGGAAATCCTCCTCGGGAAAAGACCCAAGGCATAAAATTATTTATTACCAGCCTGATTTATTCATTATTACTTTATAAGTAAAAAATCCTGCTCTCTTATAACAGGGAACAGGATTTTAATTTGTGTTATTTGACGGCAAATTCCGGAGGGAGGACGGCCCGGCTGTCGCTTCGGATCTCTTTAACGCCGTAATACCGGGCTACACCGCTTCCGCTGTCCAGCGGCTTTTCTTCCCGGAATTCTTTATAGAACACATGGCGCAGCGCCCGGTTTTCCCGGCCGATGGGCGGTACGACGATGACCTCGCCGCTGCCCTGCCTGCTTTCGATATAGGCGATGCGCGCATCGTTCTCCACGGTGACCGTATAGGAGATCCATACCGCAGCCACAGCGATGAAGAGCCCTACCGCTCCGCTGCCAATCTTCAGAATATGGCCGGCCGGGCCGCGCAGAGCTTCCCGTACAGGCGCCATGCGAAGCACGGCGATGACCGCAATGAAAAACAGGAAAGCTGAGCTGAAGGTCGCACGTCCCGGGAAAGTCGGCGCGGCAATCATGACGAAATTATTGAACAGACACAGAATGATCATTGCCCCTGCAAAGCGCACCTCCGGGAAGGCCCCCCATACATCCCGCGCCCGGACAGCCCGATTCACCCGGCGCAGGAATCTTTGATCCAGTCCCAGCGATTTCTTCACCCGGAAATAAATGAAGAAAATGCCCGCCCAGAAAACAGCCATTTCCTCAAAGCCTTCCATGACATGGGTGATCTGATAAATGGTTTTCGGCTTAGCCTTGCCGAGCGGCTCCAGCACGCCGCTGATAATCAGATCCCGAATGCCGTCGCCGAGAAAGCCTCCTGCAAAATAGGACAGGGCAAACAGAAGGATCAGTCCGACGGTCACGATCTCGCCGGGGCTGAAGCGCTGCGCTGTCCCCTGTGATGCCGGTTTCTCATCATCCAGCAGAGACGCTTTCAGGATGCGCCATACCAGCAGCAGGAGCAGCACCGCCGGCAGGATGAACAACAGCATATCTCCGTTGCCGGCAAACTGGTTGCCGATGTGGGACAAAATGCCCTTGCCGGTGCCCTGCTCGCCGTAACGGGCAAAATTGCCCGGCGCCCCGATGAGGCCGACTGCCCCGATGACCACCCCTGCGGCACCCGACGGGAGCCATGCCTGGAGGATCTTCTTTTTCCATGCATACCAGCAGATCCCGCAGGCGAGCAGCACCACCGTCACTGCCAGATTTTCCACAGACCAGCCGCCCAAGATGCCCAGCAGGAACATGGGCAGCGCCATACCGGCTCCCCAGTGGATGCGCCCCGCAAGAAACAGATTATAAGGTAGGAGGAACAGCGCCGCGAAGAAGCCCGACCAGAGATATACTGTGGAGCCGCTCTTCCATACGGCCACCTCCCCGAAGTGAGGCAGGCAGATCCAGAGAAGCAGCGCCGCTGCGCCCAGAATGCCCGGCTCTGCGGTGAGCTTCGTATCCCGCGTGCCATGGCAGTACAGCAGCACCACGAGCCCCGTAAAGACCGCCGCATTGGCGATGTCAAAGGGCAGCTTCCCCAGCCACAGGAACAGGTCCAGCACGAAGACTGTCACCATCCGCCCTCCGTGTGTCATATAGTGATTCCACATGGACTGGCAGACGTCGCCGAAGGACTGCACGTGCTGCGTGGTGCCCCAGATCAGGGAGTAATCGAAATCATCTCCGCGGATCGGCAGCAAAATATTGAGAACCAGCATAAAAAGAAATACACCGGTCAGCATCAGTACGGTCTGTCCGTAAAAACGATTCGATTTCTGCGTCATACTGCGCCTCTTTCCGTCACGCCCGGCGGCCGCGCCGCCTGAAATAGAGTCGTTTTTATTTTGTCTGTTCTGCGGTGTATTGTCAATGTTTTATTGAATTTGGATATCTTTAATGCCATAGTAGCGGCACAGCCCGCCCTTGGTCACACCATTGCCGAAGTCCACGAAGAAGACGTGCCGGAGCGCCCGGTTTTCCGTCTCCATGGGCGGCAGCTGCAGGATTTCTCCGCTGCCCTGCCGCTCTGCCATATATGCAATGCGCACATCGTTTTCCTCCGTCACCTGTATGGAAATCAGAAGGGCTGCCGCAGCGAGGAAGCCGCCCACGGCGCCGCCGCCGATGCGGAGGATGCGGCCGGCCGTTCCCTCCATGATTTCCTGTACGACGGGAATGCGGAGCACGGCCACGACGCCTGTCAGGAACATGCATACGGAGCTGAACGTGGCCCGTGCCGGAAAGGTAGGCGCGGCGATCATGACGAAATTATTGAAGGAGCACAGGGCGATCATACAGCCTGCAAAGCGCACTTCCGGGAAGGCGGCCCACACGTCCTTCGCCCGGACCTCCTGATTCAGCCGGCGGATACTGCGGCTGTCCAGCCCGAGCGCCTTCTTCGCCATGGAATAGATGAGGAAGATGCCCGCCCAGAAGATGGCCATTTCCTCAAAGCCCTTCATCACATGGGACAGCCGTAATACGGTCTTTGCCGTATCCTGATGCAGGGGAGCCAGCACATGAACGACCAGCAGATCCCGGATGCCGTTTCCGATAAAGCCGCCGGAAAAATAGGACACCACGAAGGCAGCCAACAGAAGCACGCAGACGATCTGCCCGGCCGATACGCCCCGTGGACGCCATTCCCAGGAAACGCCCTGTTCCGCCAGTACATGAATCTTCAGCACACGCCATACCAGAAGCAGGAGCAGCACCGCCGGCAGCAGATACAGGAACATTTCCCCGTTGCCTGCCAGCTGATTGCCGATGTGGATGAGCAGACCTTTCCCCGTCCCCTGCTCCCCGTAGCGCACATAGTTGCCCGGCGCCGCCAGAAGGCCGATAAATCCCAGAAACGCCCCGGCGGCCCCCGCAGGGAGCCAGAGTGAAAACGCATGATGCTTCCACGCATACCAGGAGCTCCCCGCAGTGAGCAGCACCACCGTCACCGCCAGATTTTCCACAGACCAGCCGCCGAGAATGCCCAGCAGGAACATGGGCAGCGCCATACCGTTCCCCCAGTGAATGCGCCCCGCAAGGAACAGATTATAGGGCAGGAGAAACAGCGCCGCAAAGAAGCCCGACCAGAGATACACCGTGGAGCCGCTCTTCCATACGGCCACTTCTCCGAAGTGGGGCAGACAGAGCCAGAGGAAAAAGGCGCACAGCGCCATGATCCCCGGCTCTGCGGTGATTCTCGTATCCCGGGTGCTGTGGCAGTACAGCAGCACCGTCACCGCCGTAAAGACCGCCGCATTGGCAATGTCAAAGGGCAGCTTCCCCAGCCACAGGAACAGGTCCAGCACAAAAACCGTCACCATGCGGCCTCCGTGGGTCATATAGTGATTCCACAGGGATTGCCAGACGTCCCCGAAGGACTGTATGTGCTGCGCCGTCCCCCAGATCATGGAATAATCATAGTCATCCCGGTGGATCGGCATCCAGTGATTCAGCAGCAGCATAAATAAAAAAATCCCGGCCAGCAGGAATCCCGTCCTGACCGCATGGCCTTTATCTGTATTCGACATACATTTCACCCTTCTCCTGTATTTTCGGGCGCACACTTCGCCTTTTATGATTGTAGCAGGCCGATTTTTTAGGGAAATAAAACAATATATAAAATTTATTGAACTTTTGCCGCCACATAAAAAGCCATCCCGGCAGTTTCTCCTGCCGGAACGGCCTCAGTCATTCTTGTCGTTTATTTCCTTTTCGTGGGTTTCCACGCGCCTCTCTTCTGGCACCGGCTTCAGCACATATTCCATCTTCCGCCCGTTCCATTCATCCACCAGATAGAGCGGACGGTGCTTGCTTTCATTGAACACCCGTCCCAGATACTCCCCGATGATCCCCAGCGCCAGCAGCTGCACGCCGCCGAGACAGAGCATCACCGTCAGGAGCGTCGGATATCCCGCTACGGGATCGCCGTAGATCATGGCCCGGATGAAAACGTAAAGCATATACAGAATGGCCGCAAAGGACACCAGCACACCGAACATGGACGCCAGACGAAGCGGCGCCGTCGTGAAGGACGTCAGCCCCTCCAGCGCCAGATTCATAAGCGACCAGTAATTCCACGTGGTCTTGCCCGCGGCCCGCGGCTGTACATGGAAGGGAATCTCTTTCTTTTTGAATCCCACCCAGGTGAACAGTCCCTTCGTGTAACGCTCGCTTTCCCGCATGAGCCGGAGCGCCGAAAGGCACCGCCGGTCGAGGAGGCGGAAGTCCCCCACGTTCCGCTGGATCGCCGTGCGGCTGCACTTCTGGAGCAGCTTATAAAAGAAATTAGTCAGATGCCGCTTGATGAAGCCTTCGTCCTTCCTGTCCGCCCGCTTAGCGCACACATCATCGTAGCCCTTCCGCCACCAGCCGATCATTTCCGGGATCATCTCCGGCGGATGCTGCAGGTCTGCATCCATGATGACCGCAGCATCGCACTCCGCATAATCCATTCCGGCCAGCATGGCCGCTTCCTTGCCGAAATTCCGGGAAAAGCTGATATACGATACCTTGTAGTCCTCCTCGGCAAGCCGCCGGAGGATGGGAAGCGTCCCATCCCGGCTGCCGTCGTTGACGAACACATACCGGAACCGGCAGTCCCTGATCCCCGCCAGCACCTCCTCCGTGCGCCGGTGAAACTGCTCCAGCACCTCCTGCTCATTGTAGCAGGGCACAATAATGGCAATCGTATCCATAACTTTCTCCATCGGACAAACTAACCTTTAATTTTTAATGTTCCCTTTTCGCTTTATGCTTCGCGATAACATCCTGCATCAGGGCTTCCCACTGATCCCAGATTTTTTCCGGGGCAAACTCTTTCATCGATTCATGAGCTACTCTCCCCATGCGTTCCCGCAGTTCTTGATTCTCCATGAGTTTTTTCAGTCCTTCTGCGAGGGCATCCACACCATCATCCACCAGAAGCCCCGTCTCTCCATCCCTGACCAGTTCATTGACTGCCGGGCAGGAATGATAGGCTACTACAGGAAGCCCAGCGCTCATAGCCTCCGTCATAGCCAAACCAAATCCTTCATAGGCACTGGGGAATGCAAAAATAGATGCTCGCCGATACACAGACAGCACATCATCGGTACGCCCGTAAAGCTTTACGCGGTCTTCCAGATGATATTTACAAATTAATTCTTTCAATTCGTTTGTGTACTTACATTTCCCATTTTCGTCTCCCCAGAATTCCACAGTCCAATCAGGGAACTGACCCGCGAGCCGGGAAAATGCTTCTATCAGCAGATGCTGCCGTTTTGGCTTTTTAGCTAATTGAGAAACATTGATAAGAAGTTTTTCCTTATGTACACTGAAAGGATACTGCGGCACCACATTAGGAATCCATACCAAGTGTGTATCGGGAAAAGCCTTTAAAAATACCACCTTATCATGAGGCATCAAAACCTGCACGGCTGCACATTGATTTAAAATTCGCTTTCCACTATCGGTCATTTCATGCAATAGATTTTCCGCATTGAGATGAGACATTGTAATCAAGGGAATTTTCTGTTCTTTACAGGCCTCAAAAAAAATAACTGAAGTATCCCACCATGCACTGACCACCACATCCGGATGAACCTGCTGCAATAGCTTTTGAAGCACCGGATAAAATGCCTTCGCCTGCCAGATAACCCTGAATTCCTGCATTTTTGTTTTGTCAAACAACCGCAATATTTCTCTCCGAATTTTAAATTTCGGTGTTTCAAAACGACGTTTCGGGAAATAATCCAGTAAATTAATGACTTTCACATCTGCATCAACAGGGTAACAAAAGGCTCCATCGTTTTTAGTGCAATATGCCAGATACACATTGTGTCCTCGTTTATGCATTTCATTCGCAAAATTACTAAGCACACGCTCTGTCCCACCGACAATCCCGACCAGCGACTTATTCGTGGCAATTAAAATTTTCATATGCATTCCTCACGCTTTTATATCCCGGAAGCTGATGACCTCCACCTGTTTTTTCTGCAAAAGCTCTCTGATATCCGTTGAAATGATCGCGTCTCGTTCCGCTTCAAAATCATGCTCCCACTGACAGGCCTTTTTCAGCGCCGCCGTATCGGCACCGGGATGCATCATCACCTCTGTAGCTCCCGGCTTCAGCGTCTCAATGATATGCCGGAAATGGCCTTCATGCACGGCCTCTCCCGCCACGATCCCTGCAAAATGATCAGGCGTACGGAATCCGCGCCGCTTCGCTTCCCGGCCGGCCAGATCCGCCAGCACCGCCAGCCCGGACCGCCCTATGAGCTGCCCGAGGCTGCCCGAATCGCCCGCAAAGAGAGGCGTACGGGGAATACGCACTGCATCAAGATGAATGGCCGCCGCCGTATCAAGCACAGCGCTGAAGATGCCTGGCAGAACGTGCATATGCTGGTGGCTGTCCACATGGGTCAACGCCAGTCCTGTACGTGTCATTTTTTCCGCCTGTGCCGCCAGCTCTCGCCGCACTTCCTCCATACGGACCTTACCGGAAAGGAAGCGCTTCACGAAGTGGATGTAGTCATCATAAAAGACACCGTCTGACGTCACGAGCGAGGGGATCTCCTCCGGCGGCAAAACCGGATACCCATTGACCAGCGTAAAATGGATGCCCACGCCCAGCTCCGGATGAGTCTGCGCCGTATGCACCGCATCATCAAAAGCTTTTCCGCCGGGCATCAGCGTGGCAGACCGGAGGCACCCCTGCTCCACGCACTGCACCACCGCCTGATTGATCAGTACATGCCGGCCGAAATCATCTGCATTGACCAGCAGCTGTAAATTTTTCCCTTTTGTATTCATATAGGATATTCCTGCTTATATACGACAAAATACTGCCTGTATTATAGCATAATCCCCTGCGGTCTCCGCCTGCATCAAAAAGCACCCGGTGTCTGTCTCCCGGATTCTCTGCATCATTTCTCTTACAGTTTTCGCTTATAGTATTCCAGATACCAGTGGAACGCCTTGCCGTACTGACCGGTCACCCGGTATTCCCGGGCCGCCTGATGACAGTCCTTTCTCGACTTAGGCGCGGACGGAGGAACGTCTTTCCACGGTGAATCCAGCCAGATTTTCCGATATTCCTTTACGACCGGCCAGTTCGCCGCCCAGTCGTGCCAGGGCTTTACCGAGCCTGCAAAATGCAGGATGATCTGCTTCCGATAATCCTCATTCTCCGCCTTCTTACGGAAAAGCGCCGACCGGTTCAATTTATAAATGTAATTGTATTTCTTCGGCAGCCAGATGACTTTCCCATCCAGCACTTTATTTAAAATATTCTGATCATTATACAAAGCATGCTTCCACTGGCTGTGTCTTCCATTGCTCCCTACATATTTCAGATTGTCCTGAGAAAACTGAAGAATAACCGCAAGCATATTCTTCTTCACCCATTGCGACACGTGGATCAGCATCAGTCCGGAATTGAAAAAGCCCTGAACCTGCATCTGATCCATCTGCCGTTTTTCATCCCGGTCGGAAACGACCCCTGCCAGAGAATCTCCCAGATCCAGCTCCATCAGTTCCCGCAGACTGCCGCGGCACATCATATCGCCATCCATATACAGGAGCCGGTCCGTTTCGCTGCTCACAATATCCGGCATGATAAAGCGATAGAAAAATGACGCATTATACTGACCGAAAATAATGGAGGAGAACGCCTCATCATTGACCACATGGATCTTAATGGTATTTCCGGTCTGTGCAGCGGCCATGTCCAGACGCTTATTCTCATCCTCCGGCAGACGGTTCACAAACAGGTGAAACACAAAATCCATGTCCGGATTGTATCGGGAAATGGACATGATCATCATCCCAAGATGAGAGATATAGTCAAAGGTCCCCGCCAGTCCCACATGAAATGCGTGGTGCAGTTCTTTTTTTTCCTGTTTTACAATGGTGGTTTGTATTGCGTTCTCCAGAATATCCATGTGTCCGTCCTCACTATTTTTATCATTTTATAAGTGTGATATCATAGCCATTCCCTTTTTGCAACTGTGCTCCATATTTTCCCGAACGGCAAATTATTCCATATGCCATTCCTTATGCTGCAAATGAACCTGAATCAGACTCATGACCTGATCGCCTCCGGCAGAATAAAACCTCCGCCCTTTTTATTCTGTCAATGTAACGGGACTCTTAACAGCGGTTAAACTCTGCGTAACGGGACTCTTAACAGCGGTTAAACTCTGCTTTTTTCATAGATTTCCGGCGGGGGCTGTGATATGATGTAGGAAATATCTGGAAAGGATGAGATACCATGCATTGGACTGGAAGATTATTTTTGACGGCGGCGCTGACCGCCTCCTGTCTGGCCGGAGTCCCGGCGTTTTCAGCGGCTGATGCGGCGCCGGCGCCCGCGGCGGAAGCGGTGCAGCAGCAGAGCGCCCAGCAGCTGGCGGACGCGGAGACGATGGCGCTCCTGTGGATGCGGACGGCGGCGGAGTACCGGGCGCTGTGCTATCAGGGCTACAATGCGGCCATGATGGAGATCGACCGGGCGCTGGCGGAGCCCCCTGCTGACGGCAAGCCGCTGGCGATCGTGCTGGACTGCGACGAGACGGTGGTGGACAATACACCCGCTCTCGCCAGAGCGGCGGTGAACGGAAACGGCTGCTACACCTCTCTCTGGTGGCGGGACTGGATCGTGAACGGCGAAGCTTACACCATGCCCGGCGCGGCGGATTTCCTGAATGAAGTACACCGGAAAGGCGTGGAGATCTTCTACGTGACGAACCGGCTGGAATCGACGAGCTATGATTCCTCGGAACGCAATCTCCGGGCGCTGGGATTCCCCACAGTGGACCGGGAACACCTGCTGCTCGCCGTCAATACGGGCAATAAGCAGGGCCGCTTCGACAAGGTGGCGGAGACCCATCATGTGATTCTCTACATGGGCGACAATGCAGGCGACCTGCCCATCGGCACCTACGGCAAGGGCCGGGCGGAACGCAACGCCATCATTGACGCCAACAAAGATGCCTTCGGCACGAAATACATCGTATTCCCGAATCCGGCCTACGGTGCCTGGGTGAGCGCGCTGGCACAGAATTACCTCGGCCTGACGCCGGAGGAACGGGACGCGGCGAACCGCGCTCTGCTCCTCATGCAGGCGCAGCCGTGATGCGGCAGGAACATACGGCCTGCCCCGTTTCCACCGGCGAACGGTGCGAACTCACCATTGACGATCTGGGCATCCACGGCGAAGGCATCGGGAAATACGAAGGCTTCACCCTCTTCGTCCCCGGCGCGCTGCCGGGCGAAACGGTCCGCGCTGCGGTGACCACCGTCAAAAAATCCTATGCCATAGGCCGGCTGGAGGCCATTCTCACCCCTTCCGAATACCGGACCACTCCGGCCTGCCCGGTCTATGCGGACTGCGGCGGCTGCCAAATCTCCCATCTCACTTATGAGGGCCAGCTCCGAGCCAAATGGCAGCGCGCCGCCGGCGCGGTCTCCAAAATCGGGGGCTATCCTACGGATATCGTCCGTCCGGTCCTCGCCGCCCCGCATCCCTTCGGCTACCGGAATAAAATGGCCGTCCCCGCCGGTCTCGTTCACGGCCGGGTGCGCCTCGGCTACTACCGTCAGGGCAGCCACGCCATCATCCCCACCCTGTCATGCGCCATCCAGCAGGAAGCCAACAACCGGCTCCTCCTCTTCGCAGAGACCTTCATGAACCAGCACGGCATCCGCCCCTACGACGAAAAGACCCGCAAAGGCTGCGTGCGCCACATCATGGGCCGCGTGGGCGACGACGGCAAGCTCATGGCCGTCATCGTCACCGCCACGGCGGAGCTCCCCTGCGAACGGGAATGGATCCAGGAAATGCGGGAGGCCCTGCCGGAAATGATCTCCCTCTATCACAATGTGCAGAGCCGGCCGGGCAATGTCATCCTCGGCCCGAAGATCCGCTGCCTCTGGGGCGCCAAAACGCTGCCCTGCTCCCTGTGCGGCCTCCGCTTCGAAGTCTCGCCCTATTCCTTCTTTCAGGTCAATCCCGAGCAGGCGGAAGTGCTCTACCGCACGGCCCTCGATTTTGCAGAGCTCACCGGAGAGGAAACGGTCATCGATGCCTACTGCGGCACCGGCACCATTTCCCTCTGTCTCGCCCGGAAAGCCCGGCGCGTCATCGGCATCGAGATCGTCCCCGACGCCATCCGCGATGCGAAGAAAAATGCAAAGGCCAACGGCATCGGCCATGCGGAATTTTACGCCGCCGACGCGGGAAAGCTCATGCCGAAGCTCTACGAGGAAGGGCTCACGCCGGACGTCATCGTGTGTGACCCGGTCCGCGCCGGATGCAGCGAGGACGTGCTCCGCGCCGCGGCGGGCATGAAGCCCCGGCGCATCGTGTACGTCTCGTGCAATCCCGCCACTTTCGCCCGGGACGCCGCCCGGCTCCGTCCCCTCGGCTACACCCTCGTCAAGGTCCAGCCGGTGGACATGTTCCCCCAGACGACCCACGTGGAGCTGGTCTCGCTCCTCGTGCGGAATAAGGATCTCCTGTAAAATAAAAAAGCACCTGCTGCGGCGGGTGTTTTTCTTTGCCTGTTTTCAGCGAAAGAGAAATTGACAGTGCAAGCAATATTCAATTCTCTCCTGCATTTAGCTTCTGTCTATTCTGAGCAGGATAGATGCAGGTTGATCTAATTGAAATCAGATTCATTTAATCAAATTAGATCAAATAAAGTTGAATTTAGTTGAATTAACTTAAATCCCTCAAATCAAATATTTAATTTGACAAAATTCAGCTAAATAAGATAGAGTAAAGTTGAAAAAGAACAAAATCATTTATCAGTTATTAACTTATGGGAGGATATTATGCTTCCTGAAGAACTCATTGAATTAGCCCGTCAGGTCATGGAACAAAAGGCGGAAACGCAGACCCTTGAAGTAAAAAGTGCACATCAGGGATGTCCCAAGCGTCTATATGATACTTTGTCCAGTTTTTCAAATCAGGACAACGGCGGTATTATCCTTTTTGGACTGGATGAAAAACAGGATTTTAAGCCGGTCGGTGTATATGACCTGCACGACCTTCAACAGCAGGTTGCTGCACAATGTAAAGGAATGACCCCTTTCGTCCGCGCCATATTTACCACAGCATACATAGATGATGTGCCCATTTGCTCTGCTGAGATCCCCGGACTCAATCTCGCCGACCGTCCCTGTTATTATTCCGGGAGTGGCATTCAAAAAGGTTCCTATATTCGGGTAGGCGATGCCGACGAACCCATGACGCCTTATGAAATATATACGTATGAAGTGTTCCGCCGCCATCTTCATGATGACGAACGCATCATAGACAGAGCCGACCTAAATGCACTGAATACGGAACAGGTCGACGCATATATTTACAAAAAGCAAAAGGACCGTCCCGGATTTGCGCAGCAGGACATAGACGAAAAACGAAAAACACTGGCCATTGTTAATGCTGATGGAAAACCAACACTTGCTGCATTATTAAATTTCGGAATCTATCCGCAGGCGTATCTTCCACAACTTGGCATCACTGCCGTTGTTGTTCCCGGTACAGAAATTGGCGACATCGATCAGAAAGAATCCCGTTTTTTGGATAATAAGCGGATTGAAGGCACAATCATGGAGCTACTGGAAGGTGCGCTTGCTTTTTGCCAGCGAAACATGAAAACACGCACGATCATTGATCCGAAAACCGGGGAGCGGCGCGATCAAACAGAATACCCCCTTACTGCCATTCGGGAAGCAATTTTAAACGCCATTATTCACCGGGATTACAGTCTTTACACAGAAGGTACCCCGATTCAGATCAATTTCTTTTCCAATCGACTGGAAATTCACAGCCCGGGTACGCTTTATGGCCCCATCACGGTCGAACAGCTTGGAAAAGTTCGTCCGGATTTTCGCAATCCAACATTGGCTGTAATGGCAGAGTCCCAGATTCAGGTGGAAAACCGCTATTCCGGAATCCCTACCATGCGCCGGGAAATGGCACGCTGCGGACTTCCCGCTCCTCAATTTTATAATGGGCGCAATGAATTTATCGTCACCTTCTATAATGAACCGGAGGAAAAAAAGGCGGTCTCCCCCAATACAATAACCACGGACACTAAAAATCCGGAAAGCCTTCTTGTATTCTGCCAGACTCCTCGTTCCCGTACGGAAATTGCACAGTTCCTGGGTATTCGCACGGTCGCATATGCCATGAGCACCTATGTGACGCCCATGATCAAAGCGGGAAAACTGAAACTGCTCTTCCCGGAGACACCGAGAAGCCGCCGCCAGAAATATTATTCCGATCGTTAACATTCAGAAAAAAGAAAACCTGTCAGACTTCTTGTCTGACAGGTTTCTTTTTTCCTTATCTTATTCTCCCATTTCGGTGAGGACTCTGGCGCATCTTGCACAGACGTGCGGATGAGCCGGGTCGGAGCCGACGGTGGGATCGTGCTTCCAGCAGCGTTCGCATTTTTCGCGGGTGGACGGGGTGACGGCGACTTTCACGTCCCCTTCCTCGGAAGCCTGCGCGCCTTCGGGAACGCCTTCGGTGCCCTTCACGAGGGTGACGGTGCTGACGATGCAGAAGTCAGCGAGGAAGTCTTTCATTTCCTCGAGGGCTTCGTAGCTGTCGCCGTCGGCGTAGACGGTGACGTCTGCGTCGAGCGCGTGGCCGATCTCCTTGGCTACGCGGGCATTTTCCAGCGCCTTGGTGATGACGCTGCGCAGAGCGAGGCGGCGTTCCCATTTCTTTTCCAGCCCTTCGTCGAGGTACTGCGGCTTTTCAGCAGGCCAGTCGGCGAGATGGACGCTTTCTTCCATGTCCGGGGTCTTGGGCATGACCTGCCATACTTCTTCGGCGGTGAAGGAGATGACCGGCGCCATGATGCGCACAAGGGTGGTGAGGATCTCGTACATGGCGGTCTGCGCGCTCCGGCGGAGGCGGGAGTCGGCGGTCTCGGTGTAGAGACGGTCTTTCAGGACGTCCAGATAGATGGAGGAGAGGTCCACGGTGCAGAAGTTGTGCACCGCATGATACATCACGTGGAACTGGTATTCTTCCATGGCAGCGGTGACTTCGTTGCGCACCCGTTCCATGCGGAGCAGCGCCCAGCGGTCGAATTCCTCCATCTGGTCATAGGGGACAGCGTCGGTGGCCGGGTTGAAATCGGAGAGATTGCCCAGGAGATACCGGAAGGTGTTGCGGATCTTGCGGTATACGTCGCTCATGCCCTTGATGATCTTGTTGCCCAGACGAACGTCGCCCTGGTAGTCCACGCTGGAGATCCACAGACGGAGCACGTCGGCGCCGTACTTGTCGATGATCTCCTGCGGAGCGACCACGTTGCCCACGGACTTGGACATCTTGCGGCCTTCTTCATCCATGGTGAAGCCGTGGGTGAGGACGGACTTGTAGGGAGCGCAGCCGTTGACGGCGACGCTGGTGAGGAGGGAGCTGTGGAACCAGCCGCGGTGCTGGTCGGCCCCTTCGAGGTACATTTCGCAGGGATAGTCCATGCCTTCACGCTGGCGGAGAACGCCGTTCCAGGTGGAGCCGGAGTCGAACCACACGTCCATGATATCCTTTTCCTTGTGGAAATGGGTGCCGCCGCAGAAGGGGCACTTGTAACCTTCGGGCAGGAGCTCTTCCGTGGTGTGGGCCCACCATGCGTCGGTGCCTTCCTTTTCGACGATGTCCATGACATGCTTCACGGTGTCTTCATTGATGATGTATTTGCCGCAGTCGTCGCAGTAGAAGGCCGGGATCGGCACGCCCCAGGAACGCTGACGGGAAATGCACCAGTCCTGACGGTCGCGGATCATGTTGTACAGACGGTCATGGCCCCATGCCGGATAGAACGTGGTGGCATCCACCGCAGCGAGCGCGTCCTTGCGGTAGGAATTGATGGAAGCGAACCACTGGTCCGTCGCACGGTAGATGATCGGGTTCTTGCAGCGCCAGCAGTGGGCGTACTGATGGTGGATATTCTTCTTGCCGAGGAGCATCCCTGCATGAGCGAGCTTCACGATCTCCTTCACTTCCGCATCCCATACGGAGAGGCCCGTGAGATCCGGGTCGCACGCTTCGTCGGTCATATTGCCCTTCGCATCGACCGGGCAGAGCGCATCCAGATCGAGCTTGCCTTCGTTGTTGTATTTCTGGACCACTTCGAAGTCATCCACGCCGTGTCCCGGAGCGGTATGAACGCAGCCGGTGCCGGCATCGAGGGTGACGTGGTTGCCTTCCAGCACATAGGACGGACGGTCGATGAGCGGATGATGGAACGTGGCCAGTTCCCATTCCGCGCCGAGCATTTCACGGCCGGTGAATTCCCAGTGTTCCACCTTGCATTCCTCGAGAGCCTTCGGAGCGAGCTCCTTGTTCATGAGGTAGTATTCGTCCGCATCGAGGTTGTGCACCCATACATAGGTGAATTTCGGGTTCACGCAGATGGCGAGGTTTGCCGGGATGGTCCACGGCGTCGTGGTCCAGATGACGGCAAAGAGCTTCTTTTCATCCACGCCGTCCGGGCCGAGGCCCTTGATGTCCATGGCCGGGAATTTCACATAGATGGAGGGAGACTTGCGGTCCTTATATTCGATCTCTGCTTCTGCCAGTGCGGTCTCGCAGTGCGGGCACCAGTACACGGCCTTCTTGCCCTTGTAGATGTAGCCCTTGTCGGCCATCTTGCCGAATACTTCCAGCTCGTGCGCTTCCAGCTTCGGATCGTAGGTCACGTAGGGATGATCCCAGTCGCCGATGACGCCGAGGCGGATGAAATCTGTTTTCTGGATGGCGATCCATTTCTTCGCATAGGCCAGGCATTTCCGGCGCAGTTCCAGCGGGGTCATGGTGGCCCGGTCCTCTCCGGAATCCTTCAATACGGCGTATTCAATGGGCAGGCCGTGCGTATCCCAGCCGGGGACGTAATTGGTGTAAAAGCCGCGCATGGCCTTGTATTTCACGATGATATCCTTGATGGTCTTGTTCATCGCATGGCCGATGTGGATCTTGCCGTTTGCATAAGGCGGGCCGTCGTGGAGCACAAATTTCGGCGCGCCGTCACGCTTCGCCAGACGCTTGTGATAGAGGTCCATATCCTGCCAGAATTTGATAAATTCCGGTTCCTTTTTCGGCAGATTGCCGCGCATCGGAAAATCCGTCTGCGGCAGATGCAGAGTCTTGCTGTAATCCATTCTTTCCTCCTGCAAAAAAAAATCCCGCCCCCGGCAAGGGGCGAGAAACAATTCCCGTGGTACCACCCTCATGACCTGTGCGGCCACTTGGTACAGATAACGGTGTCCCGGCGGAGCTTTTCTTCTCCGCAGCTCCGGAGTGATCCGTCTGCTCCTGCACTGCCCCTTTCCACCGGCCGGGGCTCTCTGTCAGTACGATACGGTGCAGACCGTCTCCTTCAATGCTTTACGTAATACAAAATAATCTTACCCTCTTCCTCCCCATCCGTCAAGCCAATATTCCCCGGAAATCCGGGCTTTTTCCCCTTTCCGCCTCTCTTTTGGGGCGATGGACTATAATGGAAACAGAAGGAAACAGCAAAGGAGGAATCTCTCATGGAAAAAGAACTGATGGACTATGTAAAAGAAAAGACGGCGGACCTGCTCGCCGCCCCCATGTGCTGCAAGGAGCTCCGCGCCGCTGCCGAAGCCTGGCTCGCCGCGCTCGGCACCGATGAAGAAGCCGCCGCCACGAAAGCCTACGTGACCGAGCTGGAAGCGGACATCATGCCCGTGGACGGCCTCATCGCCTTCACCGAATCCGATGCGGGCCGGGCTCTCTTCGGAGAAGAACGGGCCGCCGCCATGGCCGCTCACGGCCATACCCTGAAGGACGCAGGCCGTCTGTACTGCGACTGCCCCGCCTGCACGGCGGCTGCCGCCATTCTGGGAAAGAAAGCACAGCTCCTCTGAGAAGGAAGAAAGGAGCCGGACCCGGTCCGGCTTTTTTGCTGCCCGCCGGGCCGCCCCGGCCGCGCCGGAAAGCCCGCTCCCCGCGGTTTGACGGCGTTCATCCGCCATGATACGATAATCAGAAATTGACATCCGACAGCCGGCGCCGCGCCCGCTGCCCCCATCCGCGAGCGGAGCCGCTGCGCTTCGTTTTCGGATGCTTTTTTATGACTGCCATCCGGAGGTGCCGATGCTCACCATCGCCATCATGCTGCTGGGCGTCCTCATCGGACGCTTCGTCCCCGCATCCTGCAAAAAAGCCAATGAAAAATTCCAGCTCTGCGCCACGCTCCTGCTCATCTTCTCCATGGGCATCAGCCTCGGCGCGCGGGACAGCTTCTTCGCCGAGCTGGGCCGCATCGGCGGACAGAGCTTCCTCTTCTGCCTCGTCCCCACCATCGGCTCCATCGCCGCGGTCTACCCGCTCACGGTGCGCTTCATGGACGGCGGACGAACGGAAACGGCGGCAGATGACCCCGGCCGGCCGGCTCCAAAAACGAAGGACCCCATGGTCTTCCTCGCCCTCGGCGCTCTTCTCGGCGGCATCGCCTGCGGCGCGTACCCCCAGACCGCCCGGCTCCTCGCACCCCTCTCCGACCATGCCGAAGCGCTGCTCTATCTCCTCATGGCCTCCGTGGGCCTCAGCGTGGGCCAGCGCCGGGGCCTCCTCGCCATCATCCGCCACTACCACGTGAAGATCCTCGTCATCCCTGCGGGCATCATCGCCGGCTCCCTGCTGGGCGGCCTGCTCTGCGCCTTCCTCGTGGACTGGCCCATGAATGAAGCCCTCTCCGTCGCCGGCGGCCTCGGCTGGTACAGTCTCGCCGGCGTGGCCATCACCCAGCTCGCCGGCCCCGAGCTGGGAAGCATCGCCTTCCTCGCGAGCCTCATGCGGGAGATCCTGGCGTTCTTCCTCATCGGCATCACCGCCCGCCGGGCCAATGCGTACACCGCCATCGCCCCCGCCGCCGCCACCAGCGAGGATACCACCCTCCCCATGCTCATCCGCTACACCAATGAAGAGACCGTGGTATTCGCCGTAGTGAACGGCATCCTCTGCTCCGCCGTCGTCCCCGTCATCATCGCCCTCTGCTACTAAGTCTTTCTGAAAGGAGCCACTTATGAAACGCATTCTTTTCGTCTGCCACGGCAATATCTGCCGGTCTCCCATGGCGGAATTCATCATGAAGGATCTCGTGGACCGGGCCGGGCTGACGGCGCAGTTTGCGATCTCTTCCGCGGCGGCCACCACGGAGGAGATCGGCCATGATATGTATCCGCCGGCGAAGCGGAAGCTCCGCGAGAAGGGCGTCCCCTTCACGGCCCGGGCGGCGCGGCTCATCACGGCGGCGGACTACGCGGCGTCGGATGTGATCGTCGCCATGGACCGGGAAAATCTGCGGCGGCTCTCCCGCCTCCTCGGACCTGACCGGGACGGCAAGATCCACCTCGCCATGGAGTATGCCGGCGAGCACCGCGAGGTGTCCGACCCGTGGTACACCGGCGATTTCGAAGAGACCTATCAGGACCTCCTCCGCGCCTGCACCGGCCTCCTGGCGTATTGTACGGGCCGCCCGATTCCATAAAAAAACCATGCGTTTCCCGAAAGCGCCAAAGCGCTCGAAGGGAAACGCATGGTTTTTTTCAATCAGCCCACATAGCCCAGCCAGTGCCAGTACGTGAGGGAGAAGACGCCCAGCAGGACGAGCGCGGCGATCGTCATGGGGATGCCTGTCTTGAGGAAATCCTCGGAGGTGACGTAGCCTGTGCTGTAGGCGATCATATTCTGCGGGGCGTTCACCGGGAGAATATAGCCGAAGCAGATGGTGTACTGGAGGATCATGGTCATGCCGAGGACATGAATGCCCGGGCCTTCCACGCTCTGCAGGACGGCGATAACGATGGGGATCATGGCCGCGGCAAGCCCGGTGGCGCTGGCGAAGCCCAGATGGATCACAGTGAGGAAGACCGCCATGATCATGAGGATCATCACGGGCGTCATGGTCTCCATACCGGCTGCGGCCACAAAGTAATGGGCGAGCCACACCGCGGCCTGGCTCTTGAGGAGCGCGCTTCCGAGGCTGATGCCCACGCCGAAGAGGGCGACGGTGCCCCAGTTGATATGCGGTACGGCCTGCTGCCAGGTCATGACGCCCCACCGGGGCAGCATGAGGAGCATGATGCCCGCGATCGTGACGGTGGTGGTGTCGAAGGGATGCAGTTTTTTCTCCGTCACCCAGAAGAAGAGAAGCAGCGCCGATACGAGGAGGAGTTTCTTTTCCGGCAGGCTCACCGGCCCCATTTCATCCCGCATACGCTGGATGGCTTCTTTCCCGCCGGGCATTTCCTTCATTTCGGGCGGCATGGCCTTGATGAGGATGAAGTAGAGCACCACCGAGAGGACCACCGCATAGGGCGCGGCGGCGATAAACCATTCCAGCCAGCTGATGTCCTTGCCGAGGACCTGCTGGATGAATCCCACGGCGACCACATTCTGCGCGGCGGCGGTCTTGATGCTGATATTCCACAGGCTGTCCGCCTGCGCCACGGCCATCATGAGCGCGCCTGCGAAGGTGCTGCCCACTTTGAGGCCGAATGCGCGGATGATGCCCGCCACGATGGGCACCATGCAGGATACGCGCGCCGTGGTGGACGGCACGAAGAAGGAGAGCAGAAAGCCCACGAAGATGACGCCGATGATGAGGCGGTTCGACTGGACGCCGATGCGGGACATGACGAGAAGGGCGATGCGCTTGTCCAGCCCGGTGATCATCATGGCGGCGGAGAGGAACATGGCCCCCGCCACGAGGGCCCAGGCGGACGTGGAGAATCCCGCGAGCGCCAGGGAGAGCGCCTTACCCGTGCCGAGTAGCTGCTCCGGATGCGCCGGATCGGGCGCCATGCCGAGCAGAAAGGCCATGAGCGAGATGATGACAAATGCGCTCACCGGATAGGACACGCCCTCGGTCATCCAGATGATGACAGCGAAGGCGAGGATGCCGATGAGGCGGTGCCCCTGCGAGGGCAGGTCGGGCGGCGTGGGCAGACAGCACACCGCCGCCAGGGCGAGTACGGCGAGAAGGAGGCCGTACCGTTTGCACCAGCTTTCTTTTTCCATAAAAATCCCCCTTTCAGAAACAAAAACGCCCCGGCACCTTTTCAGGCACCGGGGCATCTTTGCTCTGTAAATATTTTCTTTAGTATAAAAAATTTCCGGAAAATGTCAAGCCGAAAATTTTTTCTTTTCGCAAAAAGGATCTCCGGGCGATGAAAAAGGACAGGCGGCCGCCTGTCCTTTTTCTGTTTCGTGGATGTGTCCGCACACATCTTACGTCTGTATTGTACCGCATCCCGGGACGTCTGCCAGTCACTTCCGGAGCGCCGCGAAGTAGTCCTCCAGCAGGCCGGGCAGCTGCTCATTCGCGGCGAGTCCCGGCGCGAGGGAGATGAAGCGCAGGCTGTAGTCCTCGTCGGAGAGGGGCGGCACCTCCCGGGGAAAGACCGCCCAGACTTCCTTCACGGGGCGGCTGTTCCGGAGGGAGTCGTGCTCGTCCATATCCCGGTAGAATTTCGTATTCATGTCCCGGTAGGCGTTGAACTGGATGCGTAGCTCCGTGCTGTTCGCCCCGTCGTTCCACAGGCGGTAGATGTCGCGGTATTTGAAATCCGCCACCAGCGAGCCGCCGTACAGCCCCTGCCGGTAGTAGTCGATGCGCATATCCGGCCGGCGGTGAGCGTGGTTCGTATAGAGCGGCGCGGTCCGGCGGTCGGTGTCGGACGCCGTGCCCGGCACGACGGCGTCATAGGCAAGGCGGAGCACCTCGTCCCCGCGGGTCATGGTGATGACCGTGCCCGATTCGAGGCTTTCCAGCGTGTACTGTCCCTTTTCCTCGGTGACGGCAGGGCCGCTCTCCATCTGCCAGCCCCCGGCGGACAGGGCCTTCACGAAGGTGAGGAAGCACCACAGCTCGTAGAGCTTGTCCGTCCGTTTCCACTGGAAGCGGTAGAAGGAAGCCACGGCCAGACTGGACTCCGGCCGCTGGAGATGGCGGTGGAGCCGGTAGAGCACGGAGTAGCGGGGATCGCGGAACACGGTGGTGTCTGGCACGAGGGGATAGACCGCCTCCGCCTCGGCGAACCACGGGGCGCGCCGCGCTTCCCGGATGGCGTTCCGCAGCTGCTGCGCCCGGAGGCGGTAGCCGGCGAATCGTTCCAGCGCCTCGGCGCGCATTTTATACTGGTAGTCCTTTTTATACCGGCGGAATTCCTCCTGCTCGCTCCCCACGCGGGCGGCATTCTCGTCGATGCGGTCGATGAATTCCCGCAGGCTCTGGTCGAGGCTGAGGAGGATGGCCTTGGCGTAGCGGTTTTCCGGCACGTTCCACGTGGTCTCCGTCCGGATGGCCCATTCATAGGGCAGCCCCGTATGGATGCGCTCTCTGCCGGGCCGGCAGTGCGCCTCTTCCTTCCGCTCCATGTCGCCGGGGATGCGGCGGGCCCGGAGGGTGATGCGGCTGTTCGCCGTGCGGGCAAGCTCGCCCATGACGTGGAGCACCCGGTCGAACACGTCGTTCACGATGTAGAAGCGGAGGAGCATGGCGCTCCCCACGCCGAGGGCGTCCCCGAGGGACGGGGAAATGTGCATGGTGCGCTTCATGAAATCGAAGGAGAGACGGCGGATCTCCCCGAGGAGCTCGTCCCGCATATCCTGCCACTGCTGTTTCTCCAGATACCGCGGAACGATCTCGATCACGCCGTACCACGTACGGCCCCGGCCGGTGACGGTGATGACGTAGTAGCCCGGCACGAGGGGGAAATTCCGCCCCTCGAAGAGCGTCACATACCAGTCGGACGGCGGAAGGTACACTTCCCCGTCCGCCGATTCCGCCCCGGGGACGGACACCACGTCCAGCCCGTCCATGGTGAAGCGGAAATCCGCCGGCGCCCGGAAGCGGAGGCTGATGTCCTGATTCTCCACGATGCCCAGATCGGGGGTGAAGGCATCATTCTCCGCGGCGCTGTCCTCGGTGAACCGGAGCAGCGGGCGTTCGCCTTCCTTCGTGCGGAAGCACACCTCGAAGGGGAGCCGCTCAGAAGGTGTAGTCATAGAGTTTCAGCTCCCGCGCCTTCCGGAGAAGGACCTTTCTGGATTCCGTGAAGGACGAGAGGCGGGAGAAGCGGTCCAGCACCGCTGCGGCGTCGCCGGTGAGGCGTCCCTTTTCGTCCGATGCGGCCAGCGACTGGAGCTGTTCGCCGGAGCCGCGGAGCTTCGTGAAGACCCGCTGCACGGTCTGGCAGTCGAGGCCGTCCGCGCGGGTGAATTCCGTCCCCTCGGGGATATTCAGGAGATACCGCCCCATCTGGCGGGCCACGCGGTATCCGATGCCTCCCTGCAGGCCGCCCTGCTGCAGCGCTTCATTGAGGGCGTCCAGGAAGTCCAGCTCGGTCTCCGTGAGCGCCACCGTATCGGAGGTGCGGCGGAAGGCCTCCCATTCCGAGGCGGACACCTCGGGCCAGCGCTCCGCCTCCGTCCGCTCCAGCTTCGCCAGGTCGCGGAATTTTCCCTGATGAAGGGTGATCACATTCGCCCGGTCAAGGATCTTGTCCGAGAAATGATAGGTCGATTCATCCACGTTCACCGTGCCGGTGAAGATCACGTTCCTCCCGACGGGGATCTCCGCCGGATAGGACGCGCTGTTGTAGATGCGCGGCATGAGCGACGGATTGTAGAGGCGGATCACCCGGTGCTCCTCCTGCTCGAGGACGGAAATGAACTGGGCAAAATAGTGCTCTGCCCGGGCGAGGTTCATTTCATCGAAGCAGACGATGTACATTTTTTCCGGATGGCGCGCTGCATCCACGAGGAGCTCCGCCAGTCCCGTATCGGCCGGGCGGTAGATCATGTTTTTCATGTCCAGATAGCCCAGCAGGTCGCTGTCGTCCATCCAGGAGGGACGGACGGGGATCATCACTGCCTGTTCCTTCGGCAGGCCCATGGCGTCCGCATAGAGGCGCACCAGACCGGATTTGCCGGTGCCGCTCATCCCGGCGAGGATGACGAGGCAGGACACCTTCAGCGCCACGTGGAAATTGATGAGGTCCCGGGTGGAATAGAGGAGCCCCTTATTCCGGGCGGCCCGTTCGAGCCGCTTCAGGAAAGCCTTTTCCGTAAGCGCTTCCGATACGGGAGCCGCTTTTTCCGCCGGTGCGGCGGCAGCTTCCGGCTTTTCCTGCCGGTCCTGTTTCTCTGTCTTTTTCGTCTTTTCCGCTTTCTCGGCTTTTTCCGGCTTCTCGGCCTTCTCTTCCCTGGCCTTTGCCTCGGCGGCCTGCTTGCGGCTGTCGTCCTTCTTCTGGGCCGCCTTTTCCGCCGATTTCTTTCCTTTTTCCTGATTCTTTTCTCCCTGCTTTTTCACCGGCTCCTGTCCGTCCGCCTCGGCAGCCGCCTCCGTCCGGGCCGATTTGTCCCCGTTAGTCCGTCCGGCCGCGCGGTTTCCGTTCTTCCGTCCGTTGATGAGACGGAGCAGATTGCCGTCCTCCGGCACGGGCATCCGGCCTTCCTTCAGGAAGGGGATGAGCGTCTCCGGCAGGAAGCACAGCGGCGCCGTGCGGCAGAGCACGATCCGGGAATGGATGTCCGGCTCATTGAGGTCCACCACGCGCCATCCCAGATCCTGATGGTCCGCGCCGAAGTACGCCCCGCCCTCGCTGATGACCACGTTCTGGAAGGCGTCCTCCTGCATGGGCGAGAAAAATACGAACTGCTTCCGCCGGGAATCAGGCTGGCGGAAGGACGCCGCCACAAAGACAGGCCGCTGATTGCGGTCCCAGTATTTCCGGGACAGGCCGGGGAGGGGCTTGCCCTCCATCATGTGCCAGCAGAATTTATTCAGGTCCCCATCGAAGGCGGGATCGCCGTCCACGTCAAAGACCGGCACGGGAATGAAGGATACGCCGTCCTCCATGGTGAGCGGCTCCGCTTCCTTCTGCACGTCGTCGATGACAAAATATTTATTGTTCCGCAGCGCCGGGGTGAAGAGCACCAGACTCTGGGCCCAGTCCGATTCCAGCGCTTTCCAGGCGTCCTTGTCCTGGGGGAAGAAATTGCAGTCGTAGCCCACGCGGCTCATGAAGCCCGTGAAACCCAGCCGCCGGGCTTCCTCATAGCCCCGGGGCAGCGGGGACAGCGGTTCCACAAAAAAACGGTAGTCCAGTTCGCCTGCCGCCGGGGATGCCGTTTTCACGCCGGTGCGGATGCGGCCGATGACCTTGCCGTCCTCCTGGCGAAACGACGAATATGAATTATATCCATTATTAAATGCCATTCTTCTAAATTCCTTTCTCATGCCATCCGGAGCAGCATCTCCCGATGGGTCAATTCCGGCCTGTACAATGACGGCGCCGCCGTCCCGATCACGGCCATGATCCTCAATTTTCTAACTAAATTCTGTGAAAAGACGCTCTCTTTCCTGCGGCAGCCATCACTGGCGCCAGTCCTCCTTTCCTTATATCCAGCCTTTATTGTAGCACATCGCCTGCTGCCGGCACAGGCGCGGAAAGCGCCCTGCAGAGCCGGAAAATTTCTCCTTCCCGTGAAAAAAGCGCACAAAAAAACACCGGTCGCCCGGTGCCTTTCCGTTTTATTCTTCGTCCGTTTCGGGAAGCTCTGCGTTCGTGTAAACTTCCTGTACGTCGTCCATGTCTTCCAGCTCGTCGATGAGGTGCTGCATGGTCTTGGCCGCATCGCCTTCGAGCTTGACCGTGGTGTCAGGGACCATGGCCACTTCGGAAGCGGAAACGGCGATGCCTTCCTTATCGAGGGCGTCGGAAACCGTCATGAAGTCCTCCGGAGACGTGGAGATCTCGTAGGAATCCTCGGTGACAGCCACATCTTCTGCGCCTGCATCGAGAGCGATCATCATGATGGTGTCTTCATCGGTGGCTTCCTTGTCCACGATGATGGAGCCCTTCTTCTTGAACATCCAGGCCACGCATCCCGTAGCGCCGAGGCTGCCGCCGTGATGGGTGAAGGCATGGCGGATATCTGCGGCCATGCGGTTGCGGTTGTCGGTGTTGCATTCTGCAATGACCGCTGCGCCGCCCGGGCCGTAGCCTTCGTAGGTCACTTCGTCGAAGCCGACGCCGCCTGCGGCGCCTACGCCCTTGGCGATGGCTCTCTGGATATTTTCCTTCGGCACGTTGTTCTGCTTCGCCTTCGTGAGAGCGAGCTTCAGGCGCATATTGCCGACGGGGTCACCGCCGCCCATGCGGGCTGCGATGGTGATTTCCTTGGAAATTTTCGTGGTGATTTTCGCGCGGATCGCGTCTGTCTTGCCCTTCTTCCGCTTGATATTTTCCCATTTAGAATGTCCGGACATATTATTCCTCCTTTTTCCCTTCCCACCAGGCTTCTCCGAGCAGGCGGTCCAGGATGATCGCGGCGGCGCTTCTCACGCAGAGGTGATTGTAGCTGCCGCATCCGTAAATCGGTTCCAGTATGTAGTCGAATTCTTTCATCATTTCGCGGGTCATGCCATATCCTGTACCGAAAAGGATAAGCACCGGACGGGTGCCTTCATGGATCTCCTTCCGCATGAAGCGGTAGGAAACGGTATTGGGATAGACGCGGGCGTCCGTGGTGACCACGGCCGGCTTCTGGCCGCAGTCCTTTTCGATCTGCGCAATGGCGGAAGCCAGATCCGGCACGAGAGCCGTCTCCTCGAAGGCTTCCCGGCGGTTCGGATTGTACCGGCTGCCGGCGCCGGTCTTCCAGTGGTCCATGATGAGGGAGGCCATGCGGCGCTGCGCTTCCACGGGATGAATGATGAAATAGGTACGCACATCGTAGGTCCTCGCCGTGCGCGCGATATCATGCAGATCATAATTCGTGAGCGCCGTGGTGATGACTTCCATGTGCTTATTGTAGATCGGATAATGGATCAGTCCGATGTAACAGGGAGCCATGTTCCTTCCTCTTTTCTGATTTCTTCGATGAGTTTCCTGTCCTCTCTGGAGAGGGTGAGCTTCTCCATCAGGTCGGGACGGCATTTCATGGTACGGCGGAGCGCTTCCTTCCGCCGCCACCGCGCGATATTGGCGTGATGCCCGGAGAGAAGCACCTCCGGCACGCGCCAGCCGCGGTATTCCGCCGGCTTCGTATACTGGGGGTATTCGAGGATCGGCTCGTAAAAGGAATCCGTGGCGGCGCTGCCTGCATCGCCCAGCACGCCGGGCACCATGCGGGCCACCGCATCGGCGATGACCATGGCGCCCAGCTCGCCCCCGGTGAGGACATAGTCGCCGATGGAAATGAGCTCGTCGGCCAGATGCTCCTCCACCCGGTGGTCGACGCCTTCATAGTGCCCGCAGATGAGCACCAGATGGTCGTAGTCCCGGTACAGCTCCTTCGCCCTGTCCTGCGTGAACGGCTTTCCCGCAGGAGAGAGGAAAATGACCCGGCTCCGGGGCGTCTTCTCCGGCAGGACCGATTCGCACGCCTCGAAGAGAGGCCCGCACATCATGAGCATGCCCGCGCCGCCGCCGCAGATGGTGTCATCCACCTGACGGTGTTTATTGTGCGCGAAATCGCGGGGATTCGTCACGGCCATATCGATGAGGCCGGCTTCGATCGCCCGCTTGATGATGCTCTGATGAAAAAAGGCTTCCACAAATTCAGGAAACAGAGACAGAATATCGATCTTCATGATTCAGTCTTCCCATTCCTGGAGGCGCACGGTCATCCGGCCTTCCGCCACATCCACCGCCAGCACGCAGTCCGGGATGGCCGGGAGCAGGATGTCTGCGCCCTTCTCCGGATGGATGACGTACACGTCATTGGCGCCGGTATGGATGATCTCCGTGATGACGCCGACTTTTTCCCCCGCCTCATCGAACGCGGTCAGGCCGGCGATCTGGAAATCATAATAGAGCCCCTCCGGCCGTTCGGGCATTTCAGACGCCGGCACCTCTGCGGTCTTCCCGATCAGGGTCTCCGCCGTGTTCCGGTCATCCACGCCTTCCAGGTGAAGGATGTATATATTTTTATGCGGACGGGCCGAAAGGAGCCGGTAGAGCTTCCCTCCGAGGCGGATATGCTTCAGGGAGCGGAAGCGCTCCGGCCAGTCCGTATCCGGCAGAATACGCAAATCACCCCGCACACCATGCGGGGCAACGATTTTTCCGACGGCAATCAGCGTTTCGGATGCATTATTCACGGAAAGCAATGACCTTTCCGTCTTCTACGAGGATCTCCCCGCCTCTTACGGCATTCATATCGTCGCCGACATGAAGCGTAACGATCCGGTTCACCGGGCCGCGGGGCAGTTCTGCACCAAGGGCGAGTTTTTCCAGATGTTCCTTGTCATCCATGAGTTTCTTCTTGGCCTGGAGCATCTGCGCTTTCTGCGCTTCAATCTGTGCACGGAGCGGAGCGACCGCCTGTACATTGATCTTTGCCTGCTCGTTCAGACGGGCATTGCCTTCGAATTCCAGCTGTGCGATATCATGCTCAACGCGGCTGATGTTCTGCTCAAGCTCGCCGAGCAGTCTTGTTTTCAGCGCTTCCGTCAGTTTCGACTTCAGCATGACCGGCACAAGAATCGTCATTTCGTCCATAAGACACCTCTCAGATAATATCGACAGCCACCCGGAGATTCTGCTTCAGCGCGCCTGCCTTGACCACAGTGCGGATTGCATTGGCGATCCGGCCCTGACGGCCGATGACTTTTCCCATGTCCTCCGGAGCGACATGCACCTGATAGATCTCCATGCCGCCCTTCCGGACCACGGTCACCGTGACAGCCTCCGGATTTTTCACCAGAGACCGCACGATCCATTCAACCAGTTCCTTCATAGCTTTGCCCTCTTATTTCTTGGACTCAGCGAACTTAGCCATGACGCCGTTCTTCTTCAGAATGGAGCGGACGGTATCAGTCGGCTGTGCGCCCTGTTCCATCCAGTGGAGAATTGCTTCTTCATCCAGCTTGACAGGAGCGTCTTTCTTGACGGGATCATACCAGCCTACGGTAGCTACCGGAGCAGCGCTGCGGGCAGCCCGTGCGTCGATGACAACGATGCGGTAGAAGGGAACCTTCTTTGCACCCATGCGGGTCAGACGAATCTTTAACATGTGTTTCACCTCCTTGACTTGATGATGCTTTGGCCATGGGAAGAAATGCACTTCCCTTCCCATGCCTCTCTATACAGTCAAACAGAATCAGAGCTTCGGCAGCATGCCGCCGGGGAATTTGAAGCCCTTCGGGATCTTCATATTCTTCCCTTTCATCTTCTTCATCTGTTTTTTCATTTCCTTGAACTGCTTGATGATGCGGTTCACTTCCTGGATGTGCGTCCCGGACCCCATCGCGATGCGCTTGCGCCGGCTCCCGTTCAGGATATCCGGATTGCGCCGCTCTGCGGGCGTCATGGACAGGATGATCGCTTCGAGGTGCTTCATTTCCTTGCCGTCGAAGTCGATGTCCTTCAGCTGTTCCTTGTACTTGCCCATCCCCGGGATCATTCCGAGGAGGCTCTGCATGGACCCCAGCTTCTTCACCTGACGCATCTGCTTCAGGAAATCATCCAGCGTGAAGTCGCCTTTCTTCATCTTCGTGACGGCGTCCTTCATGCTGTCCTGATCGAGGTTCCGCTGGGCCTGCTCAAAGAGCGACTGCAGATCCCCCAGATCGAGGATGCGTCCCGCCATGCGGTCCGGATGGAAATCCTCCAGCCCGCCGTCGAGCTTTTCGGATACACCGATCATTTTGATAGGCTTGCCGGTAACGGATTTGATGGAGAGCGCCGCGCCGCCGCGGGCGTCGCCGTCCATCTTCGTGAGGATCGTGCCGTCGATGCCCAGGTCCGTGTCGAAGGCCTTCGCCGTGGTGACGGCGTCCTGCCCTGTCATGGAGTCGAGCACGAGGAGGATCTCGTGGGGATGGACCGCTGCCTTGATGTTCCGCAGCTCTTCCATCAGCTTTTCATCGATGGTGAGTCGTCCTGCGGTATCGAGGATCAGCACGTCCTTATTGTAGGCCCGCGCCGTGTCCACTGCCGACCGGGCGATGCGGACAGGGTCCACATTCTGCGGCATCCGGTAGACCGGCACCTCCACCTGTTCGCCCAGCACTTCCAGCTGGCGGATAGCGGCCGGACGGTACACGTCGCAGGCGACGAGCATGGGATGCTTGCCGCGCTTCTTCAGCATCAGCGCCAGCTTGCCGGCGGTGGTCGTCTTGCCGGCGCCCTGCAGGCCCACCAGCATGATCACCGTCATGCCCGAAGGCGACATGGTGATCTTGCTCTGCGTCCCGCCGAGGAGCTCCGTCAGTTCATCGCGAACGATCTTGATGACCGTCTGATCCGGCTTCAGGCTGCCGAAGACCTCTTCGCCCACGGCCTTTTCCCGCACGTGTGCAATGAAGTCCTTTGCGACCTTGAAATTGACGTCCGCTTCCAGCAGCGCCCGGCGCACCTCGCGAAGTGCGCTGTCGATATCGCTTTCCGACAGCTTGCCCCGGCCGCGCAGATCCTTGAACGCATTCTGGAGCTTGTCTCCTAAACTTTCAAAGGGCATCCCATCACCTTCATTCGCACAAAATCCGGAGCCACTTTTCGGCTTCCGCTGCGCGTTCCGGCTTTACCAGACGGGCCAGCGCCTCCGCTGCCGCCTTGCGTGCCGTCCGCGACTCCTCCATGTGGAGCGCTGACTCATAGGCCATCAGCTGCTCCTCCCCGTGGCGCATCGCGTCGTGCACCGCCTGACGGGAAATATGAAAATGCTCGGCAATCTCTCCGAGCGACAGATTCTCATTGTAGTACAGATCCAGGCACTCCCGCTGCCGCGCTGTGAGAAGCGCTCCGTAGCAGTCGAGCAGATCGCCCTTCCGTACGATATTCTCAAGAGACATGCGATCACCAACGAGTCTTATTATATAAGAAAGAGCATGGACTGTCAAGCAAAATTCCTTTACATCCGGCCCGTAAAAAGGGCAAAGAAAAATGCCGGCCTCCCCGCAGGGAACCGGCATCCTTCCTCAGTCTTCCTGAGGTTCAAAAGCCGCTTTGGAAGCGCCGCAGAGCGGGCATACCCAGTCGTCCGGAATATCTTCAAACTTCGTGCCCGGAGCGATGCCGCCGTCTGGATCGCCCTTCTCTTCATCATAGATATAGCCGCAGATCGTGCATACATATTTCTTCATGGTCATTCCTCCTTATTCAGAACAGGCCACAGCCGGTTCAGTTACTGTCTCATTATACCATGAAATCCCGCGCCCATTTCACCAGCACAGCAAATTCCCGACCGTCAGCTCTGCCGTTCAATATAAAAGAATTCCACCTTTCCGTTATACCGCGCTCTTTTCACTTCGCCTTTGATATCCCGGATTTAAGACAACAAAAACCGCCCCCATAAAGAGAGCGGCCTTTTTATTTTTGTCCGTAATAGGCATTGGCGCCATGTTTCCGAAAATAATGCCGGTCCAGTATATAATCCGGCAGCTGACTCTCCGGATTCAGCCACAGCGTTTTCCATGCCATTTCCGCCACGGTTTCCAGAACCACCGCATGATAAACGGATTCTGCTGCATCACATCCCCAGGCAAAGGGTCCGTGATTTCTCACAATGACACCGGGCACCGCAAGGACCTCCTGTCCCCGCGCCTGCACCGTTTCAATGATCACACGCCCGGTATTTTCCTCATAAGGTCCTTCCACTTCCTCACGGCTGAGGCTTCGCGTACATGGCACAGGCCCGTGAAAATAGTCTGCATGGGTCGTCCCCAGTGCCGGAATATCCATCCCGGCCTGTGCAAAAGCCACAGCATGAACGGAATGGGTATGAGTGATGCCGCCGATCTCAGGAAAAGCCCGGTACAGTGCCAGATGTGTCGGCGTATCGGATGACGGTTTCCATTTTCCCTCTGCCCTCCGGCCTGTCTCCACATCGACAACGACCATATCATCCGGCGTCATTCCCTGATACGGAATCCCGGACGGCTTGATGACCATTTGTCCGGAGTCCCGGTCAATACCGCTTACATTGCCCCAGGTATAAATCACGACACCACTGGCTGCCAGCTCAAGATTGGCATCACAGACGGCTTTTTTCAATGCATCCAGCATGACGGGCCTCCATTATTCTTCCGCTTCACCGATGATCCAGACCTTGGCTGCCGGGAATACAGTGTACACGTCTCCTTCCAGAAGATCCCGCCCGGGGTCAAACATATCCACGATCCAGGATTTCCCGTTATTGTCCCGTACAAAATACCGGACCTTTTCTCCAAGGAACATCCGATTTTCAATATGGGACGGCACATTTACCATACCTTCTACCGGCTTTTCCGCCAGTTTGATGCATTCCGGACGGATGCTCGCATGATACACGACGCCTGCCGACACAGATCTGGACACCGGGATCCGGATATTTCCATACCGGACCTCTCCGTCTCCGCTGCCGGTGAGCTTCAAAAGATTCGTGGTGCCGATGAAATCCGCCACAAACGGTGTTTTCGGTTCAAAATAAATTTCCTGCGCCGTTCCCACCTGATGGATGATGCCGTCTTTCAGTACAACGATCTTATCCGACATAGACAGTGCTTCCGACTGATCATGCGTGACATAGATGGTGGACAGCCCCATCCTCTGCTGGATCTCCCGGAGCTCCACGCGAACGCTTTCCCGAAGCTTGGCATCCAGATTGGACAGCGGTTCATCCAGCAGCAGCACTTCCGGGTCCATCACCAGTGCTCTGGCTACGGCAACACGCTGCTGCTGCCCGCCGGAAAGCTGATTGGGGAACCGTTTTTCCATGCCGCGAAGCTGCATCAGTTCCAATGCTGCCGCCACTTTTTTCTCCATTTCTGCTGCCGGTGTTTTCTTGACGCGCAGGCCATAGGCAATATTGTCAAACACGGACATATGGGGGAACAATGCATATTCCTGAAAAACCATGGCCGTGTTTCTTCCATACGGAGGAATTTTTTCTATCCGCTTCCCGTTCAGCAGGATCTCGCCTTCATCCGGTTCATAAAATCCGGCAACCATACGCAAAAGGGTGGTTTTCCCGCAGCCGGACGGTCCGAGAAAGGTCACAAATTCTCCCTTTTCAATGGAAAGGTCAACATTTTTAATAACGTGATTTTTCCCGAAATATTTATTGATTCCCTTAAGCTGTAATACACATTCCGCCATAATATTTTCTCCTGTTCTTTTCCACTGACTGAAACTCAAAGATCAAAAATATTAATCTTATCCCGAAGTATGAGTTTCACAATGCCGAAGGTCAGATATATCGTCAGCATCATCCCAACAGCCGTAGCACTGGCCGTAGGAAGAAATCCCTGATCCGCCAGACTCATAATATTGATGGATGCCAGATTCCATTCTGGCGAAACAAGGAAAATAACTGTGCTCAGCGTATTCATGGAGCGCATGAACGCATAAACGAAGCTGACCGAAAGAGAATTTTTCAGCATGGGCAGAATGATGGAACGGAACGTGGTAAAGCTGTTGGCCCCCAGGTTGGCCGAAGCCTGTTCCATAGAGGCATCGATCTGCTTCAATCCCGCCACGGCCTGCCGGTATCCTACCGGGAGCTGGCGAAGTGTCATACCAAGAATGATAATGGCCATCGTTCCCGTCAGTTCCAGCGGCGCTTCATTGAATGCCAGAATCAGCGCCAGACCGATGAAGGTGCCAGGGAGCGATACCGGAAGCATGGCCAGAAAATCCATAACAGTCCGGCCGGGGAAATGCTTGCGGATCGTCAGAAACGCCAGTGCAATGCCGAGGATCGTCGTCGCCGCAGCCGTGATCATCGATGCAGACCAGCTGTGCAGCAGCACCTTAGACTGTACGACGCCTTCACGGAAGTACTGGAGTGTAAACGTATAATCTGCCCCGAAAGCCACCGTAAAGGCAAACAGGAACACCACGCCGATGATCATGAGGATCGCTGCACAAAGCACAGCGCAAAAGGCAAAGAAGCACCATGTCGCAACAGGACCGGCCGTGACGCGGATCAGACCTGCCACAGGTTTCCCGGTAACGGTGACATAGGAATTTTTTTCCAGATAATACCGCTGCACAAAAAATACCAGCAGCGTCGGAATAACGAGGAATACGGACAATACCGCCCCCATCGGCAGATCCCAGGCACCGGTAACCTGTGTATAGGCTTCCGTGGCAAGCACATGATAATTGCCGCCTACCAGCATCGGATTGCCGAAATCCGCCAGACTGTTAATGCCAACGAGAAGGAATGCGCTGGCCAGTCCCGGCGTAGCCAGACGCAACGTCACCGTCCGGAAAAGATACCATCCTCTGGCTCCCAGATTCTGAGCGGCCAGCTCCAGATTCGGACTAATGGATTTCAATACGCCGGAAATCGTAATGTATGCCAGAGGGAAAAAAGCAATGGTCTGAGCGACCCAGAGTCCGACCGGCCCATACAGATCCGTCTGTAAATGAAGCACATGCCAGGTAATGAAACCACGCCGGCCAAACAGCATGATAAAGGCCAGCCCGGTCACAACGGACGGTGCCATGGTCGGCAGAAGCGCAACGATCTGGAAAAAACGTTTCCCCGGCATATTCGTATAATTCACTGCATAGGCAAAAATAAAACCAAAAATAATGGCTGTCGTCGTTGCCACCAGAGAAGAAAACAGCGTGTGGCTGAAAACCTCAAGAAATTCCTTGGCCGTCAATGCACGCATCCAGTGTTCCGCATCCGGCACCATCAGGATCTTAATAAAAGGATAAATGATAAAAAGGCCAAAAAGAAGGAACAGTACGGTTATAGATATAAGCAGCGGCGGTTCTCTGAGAAGCACTTTCATTTCCGCCTGCCACCCGGTATGCTCATGGCCTGTATGTTGTTCGTTCATCTGCACTCCCTTCTCCGACACCAATCTGCCTGTACCGGAAAAAGCATGTCACTTTTTCCGGCCTTCAGCACTGGTCAGCAGAAATACATTTACCCCTGTCTCACGGCAGGGGTAAATCCATTCAGGAAATCATCTCTGTTATTCAGCAAAGAATTTGTCGCAGTTCATCTGTTTGTCCTCGCCGGCTTTTTCCATATTGTATTCTTTGAAAAGCGGCAGTTCAGACAGCGGCTTCTGTCCTTCCGGCGGAGCTACATCCGGGTTGCAGGCTACGCCGTTCGTTGTACGGACGAGGATCTCCCCGGCTTCCTTGGTCAGGCAGTAATCTACGAAAGCCTGTGCCACTTCCTTATCGGCACTGTTCTTAATGATGGATACCGGGCAGAGCGTCCAGCCCGCATCTTTATAAATCGTGCTGTGGATCTTCTGTCCCTTCTGGCTGACCAGCATCTGATCAGAAATGAAATTCAGGGCAATCAGATATTCCCCTGCACCGGTCTTCTGCGCCGGAGCAAAGCCGGACGGAGTGAACTGTGCCACCTGTCCTTTCAGCTGTTTCAGATATTCCCATCCTTTTTCTTCTCCCATGGACTGGAGCACGGAGCTGATGAAGGTCAGGCCGGTTCCGGATTTCCGCGGGTCCGGAGCGATGATCTCCCCTTTGAATTCCGGTTTCAGCAGGTCTTCAAGTGTTTCCGGAGCCTTGATGCCTTTCGGTTCAAATTCTTCTTTGAACCGGTTTTCATTATAGCCAATGGACATGACTTCCAGGTAGGTGCCATACCAGTAGCCATCCTTATCCTGATATTCCGGAAGAATCATATTTGCATTCGGTGACTTGTAGGCTTCTGTCAGGCCATCTGCTTTTGCCTTGGCATGTGCATCAGAGGTGCCGCCCAGCCAGATATCTGCTTTCGGCGAATCTTTTTCTGCTGTGATTCGTGCCAGTGCTTCACCGGTAGGCAGACGAATAAAGCTGACTTCTGCTCCTGTCTTCTTTTTGAACTGATCTGCCAGTTCTTTTGCCGTATCTTCATGGAACGATACATACATAACCAGCTTTTTGCCTTTCAGATTCTGTTCTCCGCCTTCTGTTTTCGCACCGGATGAAGAATCTCCGCCGCAGCCGGCTGCCAGCATCATAGTCCCTGCCAGCACAGCCGCCGCCAATGCTTTCCATTTCATACTGATCCCTCCTTGGAATTTTACAAATCTATTACAATTTTACATTATTTTTACAAAACAGAATAGAGCGTACCCTTTATTTTGAGAAGAAAACCAATATAAAACATAATAGAAAAATTCTTTACCCTATTATGTATACTTTTTTATTTTTTCATTTTTCAGTCGTTCTATAAATAATGTATATTTTTTATTTAAGTGCACATCTATTATCATCACTAATCTCAGAATTATAATTTCCTTTGGCCGAATGAAATATCTATTAAGTAAATGTAACAGGTCTCCGGGTTCTATTCATTCTTCTGTTTCACGTGAAACGACCGGATTTTGCGGTGTTTTTCCTCCTGAAGGGCACAAAAAACAGCGTTTCTTTTTTGAGAAACGCTGTTTTGCTTATGAGCTTTATTTTATTTGTGTTCCGATTCGTATTTGATGGCTGCTTCTACGAAGCCTTTGAAGAGCGGATGCGGCCGGGTCGGACGGGATTTGAATTCCGGATGAGCCTGGGTCGCTTCGAAGTAGGGATGATCCTTCAGTTCGATCATTTCCACGAGGCGGTTATCCGGGCTGGTGCCTGCGATGACGAGGCCTTTGTCCACCATAGCCTGACGGAATTCGTTATTGACTTCGTATCTATGGCGATGACGTTCGTAAACGATTTCCTTATCGTCGTAGAGTGCTCTTGCCTTCGTGCCGGCAGCGAGCTTGCACGGATAGAGGCCGAGGCGCATGGTGCCGCCTTTTTCCGTGACGTCTTCCTGATCGGCCATGAGGTCGATGACCGGGTACTGGCAGTCCGGCGCGATCTCGCTGGAGTTGGCGTCGGTCATGCCGCACACGTGGCGGGCAAATTCGATGACCGCACACTGCATGCCGAGGCAGAGGCCGAGGAACGGCACCTTATGTTCCCGCGCCCAGCGGATGGAGGCGATCTTGCCTTCGATGCCGCGGGAGCCGAAGCCGCCGGGGACAACGATGCCGCCGACGCCCTTGAATACATCGTCCAGTGTGTCGAGATGGTCTTCGAGCTCTTCCGAGTTCACCCAGTGGATGCGGATCTTCGTGCCGAACGCAAAGCCGGCATGGGAGAGGGCTTCCGCCACGGAAAGGTACGCATCGTGGAGTTCCACGTATTTGCCGACGAGGGCGATGTCCACCTGTTTTTCCGCAGCGAGGATGCGGTCTACCATGGCCTTCCATTCGGTCATGTCGCACGGACGGTCTTCCAGGCCGAGCTTGCGGAGGACAATGCTGTCCAGGCCTTCTTCCTGCAGGAGGAGCGGCACTTCGTAAATGGTGCTGCAGGTCATATTGGAAATGACCGCTTCCGGGTCCACATCACAGAAGAGGGCGATCTTCCGCTTCATGTCGTCGGAAATTTCCTTTTCCGTGCGGCATACGATGATATCCGGCTGAATGCCGATGCTGCGCAGTTCCTTGACGCTGTGCTGGGTGGGCTTCGTCTTCAGCTCGCCTGCGGCGGAAATATACGGAATGAGCGTCACATGGATGTAGAGCACGTCGTTCCGGTTCGGCACATCCTTGCGCACCTGGCGGATGGCTTCCAGGAAGGGCTGGGATTCGATATCGCCTACGGTGCCGCCGATCTCGGTGATGACGATGTCCGCATTGTCCTCGCGGCCCACGCGGAGCACGCGGTCCTTGATCTCATTCGTGATGTGCGGAATGACCTGAATGGTGGAGCCGAGGTATTCCCCTTTGCGTTCCTTATTGATGACGGACTGATAGATCTTGCCGGTGGTCACGTTGGACGCCTTGGACAGGTTCATGTCGATGAACCGTTCATAGTGACCGAGATCGAGGTCCGTTTCCGCGCCGTCGTCCGTTACGAAGACTTCCCCGTGCTGGTAGGGGCTCATCGTGCCGGGATCGATATTGATATAGGGATCGAATTTCTGGATGGTGACCTTGTAGCCGCGGTTTTTCAGCAGACGGCCCAGAGAGGCTGCCGTAATGCCTTTCCCCAGAGAAGAAACGACGCCGCCGGTGACAAAAATGTATTTGCTCATGACTCCTCCTTATTACATGTGCTCCGGTGCAGAGACACCCAAAATGGTCATTGCGTGAACGAGTACATACTGCACGGCCAGAATCAGCCCGAGCCGCGCCTGTGTAAGTCCGGGCTGGTCGCAGAGGCAGCGGCATTCCCGGTAGAAATGATGGAACAGGCCGGCCAGTTCGTAGGCATAGCGCGCGATGCGGTGCGGTGCCCGCTCTCTGGCGGCATTGGCTATGAGATCATGGTACGTATCCATCTTCTTGATGAGGTCCAGTTCCGCATCGGTCTTGAGAAGCGTGAAATCGGTCTGATCCACGCCGCCCCAGACACAGCCTGCTTCCCTGGCCTGTGCCAGAAGGCTGTGAATACGCGCATTGGCATACTGAATATAGTACACAGGGTTTTCACTGGATTCTTTCTTCGCCAGGTCGATGTCGAATTCCATCTGGCTGTCCAGCGTGCGGCTGGTGAAGAAATACCGCGCCGCATCGGTGCCGACTTCGTCGATGAGTTCGGCCAGCGTGACGGCTTCCCCGGTGCGTTTGGACATTTTCACGGGTTTGCCGTTCCGGAGGAGCGTCACCATCTGGAGCAGGTCCACATCGAAGTCATCGGGATTGTAGCCGAGGAATTTGATGGCCGTCTTCAGACGGACGATGTAGCCGTGATGATCGGCGCCCCAGATATCGACCAGCTTCTTGAATCCGCGGTCGAATTTATCTTTCGCATAGGCGATATCCGAGCAGAAATAGGTGGGTTCGCCATTGGCGCGGATGACCACGCGGTTCTTGTCGTCTCCGTTGTCGGTCGTGCGGAGCCACCAGGCGCCGCCCTCTTCATAGAGCTCGCCGCAGTCCCGGAGTGTTTTCAGCACGCCGTCCACCTTGTCCGGATAGAGGGATTTTTCACTGAACCAGCAGTCAAAGGTGACGTGGAACCGTTCCAGATCCCGCTTCAGCGCCGCCAGCTTTTCTTCCAGAGCGATCGTCTTGAAGGCTGCCAGCCGGTCCTCCTCGGACATATCCAGATATTTCCGGCCGTCCCGGTCCAGAATGGCCTTCGCCGTTTCCACGATGTCCTGTCCGTGATAGCCGTTTTCCGGCACCTCTGCGTCCTCGCCGAGGAGCTGCAGATACCGGGCATTCACGGATTCCGCCAGATGCAGGATCTGGCTGCCCGCGTCATTGATGTAGTATTCCGAAGCCACATTGTAGCCGGCTGCGCGGTACAGACGAACCATGGCATCCCCGTAGGCCGCACCGCGGGCATGGCCGATGTGGAGCGGTCCCGTGGGATTGGCGGATACGTATTCCACAAGGACCGTATCCTCTTCCCGGCGGGGCAGATCGCCGTAGCATGCGCCTTCTTCCAGAATGCGGCACAGTTCCGTGTAGACCGTATCTTTCGTGAGATAGAAATTGATGAATCCCGCGCCGGCGATGTCCATATGATCCACCAGCGGGGAATCGATGTGGCGCACCAGTGCTTCCGCGATCATCCGCGGCGCGCGGTGTGCGGTCCGGGCCCACTGCATGGCCGCATTGGAAGAGTAATCGCCGAATTCCTTCTGCGGCGGCACCTCCAGACGCTGTACCGGAGCGTATTCCCCGGCGGGGAGGTCTCCGGCCTCTACCGCCCGGTCTTTCGCCGCCTCAATGACCTGCTTCAGTTCCTCTCTGACTTCCATGGACTCCCTTTTCCTCCCATACATCTACCACAATTTCATTCCGGTGCCGGAAGAGCCCCTTGAGCTCCACCTCATAGGCGATGGCCAGCCGGCCGGCTCCGTCCTGCACTGTATTTTCAATGCGCTCCGTTTTCACGCTCAGCTCCAGCATGCCCATCGGCGTCTCGCATACAGACCCGGTCTCTTCGCCTTCCCGGTATTCCTGTTTCTGCATATAGGTGCCCGTACGGATGAGGGCCACCGATTCCGGATACAGGAACAATGTAGTCCGCGTGCCCTTCATGCCCGTAAGCTCCGTTTCCTCATAGGTGAGGAACGGCACCTGATTTCGCATTCCGAAGCGGCCCGGCGTTTCCAGAGAAATCTTCTCCGTCTGTCCCCGTTCATCCTGCTGCAGACTCGTAATGCGGAGCATCACGTCCCGCGCTTCCGACACGGCCATTTCCGCCAGCCCCTTTCGAGCAAGACAATAGAAACCACAGACTTTCCATCCATCGGCGGTTTCTCCCTTACTTCTGTAAAAATCATATTTTTCATTATAACATAGATGCGCCGTGCGCTCTCTATGAAAGTTTATTTTATCACAGAAATCGTGCCTGTGGGAAGAAATTTCCCCGCCGTTTTCCCTCTCTGTCCCACGAAAAAAGGCCCGTCCCTCCGGGCCGCCGCCGGCCGAAGGAACAGGCCTCTGCCATCACGCTTCCGCTGCCTGCCGGAGCTGCTCCGCCTCCTCCGGCGAGAGCGTCTCCTCCGCCAGGATCTGCCGGAGCGCCTGCTTCATGGTGCGCATGGGCGGCTGCCCCATTTCCATATAGGACAGGAGCTGCTCGTCCTTTCCCTCCCGGATCAGATGCGCCACCGCCGGGGTATTGGTGAGGATCTCCCGGAGGAGAAAGATCCGGCCGCCGGTGCGGCAGAGCTTCTGCGCCGCAGCCGCCCGCAGAACGGAGGCCAGCAGCGACCGCACCTCGCTTTCCCGGTCCGCCGGAAAGGCGTGAACGAGACGGCCCACCGCCCCGGCAGCACTGCCGTCATGGAGCGTGGCCAGCACCAGATGGCCGGGCTCCGCCGCCGTCAGCGCCGCGGCCATGGTCTCCGCATCGCGCATTTCCCCGATGATGAGCACGTCCGGGTCCTCCCGGAGCGCCTCCCGTACGCCCAAGGCAAAGGAGGCGGTATCCGCGCCGACCTCCCGCTGA